>Ga0255347_1000838_pt1 | contig 53674 bp, 45 predicted proteins | sample wastewater_treat_2_FD_192479 | JGI IMG/M metagenome (GOLD analysis project Ga0255347, IMG submission 192479) | Wastewater microbial communities from Lulu Island WWTP, Vancouver, Canada - plant24 | ecosystem: Engineered > WWTP > Wastewater > Unclassified | place: Canada: Vancouver, British...
TAGCCCCTAGTACCTAGCCCCTAGCCCCTAGCTCCTAGCCCCTAGCCCCTAGCGCCCCTTGACTCATCCGCAAGATCGTCCGATAGTAACTACCGGATTGTTACCCGTCCCCTGCCAGAGGTCCTGATGAAACGAAGCTTCGCCATCGTGCTTGCCTTCGCCCTGCTCTTCGGCGGGCTTCCCGTCTTCGCCGCCTCGCCGTCCCAGGCGTCCCAGCAGCTCGGCCAGGCGTCCGGTTCCGTTCGCGACCAGGCGGGCGCCCCGGTTCCCGGCCACGCGGTTCGCATCCGCAACAGCGCCACCGGCCAGGTGCTCGGCACCGGCACCACCGGCAGCGACGGCGGCTTCATCTTCTCCAACCTCCCCCCCGGCGCCTACGTCGTCGAGGCGGTGGACGCGCAGGGGAACGTGGCGGCGGTCAGCGCGATGCTCTCGATCGAGGCCGGCAAGCCGGCGGTCGCCGGCGTCATCGTCACGCTGAAGGGAGACGAGGCGGCCGCGGCGGCGGCGGGCGGCAGCTTCTTCACCTCCACCAAGGGTCTGGTGATCATGGCGGCGGCCGTGGCGGCCGGCGGCGCGGGCATCGTCGCGCTGAAGGGCGACAAGAAGGCCAAGAGCCCGCACAAGTAGGGGCGACCCCTGGGTCGCCCTCGTGCCGGCGAAACGCCTCCACCCCCTCCGACTCTCCCGGGGCGCGCCCTCTCGCGCGCCCCACCCCAACTCAGAACCTCGTGATCCAGCGACCCAAACGTCGTGACTTCCTCCCGCCTGCCTCGCCGAAGCGCGAAGCGCGAAGGCGGGACCTCGTGACTTCGCGACTTCGCGACTTCGTGACTGCGGCGGCCCTGCTGCTGGCGGCGACCACTGCGTCCGCCCAGTCGCCGCCCGACCCCTCTGCCGCCGCGACTGTCCGCGTCGGCCCCCTGTCCCTCCGCCCCGTCCTCCAGGTCTCCAACCTGGGCGTGGACACCAACATCTTCAACGAGACCGAGGACAACGACCCGAAGTCCGACTGGACGCTCAGCGTCGGCCCGGCGAGCGACTTCTGGCTGCGGCTGGGAAAGGGGCGCCTCTCGGGGAGGGCGTCGGCCACCTACGACTGGTTCTCCACCTACGCGAGCCAGCGGTCGCTCGGCACGCGCGACCACGCCAGGTTCCAGCTCGAGCTGGGACACGTCCGCCCCTACGTGGGCGGCTCGTTCCTCACCACGCGCGACCGTCCCGGGTACGAGATCGACGCGCGCGTGCGGCGTGCCGAGGAGGGCTGGAACGCGGGCGTCGAGTTCCCGATCTCGAGGCGGACCACGCTCGTCGTCGGCGCCGAGACCGTCCGCACCCGCTTCGACGCCGGCGCCCAGTTCGAGGGCACCTGGCTGCGCGACGTCCTCAACCGGCGCGAGAGCGCCCTCGAGGCGTCGGCCCGCTACAAGGTGACGCCGCTCACCACCTTCACGCTCGACGGCGAGATCGGGCGCGAGCGCTTCCAGCACTCGCCCCAGCGCGACGCCAACAGCGTGTCGGTGGTGCCCGGCTTCGAGTTCGACGCGCTGCTCCGGGGGAGCGCGAAGGTCGGCTGGCGCCGCCTGAAGATGCTGACGCCGGGGATGCCCGACTTCTCGGGGGCGGTGGCCTCGGTGGACCTGAACTACACGCTGCTCGGCGCCACCCGCTTCGGCATCGGCGTCACGCGCGACATCGAGTACTCGTACTGGGTGGACGAGCCGTACTACGTCCGCACCGGCACCACCCTCTCGGTGACCCAGGCCGTCGGCGGCCCCTGGGCGCTGGTAGCGCGGATGGGGCTGCAACGGCTCGCGTATCGCAGGGTCTCAGCCGTAGCGCAGGGCTTTAGCCCTGCGGAACACGGACGCCTCGATCGCGTCCGCCTCTTCGGCGGCGGCCTCTCTTACCGCCTCGGTCCCGACGTCCGCCTCGGCTTCGACGCCAACTACTTCTCCCGCTCCTCCGACTACCGCCACCGCCATTACCGCGGCCTCCGCGCCGGCACCTCGGTCACCTACGGCTTCTGAAGGCAGTGTGACAGTGAGACGAGTGATGCAGCGTTGCACGCGTGATCCACTAGCCCCTAGCCCCCAGCCCCTAGCCCCTGGCACCCTGCTGGCGGCCCTGACCGTCATCGTCATGCTGCTGTCCCCGCTTCCCGTCCTCTCGCAGCAGCAGCAGACCGACTACGTCGTCGGGCCGCAAGACGTCCTGGCCATCACCGTCTGGGACCAGCCCGACCTGAACAACAAGTTCACCGTCGAGGCCGACGGCAGCTTCACCTTCCCGATGATTGGCCGCGTGCAGGCCGGCGGCCTCACGCTGCGCCAGGTCGAGGCCGAGCTGAGGAAGCGCCTGGCCGACGGCTACTTCAAGAACCCGCAGCTCACCGTGGCGGTGGACACCTACCGCAGCCAGCGCGTGTTCATCATCGGCGAGGTGCGCACGCCGGGCACCTACGTCCTCACCGGCAACATGTCGCTCGTCGAGGCGCTCTCGCGGGCGGGTTCGACGACGGCGGCGGCAAGCCACGAGGCGGTGATCGTGCGGGCGGCGGAGGGGAAGGCGGGCGACGGCCCGACGCTGCCCGACCAGGCCGAGGCCGGCGAGGTGGTGCGGGTGCAGCTGAAGGACCTCCAGTCGGGCGACCTCTCGAACAACATCCCCCTCCGCGACGGCGACACCATCGTCGTCCCGCGCGCCGAGATGGTTTACGTGTTCGGGCAGGTGAAGAACCCGGGGGCCTACCCGCTGCAGGCGCAGGAGACCACCGTGATGCAGGCGCTGGCGCTGGCGGGGGGCGTGACCGACCGCGGCTCCACCGGCCGCATCAAGATCAGCCGCCTGGTGGACGGGGAGAAGAAGGAGCTGAAGGTGAAGCTCTCCGACCTCGTCCTCCCCGGCGACACCATCATCGTTCCGGAACGCTTTTTCTAGCCCCTAGCCCCTAGCCCCCAGCTCCTAGCCCCTACTGAGAGCTCCATGATTTCCATCGCTGGCCCTGGCTCTTCTCCCCATCCCGAACGCGACCCGGCGGCGGCGTTGTCCACTCCGGCGGGGCCCGAGCCCGACGGGGCCGTCGATCTCTCGTCCGTCGATCGCCCCTGGCCCGGGCCCCGTGCGGCGCGCGCGGCCTCGAAGCCCGAGGAGGGCCCCGGTCCGCGGGCGCCGCGCGGCCCGGCGGCGGTGCCGGCCGACGCCGACGTCCCGCCTCCCGGCTACGGCTACCCGCCGGCCGTGGTGCTGCCGGGGAGCGAGGTCCACCTGCTGGACTACGTCCGCATCCTCCACAAGCGCCGCTACACCGCGTTGACCGCGTTCGTCCTGGTGGTGACCGCCGTCACCGTCTACACCTTCACCAAGACGCCGATCTACCAGGCGCGCGTGCAGCTGCAGATCGAGAACACCGACCCGAAGGTCGTGCCATTCGCGACCGTGGACGGCCAGCAGGGCCCCGTCAACAGCCAGGACTACTACCAGACCCAGTACAAGATCCTGCAGAGCCGAAGCCTTGCCAAACGGACGATAGACTCCCTGAACCTCTGGAACCACCCACTGCTTTCGGCTGACCAGGGCAAGGCTTCGGCTCTGCAGTCTCGCCGGAGCGGCGGTGATTCCGATGCCGCGAAGGCGGACAAAGAGCCGTCTACCGGCGTTCTCGGCGAAACCCCCGCCCAGTCTTCCGTCATCGACCGACTCCTCGCCGGCCTCACCGTCTCCCCGATCCGCAACTCCCGTCTCGTCGACGTGAAGTTCTCCTCCCCCGACCCCCGCTTCGCCGCCCGGGTCGCGCAGGGGCTGGCCGACTCCTATATTGGGTTGAACCTCGAGTACCGCTTCAACACCTCGAAGGAGGCGACCGACTTCCTCGGCCAGCAGCTGGCCGAGCAGCGGAAGGCGGTGGAGGCGAGCGAGGGGGCGCTCCTGCGCTACCGCGAGCAGACCGACTCCGTCTCGCTCGAGGACAAGCAGAACATCGTCGTGCAGAAGCTGACCGAGCTGAACGCGGCGGTGACGCGGGCCAAGACCGAGCGGCTCCAGAAGGAGGCGGCCTACAACCAGATCGTGGCGATCCAGCACGATCGGGCGGCGCTCGACGCCTTCCCGGCGATCCTCTCGAACGGCTTCATCCAGCAGCTCAAGGGGGAGCTGTCCGAGCTGCAGCGGCAGCAGGCGAGCCTGGGGGAGAAGTACGGCGAGAAGCACGTGGAGATGATCCGGATCCGCTCGGCGATCCAGCAGACCGAGGCGAAGCTGCAGGGGGAGATCGGGAAGGTGGTGCAGGCGCTGCGGAACGACTACCAGGCGGCGCAGTCGAACGAGGGGAGCCTGATGCAGGCGCTGCGGCAGCAGGAGTCGGAGGCGATGGAGTTGTCGCGCAAGGGGATCGACTACGGCTCCCTCCAGCGCGACGCCACCACCAACCGGGCAATGTACGAGAGCCTGCTCCAGCGCGCGAAGGAGACCAACGTCGCCGGCGAGCTGAAGGCGAGCAACATCCGGGTGGTGGACCCGGCGACCGTGCCGCGCAGCCCCATCAGCCCCCGCAAGTCCCTGAACCTCCTGCTCGCCCTCTTCGGCGGCGGCATCTTCGCCGTGGGTTTGGCGTTCTTCTTCGAGTACCTGGACAACCGGGTCAAGTCGCCCGAGGAGATCAAGAACTACCTCGGCCTGCCGTTCCTCGGCCTCGTGCCGGCGCTCAAGGACAAGGATTCAGCCGAGGACGCGCTCCTGCACCGCAACGTCTCGCACCAGTTCGCGGAGGCGTTCCGGACCGTACGGACCAACGTGCTCTTCTCCCTCGCCGAGGGCCAGGGCGGCCGCTCCGTCGTCGTCACCAGCACCGCCCCGCGAGAGGGGAAGACGCTGGTCGCCAGCAACCTCTCGATCGCCCTCGCGCAAGCGGGGCAGCGGGTGCTCCTGGTGGACGCGGACATGCGGAAGCCACGTGTGCACGAGGTCTTCGGTGCGAAGCAGGCGCCGGGGCTATCGAACGTCCTCGTGGGCAACGCGAAAGCGAGCGAGAGCGTGAAGCGTGGGCCCGTGGAGAACCTGTGGATCCTTCCAGCCGGCGTCATCCCGCCAAACCCCGCGGAGCTCCTCAACTCGCGCCGCTTCAAGGACTTCGTGGCGACGCTCGAGGAGCACTTCGACTGGGTGATCGTGGACTCGCCGCCGGTGATGGCGGTGAGCGACCCGGCGGTCATCGCCCATCTGGCCGACGGCGTGATTTACGTCGTCGGCGCCGAGCAGACGAGCAAGTACGCAGCCGCGGGAGCGCTGGAGCAACTGGACGGAGCGAAGGCCAAGTTTCTCGGAGGCATCCTCAACCGAGTCAACCTGCAGCGGAACTCGTACTACTACTCGCACTACTACAAGGGATCGTACTCGGATTACTACCGGCGGCGTGACGCGTGAAGATGGCCGCAGATCCTCCAGAGGACGATTCACGGCCTTGGGATGGCGGGTTCGTCACAACCGGACGATTCGAGCGGCGTGCCGGAGGATGGGATTGCGAATGCTTCCGATGTCGGCGCGGGCTCCTGCCGTCGGGTGATTGTGGTCCATGGGGCGGTGCGGCGTCCTAGGGCTCGCGGAGGGACGCTCGTTCTCGTGCGGCTCGGCGACGCGTCCAACTGGCGGCAGGGGCAGCTATCGCACTGCTGAGAGACCGGCAGGCGGCGGTCAGTCCGTTTGAGGCGAGCCTGCTCATCAGCGTTCCCATTCCGCGACTCGAGAATGATCGTTGAGACCTCGCGCCAACGGAACACAGAATCACGGAGGAATACCAGGATCAGGTGCGCGCGCACAGGTCTTGGTGAACCTAACGCTATCGATAAAAGGCGGGTGTGCCCAAGCAGTCTCCCGCTTCTTACTACAAGCGGAGCCCGGCGACCGACCACGTTAGAGTGCGGCGGTCTCGGTCCAGTGCAGGTCCAAACACACGCCGTTCCGCTGTGGCAGCTGACGGCACGGAGGCCTGCGCGGTCTATGTTGTGCCCCAGCAACATCGGTGAGGTGATCTAAGCCGTGAGAAAACGCTGTCCGATTTGCAGGGCTGGAGAATCTCCTAGAATCGGATCCGTAAAGAGCCCGTATTGCGGCGCAGTGTACGGTCTGTACCAGTGCCTCGAGTGCGGTTCCCGATTTCACGACGTCGGCGAGCACGAACAGGGCGACCTGTCAACCTTCTACGATTCGATTGCCGTTCGACGACAAGTGGACGCCATCGAAGATCGCCGCTACTGGGGCCGCGAGGTCAGGCTCATCAAGGGCCTGTGCAGTGTTACGGTTCGGAAAGTCCTGGACGTGGGGTGCCGCAGCGGAGACTTCCTGACCCAATGGCCGATGGACGTCCAGAAGCACGGGATCGAGCTTTCGACGCATTCGGCGTCGATTGCCCGGAGAAGGGGTCTCAACGTGGAGATGGGACCTGTCGAAGATACCCGGTTCGCGAGCATGTTTGACGTGGTAACGGCGTACGCTGTCCTCGAGCACGTCACGCAGCCAGCAGAAGTGCTGCAAAGGCTGTCGGATCTGGTGGCCGAGGGTGGAGTGTTCGCCATCATGATCCCGAGCTACGAGACGTGGAAGGCAAGGCTGCTGGAACGTTCTTGTCGCAATTGGCACATGGCCAGTCCGCCGAATCACTTGAATTACTTCTCCAGAAGATTCCTCGACGTATACCTGCAGTCGCGCGGATTCAGCCTGGCCAGGCGTCGCTATACCTCAGGCGGCATGTTCAACCCGTTGCGCCGTGTGCCCGTTGCGAGGAGCTTGTGTGCACGGACCATGTCAGTCCTGGACACAATGAGCCCACTCAACCGCATTCCACTCTTTGATCACATGTACTCCTACTACGTACGGCGGAGGACCCCACAATTCGCGCCGGCTGCCGGCCGCGATTGAGCCGTAGCAGTGCGGCCCGCTTGCTGTCGATGGGATTGTGAATGGAGAGAGGAAGCTTGAAACGAAGGAAGCTGGTGTTCGTTCTCAAGGAACTGAGCCAGGGAGGGCCGACTAGGGTCCTGACGAACCTCCTCGCTGTTCTCGACCCGCTGGAGTACGAAATCACGGTCCAGGTCTTCAGATCCACCGGCGTTTCCCGCCCCTACCTCCCCGATCACGTGGACGTCCAGTTGATCGAGCCGCGTGGTTTGTTTGGGCCAGGGGGCGAGGCCGGGGCTACTCGGATGATGTGGTTCCTGGTGCGGGCGGCCGTGCGATTGCTGGGATGGCTCGTGCGACACGTTTTCCCAAGCTGCGGCGACGCAGGCTGGCTCCTCGCTGAGAGATTCGTGCGAACCAGCACCGTCGACTGGGACATGGCCATGTCCTTGATCGAGGGCAGGAGCAACTACTACGTGGCGACGAAGCTGCGTGCCGCCGTCAAAGTCGGACGCGTTCCTACCGACTACTCAGTTCTCGATGGCAGCCGGCGACTCGACGGAAGGTATTTCCCGCGGCTCGACTATGTGGTGACGAATTCGCTGGTTACACTCAGAATTCTGAAAGACACTTTTCCGAGCCTGGCAGAGCGGTTCCTGTTCGTTGGGGCGCTCACACCGCCCCGTCTGATTCGTTCGATGGCCGAACGGGGGGAAGGGTTCGGGGACGACTTCGCGGGGCCCCGCATCCTGACCTTGTCCCGCCTGGACGACACGAAGGGAACGGATCTCGCAATCGCGGCCTGCAAGCTGCTGTTCGACCGGGGACTGGGTGTTCGATGGTACGTGATGGGCGCCGGACCGACGGAACGGTATCAGGCTATGGTCGATGCGCTCGGACTGACGCCCCACTTCTTCTTTTTAAAGCCAAGAAGCAATCCTTTTTCATTCGTCAGAAAGTGTGACATCTATGTGCAGCCGTCGCGGTACGAAGGCCGGTCCAACGCGGTGCAAGAAGCCCGCGTCCTCGGCAAGCCCATAGTGATTACGAACTTCGCCACGGCCGCAGAACACGTAACCCATATGTCGGATGGCATCGTCGCAGACATGAACGCCAGCTCCCTGGCGGAGGCGCTCGAGCTGTTGATCAGGGACGAGAAGCTGAGATGCCGAATAGCACGGGAACCCGATGCGACCGCATTCGACGCTGAATTGGAGAAGATACTGGCCCTCATCCCGAGTAATCGACGAGCCGTCAACACCGTCCCCGACCCGGCCTTTGTCTGAAGGGTCGCATTTTCCTTTCCCCCTGCAGAGGCAATGACCCGCCTCGTCAAGACGATCTCGGTGTACTCCTTTGGGAGCGTCGCAACCGCCGGCATTTCGTTCTTCCTCCTCCCTCTTTATACGAGATTTCTCACCCCTGCCGATTACGGCACTCTGGAGTTGCTTTACGCGGGGATATCGATTCTCGGCGTTCTCTACGGCTTGAGAATTTCGAACAGCTATGGCCGGTTCTACTTTCAGAGCGACGACCCCGAATACAGGCGAACGCTGTTTGCAACGGGCCAGCTGTTCCACGTATTCTCCGCGGCGGTCCTGGGGGGGGCTTTCGTTTGGAACGCCGAGTGGTTGGCGCACAAGTGGCTTCCAGTGAGCGATGGCGCCTATTACCTGCGGCTGGCTGCCGTGGCTGCCTTTGGGGAGGTCCTGGCGCTCATTCCGTTGAACAACCTCCGGGTACGGTTCAAGCCGGTCGCCTATGTCGCCGTCAGCCTTTCGAACTTGGCAGCCACGATTGCCGTGACAGCGTGCGCGCTCGCCGTCACAGACCTCGGCGTCGCTGGCGCCCTCTACGGTAGGATTGCCGGTCAGGCTGTCTCGCTAGTCGCCCTTCTTGCCATCACATGGCGCGAGCTCCACTGGAAGATATCGTTCGGCCCGCTCGGAGGCATGCTGGCCTACTCGATATTCATAATCCCGGTCGATCTCTCCGGTATCCTCCTGACCACCAGCAACAGGTTCTTCCTTCAGCACTTCCGCACCTTGCAGGAGTTGGGCCTTTTCGCGCTGGGTAATCGGTTCGCAGCAGTGGTGGCGATTCTGATTACCGAACCTGTGATGAAGGCGTTCATCCCGCATGTGTTCGAGCTGTCAGCCGATGTGGTTCGGTGTCGCGCGACCCTGGCACGGTTCACACAGTGCTTCGTCGTGGGCGTATCGACAGTGGTACTGGCGTTGTCATTGTCCGCGGACAGCGCGATCGATCTCCTAGGCACCACCGCCTATGGTGGTAGTGGTCAAATCGTGTTCGTGCTCGCAACCTCGAATCTGCTGATCGGGCTATCGACTGTTTTCGCGATCGCGATCCACATAAGCAAACGCACCTGGATCATCAGCCTGATTTGGGTTCTCGCGTCGACAGCGAATCTCGGCTTCAACCGGCTCCTCATCCCCCGGTACGGTGGCGACGGCGCTGCGTACGCGAGCGCACTCTCCGCCGCCTTGTTGTGCGTCATGTACGCATATGCCGCCAAGCGGGTGCTGGACTTCAGGGTCCCGTACCGCGAAGTCGCGCTGGCGCTCGGAGGCCTTTTGGTCTTCAACTACACGGGATCACTCATTCCGCGGACGTCTTGCTGGTTGAACGTCGCGAGGCTCGTGGTCGCTGCTCTTTACGGGGTAGTGCTGACAGCGTGGCTTGGCCTCGCAAGTCGAAACGACGTGCGGAGGGTGCTGCAGTCGATCAGGAGGACTGCCAACGCGACCCGAGTGCAAGAGGTCTCAACGTCGTGACGGATCGAGAATCAGTCCGGGGCGGGTCCGACCACACTGCATGAGCTCTGGACAAGCGTCGACAAGATGAGCATCGTCCTAAATGTCCTTTTGTTGACACTCGTATTGATCGCGTACGTTGTGAGCGGGCGAGGCGAGCAGGTTGGACTGGATGTGTGTGCCTGGATCCTGTTCACGCTGGGCGCCGCGTCGATGGTGACGTTCCTGCTACTCGAACGCGTGAATCGGGCACTGTGTTTCGAACTGCTCTTCTTTCCCGCGTTTGCAGTGGGCACTTACTCGCATCCGCTGTTGACTGCGGGTCTGCGCGGGCGCGAGATGTTCGCGAGAACCAGCGATGCGGTTGTTGCCAAGGCGATGTTCGTGGCCACGGCCGGCGTCATCTGTTACAGCATCGGCGCGTCCTGTGTGGCTACGACGAGAAGGAAGCGCGACAAGTCTAAGGCAACCGCGAATCTCGTTCCGACACAGCAGTTGCTTCCGAAAGGTACCAACGCTTTGGTCTCGGCGTGCGGAGCCATCTTTGTGGGCATCGGCGGGCTCGCTTTGTATCAGAAGTACTTCGGGTACCTCGCTCCGGAGGCGTTCGTCAGGATCACGGCGGTTCTGAGTTTACTGACACAGTGTCTTCTGATTAGCACCGTCGTGGAGTTTTGGCAGTTGCGGAGGGTGGGGACGACCTCAGTGCGCGCCGCTATGCGGAGGATGAGCAAGCACTACGCCCTCAATGTCCTGGCAGTCTCGATCTTCTTGTTCTTCAGTGGGGACCGTGGCACTTTTCTCCAAATCGCCCTACCGGTGCTCTTTCTGTATTCGCTGCTGATAAGGAAACTGAAAGCTACCCAGATTGCTCCCCTGTTAGGGCTCTGCTTGCTGGCGCTTATCGTGGTTCGAGACGCGAGAATCGTCGATGGAGGAGCGCTGCGCAACTTTGAGCTACCCGTCGACGTCAGTGCCACGAGTCTAGTCAGCGACATGCTGCCGGCGAACGCGACGCTCGGGATACTGGTGGACTACGCGGACGCGAACGGAATCACTTACGGAAAGCAGGCGCTCCCGAGACTGCTCGCGGCCGTCCCATTTCTCCAGTCAGCTGTCGGTTACCTGGTGGGCGTCGATTTCGGCGCGGCCGATTACTCGAGTTCGTTGTACGTGGCTACAGGTGAAATATGGCCCGACCTGCGATCGGGTCTGGGGACCCACATCGTCGGCGATCTGTACTATTCCTTCGGCGGGTGTGGCGCGTGCCTCGCGCTGTTCGCCTTCGGGTGTGTGGTCGGATGGCTCGACGGTAAGGTGTTCTTGGCGTCCCGTGTCGGGTTCGTTCCGTTGTTCTGTTACGCCTACCTGTTCGGCTACAGCGTATATGCGGTGCGATCGGAGTTCTTCTATCCCGTCCGCGATATTGGGTTCTCCCTAATCATAATTTGGGGAATGACGGCTCTCGCGGCGTTGGCTCGAACTGAGCACCGCCGCCATGTTCCCCTGCAAGGCGTCCACGAAGCGCGGCTTCCACCACCAGGTCGGCTGCCCCGGCGTTTGAGCGGGCGGAGTGGGGATTTCCGTCCCTGCGAGTCTCGCCTACATGGCGCTCAGCATTGAATGATCATGAGTGGTTGTGGCTAGCGGGGATCCCGACGCGGCGACGTGTGTGTCACGGCGGTTCTGAGGCCTTCACGACAATCTAGCGTCGCTTTGGGTATTGCATTCATTGTCTCGGCGCAGAGTATAGGGACGGCGCTGCGTGTTCCGTCTCACGGGTGAGCATGCACCCAGCCGACTGCCCAAGGGTCCTCTCGGTCAACAATGAGTCCCTGGTCGCTTCTAGCGCCACGGGTCTGACCCTCCGCAGCCTGTTGAGGGAGTGGCCGTCCCAGAGACTCGTGAGCCTGGTAACGAAAGGACGTGCTAGTGACGCAGAGCGTCTGGTCGGGAGCGCCGACTGGCAATTAGCACGACCGGTTCGGGCCGTGCAGGCAGCTTGCGACAGGGCGGCCGCGTGCCGCTGGGCCGGGTCTTTCATGCCGCGCTGTCGAAACCGCTTCTGGCAGTACGCTTTCGCACGTGACCGACGAGTGTCCCCTGAGTTACTTGCCTGGATCGCAGCGCGAGAACCCGACCTCATCTACTCGACGCTCTACGACCTCGACGTCATGCAATTGGTCGTCAATTCTTCAGAGGCACTGGGCATACCAATCGTTCCCCACTTCATGGACGATTGGCCAGAAGCGCTCCGAAGCCTCGATCCAATGAGCCGTGCCTTGCTGCATCGATACGAGAGCCTACTCCAGCGCGTGATAAGTCGAGCACCTCTTGCGTTGGTGATTAGCGACCGGATGGCGGAGGTATTCGAGAAGCGATACGGCCTACGCTGCACGCCCGTCATGCGCTGCGTCGAGGTAGGCGACTTCCAACCCCCTGCCCCTCGTGCTCCCATCCGGATTGCGTACGCAGGCGGACTGCATCTGGGAAGGCACGAGAGCCTCCTTGAAGTCTGCGACGCAGTGCACACGGCAATACCAAATGGCTCGGCGACGTTGTTGGTCTACGTTCATGAACAAGACATCCTGAGGTACGGCAGGCTCTTCGGGAAGTACGCCCCAACTACCACACTGCTTGAACTGCCGCCGGAGGAGGTGCCGTCCAGGCTGCAAGCGGCAGACATCCTCCTGTACGTAGAGTCCTTTTCCCCGCGATTCGTTTCGTACTGCAAATGTTCGATCTCCGCGAAAATCCCGGAGTACCTCGCGGTCGGAAGGCCGGTCTTAAGCTACGGACCCGCCGAGAGCGGTTCCATCGACTACCTCAGGCGGATCGAAGTCGGCGTGCAAGTGACCCAGCGCGGCCGGGCAAACGTCGCCGAGGCAGTCGAGCAGCTTTGGAGACAGCGATCGGACTGGACGGCATATGCAGCCACCGCTCATGCAGCCGCACGCGCGACTCACGACGCTGGAGTGGTGACGCCGCGGTTTCGACAGGCGCTTCTTCTCGCCAGTCAGGCCGGTGTGCCACAACTGCGGGGTCGGAGGGGTGTCTAGTGCCGCACGTGTTTCCTCGGGTGCTTCTTGTGAGTCATGAACCACTGAGCGCCTCTCGTGCTAACGGCAAGACCCTGCGAGCGCTCTTCGGGGAGTGGCCGCGCGAATGTCTTCGGCAACTCTACTTGACCCCGTTGGAACCGGAGGATAGCCGTTGGTGCAGATATTGGCGAGTCAGCGAAGCGGATTTAGTGAAGAGAGTGTTGACCGCCGGTCTGAGGGGTCATGGCGGCGAAGTGGAGGCAGACAACGACGCTGAACGGCGGCAAACGGTAGACACAGCCCGACGGCAGGTTCGTGCTCGCCTGAACTGCGCACTCACCCAGAAGATCCGTGAGTCCTTATGGCGTCGACTTGGTCGTCCGTCGGAGCGCCTTCTATGCTGGATCAAGGAGTTCGATCCGCAACTCGTGTATCTGCTCGGCGGTGGTTCGAGGTTTTCCTTTCGACTGGCGAACGAGGTGGCTTCAGGTGCGGGCGCTCCTCTTATCATCCACCTGACCGACAACTACTACATCAATATCGCGACATCGACGGGGAAGCGCTCGGTCACGCCGCTGGCTGATTGGGTGTCTCCCATAATGCGGCGGGCGGCGGGCAGGGTGGCGATTTGTGACGAAATGGCCCGCGAACTCGCGCACCACTTCGAGTGTCCGTTCGAGGTCTTCCTAAACTGTGTCGATAATAGCGACATTGGCACCTCGCCGGAGGAGAAGCACACACCGCTCGTGCTGACCTACGTAGGTGGTCTTCATCTCGATCGCTGGAGGAGCCTTATCCAGATTGGAGAGACTCTGGATCGACTATCGGAACGGCACGGTATCGAGGCCGTTCTGAGGGTGTACGCTCACCCGAGCGATTGTCGGTTGTACAGCCGGCTGCTGGTCGGCACCAGAGTCTGCCTCGTGGGGAGCCTTCAGCCGGACGCAGTTCAGCCAGTTCTGCGACAGGCCAACGTGCTCGTTCATGTGGAGTCGTTTGAGACCTTCCCCCGGCGCGCGACGTGGCTGGCGATGTCGACGAAGATACCTGAGTACCTGGCCGCAGGAAGGGCGATGTTCGCAGTTGGGCCAGCAGAGGCCGCCTCTCTTCGATACCTGGAGTCGAATCATGTTGCGCTCGTGGCCACCTCCCCCGACCTCTCCGCCGTGGCGGCGGGCCTGAAGGTCCTTCTCGAAGACGAGGACCTCCGCGCCAGCTACGGCGCAAGGGCAGCGCAACTGGCGGCCGCGCGCCATAGCGCGAGGAAGGAACAGTTGCGATTCCGCCGGTTCCTTGATCAGCTCGCCAACGCGCCGACCGGCAGACACACCAGAACCACCCACTAGGGGGAACATGTTCACGAATCGAGTGTTGATGATCACGGGAGGGACCGGAAGTTTCGGGAACGCGGTTCTCCGGCGCTTTCTGTCCAGTGACATCGCTGAGGTCCGGGTCTTCAGCCGCGACGAGAAGAAGCAGGACGAGATGCGGCACATGTACCGCAGTGACAAGCTGCGCTTCTACATTGGCGATGTGCGGAATGCGGAAAGCCTCAACGATGCCATGGCGGGCGCGGATTACGTATTTAGCGCGGCCGCCCTCAAGCAGGTGCCTTCGTGCGAGTTTTACCCGATGGAGGCCGTGCGGACCAATGTCATGGGGGCGGACAACGTCTTGACCGCTGCCCTTGCGGCGGGTGTGAAGAACGTCGTTGTGCTGAGCACCGACAAAGCGGCGTACCCCATCAATGCGATGGGCATGTCGAAGGCGCTGATGGAAAAGGTGACGATTGCGCGGTCACGCGTCGCTGCGGAAAAGGGCACCGTCTTCTGCGTGACGCGCTACGGGAACGTCATGGGGTCACGCGGCTCGGTCATCCCGCTGTTCGTTGACCAGATTCGCGCCGGCCTTCCGCTTACGGTCACGGACCCACGCATGACGCGCTTCATGATGTCGCTCGACGACGCCGTGGATCTCGTCCTTTATGCGTTCCAGCACGCTCAGCCCGGTGACTTGTTCGTTCAGAAGGCGCCCGCCGCAACCATCGGGACGCTGGCGGAGGCTCTGTTACAGATCCTCCCGAACGGTCACGGCGTGCGGGAGATCGGAACCCGCCACGGCGAGAAGCTGTTCGAGACACTTCTCACCCGGGAGGAGCGGGTCCGCGCGATTGACCTGAAGGGGTACTACCGGGTGCCCGCGGACAACCGCGACCTGAACTACGACAAGTATTTCTCGGAGGGCCAGTCGGTCGTCAGCGCGACGGAGGACTACAATTCGCACAACACGCGTCGCCTCGATCGCGACGAGATGATACAGCTGCTGCTGCGCTTGGAGTGTGTCCAGAATGCACTGGCAGGTTCGCCCGTCGGGCCCACCCTGGCGAGCGTGGTCAGTGCTGGCATGGTCGCGGCGTCTTGAGGCTGGGACACCCTGATGCATGCACTGATTACCGGCGCAGCCGGCTTCGTTGGGCGGAATCTGTACGTCGCGCTGTCGCGGCGTGGCGGCCTTTCCGTGACGCCGCACGACGTTGACGCCGCCCCTGGGGCGCTCGACGAGGCCTTAAGTCGCGCCGACGCGATCTTCCATCTGGCAGGTGTGAACCGGCCCCCCCGGCCGGACGCGTTCCAGGATGTCAACGTCGGGGTCACGCAGGCTATCGTCGCGCGCCTGGGGGCGCTGGGCCGGCGGCCGCTCATCGTCTTCTCCTCGTCCACGCAGGCGGGGCAGGACAACGCTTACGGAAGGAGCAAGCGTGCCGCCGAGGACGCACTGGCCTCGTTCTCCCAGACAACGGGGGCACCGGTCAGGATCTTCCGGCTGCCCGGCGTCTTCGGGAAGTGGTGCCGCCCGAACTACAACTCGGTCGTCGCGACCTTCTGCCACAACATCGCCCGCGACCTGCCCATCGAGGTGTCGGACCCGGGCAAGGCGGTTACGCTCGTCCATGTGGACGACGTCGTGGCGTCGTTTCTCGCGGAACTGACTGATTCGACTTCTGCCGGCGTGGCCTGGCGCACGGTTGAGCCAGTGTTCACCGTCACGCTCGGCGACCTGGAGCGCCACATCCGTGCCTTTCGAGCGGCTCGGCGAACACTGCACGTCCCGGACTGCAGCGACCGGTTCGTTCGCCGCCTGTACGGTACCTACCAGTCCTACGTTCCGGAGGACGCTTTGGCGTATGACGTGGAAAGCCGGACGGACGTGCGGGGGGTGCTCGCCGAGATGGTCAAGTCGCCGCGTGCCGGCCAGATCTTCGTTTCCCGCACGAAGCCAGGGGTCACTCGCGGGAACCATTACCACGATCTGAAGGTGGAGCGGTTCTTCGTCATCGAAGGCGACGCGGTGATACGATTCCGGCCGGTTGGCGGCGGCGCGGTGACGGAGTACCGCGTATCCGGTTCGCGGTGGCAGGCGGTGGAGATTCCGCCCGGTTACACGCACTCCATCGAGAACGTCGGAACCTCCGAACTCGTCGTGCTGTTCTGGGCCTGTGAGCCGTTCGACCCCGAAAGACCCGATACCTTCCCGCACGAGGTGCCCAATGGATAGGCTCCGCGTCGCCACCGTCGTGGGCACCCGGCCGGAGATCATCCGGCTCTCGCGGGTGATGGCGGCGCTCGACGGCCACACCGACCACGTCCTCGTCCACACGGGTCAGAACTACGACTACGAGCTGAACCGGATCTTCTTCGACGACCTGGGAATCCGGCCTCCAGACCGCTACCTGGAGGCCGCTGGGGCAACCGCCGCGGAGACGATCGGCCGCGTCATCATCGAGACGGACAAGGCCCTCGGCGAGGTGAAGCCTGACGCCGTCCTGATCCTCGGCGACACCAACTCGTGCCTGGCCGCGATACCGGCGAAGCGGCGCCGCATCCCGGTGTTCCACATGGAGGCGGGCAACCGCTGCTTCGACGAGCGCGTGCCCGAGGAGATCAACCGGCGGATCGTCGATCACATCGCCGACGTCAACCTGCCCTACAGCTCGATCTCCAGGGAGTACCTGCTCCGCGAGGGTCTTCCCCCGGACCGCGTCATCAAGACGGGGAGCCCGATGTACGAGGTGCTCCACCACTACATGCCGAAGATCGAGGAGTCCGACGTTCTCTCTCGGCTCGCCCTGGAGCACGACGGGTACTTCCTCGTCAGCTGCCACCGGGAGGAGAACGTCGACTCGCCGCGTCACTTCGCCGGGCTCGTTGAGATCCTCAACGAACTTTCAGGCACGACGAAGAAGCGAGTCGTGGTGACCACCCATCCGAGAACGAGGCGCCGCATCGAGACAGAGCAGGTGACGCTGGACCCGCTGGTGGAGCTCCACAAGCCGTTCGGCCTCACGGACTACATCGCGCTGGAACTGAGCGCTTCCGCCATCCTCTCGGACAGCGGCACCATCACCGAGGAAGCCTCCATTCTCAACCTCCCCGCGCTGAACATCCGCGAGGCCCACGAACGCCCCGAGGGGATGGAAGAGGCCTCGGTGATGATGACGGGCCTGAGCTGGCTTAGGGTGCAGCAGGGGCTCGCGATCCTCTCCAGCCAGCCGCGGGGCGTCTCACGCGTGCTGCGCCCGGTTGCGGACTACGACGTTCTAAACGTGTCCGAGAAGGTTGTCCGGATCATCCTGAGCTATACCGACTACGTGCGGCGGAACGTCTGGCGCCAAGCCTGACGCTTCTTACCCTCCTCTCTTGCGAATCCTGCTTCTCACCCAGTGGTTCGACCCCGAGCCGACGTTCAAGGGTCTGGCGTTCGCGCGGGCGCTGGCCGCCCGCGGACACAGTGTCGAAGCGCTGACCGGCTTCCCGAACTACCCGGGCGGGCGAGTCTACAACGGATACAAGGTCCGGGTTCGCGAGCGTGAGACGATCGATGGCATCCGCATCACGCGGGTGCCGCTCTACCCGAGTCACGACGGCTCGAGCGTGAGGCGGATTGCGAACTACGCCAGCTTCGCGGCCTGTGCGACCCTGCTTGGCCCTTTCTCCGTGTCGAAGCCCGACGTGGTCTACGTGTACCACCCTCCCGGCACGATAGGCTTGCCGGCCTGGGTCATCGGTGCGCTGAGGCGTTGCCCGTTCGTGTACGACATCCAGGACCTCTGGCCGGACTCGGTGGCCGCTTCGGGGATGATGTCATCGCGGCTCCTGAACCGAGTCTTGGACCGCTGGTGCCGGATGGTGTACGGCGCTGCGGCGCACATCGTGGTGCTCTCACCGGGCTTCAAGAGAGTGCTTGCTGGCCGGGGTGTGCCCGAGGACCGGGTCAGCGTGATCTACAACTGGTGCGACGAGACGGCCCTGCAGAGCGCTCGCGAACAACGGGACACGGGAGACACGCCGGGCGGTGACAGGTTCCGGGTCGTGTTCGCCGGGACGATGGGGAAGGTGCAGGCCCTTGGAGCCGTGCTCGAAGCCGCCGCCAGGATTCAGAGCCTGCGCAGGCAGGTTGATTTCGTCTTTGTTGGTAGCGGAGTAGGGGTCAATTCGCTCAAGGAATCGGCGGCTGCTCTGGGCCTGCACAACGTGACTTTCCTGCCGCGGCGCCCCTTTTGCGAGATCGGCGGCGTCTTGCGTTCAGCCGACGCCCTCCTGGTTCACCTCAAGGACGACCCTCTCTTCGAGATCACCATTCCCTCGAAGACCCAGGCGTACATGAGCATGGCCAAGCCGGTTGTCATGGGCGTCAGAGGCGACGCCGCCGACCTGGTGGCCGCGGCACGCTGCGGGGTCGTCTGCGAACCTGAGAATCCTGAGAGCATCACGGAAGCAGTGCTTCGGCTGCAGTCTATGTCGCCTGAGGCCCGGAGCAGGATGGGGCAGAACGGTCGGCGGTTCTACGACGATCACCTGAGCCTTCAGGCCGGCGTAGCGAGGTTCGAGCAGGTTTTCCAAGGGGTCACCGCGGCATGACGGGTGGATGGTACCGCCGCTGGGGCAAGAGGACTCTGGACCTCAGTCTCGTGCTCGCCTCGACTCCCGTGACACTCCCGCTGCTCGCCCTGAGCGCGGCAGCCGTCCGCCTGACCCTCGGACCTCCGGTGTTCTTCCGTCAGCGCCGGCCAGGAGCTTGCGCGCATCCGTTTGAGTTGCTCAAGTTCCGATCGATGTCGGACCGGCGTTCCGCCGACGGCACGCTGCTTCCAGACGCGCAGCGCCTGACCGCGTTCGGCAGATTCCTCCGGAGCACAAGCCTGGACGAGTTGCCCGAACTGCTGAACGTCCTCCGCGGGGACATGTCGCTTGTTGGCCCTCGCCCTCTGCTGATGGAGTACCTGCCACGTTACAGTCCCGAGCAGGCGCGTCGCCACGAGGTCCGGCCGGGCCTGACCGGGTGGGCCCAGGTGAACGGGCGAAACGCGCTTGATTGGCCCGCCAAGCTCGCTTTGGACGTGTGGTACGTCGAGCACGTCGGGCCGTGGCTCGACCTGTGGGTGATCTGGCGCACGATCGTGTACGTCTTGCGCCGGGACGGGATCAGCCGGAAGGGGCATGAGACCTGCCCGGAGTTTCTCGGAAACGCAGGCACATGAAGGACGTGGTAATTATCGGTGCGGGAGGCCACGGGGTGGTGGTGGCCGACATCCTGCTGGCAGCGGCCGAGGCGGGCGACGGCGTTCGGGCGGTTGCCTTCCTCGACGACGACATCGCACTTGTCGGTACGGCGCCGCTTGGTGTTCCCGTCGTGGGCTGCATTGCCGACCTGGAGCGTGTGCCTCACGACGCCGTGGTGGTCGCGCTTGGCGGGAACAAGCTTCGGGGCAGGGTTACCGAGAACCTGCTACAGGGTGGAGAAGTCCTTGCGGTAGTACGACATCCGTCCAGCACCGTCGGCCGCGGGGTCACCATCGGCGTCGGTTCCATGATCTGCGCCGGCGCCATCGTAAATCCCCGAACCGCCATCGGCATCGGCGTCATCCTCAACACAAGCTGCAGCGTTGACCACGACTGTCATGTCGGTGACTACGCCCACGTAGCCCCGGGTGCTCGTCTTGCGGGGGGTGTGAGCGTTGGGACCGGCACTCTCGTGGGCATCGCCGCAGCCATCCTCCCAGGGCGCGTCGTCGGCCCCTGGAGCACGGTGGGCGGCGGGGCCGTTGTGCTCGGAGACGTTCCTGACTGCATCACCGTCGTCGGCGTTCCAGCTCGACCGATCGGGCCTTCGCGGGCGGCATTCTGTCCTGATCAATGAACAGACTGTACCTGTCGCCTCCCTGTGTGAACGGGAGCGAGCGAGATCTGCTTCTCGACGCTTTCGATTCCGGTTGGGTCGCCCCCCTCGGACCCCACGTGGATGCCTTCGAGCGCGAGTTCGCCGCGCTCGTGCAGGTTCCTTACGCAGTAGCGCTCTCGAGCGGTACCGCGGCACTTCACCTGGCGCTGCAACTCCTGGGCGTCGGCCCTGGCGATACGGTTGTCTCGTCCACGCTGACCTTTGCCGCGACCGCGAACGCCATCACATATACGGGCGCCGAGCCCGTGTTTGTGGACGCAGCGCGTGACACCTGGGCGTGCGACCCGGATCTGATGGCGGACGAACTCCGGTCGGCCGCGACGCGTGCGCGGCTGCCGAAGTGCGTCCTGCCCGTGGACCTGTACGGCCAGTGCGCCGACTACGGCAGGATTTCCGAGATCTGCCAGGAGTACGGCGTCCCGATCCTCGAGGACGCCGCCGAGGCCCTTGGAGCCTCCTACGGCGGACATCCCGCCGGCTCGTTCGGCCGTGCCGCGGCCTTTTCGTTCAACGGGAACAAGATCGTCACGACCAGCGGCGGCGGCATGCTGGTTTCGTCGGACAAGGCTCTCATCGACCGGGCCCGGTTCCTCGCCACCCAGGCCCGTGACCCCGCTCCTCACTATCAACACTCGACCATCGGCTACAACTACCGAATGAGCAACCTGCTCGCGGCTGTCGGCCGCGGTCAGATTAGAACGTTGGGTGAGCGAGTTGCGCGCCGCCGCGCCATCAACGGGCTGTACCGCGAGGCGCTAGCCGAGACGCCGGGCATCAGCTTCATGCCGGAAGCTCCATACGGGCGCTTCAATGCGTGGCTGACCTGCATCACGGTCGATCCCGCCGCATTCGGAGCCGATCGCGAGGCAATTCGCCTGCACCTCGAGTCCCGCGACATCGAGTCGCGCCCGGTCTGGAAGCCGATGCACCTGCAGCCGGTCTTCTCAAGCTGCCGCGTCGTCGGAGGCTCTGTCGCTGCCAATCTCTTCGAGCGGGGCCTGTGCCTTCCCAGCGGCACGGGCATGACGGATGGCGACGTGTCGCGGGTGGTCGACGCCGTTCTCTCGACGCCACGAAACGCCAGGGTCACGGCGTAGCCACCGCCACACCGTTCGTCCCGAGCGTCTCGTCCGACCAGGGCCGCTCTTCTCTCGCGCAGGTTTCCAGTTCCAGCAAGGCAGCCTTTATGACGAAGCTGCACGAAGCTTCCCTGCTTCTCCGCGACAGGTCCATCGCCGCGCTGCTGCGCTGGCGACGAGTCTTCATCGTCGCCCTGCACCTGGTGATCATCGCCCTCTCGAACTTCCTGGCCTTCGCCCTGAGGTTCGACGGCGCGATCCCGCAGCCCCAGGTCCGCATCTGGGCCGACTGGCTCCTCCTCCTCGTCCTCATCCGCGTCGCCGTCTTCATCCCCTTCCGCCTCTACCAGGGCCTCTGGCGCTACGTCAGCATCTACGACGCCCGCAACATCGTCCTCGCCGTCGCCTCCAGCTCGATCCTCTTCTTCGCCACCGTCCGCGGCCTGCTCGGCTTCACCGCCTACCCCCGCTCGATCTACGTCCTCGACGCCATCATCCTCGTCTGCATGCTCGGCGGCCTCCGCCTGGGACGCCGCGTCTACCGCGAGCTGGGTAACGGCCGCGCCGGCAAGACGGTCCTCGTCTACGGCGCCGGCGACGCGGGCGAGATGATCGTCCGCGACATGCGCAACAACCCGTTTTACGGCTACCAGCCGGTCGGCTTCGTGGACGATGACCAGGCGAAGAGAGGGACCTGCATCCACGGCGTCCGGGTGCTGGGGGGACGCGACAGGCTGCCGGAGATCATGGAGCGCGCGCGGCCCGAGGAGGTGCTGATCGCCATGCCCCGCGCCGACGCCAGGACGCTCGGCGGCATCGTCCGGGCGCTCGAGCCCTTCAAGGTGCACATCACCACGCTCCCCAACCTGAGCGCCCTGCTCGACGGGAAGGTCGCCGTCAGCCAGATCCGCCAGGTGTCGGTGGAAGACCTGCTGCCCAGGGAGCCGATCGACCTCGACAAGGCCCCGGTGGAGCGCCTGATCCGCGGGCGGCGGGTGCTGGTGACCGGCGCGGGCGGGTCCATCGGGTCCGAGCTGTGCCGGCAGATCCTCCACCTCGAGCCCGCCGAGCTGGTGCTGCTCGAGCGCTTCGAGAACGGCCTGTTCGCCGTCGCCGGCGAGCTGGCGCGCCGCAACCCCGGCGCCCGCCTGGCCCCCGTCATCGCCGACGTCGCCGACCCGAACCGCGTCCGCCAGGTGCTCGCCGCCCACCGCCCCGACCTCGTCTTCCACGCCGCCGCCCACAAGCACGTGCCGATGATGGAGCTGAACCCGTGCGAGGCGGTGAAGAACAACGTGCTCGGCACCCGCTCCCTCGCCCGCGCCGCCCACCAGGCCGGCGTCCCCCGCTTCGTGATGATCTCCACCGACAAGGCGGTCAACCCCACCAGCGTCATGGGCGCCACCAAGCGCGCCGCCGAGTTCGTCGTCCAGGAGATGAACCTCCGCAGCGCCACCGCCTTCATCACCGTCCGCTTCGGCAACGTCCTCGGCAGCAACGGCAGCGTCGTCCCCACCTTCCTCGAGCAGATCCGGCGCGGCGGCCCCGTCACCGTCACCCACCCCGAGATGCGCCGCTACTTCATGCTGATCCCCGAGGCCGTGGCGCTGGTGCTGCACGCCGCGGCGCTCGGCGAGGGAGGCGAGGTCTTCGTCCTGCAGATGGGCGAGCAGGTGAAGCTGGTGGACATGGCCCGCAACCTGATCCGCCTGGCCGGCCACGTGCCCGAGGAGGACATCGAGATCACCTTCACCGGCGTGCGCCCCGGGGAGAAGCTCTACGAGGAGCTGGTCGGGGTGGACGAGGTGGCCGAGGACTCGGGGATGCCGAAGATCACCCGCGTGCGCCCGAAGGCCGCGCCCCGCGACCTGGAGCGCCGGGTGTCGGAGCTGGGGCTGGCGGCGGCGCGGGGGGACGAGGCGGCGGTGATCGAGGGGCTGCGGGGGATTGTGCCGACGTTCACGCCGCAGGGGGCGGGGGGGAGGGAGGCGGGGGTGCAAGTGCCCTCCGTATCCGGATCCCGAAGTCAATTCGAATCCCTTTCCCAGTCCTGGCGGGCGGGGGCGCCGAGCGCGGCGGCGCTGGTGGGGGAGGGGGGGATGGCGGTGGGGGCGGGGGCGGTGCCTCAGACCGCGCCGGTCCAGTTCGTTTCCCGCGCCGAGCTCGCGCCGCCCAAGGGGAAGGCCGGCTCCCACCGCTCGCACGGCCAGTCGCCCGGCGTTCCGCCCGCGCCTCCCGGGGCGTCCACGCCTTCCTCGCCGTCCGTCGTCCATTCCGGGGCGCAGGCGGCGCCGCAGAAGTAGGGCCCACTCGGAACCGAGCCACGGCCAGCCCACGCGCCCTCGCCCGCCTGACGCCTACCAGACGCGACACCTCCACCGGTCCTACCTGTCCCCGGCAGAACCCTCGTCCTCAGACTCCAGCGGCGCTGCGCCTCGAGGGCTACGAGGCATTCAACCAAGACGGCAGCACGTGTTTCCACGGGGCGGCGCTTCGCCGCGACCCGTCCTGTCAACGTTCCGCGTAGTATTGCCCAGCGGGAAGTAGGTGCCGTGCAGAAGTAGCCCTGATCCGAACACCGGTGGCCCTTTTCGAAGGAGAGCCCTATGGACTACTACCAGGGCGTCGTCGTTGAATACCTGCGCGCGGATCGGTCGGTCTTCGTCAACACCGAATGCTGCATTGAGTTGAATCCAGAATCGTGTTCGGCTTTTCGAGCTCTCCATGCCTGTCCCAGGTCCTCTTGTACACCCACGGTGCGGCCATCTCGAGCGTGGTGATGAGCCTGGCAAGGCGCTGGGGCGCGTCCGCCCATCCGGGAGTCGAACATCGGCCCAGAGCCGCCAGTACTTCTTAGCCGGCTGGACCAAGACTTGTGGCGCTCGATGCTGGTAGAGGCATACGACTGCCTGGACCCTGAGCGAGGACACCGAGGCAGGGCGAAACAGGTCGTCACCCTGCCCGGCGCGGGGCAGAAGCTGAAGGAGGTGTCACCGCATCTCCAGATCAAGCGCGTCGCCTGGAGACTACCACCGGCATCTGTGGACGACGCAGTCGCGGCGCTCGCTCGCAGCCGTGAACTCCTGGAAGGGGTCTACGCGTTCGTGCGCGGTCGGGTTACGCCCTGATCTCTTTGCCACGACACGAAGTCACGGAGTCCAGCCGCCAGTCCTGAGTCGGGGGATCGCGGTGCGCAGCGCGGTCGGCGACTTCAGCTTGACAAGCGGTGACTTTCGCCTTATCTTCGTACTGGCGGCGACTATGGACGCGAATCGAACCTACGAGTTCAGGTGCCCGGTCCATGGGTTCGTTAAGCTGAACGACTGGGAACGCGCAATCGTCGACCACCCGGCCTTCCAAAGACTCCGCCGCATTCGGCAGCTCGCTTGGACCGACTACGTCTACCCGGGAGCCAGCCACTCGCGTTTCGAGCACTCGCTCGGAGTAATGCACACCGCAAGCCGGCTGTACGATGCGGTCTGGGAGAAGTCGCAGGACATCCTGACCGGTGAGCTGCGGTACAACCGCGACGGGCTGCAGCGCCACCGGCAACTGGTGCGTTTGGCGGCGCTGCGTCACGACGTCGGGCATGCCCCGTTCTCGCACGCATCTGAGGATCTATTCCCTCGGCGAAGCGACGGTGAACGGTACCAGCACGAGGAGTACACGGCCGCGATTATTCGATCCGAGCTTCGAGACGTCATCGAGAACCATCCCGCCAACACTGCCAACTACGGATTCCGGGCGGAGGATATCGCCGCGTTGGTTCAGGGAGCGACCGGTGCGAAGCAGGCACTGTTCTGGAGGCAGATCATCAGCGGCCAGATGGATGCGGACCGAATGGACTATCTCTTGCGTGACTCGCTGCATGCGGGCGTCAGGTACGGGAGCTTCGACCTGAATCGCATTGCGGCAACCGTGGTCGCCGTGCCCGATCCCGAGGCGGAGACCCTCAGGCTTGGAGTATCCGAGGGCGGTGCGCACGCCGCCGAGGCTCTGGTGCTCGCGCGGTACTTCATGTTCACTCAGGTCTACTTCCACAAGACGCGAGTCGCCTTCGACCATCACTTGAAAGGCGCGCTCGCGGCGATGCTTCCCGGAGGGCTCTTTCCCTCGCCGGTCGATGCGGATCTGCACCGCTTCCTCGAGTGGGACGACTGGAAGGTGCTCGGGCAGTTGCCCGCGACGGAGAACGAGCACGCGAAGCGCCTTGCACAGCGCAACCACTACCGCGAGATCTTCCACACCCAGGAAGTGCCGAACGAGCGCGACCGGGCTCAGCTGGAGCAACTCAAGAACGCTCTGGGCCTGTTGCTCGCGGCAGAGGCCTCAGCCGGGAAGTCGTGGTACAAAAGCGGCCCGTCCGACATTCCCGTTGTGAGTGAAGCGCTGGAAGGACAGGCTATTCCACTGTCGCTCTACTCCAACGTGGTGGGACACCTTAAGCCGAACGCCCAGGTTTTGCTGTACGTGCGCCCGGAGGACGTCGAAATCGCGCGGGCGAAAAAGCGAGAGGTCTTGGGAGAGGAGAAATGACCGACGACCAGATTGCCCGGATCGCTGTGTTGACAAGGATGGCGGAGAAGGCCCGTCGCGGACTCGGACGGACCGCCGTCATGAAGCTGGCGTACTTTCTCGAGACGCTGCGAAACGTTTCGCTGGGGTACCGCTTCACACTCTACTCGTACGGGCCTTTCGACCAGACGGTTCTGGAAGACATCGATCTGGCGAAGTGCCTGGGGGCGCTCCGAGTGACTCCCGTCAGCTATCCAAGCGGGGTGGGCTATTCGATCAGCGCTGGCGAGAGGGCGTCGCAGTTCACGTCGTCACCCTTCGTCCGCGAGCACGAAACGGAGATCGAGTGGGTACTCGAACGCTTCGGTGAGATGACCGCAGCCGAGCTGGAGTTGGCGAGCACAATCGTCTTTACGGACCGGGAACGGGGGAGCGTCGCGCTTTCGAAGAGAGAACTGGCGCAGCGCGTGCAGGACGTCAAACCTCACTTCCCTGTTGACAGGATCCTGTCGAAGATCGAGGACTTCTGCGAAGACGAGTTGATTCTCTCATGTGCATGAGACGCCGCGCGCGTCTGCACCCCGCTCACCTGCGGCCGGCGAACGGCCCGAAGCCATCGAGACGCTGGTGCAGGAGGATCCCCTCGCCTCCGCCCGTGTCCGGGGCCTCCGCGCGCGCGAACGCCTTCTCACCGAGGAGGGCGGAACACTGCGGGCGGCGGAAGTTGCCCGGCATCTCGGCCTGACGCGCCAGGCCGTCAATCGCCGGCGGCAGAAGGGCACACTGCTCGCCCTGGACGCCGGCCGTTACGGATACCTGTACCCCGCCTGGCAGTTTGGTCCCACGGGAACCCTGCGAGGGCTCGATACAGTCCTCGAGGCCCTGTCTCACCTCGATCCGTGGACCCGCCACGCGTTCATGCTGGGCGCAAACGCAAGGCTGGGCGGCCGCCGGCCGATCGACCTGCTCCGCGCCGGCGACGCCCGGCCGATCGTCGCGGCGGCAGCAGCGTTTGGCGAACATGGGGCCTCGTAGGCTGGCCGCCCTCCCCGCGCCGCCCGACGGGCTCGACCTGCCTGACCTGCCGCTCGAGTCCTTCGCGGGCGTCTTGTCCCGAATCCACCGCCTGGAACACGACCCGCTGTTCTGGGGCCGGACGGGCCACAACCGGTTCGATGCGCCGGATGGGGAGTACGGCGTTCTGTACGCCGCGGAGCACTTCGACGGTGCGTTCATCGAGTCGTTCGGCGATGTCGATCTTCACGTGCTCTCGAGGAACGACCTTGGTGCCCGCGGCGTCTCGCTTCTCCAAACGAAGCGGGCGCTGCGGCTCGTCGACCTCGCCGGGACGGGCCTGGCGCGCCTGGGCCTCGACGGACGGATCTCGACCGGTGATCACTCGCTCGCGCAGCGGTGGTCGAAAGCGCTCTCGTCGCACCGGCTGCAGGTAGACGGCCTCTGGTTCGCCGCCCGCCACGACGCCGACCAGCGTGCCGCTGCCATCTTCGACCGCGCCTCCGCCGCCGTTGAGGCGACTCCCCGGGGATCCCTGCTGCACTCCACGAACGTCGCGCTGACCGCCGGGGCGTTGGACGCGTACCGCTTCGCCCTTCTGCCGTAGCTTCAGTGGAATCAGGAGCCGTCCCTCGGTGGCAGAGGCGGTATCGTAGGGTGACCTTGGACCGTTCACCACTTCCGCCCCGAACCCGCCGGCACCGCTCGTGCGCGGCGGCCACCTTGGCCAGCCTCACCGTGCTGCTCCTCGCGCCGCACGCCCCGCAGGCAGTCGCGGCGCAGGAAGGCGCCCGCCTCACCGGCATCGTCACCCACGTCGCCGACGGGGACACGCTGGACGTCTCGACCGGCGGTCGCACGGTGACGGTGCGGCTGGAGGGGATTGACGCCCCCGAGGGCGGGCAGCCGTTCAGTGCCGAGGCCCGCCGGCACCTGCGCGTGCTCGCCTTCTCGCAGCGAGTCACCATTCTCGTCAAGGACACCGACCGCTACGGCCGCCTGGTCGCCCGCGTGCTGGTGGGCGAGCGGGATGCCAGCGAGGAACTGCTGCGCGCGGGCCTTGCCTGGCACTTCACCCGGTACTCTTCCGACCGCCGCCTGGCGCAGCTCGAAGCCTCGGCGCGCGCGAGACGCGCAGGGCTCTGGGCCGATCGATCCGCGGTTCCGCCCTGGACGTGGCGCCGCGGCCGCAGCGCCCGGCGCGCGCCGCCCCCGCCGTCTCTCCCCGATGCCGCCGCCGTGGTCCCCGGGCCCTACCACGGCAACGTCTCCAGCGGCGTCTACCACGCGCCGCCCTGCCGCGACTACCACTGCAGGCGCTGCACGCGCGTCTTCGCCACCCGCGAGGAGGCCGAGGCCGCCGGCTTCCGCCCCCACCGCGAGTGCGTGTTCGCGACGAAGTAGGCGCGCGACGCTCGTCCTTCGTCCTTCCTCGAATCCTGGGGAACGTGAGTGAGCGGGTGAGCGGCCGTCGAGCCAGGGTGGCGGAGCGCGGAAGGCCCAAAAACACTGAAACCGGCCTTGCGGCCGGTTTCGCACCCTCTTCCCGAAGGAGGAGGGGGGATAGGATACCCCAACATAATCCGAAGCGCTTCGGATGTCAAACCGAGGCGTCGGCGCGGGGCGCTTCGCGTGAGGTGGCCGTGGCCGATGTGATCGTATACCTCTCAGCCCGCATCAGCGTCACAGCGTCGAGCTGAAGCGAGTGGCGACGTTCTTCAAGCGGATCCGCCAGTCGCACCTGATAGCCGCGCAATTCCCGTCACGCTTTGGGGGCCGTACCAGAACCGTGAAAAACCTCACATCCTCAGTACGGCCCCATAGTGTGAAGAACGCGGCATCGCGCCGCGTTCGCATAGCGTGCATGTTCGAGATTTCGCGCCCGAGCGCGCTCAGCGATACTTGCGCGCTATGAGCCACGCATCGGGCCGAGCTTCGGCGTCGCCGGCCTATCAGCTGTTCATGCTCCTCCTCTCGCTGCTGGCGCTGGTGTCGCTGGCGGCCCAGACGGCATTCCGCGTCGGCGGCGAAGCCAGGATGATCCTCCAATACGCCGACACCGCTGTCTGCGTCCTCTTCCTCCTCGATTTCCTCGGCAGCCTCTACTCCGCCGAGAACCGCCTCCGCTACCTGGTCACCTGGGGCTGGCTCGACCTCGCGTCGAGCATCCCGTCGGTGGACGTGGCCCGCTGGGGCCGGGCGGCGCGCGTGGCCCGGATCTTCCGCGTGCTGCGCGGCGTCCGCGCCAGCAAGCTGGTCGCCCGCCTGGTGCTCGAGCGGCGCGCCGAGAACAGCTTCCTGGCCGCCGCCCTGGTGGCCATGTTCCTGATCGTCGTCTCGAGCGTTTCCATCCTGCACTTCGAGGCGGGCGGCGGCGGCAACATCGCCACCGCGGAGGATGCACTCTGGTGGGCCTTCGCAACGGTTACCACGGTCGGCTACGGCGACCGGTTCCCGGTGACGGCCGAAGGGCGGATCGTCGCGACCGTCCTCATGGCCGCCGGCGTGGCCCTCTTCGGCGTCCTCTCGGCCTTCCTCGCCGCCTGGTTCCTGGAGACGGGCCAGGCGAAGGATTCCTCGGAGCTGGCCGCGCTGCGCGAGGAGGTGAGGGCGCTTCGTGAGGTGGTGGAGCGGAGCCAGGCCGGCATCGGCGTGTGACGCTGCTGCCGCCTGCGATGCTCTTTCTGCAACAGTGCGCAGGCCCGCGACCGCAGAGACTGCTCACCTACCAGAGAGTCAGCCGTTCACTCGGCCCACAACCTGCCGAGCGGCAGGTCGATCGCGTCGAAGGGGACCGCGCGCACGACCGCGTCACCGACGTGTGTCGCCAGGATCGTCCAGCGGCCCGACTCGAGCTGCAGGACCTCGAGGGTGCGGGCCAACGGGTCGATCAGCCAGCAGTGCGGGATGGCCTCGCGGGCGTAGATGGCCAGCTTCCGCCCGCGATCGAGTGCGGACGTTGAGGGAGATAGGACTTCGCACACCCAGTCGGGCGGCGCCGAAAAGAACGCCTCGTCCGGGATGCGTGGCATCCGCTCGCGGCGCCACCCCGCGAGGTCGGGGACCAGGATGTCGGCGCCGAGGTGAAGCTCGGGTTCGTCGAGAATCCACCAGCCGACGCGACCCGGGCGGTCGAATGCGGGCAGGAGAATCCCGCCGACGCGACTGCCCGCGACGGCGTGCCGCGGCGCCGGACGCGGCGACGCGTGCAGCTCGCCCTCGACGATCTCCGCCACCAGGTTGTCCGGCAGCTCGACGAGATCCTGGTACGTCGCCGGCCTGTCGAACGGGGGCACCCGCGGCACGCCCTGCATTGTACATCGTCGTCTTTGCAGGCCTCTTGCCGGCGGACGTCCAGCCCCTACCGCTTCCCGAATCGCAGGCGCAGGCCGAACGCCGCCTGCAACCCGCCCACCTTCAGGTCCAGCGGCTCGTCGGCCATCACCTCGTCGTCTTCGATCGTCGCGCTGCCGCGGCTGAAGCGCACGAGCCCGCCGATTCCGACCACCCGGCTGAAGAAGTACGCGAGGTCGGCCCCTGCGTGGAATCCCCACGCGTTCGCGCTGACCTCCTTCGCGGTGGTGCCGATGATGTCCACGGCATTGGCCGTGAAGAGCCACGCCTGCTCCCACCGCACCGCGGTGAGCGCGTCGCCGCGGATCACGAAGTAGGTGGGCCCGCCGAAGACGCGCGCGCGGAAGCGGCTCCCGCCCGGCGTCAGGTTGCCCATCAGCTGGATGTGGACGGCGCCCTCCGTGTACTGCAGCGTGCCGTCGGTCTGCCCGCTGTCGGAGGCGTAGTGGTTGAAGTAGTTCGGATGCGGCAGCGTGAGCGAGATGTCGGCAGTGCTCCGATGGGCCGTGCCGCTGATGCTCAGCCCGGCGCCCACGACGGGCGTGAACATGACGCCCCCGCCGAAGTCGAAGTCGGCGCCGGTCGGCGCCTTGTAGGAGGTCGTGAACTTGGCCGGCTCGCCGGTCTGCATCCACGTGGCCTGCGTGTCGCGTGTCTCCTGGGCCGCACCTGCCATGCCGGCGTTGACGTCGAACCAGCCCTTCTCGGCCGAACGAACCGCCTCCCACTCGGCGGACTGCTCGGCCGCCGGCTCAGTCGGCCCGACCGTCGCCCGCGAGGGCCTCGATGGTGCCGGCACCGGAACGCCCGCATTCCCCCGTCGCCCTCCTATATCGACCTGCGGCGCCCGTTCCGGCCCTGGCTGCGGCGCAAAGTCCTCCGGCCCCACCGACAGATCCATCGGCTCGAGCTCGGGCCGCTCGATCTTCAGGAAGGCGATCCTGACCCAGCCCGTCCGCAGTCCCCACTGGGGGTCCTTGAACTGCACCTGCGCCCAATCCCCGTCCTCACCGACGACGGTCAGGATGGTGCCTGCCTTGGCGGTCCGCAGCGGCACGGCGCCCGACGCCGGATCCGGCTGCAGGTAGATCGGCGCGTTGTCGACGACGGTCGCCTTCTGCGCGTTCTGCGCGAAGGCGGGTGCGGCGAACGCCAGGACGGCGATGACGATGATGACGGCGGCCGGCTGCCTCATGTGACTTCCTCCCGGCCGGGAGCGGATCCCGGCGCGAACGAGAGGAAGGATGAACGCCGGCCGCGACAGATGGGGTCACTGGGGACAGGACCCGCTGGCCGTGGCCGCCGCGTCGTCACGCTTTGGAGGCCGTACGGGAACCGTGAACAACCTCACATCCTCGGTACGGCCCCCTATTGTGCTACTTCTCGGGCAGGGGGTTGCCTTCACGCTCCTGGTCCCACGCCACCGTGAGGATCCACCAGCGGCCCGCGTGCTTCATCAGCTGGATGGAGTTGATGCCGCGCGCCATCGGCTTCGCGTCGCCCGCCGCCCGCCGCGTCTCGTAGGTGCTGAACACGTGGGCGACGTTTCCGAAGGCCTCAGCCTTTCGAGCGACCTCCTTCTCGAAGAACCCGTTCTTCAGGAAGGCCTCGCGCGTCCGCTCGACGTAGTCGTCGGGCGACAACGCGGCCGGGGCGCTGCCGTCCTTGCGCGGCGCGACCGGCATCAGCCGGGCTCCCGGCGCGAAGAGGTGCCGGAAGCGGTCCCAGTCGCGCGCCTGGCCGGCCGGTCCCGAGATGACGTCGTACAGCGCCGCGACGATCGTCTCCGGCGTTTCGACGTCGGCTGGTCTCGCGCCCGCCGGGGTTTGTGCTGAAAGCACCGCGCTGCCCAACCACGCGGCAAGCAGGAGCGCCGTCAACCTCGTTCGCATGATCATCCTCCAGGCAACAGGGGCCGTTGGCAGAGCAACAGGGACAACGGGGGTTCCGGAAAGCGTTATCGTAAGGCATACGCCGGAGCCACGATGGCCAGCCGCGACAGGCTGAAGTGCGGCTGCTGAGGCGGTAACGTCTGCCATGCGCGCGTCCTCGGACGTGATTCTCATTCGTTGCGGAGCGCGCCCCGGGCCGCGACCAGAACGGGGCCCGCCCCGCGCGGGGCCGTGCCGAGAACGTGAAGAAACGTCACGGTTTCGGTACGGCCCCCCGTGGCGTGAGAAAGCTCACCATCTCCGTACGGTCCCCCGTGGCCCCCCTGCCGAGCGGCGGTGTGTTGGAGGGTGTCGACCAGCGGGTGGCGCCGGTCGGGGGACCCCCGGCGCGCCCGGAGCGCGTCCCCCGTTGGGGTGCTTTTCGCGCGAGGACGCGACGGGGGTGACCGGCGACAGGACCCGCTGGCCGTAGGCGCCGCGACGTCACGCACCTACACGCCGCACGGCATCTGTCGCAAGCTGCTCTGCGGCTCGCAGGTTGTTTCTACATTCTTCCTTTGGCATTTTGCATTCAGGCCGCGTTCTTCAGCGGCCTGCTAGCGGTTCGGCGCGGGCCGCTTGTACTGCATGGCGGGGTAGCCGAGACCCTTCCGCAGCAGCGCCATCTGCCCGACGTGATACGACTCGTGCTGCGCGAGGAACGCGGCGGCACCGAGGACCGTCGGGTCTCCGACCGGAAACTTCTGTTCCGAGGTTGCGGCGAGGTCCGCGGTCGACAACCCTTCGAGGGTCGTCTCGAGGTGCGCCGACGCCTCGAGCCAGAACCGGCGCAGCTCGCTCAGCGGCGGCAGCTCCCCGGCGTCGTCGATGCCGGTGGCCTTTATCTCGGCGAGCGGGTTCGCTCCCGGCCGCCCGAGAAGCCTCGCCACGAAGTAGCGGGCGTCGATCGCGTGCGCCAGGAGGAAGGCGAGGCTGTTGGTGCCGGGCAGCGGCCGCTCCGCCGCGTGCGCCTCCGAGACGCCCGAGATGGAGTTCAGCACCAGGTCGGTGTTGAGCGAGTAGATCTCCGCGATCGGGGCAAGGGCAGGTTCCATGTTCGAGTGACCTCCAGATCACTGTAGCTTAGAACGCGGAAGGCGGACGGAGACGCGGCACTCTTGGTACGGGCCCCCGAAGCGTGAAGAAGGCAGCGCTCTCGGTACGGTCCCCTTACGCTTCCTGCAGAGCCCGCCTCACCACTCCGACCCGACGGCCTTGATGAACCTGGCCGTGCGGTCCGCTGCGTGTGGTGTCGACCAGCGGGTGGCGCCGGTCGGGGGACCCCCGGCGCGCCCGGAGCGCGTCCCCCGTTGGAGTGTTTTTCGCGCGAGGACGCGACGGGGGTGACCGGCGACAGGACCCGCTGGCCGCCAACGAGGCGACGTAGCGCACTGACGCCGCACGGCCTCCAACCCCAAATCGCGGCCCGTCTCACCACTCCGACCCGACAGCCTTGATGTCGAGCTGCCGGCGGCGCTCGTCGCCCAGCAGCTTGAACTGGGCCGGGCCGAACGAGGTCGATCCCCCTGCCGCGATGTTCGCCCGCACCCACGCGCGCGCCTTCTGCGGGTCGGCCCCCTCGAAGTGCAGCCCAGCGAGGGCGACGAAGACGCGCAGCGGCAGGTCGTCCTTCGGGCGATCGGACTGCGTGATGGTCGCCGTGATGTACTCGATCTTGCCGGGGGCGTTCCCGTAGAACCGCGCCTTGTAAGCGACGAGCGGCGTCGCCGACTCGCACGACCACACGCTCTGCCGGCTCTCCATCGCGGGTCCCGTGCACGGCATGTTCACCGCCTCGAGCGTCTTGCGGATGTCGTTCGCCCACAGGCCCCGCAGCCAGCGGTTCTCCGTCACCGCCGCCGCCGCGCCGGCCTGACCTTCGGGGGACGCGGCCGCCTGTTCGGGCGCCTTCGTTCCGCCCGATCCCCCGCACCCCGCCGACGCCAACATCAGGACCACGACCGCCGCCGCCCGCGTGTGAGTGGTCATCATCCCGCTCCGGTGCTGCTAGATCGGCCCTGAGACGCAGCCGCTCGAAGGCGGTGCCCGCCTCGCAGCGTGAATATACCCCTGCGGGCGTCTCTCTGCGGATCCCTTTGGGACCGTCCAGACCCGCCGGCGGCGCGCGCCGCACGTCCCCGCTTCACCTCGCCATGTCCCGCCGCAGCTGCAGCGGCGAGCACTGGACTTCGCGACTTCGTGACTTCGTGACTTCGTGGACTTCCTGCGAACTCCGTCCGGACGGAGTTGAGCGCTTCGCGTCAACGCCAACCAGCACCCGGGTGGCCGGGATTCAGGCTTCCCGGGGCGGCGGCCACATCGCCGGCTGCCCGGTGCGCGCCCTGCGGCGCCGGCGGGACTCTTGTGCCGTACCGATCGACGTCCGACATGGGCGGCCCGAAGTAGCGGTCGGCCTCCAGCGAGTTGTGGGCTCGACAGAGAAGGGTCACGTTCGACGCCGTCGCCTTCCCGCCGGCCGCGAAGGGCTCGCGATGGTGGTACTCGAGCATCCCGCGCTCCCGGCATCGGCCGTGCGGGCCGACGAAGGCGCATCGGCCTTCGTCGCGCCGCCACACCTCGCGCTTCACGGCAGCCGGAATGTGGCGCGAGCGGCGCCGGGCGGCGGCTGCCATCTGCCGCGCCGGTCCCGACGCCGACGACCCCGGCGCCAATGACCCTGACACCGCCGGTCCCGTCACCGCCGCCGCCGCCACCACTGGCCCGGGGACCGCCCGCCCTGACCCCGCTTTGCCTGACGCCGCCTGCTCGGAGTCCGCTTCGAAATCCTCGCGCCGCCGCGTCTTCTTCCGGCCCGTCGGCGGTAACCGCAGAGCGCCCTCCACAGGAGTCGCCGTGACGGCCTCGAGCTCCTCGAGCACGGCCTCGGAGTCCGAGCAGCGGGCGCCGCGTTCGCCGAGTGGCCGACCATCCGTCGAACCGGGCGGCATCACTCGCAGCCGCTGCGGCGGGTTCATTTTCAGGGGACCATCGACCAGGCAGTCGTCCGGCTCAGGCGTCGCGCACTTCGGCGACGAGTGCAACGGGGCCGACGGGCGTCGCGGCGCCTTCGGACGCGCGGTTGCCGCGAAGCGCGTCTTCTCGAGCTCTGCCAGCAGGCGGGTGAGCGCGCGGTCGAAGACCTGCGCCAGATCGCCGTCGGGGATGTCGTGCCGAAGCAGGTCGCGCACCCGGCGCAGCTTCTCGTTCGTCTCGGCGCCGATCGTCAGCTGCACCCGGTAGCGCTGCGGCGCGAGCGGCATGATTGAATCCCGCGGTCGGGCTGCAGCCGCGGCCGCCCGTGCGGGTAGCGGCCGAACGGCCGATTGAGCAAGAGCCGGGCTTTCTGCCCTGGACGTCGACGCCGCCTGCTGCGCCGTTCCCAAGCCGCTGGCCTGCGCCGCTGTTCGCAGACCGCTGGTCTCCGCCTGCTCGAGCAGCGACGCCCCAGGAGGCGCGGCCTCATCCAGTCGCCCGCTGGTCTCTCCGCTTCGCACGGGGCGATCGATCCCGCCTGCCGGAAAGGCGACCGGGTCGTCGGCCCGGGTACGGGGCTGCTCCGCGAGCGCCGCGGACGTTGCTCCGGCCCTTCCCTCGGGCAACCGCCGCACCATCTCGCGCGCATCGGGCCGCGGGTGCAGGCGCGCGAGCAGTTCTTCGATCTCGCGCTTGCTCTTCTGCCGCACCGAGTCGAGCAGCGCGCGATGATTCTGCTCGGTGAGGTGCTTCGCCAGCTTGCTCACCGCCGTCAGCGTGAGGGTGCCGTCGGCGAGGCGCTCGAGGACGAGCGGGAACTTCCGCGCGGCGCGCGCCGCCTCGATTCGCAGGTACGCTTCGCTCTCGCTCAGCTTCAAGACATCGGTGCAGAAGGTAAAGAGCGACGAGCAGCCGGCGTCGCGATAGAGCTGGCGCCTGTCCATCTCGGCGAGCGAGGCAATCAGCCGCGCCGTCGCGCCGCGCTCCTCGCCCGCCATCCGGCCGACTTGCTCGAGAAGCTCCCGGTCGGAGAGCCGGGCGAGGCGTGCCGACAGCGCCTCGAAGGACGAGGCGGCGGACCCGCGCGCAGGCGGGCCCAACGGAGGGTCAGACGATGGTGGGAGCTTGTTCATGCTCCACCTATACCATCGTCATTTTTGCCATCTTTCGAACGTGCCTGCGGCCGCCAGCGCGGTGGTCGCAATGCCCGATCACGCGAAGCGGCGGCCCGCGATCGGGAGCCTCTCAAACAGCAACGTCGTCGCTTCGCGAGCCATCCTGTGCCCAGCCGCTCGCGAAAATCGCGGCCGGCGCCGGGAAGGTGTCAAGCCTTTTCTTCGCGAAAACGGCCCTCAGCGCATCTCGAACTTCGTGACCGTCAATCCGGTCAAGCCCGAGGGGCGAGAGCCTGAACTCCGTCCGGACCGAGTTGATCCGCTGCGACTCAAGGTTCCTTCCCTGTTTTCTCGTTGGTCGTGACGCGCAGCTGTGGTGCCGGCGGGCACAGCGGCACGCACGACTCGGAGATCCCGCGACCCCGCTGTGCATCGACCCCGCACGGCCTGCAGCCCCGCTTGATCGGGGGGATGTCAACGCGACCGGCAGGTTCGCCCAAGACCGCCTGCTGTTCGACTACTCGTCGGCCCACAGCCGGGCGAGCGGCAGCTCGGTCGCCTCGAAGGGAGCGGCGCGCACCACCACGTCGCCGACGTGCGTGGCCAGGATGGTCCACCGCCCGGATTCGAGCTGCAGGACCTCGAGGGTTCCGGCCGCCGGGTCGATCAGCCAGCAGTGGGGAATGCCCTCGCGGGCGTAGATGGCCAGCTTGCGGCCGCGGTCGAGGGCCGCCGTCGAGGGCGACACGATCTCGCACACCCAGTCGGGGCGCAGCGCGAAGAAGGCTTCGTCCGGGAGGCGCGGCATCCGCGATCGCCGCCAGCCCGACCAGTCGGGAACGACGACGTCGGCGCCGAGGTGGAGTTCGGGCTCGTAGAGGAGCCACCAGCCCCCGGGGTCGGGATGGTGAAAGGCTGGGGCGACCAGGATGCCAATCCCGGTTCCAGCCAGTGCGTGCCGCGGCGCGGGCCTGGCTGACGCGTGCAGCTCGCCATCGACGATCTCCGCGACGAGATGATCGGGCAGCTTCGCGAGGTCGTCGTAGGTCGCGGGCCGATCGAACGGCGCAACCCTCGGCACGTCCGGCATTGTACATCGTCGCTTCGTGAAGTCGCGGCGGCGGCCGCCTGGCCCGCTAATGCTGCCTGCGATCGGGCCGCCCCCCGCAGCCTCGGGGCGGCGAAGGGGGCTACAATTTCCCCGATGGCTCGCGAACTGGAGGACCTCCGGCTTCCGGCGCCCGTTCGTTCGACGCTTGACGCGTTTGCCGAGAGCCTCCGCGCCCGGTTCGGGCCGCGACTGCACTCGATCCGCCTGTTCGGCTCCTACGCCCGGGGGGAGGCGCACGAGGAATCCGACGTGGATTGCCTGGTCCTCATCCATGGCGCCCTGCGCGCCGACGACCGCGCCGTCACCGACCTGGCCGCCGATCTGATCTGGCAGCGCGACGGCGTCGTCATCTCGCCGATGGTCATGTCACCCGAAGAGTTCGAGGCGTGGAAGGCGAGCGAGCGCCGCACGCCGCTCGAGATCGAAAGGGACGGGGTGGCGCTATGACTCCGGAGAACCGCAGGGCCAACGCCGACGCCGAGATGGCGAGATCCGGGGAGTCGCTCCGCGCGGCCGCCCTGCTGGTGGACGCGGGCCTGCTGCACGACGCAGAGAGCCGGCTGTACTACGCCATCTACCATGCGGCCGTCGCGCTGCTCCTCGCGGAGGGGATCGAACCGCGGTCGCACGCCGGGACCGCGAACTGCTGGGCCTCCACTTCGTGAAGTCGGGGCGGATGGCGCCGGAGACCGCCTTCGCCGGCCGCACGCTCATTCTTCCCACAGCTCGCCGAGCGGCAGCTCGATCGCCTCGAAGGGCGCGGCGCGCACCACCACATCGCCCACGTGCGTGGCCACGATGGTCCACCGCCCCGGTTCGAGCTGCAAGACCTCGAGGGTTCGGGCCAACGGGTCGATCAGCCAGCAGTGCGGTACCGCCTCGCGGGCGTAGATGGCCAGCTTGCGCCCGCGGTCGAGGGCCGCCGTCGAAGGCGACAGGATTTCACAGGCCCAGTCGGGCGCCAGCACGAAGAACGCTTCGTCCGGGAGGCGCGGCAACCGCTCGCGCCGCCAGCCGGCGATATCCGGGACGCAGACGTCGTTCCCCAGGTGCAGTTCCGGCTCGTCGAGGATGCGCCAGCCCCCATCCGGGGGGCGATCGAAGCGAGGCACCAGCAAACCCCCCAGGCGGCTTGCGGCCCCCAGGTGGCGCGGCGCCGGCCGTGGCGACGCGTGCAGCTCACCCTCGACGATCTCGCCGACCAGGTTGTCGGGCAGGTTCGCCAGGTCGTCGTAGGTCGCGGGCCGATCGAACGGCGCAACCCTCGGCACGTCCGGCATTGTACATCGTCACTTCTGCACGGCTCTTGCCGCCGGCGCCGGCCGGAATTGGCGGGGATTTCCTCAGCCAGCGCCCAGAGATCGCAGTTCCTGCACCCCGTCGCGCCGCCTGACGTTGCCTGTTCAGGCGGCTTTCGATTCGAAGGCGGCCACGGCTTGGGGCGTGAGGTGGAGGGGCTCCTGGGGGCCGTACCAAAGGCGTGAAGAATGTCACGGTGCGGAGGGCCGTACCGAAACCGTGAAGAACACAGCACTTTCGGTACGGCCCCCGTAGAGTGAAGAACACGACATCCTTCCGTACAGCCTCCGTGACGATTTTGGCCGTGCGGTCCGCCGGTGTATCGACCAGCGGGTGGCGCCGGTCGGGGGACCCCCGGCGCGCCCGGAGCGCGTCCCCCGTTGGAGTGCTTTTCGCGCGAGGACGCGACGGGGGTGACCGGCGACAGGACCCGCTGGCCATAGGCACCGCGACGGAACGCACCAACACGCCGAACGGCCTCGAGTCCTCCCGGTTGAAATCCGAGGCCGTTGCTCTCTCCGCATCGGCCTTGCGCAGCAGTGCGGCAAGAGACGACGATGGCCGCGCGCAAACGGAGCCGGGAAGGACGAACATGAGACTGACGCTCACGCTGGCGGCACTCGCGCTGCTCGGCGCCGCGACGCCGTCGGGGCAGGCCCCACAAACGAACCCACAGGTCCCGCCGGGCCAGGCCGCGGGTGCAAAGCCCGCGGCTGTGCCCGCGGCCGCGGCTGCGAAACCCGCGGCTGTCCCCGCGGCCGCGGCTGCGAAACCCGCGGCTGTCCCCGCGCCTGCCCCCAGCGACGCCCTCGTCCCCGTCGTGATCGAGACGGCGATGGGCGAGATCGAGATCGTGGTGGACACGAAGCGCGCGCCGTCAACCGCGGCGAATTTCCTCGCCTACGTGGACGCGGGGCTCTACGACGGCGGCAGCTTCCACCGCACCGTGACGCCCGCCAACCAGCCGAACGACGCGGTCAGGATCGAGGTGATCCAGGCCGACATCCCCGGGACGAAGGAGGGCGAGCTGAGGCCGCCGATCCCACTCGAGCGGACCAGCGTGACCGGCCTTCGTCACACGAACGGTGCCGTCTCGATGGCGCGCTCGGGGCCTGACACCGCCCAGTCGAGCTTCTTCATCTGCATCGGCGACCAGCCCTCGCTCGACTTCGGCGGCAAGCGCAATCCCGACGGCCAGGGCTTCGCCGCATTTGGCCTCGTGACGCGCGGCATGGACGTCGTCCGGCGCATCCAGGCGTCGCCGGCGAAGGCCCAGACCCTCTCGCCGCCGATTGCCATCGTGAAGGTGCGGCGTCGGTAGGCGCCGGTTGCGCAGCCTACTGCCCGCCCGACACGGCGGTGAGTTCGAATCGGACGGGAACCGGCCCCAGCTCGTACACCGCCCGGCGCCCCTTCGAGAGGGCGAGCAGGCACTGCACGACGACGGGCGCATCGGAGCTGACGATCCAGCTGAACTCGCTGGTCCTCGAGAGGGTGACGCCCTCGACGCCGCCAAGCATCAGGCCGACGTTGAGAAGGGTGGGACTGCCGTTGTCGGGGGTGAAGTTGATGATCCCGGCCAGCCCGTAGGGCGCGCCATTTCCTTCGACCGTCGCGGGCACCGTGCCGTTGCCCATCGCTTCGATGCCGACCGCGTTCCCGCGGGCATCCACGACGTTGAAGCGAAGGTCCACCTTGGCGGCCCACATGTCCTCGGGCAACGCGCACGCGGCCGGAACGTCGGCCTCGACGATGCCGCCGGGGAAGTGGAAGCGCAGCTCGCGCGCCGGGCTGCCGCCCGGCGCGAGATCCAGCTCCAGGCCGCCAACGCTGTTGATGAAAGTGCCGTCGCTGGTCACGACCTTCCCGTTCTGGTCGATTGTCGCGGTGTAGGGCGAGCCATCGCTGAGCACGTTGTCGCCCGGTTCGTCCACCGTCGCCGCACGATCGAGGAAGGTGATCGTCAGGGGCTTGGGCTGCGGCGCAGCCGGCTTCTTCTTCTGCGCGAACGCCGGGGCGGCTGAGGCGAGGGCCAGGGCCGCCAGCAGGATCGCGGGGACCGCCTTCGATGCGATGCGCGACATGGGGGCTCCTCTCGGCTCGGCACGTCGCGACGGCACCATCGCCGCCGGCCGGTCGGGGGACCAGGCGCCGAGCCAGACGCCAGCGTAGGCGCGGCGCCGGCGCCGCGCATCCCCCATTTGGGTGATGCGGCATGCACTGGTCATGCGGCACGGCCGGACGGCAGCCGGAGTGCGGCAGGGGAGGATTCGCCGGCCCCAGGGCAGGATTCCCGGCGCGGCAGGGCAGGATCCGCGGGCCGCAGGTCAGGATCGCGAGCCGGGAGGGCAGGATCCGCGGGGCCGGGATGCAGGATCCAGCGGCAGCCGAGCCCTGAATCCTGAATCCCGACTCCCTTGAACTCCCGGTCTACCGGGCCGTGATCTGCGCGAACGTGGCCGCGTTGAGGAGGTTGCCCGACCCGCTGGTGACCGCCAGGCCGCCCAGCGTCGGCGTGAACTTGACGTTCACCGTGGCCACCTGGGTCCACGACGTCCCGTCGTCCGATCGATACACCGTGATCACCTTCTTGTTGCGAACCAGCCTGAGAGACCCCAGCATCCCCTGGGTCACCCGCGCCACCACGCTCGGGCGGCTGTTCGGCGTCACCCGGTGCAGGACCTCGAACCCGCCCTGCGGCAGCGCGACGATCGCGACGAAGCGGGCCGAGACCCCCACGTTCTCGCGCAGCATGACGCCCGCGCGCCCGTTGGGGCAGTCGTCCGACAGGCTGGTCAGGCTCGCGATCACCTCGGTGGCCGCGTTCCGATAGGCGAAGTGGAAGGCGTCTGCGGTGCCCGTGAACGCCGTCCCGGCGCCGCTGACGTTGAAGACGCCGCCGCTGGCCGTGGCGTCGCCCGCGCGGCCCACCAGGCCGATGTCGCGGTGCTGCCAGGGGGTCGGGAGCGGCGAAGTGGGGGGTGGCGTGACGGTCGCACCCGCCTGCGTGACCGTGAAGGTCTTCCCGCCGGCCGTCACGGTCCCGGTCCGCGCACTGGTGCCGGTGTTCGCCGCGACGGTGTAGCTGACCGTCCCGTTGCCCGAGCCCGACGTGGTACCCAGGGTGATCCACGCGGCGTTCGAGGTCGCCGTCCAGCTGCAGCCCGTGGAACTGCTCACCGTGAACGAGCCGCTGCCCGCCGCTGCCGCGACCGACGCCGAGGCCGGCGACACCGTGTAGCTGCACGCCACCCCCGCCTGCGTGACGGTGAAGGTCGATCCGGCGACATCGATCGTGCCGGTGCGCGGCGTGGTGTTCGGGTTCGGATCGACGTTGAAGATGACCGATCCGCTGCCGGTTCCCCCGCCGGCGGCGAGGCGGATCCATCCCGCCGACGCCGTCGCCGTCCAGTCGCACTCGTCGCCCGCGTCCACCGAAACCGATCCGCCGCCGCCCGCTGCCGGGAACGACGCCGAGGTCGGCGCCACCAGGCCGCAACTGCACGAGGAGCCGAACGTGAACGGGTTCGACGGGGCGCTCAGGCCGTTGCCGCCGGGGCCGACCGCGTCCACGCGCGACACGTAGTTGCCGCCGGGAAGCGGCCACGCGGCCACCGTGGCCCAGAAGTCGAACCTGACGGTTCCGTCGGCATCGGCGTCGGGCTTCCCCATGTCGACGGTGTGAAACGGCTGCGAGGCTCCCGCCTGGAACACCTTCAACAGGTAGCGCTCGACGGCGGGACGCCCGTCCGGGAGCGTCGTGTCGTGGTCGGCCGAGGGGCTGAACTCGACGATCCGCGGATCGACAACGGTCTGCGAAGAAGCAGGAGACGGCAGCGCGATGAGTGCGAGAAGCGCGAACAGGAGCAGTATCGACAGGGGAAGCGCGTCGGTGTGTCGCGCGTGGGTCATGTTCCCTTCCTTCTTCACGGACTCTCAGGCCACACGCATGGCGGCCCGCGCGCACGCCTGACGCGAGGAGAGCGCTGGCTATGGGGAGAAGCGTGTCGGGTCGTCATTGCGGGGGCGATTGGCAGGCGCGGCGCACGCACCGGGACTGCCGTCCGTGTCTCGGGCCCTGCACGATCAGGACCCGCGCGGGCGGCCGTGAAGGTGGAGTATTTTGCCAGGAAGGCGCCGGATGAGCTTGGAGGTTCCCCGCCGGCTGAGATCACGATCCTGGCGCCCGGATTTCGATCTGGAGCGCCCGCCTCCGCCAAGCGCTCGCTACGTTCCCGCCTTCGCCAAGCGCGCGGCTACGGCGGGCAGGCTACGGCTTCGGCGGGCAGGCCCTTGAGCCGTGAGCCGTGAGCCTTGAGCCTTGAGCCGATCTTCAGCCTTGAGCCCTGAGCCCATTCCCACCTCGGCGGTATGATGGAGTGACCTGGGTCCACCATACCGAAGCTGCACGGGCGGCTGCCGCCCGGCCGAGAGGAGTGTCCGCATGCCCGATCTCGACAAGGCGCTCGCCACCCAGTTGAAGAACATCCAGAAGCGGACGGGGAAGTCGCTCGACGAGCTGGCGGCCATCGTGAACGGGAGCGGCCTGACGAAGCACGGCGAGCTGGTGGCCATGCTCAAGACCACGCTCGGCTGCTCGAGGCGATGCGCGCGTTCGGCGACTGCGAGGCCGCGCCGAAGAAGACCTACGTCAGCTATCGCCGCAAGAAGCAGTTCGCGATGATTGGCCCTGCCACCAACACGCGCGTCGAGGTCGGCCTCAACGCGAAGGCGCTGCCCGCCTCCGACCGGCTTGCGCAGCTGCCCGCCGGGCAGATGTGCAACTACAAGGTGCGGATCGGCGACCCTTCGGAGGTGGACGCCGAGCTGATCGGCTGGATGAAGACGGCGTACGACGCCGCGGGGTGAGGGGGGTCGTACCGAAAGGGTGAGATTCTTCACCCCCGGGGTCGTACCCAAACCGTGACGGCCTTCACACCCCGGGGGGTCGTACCCAAAAGGTGAAGTCCTTCACGCGTCTGGTACGACCCCCGCCGGCCTGTCATGGAAAGCCCAGGGCGCCGATAGACCGGGCACCCGACCCTCGGAGCTCGCCGTGATCAGACGCACCGTCTTCGCGCTCGCCGTTCTTGCCCTCGTTAAATTCGCCCTCGCGGTCCTTGTCCCCGCCGTCGTCGCTCACCCCGTTCTTGCTCACGCCGTCGCTGCCCCCGCCGCCGGAACCGCATTCGCCGGCGATCTGCCCGGCTCGGGCCGTCCGCCGCAGCGCCCTTTCTCGGGCGTCGTCTCGCACGTGGCGGACGGCGACACGCTCGACGTGTCAGTTGGGGGCCGCATCCCCGCCGGGGGCCGCACCGTGACCGTGCGCCTCGAGGGGATCGACGCGCCCGAGGGGGGGGCCGCCGTTCAGCGTCGAGGCCCGGCGCCACCTCCGCGTCCTCGCATTCGGTCAGCGGGTGACCGTCGTCCCCAGCGACACCGACCGCCGACTGGTAGCGGACCCACGGGTCCTTCTCGAGCGCCTTCGCGATGATCCGCTCGAGGTCGTCGGGGACGTCGGGGTTGAGGCGGACCGGGGGCACGGGCTGGCGGTTGAGGATGGCGTCGATCGTCTCGGTGGCGCTCTGCCCGCGGAAGGGGAGGGCGCCGGTCGCCATCTCGTAGAGGACGACGCCGAAGGAGAAGAGGTCGCTGCGCGCGTCCACCGTCCCGCCGAGCGCCTGCTCCGGCGCCATGTACGACACCGTGCCGAGCGTCGTTCCCACGGCGGTGACCTCGTCCACGTGCGTCATCGTCGGGCGGTCGGCGTCGTCTTCTTCGTCCGCCGGGCCGGCGAGGCGGGTCGGGGCACTGTCGCCTGCGGAAGCGGCGCCGGCCGTCCTCTTGGCGAGTCACGTTTTCGGTACGGCCCCCTCTCGGGAACGCTACGCGCGCGGCGGCCCCTCCAGCAGCAGGAAATCCTGCCACGCGAGGGCCGAGATTCCCCAGCTCCGCGCCCGCCCCACGTCGGCCGGCCCGCACACCACGAGAGGTCGGAACTTCGGGTGGCGGCGGGTGAACTCGAGCAGGCCAGCCAGTTCGCCGGTTCGCAGCTCGCCCGTCTTCACCTCAATCGCCCAGTTTCCCCAGCTCCCCTCGAGTACTCCGTCCACCTCGAGCGGTTCCTCCCGCCAGTAGCCCACCGCCTGCCCCGCGTTCCACGCGTGCGCGAGGCAGGCGTTCTCGACCCAGGCCCCGAACACCGCCGCGTCCGCGCGGGGATCGGCGGGGCCGGCGGACGGCATCACCGCCAGGAGCGCGTTGTTCAGTGCGATCAGCTTCGGGGGCGCAGCCCGGCGCCGCGCGCCGCGCGCGGAGTACTTCTGCAGGCCGGCAACGAGGAAGGCTTCCTCGAGCAGCGCCAGGTAGTGCGCCAGGGTCTCCAGCGCACCGGGATCCTGCAGCTGTCCCTGGATCTTCTGCAACGAGACGATGCGCGCGGGAGATGCCGTCGCCACGGCAAACACCTGGCGGAGCAGGGCGGGGCGCCGGATCGCGGTCAGCGCAAGCAGGTCACGGCCAATCGCCGGCTCGACGATCGCGTCCCTGACGTACGCCGTCCACCGGGCGGGATCGCCGAGCAGCGGCACGGCTCCGGGGTACGACCCGCGCACCACGAGCTGCTCGGCTGCCTTCCGAGGGGCGAAACCAAAGGCGCGGGCCAGGGAGGCGGCCGACCAGTGGGCCAGCGTGAGACGCTCGAAGCGGCCTGCGAGACTTTCGCGCGAGCCGCTCGACAAGCGGAGGGCGGACGACCCCGTGGCAACGACGTGGACCGGGATGCGCCGACGCCGGAACGAATCCCACGCGCCCTTCAACCGTCCTGCCCAGTCGGCGAGGAGGTGGGCCTCGTCCAGGAGGAGCACGGCACCGCGGTGCTCCGCGGCCGCCTGCTCCACGCGCGCAACGGTTCGCTCCCAGAAGCCGGGCAGGGCGGCTTCCGGGGCGTCGGCCGCCGCGTACACAGCGCCCGGCCCCACTCGATCCGCCAGCTCGAGCAGCAGGGTCGTCTTGCCGACCTGCCGGGGCCCGGTCACCAGCTGCACGCGCCCGGGGGCGGGCTCGGCCAGCCGGCGCTGGAGGAGGCCGCGGCACTCGTCGAAGGCGAGCCTGAACGAACTGTCAGACATACTCGAATAATTATTCGACTATGATCGATAGTAGTCAAGGGGCCGCGGCCGGGCCGCGAGCCGTCTTTCCGTCCTGGGCCGTGAGCCCCTCCGCCCTTCCCCGGAACAATCGCCGGCGCCCAGCGTCAAACGCCCTGGAGGTTCCGAATGAAGTGTGCCCGTTTCCTCCTGGCCGTCCTCCTGGTCTCCTTCCTCGCCGTCCCCGCCGCCCAGTCCCCCGATGACACGAAGATCTGGCAGGAGTTCGTTGCCTGGCTGAACGCCCAGCCCGACGTCACCCAGATCGGCCCCGACCGCTACAAGGCGAAGCTGCTGGCCGACGGCCTGACGCCCGCGCAGGCGGACGAGCGGATCGCGGCGCTCGGCCGGCTCACCCCGCAGCACCGGGACGAGATCGGCGCCATCTACTTCAACAAGCTGTATGCGACGCCGAGCCAGACGCGCTTCACCCTGCAGCCGAACGCCTTCCTCGTGGAGATGACGAAGGGGCTGAAGCCCGGGGCCGCCCTCGACGCCGGCATCGGGCAGGGGCGGAACGCGGTCTACCTCGCCGCGCAGGGCTGGGACGTCACCGGCTACGACGTCGCCGAGGACGGCCTGAAGATCGCCGAGCAGAACGCGGTGAAGGCGGGAACCTCGATCAAGACGGTGAAGGCGCGCTTCGAGGACTTCGACTACGGGACGGATCGCTGGGACCTGATCTACTTCGTCTACGTGGACGCCCCGATCACCGACCCCGCGTTCATCGCGAAGGTGTCGGCCGGCCTCAAGAAGGGAGGCGTGCTGCTCATCGACCGGCCGTTCCACCCGATCGACAAGCCCGAGCCGGGGTGGCCGCCGCCGACCGAGCAGGACAAGGTGAACGCGCTGCCGAGGGCCTGGTCGAACCTGCAGCTCGTTCGCTACGACGACACGTTCGGCATCGCCGACTGGCAGCAGACGCGCGAAGCCCGCGAGGTCAAGCAGCTCCGCCTGGTCAAGATGCTCGCGCGCAAGTGGTGAGGGCATCGCGGCGCTATAATGGCGCCGGCCGTGACGTCCCCCGCTCCTCTTCCGGCCGTCCGTGTCTCCGCGCGAGCGCCGTGGTGGGTGGTGAAAAGCCGCACCGCCTCGGTACGACCCCGCCGGCCCTTCGACTCGGGGCGGGCGACTCCGCCTCGCTCACGACGCCGGCCGGAACAGGTCGAGGACGCGCTCCCGCGATGGGGCCGCGCCGATGTTCGCCTGGCGCTCGGCGACGTACGCGCCGAAGTGGGGCGGCGGATCGGGGTCCCGGTAGAAGACGCCGGTGTAGAGGTCGGTCGCGTAGTGCTGCGCGAGGTCCATCGCCTTGATGCGATCGGTGGGGTCGTGGCCGAGCGACTCGAGCGTTCGCATCCGCTGCTTCTGCACCTTCAGCTGCGAATCGGGCTCGCCGTAGGTGACGCACGGCGACTGCACGTTGATGAACGCGAAGCCGGGGAAGCGGATGCCCTCCTCGATGAGGGAGCCGAGCTGCGCCATGTCGGCCGGCGTCCCCTGCGCGACGAAGCGGCAGCCGTAGCCCAGCACGTAGAGCAGCGGGTTGACCGGATCCTCCATCGACCCGTACGAGCTGGACGCGGTGCGCAGACCCCGCGGCGACGTCGGGGAGAGCTGCCCCTTGGTCAGGCCGTAGATCTGGTTGTCCATGATGATGTAGGTCAGGTCGATGTTCCGGCGCACGGCGTGGGCGATGTGGCCGCCGCCGATGGAGAAGCCGTCGCCGTCGCCCCCGGCCGCGAGGACGAGCAGCTGGGGGTTGGCGAGCTTGATCCCCTGCGCGATCGGCAGCGCGCGCCCGTGCACCGTGTTGAAGCCGTAGGCGGTAGTGTAGCCGGGGATGCGCGACGAACAGCCGATGCCCGAGATGAACGCGATCTCGTGCGGCGGCCGGCCGATCGCCGCGAGCGCCCGGTAGATCGCCTGCACCACGCCGAAGTCGCCGCAGCCGGGGCACCAGATCGGCTTCAGCTCGCTCTTGTAGTCCTTCGCCTGGTACGCCTCGGCGCCCGGCGGCAGCGTGGTCGTTGGCATAGGGTCCCTTCGCAGTAATGCGTCTGTCACGTACGATTCACCGCAGAGGCGCAGAGGGCGCAGAGATTCTTCGAATGATCCAAGATCTCCGCATCCGTCTCCGTGTCTCTGTGCCTCTGTGGTGAACGTTTATTCCGCCTGGTTCACGGTCTGGCGCTCCTCGACGAGTGCCCGCGCCTTGGCGCGCAGCCTGTCGACGATCTCGCCCGGCGAGAACGGGTTCGACCCGCTTCGTGCGAACGGCTCGACGCCGCGCGGCACGTCCACGAACATCCGGATCACCCGGTAGAGCTGTCCCTGGTGCGACTGCTCTACCACGAAGCCGCCCTGCACCGAGGCGAAGAAGTCGCGGTACACCTCCTCGGCCACCGGGTAGAGCAGCCGGGGCACCAGCAGCTTCACCTTCAAACCCGCCTCGCGGGAGAGGTCGAGCGCCTCGCGCGCGATCCCCGAGACCGACCCCCACGCCACCAGCGCCAGCGGCGCGTTCGACGGGCCGTAGGCGACGAACAGGTCGTCGCGCGACTTCAGCGGCGCCAGCTTGTGCAGCCGCTTCTCGTTCATCTTCGCGTGCACCGACCCGGTGGCGGTCGGCGCCCCCGTCTCCGTGTGCTCGATGCCCGACGCGAGGTAGTTGCCGCCCTTCATCCCCGGGTGGCTGATCGGGCTGACGCCCGACTCGGTGAAGCGGAAGCGGACGTAGTGCTCCAGCTCGGCCTCGGTCGGCGTCCGCCGCGTCTCGATCTTCAGCCCGTGCGTCGCCGGCCGCTCAATCGCTTCCTTGCGCTGAGCGATCTCCTGGTCCGACAGGATGATGACGGGCGTCTGGTACCGCTCGGCGATGTTGAAGGCCTCGACCGTGATCGGGAACGTGTCGGCCACGTCGATCGGCGCGAGCACCGGGCGCACCGCGTCGCCGTGCGCCGAGAAGGCGGCCTGGAACAGGTCTGACTGCTCGCTCTTGGTGGGGATGCCGGTCGAGGGGCCGCCGCGCTGCACGTTCACCACCACGAGCGGCAGCTCGGCAATCGACGCCAGGCCAAGGATCTCGGTCTTGAGCGACATGCCCGGGCCGCTGGTGGCGGTGAGCGCCTTCTTGCCGGCGAAGCTCGCCCCCACGCACGCCCCGATCCCCGCCATCTCGTCCTCGCACTGGAGCATCACCCCGCCGTACTTCCAGATCTCCCGGTTGAGGAAGTGCATGATCTCCGACGAGGGGGTGATCGGGTAGCCGCCGAAGAACTCGCACCCGGCGACAATCGCCGCGGCGGCGCAGAGGTCGTTGCCGTCGGCCACCAGCTTCGCGGAGGTGCCGGCGGGCATCGGCGCCAGCGCCTGCCCGGTGCGGAGCGGGTTGGCCTGCGCCCAGGCGAAGCCCGCCTCGAACGCCTTCTCGTTTCGCGCGACGACCTCCTCGCCCTTCTTCGCGAACCGCTTGCGCAGCCCGGCCCGCACCGTCTCTGGCGCCAGGCCGAACCACCCGGCCATCAGCCCGAGCACGACCGTGTTCTTGGCCTTGTCGGTGCCCGCGGTCTCGCGCGCCATCGCCTCGATGCCGACTGCCACCACCTCGGCCGGCTTCACCCCTGCCACCGGGATCTGGTCGGGCGCGACCTTCGTGTTCGTGTCGTAGATGACGATGGAGCGGCCGTCGAGCGAGAGCTCGGCGCCGAACTTGAGGAAGTCGTCCCAGTTGAGCGCGACCGCCACGTCGAGCGCCCCGCCGGGGCCGAGCACGGGCCCGGTCGAGACGCGCAGCCTGAAAGACGACTCGCCGCCGCGGATCTGCGGCCCGAAGCTCTTGGTGAGCATCGCGTGGTAGCCGCTCAGCGCGAGCGCGGTCATCAGCGAATCGCCGGCGGAGACGATGCCGTCCCCCCCGGACCCGGCCATGCCGAGGATGAGGTCGGTGGTCATGGATGTTTACTGAACATACTCCGGACTAGTCCACGAAGTCCACGAAGTCGCGAAGTCCCGCCTTCGCCGAACGCTCGCTGCACTCGCGGCTTCGGCGGGCAAGCCCCGAAGTCAGTCCACGAAGTCGGGGGGTCTACGAGTCACGGAGTCGACTGACCGCGCGCCCCGCCGCGCAGCCCACAAATCAGCTATTCTTGGGCTCGCACAAATCAGGTATCGGGATTCAGGAATCGGGAATCTCCCACCGAGAGGCCGCCATGAGACTCCGCCACGCGTTCCTGCTCGCCTCGGCTCTTGCCGTCCTCGTCCCCGCGGCCGGGCACGCCGCCGAACAGCGCCCGCTCAAAGTGGACGACTACTTCGCCCTCAAGGACGTGCGCGACCCGCGCCTCAGCCCCGACGGCAAGTGGGTCGCCTGGACCGTCACCTCGATGGACCTGAAGAAGGACACCAGCGACAGCGACATCTGGATGGCGCCCGTGGCCGGCGGCGAGGCCGTCCGCCTCACCACCAGCGACAAGCCCGAGCGCGCGCCGCGCTTCAGCCCCGACGGCAAGTGGCTGGCCTTCCTCTCGGGACGCGCCGGCTCGCACGCCCAGGTGTGGCTGCTGCCGCTCTCCGGCGGCGAGGCCTTCAAGCTGACCAGCTACAAGGCCGGCGTCTCCGACCTCGCCTGGTCGCCCGACAGCACCCGCGTCGCGCTGGTCGTGGACGACGTCGATCCCGACGCTCCCGCAGACGAGGAGGAAGAGGGCAAGGGCGACGACAAGAAGGCGAAGAAGCCGATCGTGGTCAAGCGGCTGCAGTTCAAGCGCGACTACCAGGGCTACCTGACCGACCTGCGCAGCCACATCCACGTGTTCGACGTGGCGTCGAAGTCGAGCCGCCAGCTCACCTCGGGCCCGTTCGACGATGGCGATCCGGCGTGGTCGCCTGACGGGACCCTCATCGCCTTCTCGAGCAACCGGACGCTGCCCGACCCCGACCGGAACCAGAACAGCGACATCTACGTGGTGCCCGCCAAGGGCGGCATCCCCCGCCCGCTCGTCAACACCGATCGTGCCGAGTCGAACCCGGTGTTCAGCCCCGACGGCAGGCGGCTCGCCTTCGTGTCCAGCGGCGATCCGAACGACATGTGGTACGGCGCCACCCACATCGGCATCGTCGAAGTGCCCGGCGAGTGGAACGGCAGCGGGGCGGCGCAGGCGACGGCCCAGGCGACGGCGAAGGCGACGGCGCTGACCGCGCCGCTCGACCGCAACGTGATGCGGCCCCTCTTCTCGCGCGACGGCGGCCACGTCTACTTCCTCGTCGAGGACGGCGGCGTCCAGCACGTGGCGCGCATTCCCGCCGCCGGCGGCACGGCCGAGCGGGTCGTAGCGGGCGAGCGCGAGGTGCTGGGATACGACCTCGCGCCCAATGGCGAGATGGTCGTCCTCGAGAGCACGCCCGCGTACCCGGCCGAGATCTCGCGGGCGAGAGACGGCGCGCTGACGCGCATCAGCAAGGTGAACGACGAGTTCCTGAAGGGGATTGCGCTCGGCGACACGCGGCGCTTCAAGGCGAAGTCGCCCGACGGCACGATGGTGGACGGGTTCCTCACGCTGCCCCCGGGATACAAGGAGGGAACGAGGCTGCCGGCCATCCTGCGAATTCACGGCGGGCCGGCCGCGCAGTTCGCGTACACGTTCGACTTCGAGCTGCACATTCTCGCCGCGCAGGGCTACGCGGTGATCACCTCGAACCCGCGCGGGTCAACCGGCTACGGCACCGCGTTCAGCCGCGCGATCTGGGCCGACTGGGGGAACAAGGACAGCGAGGACGTCCTGGCCGCGGTCGATCACGCCGTCGCGATGGGCGTGGCCGATCCCGAGCGGCTCGGCGTGGGAGGGTGGAGCTACGGCGGCATCCTCACCGATCACGTCATCACGAAGACGACCAGGTTCAAGGCGGCCACCTCGGGGGCGAGCGCGGCGAACATCCTCGCCGGCTACGGCACCGACCACTACCAGTACGAGTACGAGGTCGAGCTGGGGCTGCCGTGGAAGGCGCGCGACGCCTACCTGAAGATCTCGGGGTCGTTCTTCGACGTCGAGAAGATCGAGACGCCGGTGCTGTACCTGTGCGGGCAGGACGACATGAACGTGCCGCTGCTCAACACCGAGCAGCTGTACCAGGCGGTGCGGCGCATCAACAAGGTGCCGACCGAGCTGGTCATCTACCCGGGCGAGAACCACGTGCCGCGCCGGCCCGGGTCGATCAAGGACGTCTACGAGCGCTACATCGCCTGGTACGACCGCTTCCTGAAGCCGGCCGGGGCGGCGGCTGCGGGGGCAACGCCCGAGGCCACCTCGCTGCTCGGGCGGCCGCTGTACGCGCCCGCGCTGGCAGCCGATGCGAAGGCCGCCTCCGACGCACGGCTGGCCGCGGCGCGCGACGAGTTCGTGAAGGCGCCCGACAGCGCCGACACCATCCTCTGGCTCGGGCGGCAGCTCGCGGTGGCCGGCCGCGTGCGCGAGGCCATCGAGGTCTTCACGCGCGGCGTGGAGAAGTTCCCGAACGATGCCCGCTTCTACCGCCACCGGGGGCACCGGTACATCACGGCGCGGCAGCTCGACAAGGCGGTCGCCGACCTGGCGAAGGCGGGGCAGCTGATCGCCGGCAAGCCCGATCAACCCGAGCCGACCACCGCCGACCCCAAGGTGATGTCGAGCGAGACGCTGAACTTCGCCACCTGGTATCACCTCGGTCTCGCGCACTACCTGCGGGGCGACTTCGAGAAGGCGCTCGACGCCTACCGCAAGTGCCTGGCGTCGGCGAAGGGGAACGACGACCAGACGGTGGCCATCACCGACTGGCTCTACATGACGCTGCGGCGGCTCGGGCGGGCAGACGAGGCCGCCCGGGTGCTCGAGGCCGTCACGCCCGGCATGAAGGTGAAGGACGACCAGACCTACTACGACCGGCTGTTCATGTACAAGGGGCTGCACGCGCCCGAGGACCTGCTGCGCGCGGGCGGCGATCCCACCACCGCGGCGACGCTCGCCTACGGCGTCGCGAACTGGTACCTCTACAACGGCCGGAAGGACGAGGCGAAGGCGCTGTTCGAGCAGATCGTCAACTCGGGCGGCAACTGGATGCCGTTCGGCTTCATCGCGGCGGAAGCCGAACTCGCGCGCATGAAGGCCCAGTAGCGCCAGCCCCCGCCTGGCGCGCCGTAGCCGCGAAGCGGCGAGGGCGGGTGCGCGCGCTAGAAGTAAACGCGTCCGGCCCTCATCTGGCTCGGCCGAGGATTTGCAGTCCCCCTCCTGGCGGCGCGGCGCGCGTCGCCCGGAGGGGACAGATGTCCAGCGTTCGACGCCCCACCTCGCTCACAACTTCCGCCATCCTCCCGCTCCTGGCCTTCATCGCGGCGGTGGCCCTCGCCGGCTGCGGGGCCGATTCACCCACCGCGCCGGGCGGCGGCGTCGTCGCCAGGATCCTGGTCAGCGGCGAAACCTTCCGGGTGCTGCTGACGACCGACGAGCAGGTTGCGGCGGCGAAGGCAGCGCAGGCCGGCGGGCGCGCCAGCATCCCCCACGGCCGCATCGTCGCGGGGACGCAGGTCAACGCCGGCTACAGCTGGCACCTCGAGGACGTGCGCTTCGTGGAGGTGACCATCGAGGTTTGCGACGGGCGGCCGTCGATGGTGGAGGCGGCCGGCGGGCCCTCCTTTGCCGACGGTACCTTCTGCCCCTGGGGCGCCAGGGTCATCTCGGTGGAGTAGCCCGCCGCCTCAACGCCTGTTCTCAGACTATCCCGAAGTGCCGCCGAATCCCTCTGTCCAGCTGGCATGCGTTGAGGGTGCGTAAGGTTCACACTCATCCGGACGGCGAATGTGTCGGACAATGCTGGAATGCAGCATTCGAGTCGTGACGTGTCTCGGGATCTGCCGTCTCTGGTCCGCGGCTGCACCTTCGACGACTTCCTGTTCGCGCCGCAGTTCAGCGTGCTCGAGCGGCGCGACCCGGCCGTCATCGATCTCTCCACCCGGCTGTCGGAGCACCTCGTGCTGCGGCGCCCCATCGTCTCGGCCAACATGGACACGGTGACGCGGGCGGCGATGGCGATCGCGCTGGCCGAGGAAGGCGGCATCGGCATCATCGACCGCGGCTTCCGCCCCGGCGAGATCTGGCCGCAGGTGCGCGAGGTGGAGATCGTCAAGCGCACGCAACACGGCGTGATCCCCGACCCCTA
>Ga0255347_1000840_pt1 | contig 53575 bp, 53 predicted proteins | sample wastewater_treat_2_FD_192479 | JGI IMG/M metagenome (GOLD analysis project Ga0255347, IMG submission 192479) | Wastewater microbial communities from Lulu Island WWTP, Vancouver, Canada - plant24 | ecosystem: Engineered > WWTP > Wastewater > Unclassified | place: Canada: Vancouver, British...
GCTTCTCTTCCGAAAAGCCTTCTGAGAAGCAGGGACATGGCTCTATAGGCCACCGCATGCTTGGACAGATCATCGTAGATGACCAGAACATGTTTGCCTTGATACATGAATTCCTCAGCCATGGCACAGGCCGCATAAGGTGCGATGTATTGAAGCGGGGCCACCTCGCTGGCAGTTGAAGATACTATTATTGTATAGCCCATGGCTCCTTTGTTTTCTAAAGTCTGCACCAATTGGGCAACGGTGGATTTCTTCTGCCCGATAGCTACGTAAATGCAGATTACGTCTTCTTCTTTCTGATTGATGATAGTATCGATGGCAATTGCTGTTTTCCCTGTCTGCCGGTCGCCTATGATCAGCTCTCTCTGCCCCCGCCCGATGGGGATCATTGAGTCTATGGCCTTGATTCCGGTCTGAAGGGGCTGATAAACCGACCTTCTGTGCAATACGCTGGGAGCTTGATTTTCGATAGGCCTGGATTTATCTGTTTTTATCGGTCCCTTGCCGTCGATAGGCTGCCCCAGAGCATTGACAACGCGACCGATAAGAGCTTCTCCTACAGGGACCTCGACTACCCTGCCTGTCGGCTTGACCAGATCGCCATCCTTGATCTCCGAATCAGGTCCTAAGATTACGGTACCTACATTGTCTTCTTCGAGGTTGAGCGCCATGCCGTAGACCTGCCCCGGGAACTCCAAAAGTTCGCCGGCCATGCAGTTGTCCAGTCCGTAGACTCTGGCTATACCGTCACCTACCTGAATGACCGTGCCGTAGTTTGAGACCTCTACTTCGTTCTTATAATTCTTAATTTGCTCTTTGATGATCTCGCTGATTTCTTCGGGCCTTATGTTCATAAAAAAGCGCCCCTTTCATTGTTTCTATTCTTTTATTGAATGCCTGCCTTCAAGGTTTCCTTAAGATCCAAAAGGCGTTTTTTCACGGAGGCATCGATAAGTCTTCCCTCGACAAAGATGCGTGCACCACCGATCAGGCTCTTATCCACGCGATTCTCAAGCTTAACTTCCTTACCCACCAATTCTCCCGCCTTTTTTTCAAAAGATACCAATTGTTCTGTTGAAAGCGGTGCTGCGGAATAGATGATCCCCTTGGAAAAACCTTTACTCTCGTTGAGCAGCAATTCATACTGCCTTATAATGCGCGGCAGATGCCTCGCCCGGCCTTTATCCACCAGTACAAAAAGGAAGTTTGTCATTTCCGATGAGATCCGGCCTTCAAACACACTTCTGATTATCTGTTTTTTTTCACCGCCGGATATTATGGGGGAACAGAGGAATTCAAAAAATTCTTTCTCCCTGTCAAAGAGTGCCGCCAGATCCTTTGCTTCCTGCATGATCTCATCAGTTTTTGATCCGTCGGCTGCAGCTAAAAACAGACCTTTTGCATAAGTTTTATCGACCGTTAATTCCGCCATGACACCCTACCTGCTTCATCCAGTATTCCTGCCAAAAGCTCTTCCTGACCGGACATATCAAGCTGCCGTTCGATGATTTTCTCGGCGGCAAATATAGCCATGGCAGCGATTTGCTCTCTCATCTCCACTATGGCTTTTGCTTTTTCCCTGTCGATCTCTTCCTGGGCACGCTTCAGCATCTGCTCTACCTTAACGTTAGTTTCATCGATAATGCTTTCGGCACGCTGATCAGCTTTTATCTTTGCGTTCCTTATGATCTCCCGGCCTTCGCTTTCCAGCTCGGCAATCTTCTTATCGTATTTATCCATCTTTTCGTTGGCAAGAAGGTTCACTTGTTCGGCATTTTCGAAAGATTCTTTGACCGCATTTTCTCTGGCCACCATAAAATTATGCACCTTTTCAAAGAAAAAGTGTTTCATGATAAAATACAGAGTAATGACCGTCAGCCATATAAAGACCAGTGTCCAATTAAACTCAATCAGTCCTGCATATAATTCCAAGACTTATCCACCTCGCTATCTACGAAATCGTATGCGGCTCTATAAGCCGCCGCCACGATATACTATTCTTATCCCAGCATACCGATAAGAGGATTTGCAAGCACCAGCACTATTGCAATGATAAATGCGAAGATCCCTGTTGTTTCGGTAACGGCCTGTCCGACTACCATGGTCTGCAGGATATCCGACTTTGCTTCCGGCTGTCTTGATACGCCTTCAACAGCTTTCATACCGATCAGTCCCTGCCCGATCCCTATCGCCAATGCCACGCCCATAACAAGGGCAGCAGCCAGTGCGGACATTCCGAGAATAAAACCCTCTGATGTGACTAATGGAAAATTCATGATTACTCCTCCTTTTATACATGCCCTTCCGCATGTATAGATAAAATGTTGTTTCTATTTAATGATCTTCATGTACTGCTAACTGCATTGACACAAAGGCCATCGTAAGCGTTGTAAAAATAAATGACTGCAGCACCGGCTCAAATACATCAAAGAAAAGGTTAGCCGGTAATGGAATCATGTAGTGCAAAAACGGTATAGTAATGCCCAATCCGTCAGTTGCAGAATGGAGTGCTTTAAAAAGGAAAGCCATAATGATCATGCCGCCGGTGATATTGCCGAAAAGCCGGAACGCAAGGGAGATCGGAAGAGAAATATCCTTGATGATCATAATAGGCGCCATAAACGGATACGGATCTCCGTAATGCTTTATCCAGCCTAAAAAACCATGGCTGTAAATCGAGCTGCCCTGGATCACAAAAAATGTGACGATAGACAGGGCAAAGGCTGTGTTGACATCGGATGTCACCGGACGGAATCCAAGCAAGCCCGTAGCATTAGCCAGCATGCAAAAGATGAAAAGGGTGCCTATGTAGGGAGCATAGCCTTCTACATTCTTTTTGGGAATGATCGATGCCGTCATCTTGTAAATCAAATCAACGATGATCTCCGCTATCAGTTGGATCCCCTTTGGATCCCTTTCCAGCTTCCTTGTAGAGATAAGAGCAAATACTATCATGGCCGCTGCCACTATCAATGCGAAAAAAACGGTCTCCGTGATCATGATCTTCCCGTCAAAAATGCTCATTATTATCCTTGGCCCCAAATGGTCCGTTGAATGCATAAGGCTTCAGTCCTCCTTATTTTTTCTTCTCAATCTCTTCTTACGGCGTGATTTTGCTTCTTTCTCAGCCTTTTCCGCTGCCCATATATCCTGATCCAGATCTTTTAACTTCACACCTTTGTAGCTCCTTGATGCGAACCCTGGCTTAAAGCCGTATAAATAAAATATCCCCAGTTTTATCGTCATATATCCAAGCAACGTCGCAATGCCGGCAGCGGTTCCTGTTTTGTAAGAAAGTAAGAAGGCGCCGCCATATATCGCCAGTCTCACTATATATCCTATCACGGCCAAGCTTATGCCTCGGCCCAGATCCAAAGCTAATTTTGCCGATATTGCCAATATGCGATAGTTTACAATGGCGATGCAGGTACCTAAAGCCAGTCCATACGCAAACAGCGGATCCCATCCGATGAAGGGCAACGAGCCCAGCTCGATGATGACCGCTGCGCAAATGCTGTATCTGTATAATGGGTCGACCGATGTCTTAAGCCCTGCTTTTCCCATCTGTATCTTTTCATGCTTCCCTGATTCGTCTTGATATATATATAGGTAATGAAATTCGTCAACTCATAATATTATGCAACTTATCACAGCTATTGTAAAGCCATTTGTAAAAAATTATGCTTGTCTGACGATTCAGAAAACTTGATTTGCTGACCCGTCATATTAATCCTTTATAGATGCTGAAAAAATGTAGGGTATAGTGAAATCGTTCTATTCAATAATGTATGCTTTGATTACTTTCGTAAGGTTTTTTTGGTCAACGACGGCTCGCTCTGTTTCAAATGTGACAATCAAGTCGATTCCGGGTATTATCCCATTATTTATATAAGTTTCAATCTTTTGATACATTGATATACTATACTTTCTGTCATCTGCCTTTCCAAAGTGTTCCCAGTACAAAATCTGCCCATCCTTTGGTCTGAGGATCGTAAAATCGGGATAAAAAGTCTGGCTACCCAATGACAATTGTGCTTCGTAACGAAAAGGGATTTTATATGCCTCCAACAGGCCGACGATTATAGATTCAGATTTTGATCTGACTTTTAATCCGCTCACAGTATTATGTATCAAGCCATCTGGGTAGCTCTCATTCTTAATATAAGGTTCTTGCACCCATTTTGGCTTACCAGAATTATTTGAATAACCGGGCAGAAATTCATAAGGCGCCCCCTTATGCGTCTTAGATATACCCTCAACGATGTCTTCGGGTTCATACGGTAAGTATTTTCTTATAAAACATTCTTCCGCCTTAATGTTATTTCTTAATATGTGCAAGCTCTTTTCAACAAATTGCCTGCGCATCAGTTTTTGTACTAATTCCCTGCAATCCTGTGAAATATATTTTTCTGCCAGTTTCTTTTCCCCATTAGCTTTACCTTGGCAATAATAGTATCTAATACTGTTTCGAATCCTCCTGCTTATCAGTCGCCCTTCCGGTAAATCCTTTAACTCTTCTTCCAATGTTCCTATTAGACTTTGATGTATCAATTTAATATCTTTCATAATGTCTATGGTTTTATCTATTCCCATTACTAAAACCTCCTTAATTCTTCGTTAACCCTTACAAGCGAAGGCTTATACTTATTAACATATTTTTCCATTTATATGGTACTCTACTTTCTCTACTCCGTCAATTAATAAATATTAAATTTTTAGTTTAAGATAAATGAGCCTAAGATAAATGAGTTATATTATGATTAATCACTTATCTAAGAAAGGTGGCGGAAAACGGCTTTCTGATAAAAGCCGTCCCTATCCCTTAAAAAGCAACGGAATATAACCTTTTCTCTCATTTCCGTTGCTTTTCATTGATTTTCCAATCCGTTTTGACCCTAAAAGCAACGGATTTTTAACAATTCTACGATTTCTGTTGCCTTTTTCGGTAAAAAGGCAACAGAATACTACCTTTTCTCTCATTTCCGTTGCTTTTTATTGATTTTCCCACCTTTTTCGGCCCTAAAAGCAACGGAAACCGATAATTTGTTTGATTTCCGTTGCTTTTCCCGGATTTATTGAGACAGATCCGGAATTTTGTCTAATACATTCCTCTGTTATAAAAGATGGCGGTGAAAGCTATCAGACCTCGAAATGCGAAGAGGCAGCCAGGCTATGGAGGTTGTTTCGAATAAAGAACAGCCACGGGAAAACCTCGTGGCTGTAACGATGTATTTATCATTGTGACAAATTGTTAATGCTTGTTTGTATAATCGGCGAAGGCGGCGGCTGACTGGGCCTGTTTTTCCTTAATGGCCGCCGCCAGCATCATATCCTTGACCTTCATAAGCCGGGTCTGGTTGCCCCTCTCATTTTCATCAAGCTTCATTTTGATGTATTTTATGGTCTCTTTCAGGTTGGGGATCATGACATATTCCAGCGCGTTGACCCGGCGCCGGGTTTTTTCAATTTCCTCAGCCAGCAAGGCTGCTTCCTTTTCCATCGCCGCAAGCTGCAGCAATGCGGGAAATACTTCCGCCAGCCTTGCGATGGCTTTGTCCAGTTCCCCGGAAGTGGTGGCAAAACCGTAAGGGTAGATGTCGGTTTGATCGTCCGTTGTCGTTTTAAAATCAAAGACCGGCACATCTACGCTCATTACATTCTTTCTCCCCAGTTCGATGGAGACCCCCTGTTTCGGGTACATCAAAGCCTCCTCCATCATTTCGGAGGACATGACCGCATTGGCTATTGCGAAGTTTCTGTAGACCTCGGTCAACTGCCGCTCAACCTCTTCCCTAAGCACCTTGTTGCGTCGGGCAAGTTCAAGGAACTGCTTCATCAGCTCATCCCTTTTGTCCTTCATGAGCTTGTGGCCCCTGACGGCCACTGTCAGCTTCTTTTTCAAAGAGGTCAACACCATTCTGGTAGGATTCACGTTAAGTCGTGCCATACCGTGTCACCCCCCTTTAATCTTTTTTATTTACTTCGCAAACACAGGGCAGATATTTGTCAAGATACTCGTCCCTGACACGCTTCAGTTCCCCTCTGGGCATCATGTCGAGCAATTTCCACCCGATCTCCAAGGTGTCTTCGATAGTGCGGTTGGCTTCGTAACCTTGAGAAACATACTGAGTTTCGAAAGCATCTGCAAATTTAGCATAAAGTTTATCAACATCCGTTAAGGCGGCTTCGCCTAAAATGGCCATAAGCTCCTTAGCCTGCTTTCCACGGGAATAAACGGCGAAAAGCTGATTCATGGTATCGGCATGGTCTTCCCTTGTTTTGCCTTTGCCGATTCCTTTATCCTTTAGACGTGACAGAGACGGAAGTACATCGACGGGAGGCACGATACCTTTTCTGTGAAGATCCCTGGATAAGATGATCTGTCCTTCAGTGATATATCCCGTCAAGTCGGGTATAGGGTGGGTCTTGTCATCCTCAGGCATGGTGAGGATAGGAATAAGTGTGATAGATCCGCGGTGGCCCTTCTTTCTTCCTGCCCTCTCATACAAAGTTGCAAGGTCCGTATAAAGATAGCCCGGATAGCCTCTTCTTCCCGGGACCTCCTTACGAGCGGCGGAGACCTCGCGCAGAGCTTCCGCATAGTTGGTGATGTCCGTCAGAATAACAAGAACCTGCATATCCTTTTCAAAGGCCAGATATTCAGCAGCGGTCAGAGCGATACGAGGCGTTGAGATACGCTCGATAGCCGGATCGTTTGCCAGGTTCGTAAAAAGAACGGTCCTGTCGATGGCTCCTGTTCTCTTGAAGTCAGAAATAAAGAACTCCGCCTCTTCATAGGTGATGCCGATGGCGGCAAATACAACGGCAAAGTTTTCTCCTCCGCCTAAAACCTTGGATTGTCTTGCGATTTGAGCTGCAAGCTCGGCATGGGGCAGTCCGGATCCGGAAAAAATCGGCAGCTTTTGTCCTCTTACCAGGGTGTTCAAACCGTCAATAGCGGATACTCCGGTTTGGATAAATTCTGCCGGGTAGTCCCTGGCTGCCGGGTTCATGGGCAAGCCGTTGATATCCATCCTCTTGTCGGCGATTATCTCCGTTCCACCGTCTATGGGTCTTCCGAAACCGTCAAACACACGGCCCAGCATGTCTTCCGACACAGCTAATTCGATCCCGCGGCCCAGGAACCTCACCTTGCTATCAGCAAGATTTATGCCTGCGGCGCTTTCGAAGAGCTGAACAAGGGCATTGCTGCCATTGATCTCGAGCACCTTGCACTGACGGGTCTCGCCGTTTTGCAGTTCGATTTCACCCAATTCATCGTAGGTCACATTTTCCACATCCCGAACCAGCATCAGAGGGCCGGCAACTTCGGATATCGTTCTGTATTCTTTAATCATCCTGCTCACCTCCCTTGCTGATCAAATCCTGTATGCCTTTGGTCAGTTCCTCCATCAGGGCTTCATAACTCTTATCTGTTTCCGCCTCTTCGATGTATTTGAACCGGCCTATAGCCTCACGAAGGGGCATGGATACCAAATCTTTGTACTCAGCTCCCTTTTCGATGGCATCGCTGCCTTTTTTGTAATATTCCATAATAAGCTTAAGCAATTTATATTGCTTGTTCATTGAAGCATAAGTGTCTATTTCGTGAAAAGCGTTCTGATGCAGATAGTCTTCCCGGATTGATTTACAGGCTTCAAGCTTGAATTGATCTTGGAATGACAGGGCATCCACACCTACCAGCTGGACGATTTCCTGCAGTTCCGCCTCTTCCTGGAGGAGCTTCATGGTTTGGCTCCTTAACAAGGGGAATTCCTTATCTACATTGTCGCTAAACCATTTTGAGAGGCGATCGATATAGAGGGAATAGCTGGAAAGCCAGTTGATGGCAGGGAAGTGCCTGGCATAAGCAAGGGCAGCATCAAGACTCCAGAACACCTTTACAATACGAAGGGTGGCCTGTGAGACAGGCTCGGATATATCTCCTCCGGGAGGGGATACGGCACCAATGGCAGAAAGCGCGCCTTCCCGTCCGTCGGACCCCAGATTTACGACCCTGCCGGCTCTCTCGTAGAATTGAGCCAGCCGGGATGCGAGATATGCGGGATAGCCCTCTTCCCCGGGCATTTCCTCCAGCCGTCCGGACATTTCTCTGAGGGCCTCTGCCCACCTTGATGTGGAATCGGCCATCAGGGCTACGGAATAGCCCATATCCCTGTAGTATTCCGCAATAGTTATACCTGTATAGATAGAGGCTTCTCTGGCAGCTACAGGCATGTCTGAGGTGTTTGCGATAAGAACGGTCCTCTTCATCAGCGGTTCGCCGGATTTAGGGTCTTTGAGTTCTGGGAATTCCATCAAAACATCCGTCATCTCATTGCCCCGCTCTCCGCAGCCGATATAGACAACTATATCCGCATCGGCCCACTTGGCCAGCTGATGCTGCACGACGGTCTTGCCGCTTCCGAATGGGCCGGGAACTGCCGCAACGCCGCCTTTTGCTATAGGAAACAGGGTGTCAATGACTCTCTGCCCTGTCAGAAGGGGCATCTCCGGGACTAATTTCTCTTTATAGGGTCTCCCTCGGCGAACCGGCCATTTCTGCATCATGGTTATATCTGCTAAAGTGCCGTCTTCCTTTTCAACTACGCAGACCACATCCTCAACGGTGAAATCTCCTGCTCTGATTTCCTTGATCACACCTTTTATTCCATGAGGGACCATAATCCTCAGTTCAACTATGACTGTTTCCTGTACGGTTCCTATGATGTCTCCCGGTTCAACCTGTTGACCGGCTTCCTTAGTGGGAACGAAAGTCCATCTTTTATCCCGGGAAAGAGGTTTTACATCTATGCCTCTTTTGATATTGGGTCCTGTGAGTTCAAGTATTTCCGTAAGAGGTCTTTGTATCCCGTCATAAATGCTTTCTATCATGCCGGGCCCCAGTTCCACGGACAAGGGCACTCCGGTACTGACGACTTTTGTCCCCGGTCCCAATCCTGCGGTTTCTTCATATACCTGAATGGAGGCTGCATCCCCCCTCATTTCTATGATCTCACCGATAAGTCCCTGATCTCCTACCCGAACAACGTCGAACATATCGGCATTCTGCATGCCCTCGGCTACGACCAACGGGCCGGATACTTTCACTATTCTACCCTGGTTCACTTTTTCAGTCACCCCTTTACTATATTTATCGGCTCAAAGCCCGGTTTTAATCGTTGCTGAACAGAATATCTGCGCCGACGGCCCTCTCAACGGCCTTCTTTAGGTTAGCCATACCGATGCCGTGGCTTCCGTCGATCCCCGGGATGGGTATGATGGCGGGGATACGCACATCCTTGTACTTCTCGATATCTTCGACCATGCCCTGGCACAATTTTTCTGTTATATAAACTATCGCATACTCTTCCTTTGCGATGCGGTGGAGGATGGTTTTCGCCTCTGCTGCATCTTCTGCAGGGAAGACATCCAACCCTACAGCTTTAAAACCCAATACGCTGCTCCGATCACCGATCACTCCGATCCTATACATAAGTATCCCTCACTCTCTCCGATATTTCTTCTTTCGGGAGTCCCTGAAGCAAGCCGGTAATTATGATTCGTACGGTTCGGACCTCAACTTCCTTTGCGATCAAATACGCTGCAAGAGGTTCTATTCCAAAGGACACATACTTAGCCCCTTTGGCAAATTCCATGATCCGGTTTTCACATAATCTTTCAAGGGCAGTGAAGCGGCCGGTTTCCCTCAGCATGGCGCCTCCTTCGAACATGGGCGCCGAAAGACCGTAAGGAATCAGTTTTTCCGCAAACTGCTCGTAGGGTTCATCGTATCCTCCTATGAAAAGCTTGTCCTGGATCCTCCCCCCGTCAATGAACACCCGGGCAAAAAAGTCCCAGGGTTTCCCCATCTGCCTGATCCTGACAAAGGATTTGAGATTGGTGATATCTATTTGAAGCTCCACATAATCAATTATAAACTTGCTCCCGCTGGCGGCTGCCGCATTCTTCATTTCGGCATAGCAAGCCTTATCAAAAATCAAATCTATGATTTGAGGATCGCCTGTTCGCGCGAATACATCGCAAACCTCAAGGAGCGCATTGCTCATCCTGTCCGTAAGCCACACGAAACTGCGGTCCCTGATCAATACTGCCATCTGCGCCGCCGGAATCGTCCCTGCATCTACGAGAAAGGGCTGAGGATCCGTTTCCAGAAACTCGGCTTTCATCAATACTTTTAAATTATGGTAATCATAGGGATATAAAAAAGTGTAAAGCTCCGACTTATCCGGGGCAATGCCGCAGATGAAAGAATAGGCCTTTTTGATCTCCCGGGCAAGCAGGGTTTCAAACTGCCCGAGGCAAAAGGCTTCGGAGCCGTCACTATATCCCAAGTCACACAGGATCTTAAGTGCGTCTTCCGGCGTCTTGCTGTTTGTCATAGCCTCCGCTTTATCTCGGGACAGCAGGTATTTTTCAACACTGCGTACCCGCGAGGAAGCGAAAACATAGTCTTTTTTTCCTTGGTCTATGCCCAAAGCCCTTCCTCCTTAACTGTTTTCATGCTGAAAGGATCCGGAATTTTGTAAGCTTCCTTCAGTCAAACAATACCTTAACAACATCCGGGATGGCTGTTTCACGGATCCCGTTTACCATGACCTCAAGAGTAGAGTTTATCTCCATGGATCCTTTACGCAATACAAAACCGCCTTTTGCGGCTATGGTATCCTCTGACAAGGTCAGCATTCCGGCCTTGCCCGTTTCGTTGACCTTTTGAACTATCTTTTCACCAATAGCCCTGCGATCCTTTGGGTTGAGGAGCAGCTCCGCTCCCTCCACGCCTGTTTTTAGGATCGTTGATACCAAGAAGTCCTGATACTCTTCTTGCCGCATTTCAGCCAGCCGGTTCAAAGCGGCGTCAAAACACCGGGAGATAAGGGCCTGTTTGGCTCCCAATCTCATTTTACGAACCTCAAGCTCCGCAACGGAAGTTTTTCTGCTCTGTAAAAGAGCGGCATCTTCCTTTGCCTTGGCATGGAATTCTTCCCGGATTTTTTCTGCCTGTTCTTCCGCCTTTTTCGTTATGTCACGGCTTTTATTCCCGGCTGCTTCCAGTACGAGTCTGCTATCTTCCCCGGCCTCAGCCAGGATCTTTTCCGTAATATTTTCAATGCTCATCGTTTTCCATCCTTATTCTTTGCCGCCGGCTCATACCTGAACGCCGTTGAGCATCAGGAAGGAAATAAGAAGAGCCAGCACAGCATAGGTTTCTACCATTGCCGGATATACCATTCCTTTTGCCAGCTCTTCGGGTCTTTTTGAAATGAGCATGATGCTGGCTGCGGATGATTTCCCCTGCGCTATGCCGGAGAAAATGCCGACTAATCCCACAGGAACGGCGGAAGCAAAAATGTATGCCCCTTGAGCCATAGATATTTCTAATGGCCCGTCCCCGCCTAAAAGGCTGATTTTGGTCATGATGAGGAATGCTATCAACAATCCATAGATACCCTGTGTACCGGGAAGAGCCTGCAATATCAGGGTTTGTCCGAATTTCTTCGGATCCTCGGAGATGACACCGGCGGCAGCCTGACCGGCAATCCCGATACCGATCGCACTTCCGATCCCCGCAAGAGCCGCCATAGCGGCGCCGGCCATCGCAAGAAAGATTCCGTTAAAGAGTACATTTTCGAATAACAGATAATTCATTTTAGTTTTCCTCCCTTAGAATATCTACATATTTTGTATTTTCACCAAAAGGCTGAAAGGCTTCTCCGCCGCTTTCGTAGAATTTCCCGAAAAACTCCACGTATTGCAGTCTGCAGGAATGCACGAATGAGCCCAGGCCGTTGATGGCAAAGTTGTAAGTATGGCCCACAACGAATGCAAATGTCATCAACACTACACCTTTTATGCCGGAGCCTCCGAAAGATCCCATAGTATTCACCACCGAAGCGATGACGCTTGAAGCCAAACCTAAAGCCAACAATCTGGAATATGACAACACATCGGACAGATAGCCGGTGATTCCGTAAAGGCTTCCCAGACCCCCGATGATTTTTCCGATGCCTTTTTTATTCCGGCCCGCCGTAAGCAGTATGCCCACTGCACCGATAATAGCCATCCACTTTGCAACATCGGGTATGACTCCGATAAGGAGCAAGGTGGCGCCGATAAGTAAGAGGTACCAAAGCCCTACATCAAAGACAGCATCCAAGGGTCTTCCGTCTTTTATGGACAACCATGCGGAAAGTCCCATTCCGATAAAGATATGGATTCCCCCTATTATGAAGCAGAATATAAGAAGCTTCATCGGATCATCCAGAGGATTGAACCAAATAGGAGGTACGGTAATATCCACATTGAAAAAAGTCTTCCCGGCAACGGTGACGATGTCGCCGAACCAGCCTCCGAACAGGGCTCCGAAGAAAGCGGTAGAAATACCGCAATAGAAGAAAAGCTTCACCATCCGGTACTTCATGCCTTCCAGCTTGTATTTTTTTAAAATCAGCCCGGTTATGACCGCCATGATGATCCCATATGCGCCATCGCCCAGCATCATGCCGAAAAAAACGGCATAAGAAAGAGAAAAGTAAGGTGTGGCGTCGATAGCCCTTGAATCCGGGAGGGCATAAAGTCTCGTGATAGCTTCAAAAGCTGTGGAAAAGCTGCCGTTCAATAATAGTACAGGTGTATCCTCCCCTTTGGCAGGATCCTCGATCTCAAAATAGCAGCCCATCTCAGAAAGCAAGCTGCTTACCCTGCTCTCAGCCCTGGCCGGAAACCATCCGTCAAAAGAAAAGGCACTCTCCGTCACCAGCAAGTTCTGCCGGATGTCAGCTCTGTCCCTGTGAATGATCAGCTTATCATAAAACAATTCCAGACTCTGTTTATCGACTTCATGAGAACGTATAGTATCCTCAATGCCAAGCTTTTCTTCCGCAAGCTCGTCCGACTTTTTTTCAAGTGCTTCAATGTTTTCCTTGACCGTCCCTGAAAGATCACTGAACTGAATTTTCGAAAATCCGCATTCACGGAAAATTTCATCAATAAAACTGCGCTCTGTTTTTGCGCTCAAAATATAAAAATAGTGCTGCTCTGCGTCGCTTGCCACCAGCCGGATCAAGCTTGCCGGAACCTTGTCCTCCAAACCTTTCATAAACAGGTTGACATCGGCTGATGCCGGGGCTACGCATAGGAATAGATCCGTCGTCTTTGTTCCCTGTTCTTCCAGAGGGATGTCATACTCCCTCCAAGGCTCCAAGGACATCTTTAACGTCTCTGTTTTATTAATAGCGCCGGAAAGCTCGGCAAGACGGGCTGACAGGGAATTAATCAGGCCTACCTTTTCCTCGATGCTTCTTTCATCCTCCAACGCCTTTTTAAAGTCCGGAAATGTGATAGGCTTTCTGGTATGCAGCAACGGTTTTTTTTGCGTGCCGTATTTATCAATGACATCAAGAGCCTGGCTTACTTTGGCGATTCGCCCTTCATACTCCGAAACGGTTCTTTCATCCGCATCCCTTTTAACCATTTGCTTCCATCGATCATCCCCGAGTTTTTCTTCCTGATCGGTGATCTCTACCGCACCTAAGGCCATAAGCTTTTCCATCAGGGCTTCCCGGTGGGAAACAAGGCCGATGACAGAAAGCTTTTTCATTCTGGCAATTGACACCTATTTCACAACCTTTCCTGTAATAATGGAAACAGCCTTTTCCATGTTGTTCTCTGCAAGCGCTATGTGATGTTTTATCTCCTCTCCAGCATTTTCTATGATGTGGTTATAGCTGTGCTGCGCTTCGATTTGGGCTTCTGAAAGAGTTTTCTTATAGCTTTCCTCGCCTTGGCGCTGTGCCTGCTCAACAAGCTGTGCGGCCAAACGTTCAGCCTCCGCCGTCATCTGTTTTGCTTCTGAACTGCTTTTTTTGCGGATTTGTTCAGCTTGTTCTTCCGCTTCTCTGATTTGTCTGATCTGCTCGATCGCCACTGCCTCGCCTCCTGTTCAAGGAATATTATAAACTGCGATACCTGCCGCAGTTCAGTTGGATCAATTAGATTGTTATCCGACTATTCGTGAAATAATAAACTAGTCTTATTATATTTCGTTTTTGCCTATAAGTAAAGCCTTTGGGGGAATTTGTCCTTCTTTTTATGCGGTGAAAAAAAGACTTCCTATATATATTAACCATAATTAGCAGCTAGCCTCTCACCCTTTTAAGTGTCCTTGATTTTGGAGAAATTCCGTCGGCACCAGGTTGTGCATCGTTTTTACTTTGAAGTTATAATATTTAACATCAGAGGGTTAATCTCTGCTTCTTTCCTTAAAACTCTACTTTTTTATCTTTCTTTTTGTATTGCATAATGTTTGAAGCGACTACAAACGCAATTATAATAATACCGATTATACTGGCCGTTAAGTTGGGTATAAACGCTAAAATTCCACCTACGCCTAACAAAACCCTCTGAATTGCGTTGAGTTTTGTAAGTAAAAACCCTTCTAAAGCAGCTGCGAGTATTGCGATTCCGATTACAGCAGTTATTACGCTAACTAATATATCAAACACGTTACCAACCAGCAACAAGTCCGTATTATAGCAGATTACTACCGGAATTAAATACGCTACGATACCTAATCGCATCGCCTGAAATCCTACCTTGATAGGACTTGCGTTGGCTAATGTGCCGGCCGCATAGGCCGCCGGAGCGTATGGAGGTGTAAAAAACATCGATGCTCCGAAGTATATTAAGAACATATGGGCGGCTAAAGCCGGAATACCCGCTGCAATCATAGCAGGAGCTACTAATGTCGCTAAAACTATATAGCTGGCTATACCAGAGACTCCCATCCCCAGAATATAAGACGCTAAGGCGCTGAAAATAATTAACAAAATCTTGCTGCCTCCTGCCATTGTTAAAATAACATTAGATATGTTTATTCCAAGGCCTGTTAGTGAAACTGAGCCAACAATAATACCGGCTGATGCGATGATCGGTATAACCTCCATAAGGTTTTTACTCGTGTCTGCGATGGCTTTAATGAATTGCTTCAATGGTATTTTTTCTACAATAAATCTGACAATCAGTATGGTTGCGGCTGCAATGAGGGCAGATCGTTCAGGGCTATACTGTACTATAAGCAATAGGGCAACAAGTACCGCAAACGGGACAAACAATGTCCACGCATTTTTTAAAGAAGGCAGTATCTTGGGTATAGCAACCCCTTCAATATGTGTCGACAAATCATGTCTGCAGCTGCGAAAATGGATCTGCATAAAAACAGCAGTAAAATACAGGATCCCCGGAATAATTGCCGCTATTACTATTGCAGCATATCCTAACCCGGTGATGTCGCCTGCGACAAATGCCACCGCTCCCATAACAGGGGGCATAATTAACCCTCCGGTGGAAGCTGTAGCCTCAACCGCGCCAGCATAGACCGGGTTATATCCACTTTTTTTCATTGCCGGTATAGTAAAAGAACCTGTGATCATGACATTTGCTGTAGGGCTTCCGGATATACTGCCCACAAGAGCACTGCTTACTACGGACACCTTAGCAATACCGCCCTTCGTTTTTCCTACAAGGGATGCGGCTACATCCATAAATTTCTGGCCGCCGTTCCCCATACTAAGCAAATTTCCAAACAGTAAAAAGGCCAAAATAATCGTTGCACCAATGGCCAAAATAAAACCAAAAGCCCCTTGGTCTGATAAATAGACAAACCGGAGAACTTCTCTTTTCATTCTATATATCCCTTCCTTTTCCGCACTTTCAATCCTTTCTACTTTTGTAATAAAGCGGATGCTATACTATCAAATTCATCCTCGGTCAGGCATCTCTTTTTTTCGATACCCATTTCCTTAACTTGTGCCACCATGGTTTCTATTTGTTCTGCTGTCATTGAGATATTTTTTTCCGCCAGTTTAAACTCAACCGAGGATTTGCCGCTTTTTTTACCCATGACAACATTTGTATTACGGCCAACCATTTCCGGAATAATCGGATATATTACTCTTGGTTGTTTTGTAACCATATCCATTCCCATTCCGATTTCTCTGGTAAAAGCAAAATCTCCTACGATAGGCTGCAACCGTGATCTGGGCACACCGGAAAATTCAGCAACTTGCTCTGATAATTCACTGAGCATATTGTATTTATAATTTCCTAATCCATGAAACACCTTAAGAGTAACTACTATTTGCTCCAATGCAGCATTACCGCATCTTTCACCCAAACCATTGACACAAACATGCGCTACTTCCGCACCGGCTTCAATACCAGCCAAAGTATTTGCTGTAGCCAGTCCAAAATCACTATGAACATGTATCTCGACCGGGCAGGATACAGTGTTCTTTACTAACGAGACTAAATATCTTATAGCCATAGGTGATGCTGATCCGGTAGTATCCACAACTGCTACGCTGTCGGGCTTAGCGGATTGTTCGACTTCTGTTAATAATCGTATTAAAAATGCCTGCTCGGCTCTGCTTGTGTCATAAGGGAAGAATAAAACCTTTAAGCCGTGTTCTTTTGCTTTTGCGATTGCAGAACATGACTTTTCAATAACCTCGTCTTCCGACCAGTTAAACTGATATTTTAGCCTGGGGAGCCCTGAAGGGACTTCTATTACAACTCCGTCAACACCGCAATCGGCCGCAAGTTGAATATCTTTATCGTTGGCTCTGCAGAAGCAGAATATTTCAGAATTGTTCTTACGTTTAACTATTTCCTGTATTGCCTCTGCATCTTCTTTTGAAACCGAAGGCATTCCGGCCTCAATACGTTCTACGCCAAACTCATCTAACAGCCGTGCTATTTCAATCTTTTCTTCTTTCCTGAATACAACGCCCGGCGTTTGCTCTCCGTCGCGGAGAGTAGTATCATGCAGCATAACTTTCGAAGGCAATTTAGTGCTGTTTGGAAAGTTATAACGGCTTATCCACCATTGAGGCGCTATCCACGGGGTTTTTTTCAATTTGTCTTCCTCCTTAATAGTTAATTATTTAAAGCATTGAATTATTTATTCCTTTTTCCGCACCATTGCAGCGTTCAAGGCTCCTTAGCTATGAAATCCTGGGAGCTATGGCACCTTACTATTTGGACTTCTATTGAAGGGCTGTTTCTTTATTTGTGTCTATTCACACTTCTAAGATACTTGTCTAGTTTTGATCCAAATTCTTTGGCTTGCTCATACAATAGATCTCCTGCTTTTTCACTGTCGCCTTGTTCAATTGCATGAAAAATAGCCATATTTATGCCGAAGTACTTATCAATCTGTTCCGGCATTGATCTGAAACCGGAGCGTGCCCGCTCTAAGCTGCCCCATATTTGTATTGTTAATTCCCGGAGTTTTTTATTTGGACAATCCTGCAATAATAAAATGTGAAATTCCTTGTTGATCTTACCAAAACTATTTATTTCCTTTTCGGAAATTGCCTTTTCCATCTGCTTTAACGCAGATTGAAGCTTATTTTTTGTCGCCGGCATTATCACCGGTACAGTTTGCCGCGCTGCCTCTTTTTCCAATATCGCTCTAATCTCAATAGTTTCTGCCACCTCATCAGCATCTATCTCTGTTACCGTTATTCCTTCATAGGGCTTAATTACCACAAGTCCTTCCGCTGCAAGACTTTTACATGCCTCTCTGATTGGGATTTCACTTACACCGTATTTTTCAGCTAATTTAGCCAAAACCAATCTTTCTCCGGGAGCAAAATCTCCCAGTATTATTGATTCTCTTAAAAATCGATATACCTGTTCGCTTTTTGTTTCTATGCTAACTTTTTGTGCTTGAGATGGATCAATAATCATATTCCTCTTCTCCTTATTATCAGAATTATCAGTGCCTCATATATGATATATGGTATATTATATATGATACCACCTTTCTTCGCTCTGTCAATGGCAAATTAGTATAAAATAATTGAAAATTCCGCCGCTTCCTACATTGTTGCGGTTTAAGTTATTTTTCGCTTATTATTGATTGCTTAGACGGGGTTATCCGGATGCGGACCGGTTAGCACGATTCCACTATCGCCGATTATACAGAATTTTGACAAAAAAACCGGTTTGTTTAAGCCGGTATAAAGAAGGTTGTTCTAAATTATTCTGTGGTGCAATAGGGGCAATAGTCAATAATACATGTGTTTAAATATCCTTGATAAGATTGTTAAGCCATTTTTTTGAATAAAAGCGATGGCGGCAGATCAGGCTTTTTCCGAATTCTTCCGCCTGGGCCATCATTACTATAAAATGAATAGGAAGGTCTGTCAGGAATACTCCAATGAAAACCAGGGGTACGCCGATGCCCCAAACGCATCCTATTTCGGTAATCATTGCAAACCTTGTGTCTCCGCCGCAGCGCAGCGTTCCGACAATATTTAAACCTCCATATAGCTTGAGCCACATCAAGCATCCATATATGGCGAGGATCCACAGCATGTAATACCGGCCTTCCTCGGTGAAATTGAACAGGCATACAATAAAATGGGAGCTTATTATCAGGAGGGCTCCGGAAATAAGACCGACTATTATGCCGATCCGAAGCAGCCGCTTTGCCAGCGCAAATGCATATTCCATCTGCCCCATGCCGATCCGCTGACCCACAAGGATAAGAAGAGCATCCCCCAGGCTGAATATGGCCAGGATGAACAGCTGGTTTATAGTATTGCTTGCCTGTATGGAAGCATATTCTGTAATCCCCATCCTTCCATAAAAAGCATTGTAGGTGGCCATCCCAAGGCTCCACATAGTCTCGTTGACCGTGACCGGAAGAGCGCTGGCCAGCACTCGGGTGACCAGGTTTTTTCTCCATGCAAAAAACTCCCTGACCGGACCGGCAAGAATATTCTTCCTGACAAAGATCACAAAGATAACAAGGACCAGCTCAAGGGTCCTGGAAATGAGAAGCGCTGTCGCCGCACCCATTATACCCATAGCCGGCAATCCGAATTTACCGAAAATCAAAGTGAAAGCAAGCGCTGTATTTATTGAGAAAACTACCATGCTGATGTACAGAGGAATCTTTGTCTGCTGAATAGACCGCAAAGCGGCAGTACATGGAACAGTGATCGAAACGGTGAGAAAGCAGAAGGCAAAGCGGCGAAGAAAACCCGCTCCCATTTCCACCGCTTCCGGAATATCAGTAAAAAGGCGCAGAACAAATTCGGGGAAAAAGGTTGCGGCAATAAAAAAGACCATGCCGATGCTGAAGCAGAAGGTCACCGCAAAACCCAGGACCTTCCTAATATTCTGCAGATCCTTTACGCCCCAAAACTGAGCCATAAAAGCGGAGGCCCCGCTGGAAAACCCGAAAAGCACGCCCCAGTGGATAAAATACAGCTGGGTGGACAGCCCTACCGAAGCCAGTTCCACCTCCCCAAGGCTGCCCACCATGATAGTGTCTATCAGATTAAGTGAAGAAGCGATAATGCTTTGCAATGCGATGGGAAGTGCCACCCGCTTCAGAGTTCTGTACAATTTCTTTGGATCGATATGTACCGGTTCTTCGGAGAACTTCCGCATTGACGGTTCCGATTCCTTCGTATTTGTCAAGTTCGTTGTTCCTATCTGTTACTCTGTTTGATTTTAGGCGCACCGCTGCGATGCCCTTCGATGCTGCGCCAGGCTCAAAGGCTGAGCCGGCGGCTTGTTTTGACAATATCCGCAATGCGCTTGGAGGCTTTGCCGTCTCCGTAAGGATTGACTGCTTTGGCCATAGTTTCGTAAGCATCTTCATCCGTCAACAGTTCTTTTGCCATGGAGTAAATAGTATCCCTCTCTACTCCCGCAAGCTTAACAGTACCTGCCTCAACTGCTTCCGGCCTCTCCGTTTCCCGCCTCACCACCAGAACGGGCTTACCTAATGCCGGAGCCTCCTCCTGCATCCCGCCTGAATCCGTTATAATAAAATAAGATCTTGCCATCAAATTTACGAAAGGCTGGTATTGAAGGGGTTTTATCAGACGGACTCCCCTCGTACCTCCCAGCATCTCTTCTGCCGCTGCACGGACTTTAGGGTTCAAATGAACCGGATAGACGATCTCCACATCATCGAATTCCCGGGCAATGTCACGGATTGCACTGAAAATGTTCTCCATATTTTCGCCCAGATTTTCCCGCCGGTGGCAAGTGACGGTGATGATCCTCTTATTGTAAAAATCTATAGACGCAAGCTCTTCATCTTCAAACTCATAGGGCTTTTTCGCCACTGTGAGCAAAGCATCTATTACAGTATTTCCCGTGACAAATATATTTGCATCCGATATGCGTTCAGCTAACAGGTTTTGGCGGTTTCTCTCCGTCGGTGCAAAATGATACTCTGCAATATGGCCTGTGAGCACCCGGTTCATTTCCTCCGGATAAGGCGAATATTTGTCGTAGGTCCTAAGCCCCGCTTCCACGTGACCCACAGGAACCTTTTGATAAAAAGCCGCAAGCGCAGATGCAAAAGTCGTGGTGGTGTCCCCGTGAACCAAAACCAGATCCGGCCTTACTTCCTGCAGCACCTTCTCCATACCCAAAAGCACATTGGTGCTGATCTGACTCACGCTTTGGTCCGGCTTCATTACATTGAGATCGAAATCCGGCACTAATTCAAATAGGTCAAGAACCTGGTCGAGCATTTCCCTGTGCTGTGCCGTAACACAAACCACCGATTCAAGCCCCGGCTCTTTTTCCAGCTGACGGATCAGAGGAGCCATCTTAATTGCTTCGGGCCTGGTCCCGAATACTGTAAGTATCTTCATTCAATATTCCTCTCTTTGAAGGGTTTGCCAAAACCCCGATCCTTCATGAACACATAGATCAGAGTAACGGCAATAGCTATAAGGAGCAAGGCGTCGATAAAGAGATCCCGGCTTACGAGGATAGCTGCTACTCCCATGATCCCGCTGATGCAATAGAGAGTCAAAACAGTTCGCTTCTGTCCCATTCCAACATTCATGATCCGATGATGGAGATGGCCTTTATCGGCCTCCATAATAGGCCTGCCGTTTTTTACCCGCCGCAGTATGGCTAATGCGGTATCAAGTATCGGCAGCGCAAGCACTAAGATCGGCAGGATCGTAGCGATGACCGTTGCACTCTTCATAGGGCTCATAACGGAAATGGCGGCTATCATGAAGCCCAGATACAATGCTCCTCCGTCTCCCATGAAAATCTTTGCGGGATGAAAGTTCCAGGGCAGAAACCCAATACAACTCCCGGCTATGGCCATGAAGGCCATACAAATCTCATATCTGACGTGTATATAAGCGATATATGCGATAACCGCCGTAGCTATAAATGAAACTCCCGCCGCCAGCCCGTCGAGTCCGTCGATAAGGTTTATGGTATTAGTAATGCCCACAATCCATAAGACCGTTACGATAAGGCTAATGATCCATGGGAACTCAATAAGGCCTTCGCCGCAAGGATTACTGATAAAGGATATCCTTACGGAATTGGCGAACAAAATACATGCGCAGACAATCTGCCCCGCAAGCTTTGTCCTTGCCGACAAACCTCTGATGTCGTCAACTATCCCTATTATGAGGATCAGTGTTGCGCCGATGACGATACCCGCCATCCTTTCATCGATGGTATCAAAGAGAAAAAGTCCGATCGCCGCCATGCTCCCTATATAAATTGCTGCGCCGCCCAACCGCGGCATGGTTTTGGTATGCATCCTCCTGTCGTCCATAGGTACGTCTACCGCCCCTATTTTAGGTGCGGCTTTAATTGCAAGAGGAGTCAGCGCAAAAGCAATAAACCCTGCAACAAAAAAAACCATCAATATAGAAGATATCATTTGCTCTCTCTTTCCAGTACCTCTATTTTCAGGCCTGCCTCTTTCAGCATTTCCACCGCTAAATCATCAGGATAGCCCTCTTTTATTACAATCCGTTTTATGCCGGCATTGATTATCATCTTTGCACAGATCACACATGGCTGGTTAGTGCAATAGATGGTGCCTCCCGCTATGCTCTGACCAAGATGAGCTGCCTGGATAATGGCATTTTGTTCTGCGTGGAGCCCTCGGCACAGTTCGTGGCGCTGACCGGAAGGAACTTTGAGCTGCTCCCTGAGGCAGCCTCTTTCGTCGCAGTGTATTATCCCTGTAGGAACCCCGTTGTATCCGGTAGCCATGATCCGGTTGTCTTTAACGATAACGGCTCCTACGGAGCGTCTTGTACAGGTTGACCTCTTTTCGGCTATTTCTGCCATCTGCATAAAGTATTCGTCCCAATCGGGTCGGTTCATCCCAATTCCTCCTCAAAAATCCAAAATTGCGATTTATTCCGGCAGTAACCGGCATCCGATACAAATATCGTCTATTAACATTAGGCTTTACTCCTAAAAATCTCATTGGCTGCCCTTACCCCGTCCATGGCATCCCTGCAATAAAAATCCGCACCGATAGAAGCAGCATATCCTTCATTGAGCACGGCGCCGCCGACGGCGATCTTGCAGCTTAAACCCGCCTCCCTCAAGGCCCGGATCGTGGCCTCCATATTTACCACAGTGGTCGTCATAAGGGCAGACAGGCCAATCAGTTTTATTTTCTCGCGCTTAGCAGTATCCACTATGAGCTGTATGTCCGTGTCCTTGCCAAGATCCAGGACTTCATAGCCGTAGTTTTCCAAAAGCACCTTAGCGATATTTTTGCCTATATCGTGGATATCGCCCTTAACCGTAGCCAAAATGATCTTACCGTAGCTTATCGTCTGTCCCTTGGAAGCCATTTGCTGCTTCAGCACCTCGAAAGCCGGCTTTACGGCATCGGCGGATTGTATGAGCTGGGGAAGGAATTTCTCTCCGGTTTCATACTCTCTCCCGACGGTCTCCAGAGCCGGAATAATAAGAGTCTCCACTATTTCCAGCGGGGCATAGTGCGCCAGAAGCTTTCTTGTGGCTTCGGCGGCGCGATCCGCATAACCGTTGCGGATGATATCCGTCAGGCTGCTTTCTGTTTCGCTTTTGTCGGACTTTGCGGTATTGATTGTTTTTTCAGCCTGCCCTCCGTAGCGGGAGATATAATCACGGGAATCCGTATCTTTACCCGCAAGAGTTTCAAATGCGCGAACGGTATCCATATATTCGGCCGCCAGCGGATCGGTGATCGGGGCATCAAGGCCTGCTTCCAATGCCATAGCAAGGAAGGTGGTGTTTAAAAGCTTCCTTGCGGGAAGACCGAAGGAAACGTTGCTGGCACCCAAGGTGGTTTTTACGCCAAATCTGTCTTTAACCCTGCGGATCGCTTCTAAGGTATCTCTGCCGGCATTCTGCTGAGCCGAAACGGTCAAGGTCAGGCAATCTACCAATATTCGTTCCCTGCCGATACCGTATTTTTCGGCTTCTTTGATGATGCGTCCCGCAATTGCGATACGTTCTTCGGCGTCCTTTGGAAGACCTTTTTCATCCAGTGTCAGAGCTGTTACGCAGGTACCGTACTTTTCCACGATAGGAAAAATCGCATCCATGACCTCCTGTTTGCCGTTTACGGAATTGATAAGAGGCCGCCCGTTGCAGCGGCGGACCGCCGATTCGATCACACGGGGATCTGCACTGTCGATCTGAAGGGGAGCATCGGTCAGAGCCGATACCCGGCGCACTGTCTCCAGCATGGCTTTTTCTTCATCGATGCCCGGCAAACCCACATTGATGTCGAGTATCTCCGCGCCGGCCTTCACCTGGCGTATGGCCTCATCTTCGATATAGCTGTAATCCTCGGACATCAGCGCTTCTTTCAGCAGTTTTTTACCGGTGGGATTGATCCTCTCTCCGATAACTCTTATACGATCGTCTATAATGACTGTTTTAGTGGCGGAGCTTACAAAGGTATAGGCTTTCCTTGGGCTCGAAGCCTTTGAATTAACTGATGCATCGCTTATCACCTTTATGCGATTTGCCAGCTCTTCTATATACTCAGGGGTAGTACCGCAGCAGCCCCCTACAATGGACACCCCTTCCCGGATCATCTGTTCCATTGAGTCTGCATAGTCTTCGGCGCTTACGTTGAAGCATGTAGCGCCGTTTACTATTTCCGGCAGCCCCGCATTGGGCTGGACTATGACCGGCAGCCCGGAATATTTTAGAAGCTCGCGAACTATCGGTATCATCTGCCGGGGGCCCAGGGAACAGTTTACTCCCAGGGCATCTATTCCAAGATCCTGCAGCATGGCCACCACCGTCAGGGGATCCGCACCCATTAGCATCCTGCCGTTCTCCTGAAAAGTGACAGTGCAGAATAAAGGCAGATCTGTCAGCTCCCTCGCTGTGACAACTGCGGCCTTCATTTCATACAGGTCGCTTTGGGTTTCGAGAATTATCAGATCGGCGCCTGCTTCAATGCCGGCTTCGATCTGCTCCCGATACAAAAGGCAGGCTTCTTCAAAAGTCAATTCTCCGGCAGGCTCCATGAGTTTACCGACGGGCCCTAAGGATAGGGCGGCAAATTTTCTTCTGCAGCCTCCCGGCGTTTTACACTGCCCTTCATATTCATCCACCGCTTCTCTGGCAAGCTCTACCGCTCTTTTTACTATCTGTGGTACGGTGAATCCGCTGCCTTCGGTTTTAAGCCGATTGGCGCCAAAAGTATTCGTGCTTATAACATCGCTGCCCGAAGACAGGTATTGGCAGTAAATGTTTTTCAGGATCTCAGGGTGAGTAAAATTAAAAACCTCCGGAATTACTCCGGCAGGCAACCCATGCTTTTGCAGCATAGTGCCCAGAGCCCCATCAAAAACAATTATTCTGTTGTTCAACAGCTCACGAATTTTCATACGTCCCTCCGAATGAATAATTCTATCACAAAGACCTTTTTTTCACAAGCTCAGGCATTTCTGCGGCGAATTATGCGGCTCTTCCTTTAACCCTGCAGCCTGCGGATATGTTCTATATTGCTCATAATGCGTCCGGCGGTTTCCGGCTTGTTCATCGTATAAAGATGGATGCCCCGGACGCCCCAGGCCATAAGATCTATTATCTGCTCAATGGCATAGGCTTCTCCGGCCTCCTTTAATGCCTCGGGGTTGTTTTCGTAACGATCGAGTATGCGTTGAAACTTTGGAGGTATAGTGCAGCCTGACAGGGCTGTGATCCTCAGGATCTGATTTTTATTCAGTACCGGCATTATACCGGCAGAGACGGGGACATTTACACCCGCCAGGTCGATTTCTTCCATGAAGCGATAAAAAACCTCGTTATCAAAAAACAGTTGTGTGATCAGGAAGTCTGCGCCCTGATCCACCTTTTGCTTCAGGTATTTGATATCCTGAACCTTGCTTTCGCATTCTATATGCTTCTCGGGATAACACGCAGCTCCTATGCAGAAGCTTTTTTCCGCCTTTGCCTCCCGTACAAGATCGAAGGCATATTCATATTGAAGAGGATTGGGAAACTCAAAATTCGGATCTTCGGGGATATCGCCGCGAAGAGTCAGCACGTTTTCGATATTGTTAGCCCGCATATCGGCAAAAGCTTTTTTAATGTCTTCTTTTGTGGCGGAAATGCAGGTCAGGTGAGCCAGGCTTTCGATACGGTATTCGTTCTTTATCTTTGATGCGATCTCAACAGTTCTGTCCTTTGCTTTGCCACCGGCGCCGTATGTAACGCTGATAAAGTCCGGTTTGATATCTGAAAGCGCATCCAGTGTCGCGTATATGGTCTCCACCGGCGAGGTGAGCTTAGGGGGAAATATCTCAAGGGACATGACCGTGCTTTTAGTTTCAAACATCTCTTTGATTTTCATATAACTCCTCCTTGTTAAAATACACTTGCGATAAATAAAGCCCCTGAGGCGGCGCTGTATGGCCCGCATACTGCCTGTCTCTTTTCTCGATGATGGTTTTCATTTGATCTGCGCCTATTTTCCCAAGACCGACATCTGCCAGGGTGCCTGCAATGATCCTGACCATATTGTAAAGAAAACCGCTGCCAATTATCTCAAAGCTGATGTCGGCATCATCTTTTTGGCTTGCAATGAGTTCCTGCCGCCATGAAACACTGTAAACAGTCCTGACCGTGGATTCGGGTTCATGGCCGCCGGCAGCCATAAAACTGCGAAAATCCTGCTCTCCCGGCAGGTATGAGGCGGCCATTCGCATGGCATCAAGATCAAGGGGCCTCTCGATCTGATAGCGGTAATTTCGCTGCATAATATCCGGTCTCTGAGAGTTTAGTATTCTATATATGTATTTCTTCCCCTTTGCATCAAAGCGGGGGTGAAATTTTAAATCTACTTCCTCTGCTTTTGTTATCCTTACGTCCCCAACGGAGCAGGGACCTTCTCCCGCCAGAAGATGATTTGCCGCAACGGGGATCTTTTCTGTCGGGATCCCGAACTCACCCGAAAAACTGGCTCTTTGTCCGAAAGCGTGGACACCTGCATCGGTGCGGCTTGCTCCCTGCAAAACTATCTCCTGCCTGCATATTACTGAAAGCGCCCGTTCCAGCTCACCCTGCACAGTACGGCGGCCCGGCTGCCGCTGCCATCCGGAAAAATCAGTGCCATCATATTCTATCGTCAGCAAAATGTTTTTCATAGGGTTATTATAACAAAAAACCCCTGAAGGAAACAGCATATGTTTAAACAGAGCGGTCTTTGGTGCGGTAATGAGCTAATATGTCGATACGAGTGGAAAAATGCAGGAAAAAGTATGATATTTAATCGTCTGCATACTTTACAACTCTCATACAAAAATGTAAGATAGAGGCGTTCCCTGTCTTCTTTGTATAACACATTTCGAAAATCGGGCAAACCTATTTCAGGAGGGTTTATGTTGCAGCAAACCTGTGACCCTTTTTCGGGTAAAACTGAAGCAATCTTAAGGTTCGGAGGACTGGAAGAGCTGTATGACAGGTCCGTAGAACGCTTTCGGTCCAATTACCGTGACAGCAGTGCTTTGCTGTTGCATCTTGTCCTGCAGGAAAGATATGAAGATGCTAAAATCCTGGCGCACTCGTTAAAAGGGCTTGCGGCTACCTTAGGTATGCTGGATCTCCATTCTTGCTCCGAAGCTGTTGAACGGGCAATAAAAGAAGGCAGATACATGGACCTGCCTTTCCTTCTTCATACTTATGAAACCTCACTCTGCCGTGTGATTCAATCCTCTGCAGTCCACAACTCACCTGCTTCAGGCACCGGGTTTTGCGGCATGAAATAAGCTATCCTCGATATATTGATAAGATGCTTATAATCAAGATTTTCAGAAATACTGTTATGTCCCCAGGAGCCGCATCCTAAAGTATTAGTGGGAGCCAAGCCGTTATAATAGCTGCCGCCAGCAGAGGTGGCAGAAATCTGATTGATGACGAAACGGCTGACATTTAAACGTTCCGCTGCATATTCGATGTTTCCGCTGTTATTGGAGTGGATCGAAACGCTGTGCCCCTTTCCCTCCACTTCCAGGTTCGCTCTTGCGATCTCCACCGCTTCTTCAAAGCTGCTGTAGCGAAAAACAGCCAGCACGGGGCACATTTTCTCTTTTGCAAGAAGCTCATCTTCTCCAAAACCGTCGGCTTCTATTGCTATCACCTTGCAGCCCTCAGGCACCGTAACCCCCGCCAGGTCAGCAATCATTTTTACAGATTGCCCCACCGCATGACGGTTCATTGCCTCTTCTGTAAATATCGCCTTTCGAAAAGCCTCCTTTTCTGCTGTCTCAGTGACTATATAAGCTCCGTTCTTTATAAATTGCTCTCTGATCTCATCATATTTGTCAGCCGGAACTATGGCACTCTGCTCACCGGAACAGATGATGCCGTTATCGAAGATCCGTCCCGCAATAAGCTTAGATACTGCTTCTCCAAAATCTGCATCTCTGTCAATTATGCACTGCACATTGCCGGCACCGACGCCTAATGCAGGTCTTCCGCTGCTGTAAGCGGCATTGACCATACCCGCACCCCCCGTTGCAATGACAACATCGGCGCTTGAGATAAGAGTCCTTGTATTGGTTCTGGACTGCTGATCGAGGATCTGGATCAGATCCTTCGGCGCTCCCAGCTTTGCCAGTTCTCTGTTGATCATATCCACCGCTTCCGTGCTTGCTTTGATGGCTTTATGATGAGGAGTTATTATTATGGCATTCCTGCCTTTTACGGCAAACATGGCGTTGCTCATTGGGGTGACCGTGGGGTTAGTTAAGGGAGTGATTGCAGCGACTACCCCCATGGGCTTGGCGACCTTTACTATTCCTGTTTTTTCATCCCTTTCAATGATGCCGACGCTCTTCTTTCCTTTTAGGCTGTTCCAGATGATGGAGGCCTTACCTTTGTTTTTGGCAGCTTTATCGGCTATAACTCCCATCTGTGTCTCTTCCACCGCAATCTCAGCCAAATACTCGGCATTGTCGTAAACAGTCTTGCCAATGGTCATGACAAGGCGATCCACCTGGCTTTGTGTATAGTTTTCGACAACAGCCTGAGCGGCCCTTGCTCGCTTGATATAGCCGTCTATATAGGCTTTGCTTTCCTGTATTTCTTCCTCCGGGGTCTTCTTAGCAGTTTCTCCCATCTTCTCCTCCTTCAAAACTAATACTGTACAATATCTTGCTCTCCTTGCCCGACCATATCCGCCGGATTTACGAGTTTGTCGAATTCCGCCTCTGTTAATATTCCAAGCTCCGCTGCGGCTTCTTTTAACGTAGCGCCCTCTGCATGGGCTTTTTTTGCGATCAAAGCCGCTTTATCGTAGCCGATATGAGGATTGAGTGCCGTTACAAGCATAAGTGAACGTTCCAGATTCCGCATGATTTTGCCCGGGTCCGGTCGTATGCCTACTGCACAGTTTTTATTGAACGATACAATCCCGTCGCTAAGCAAACGAATAGATTGAAGCACATTGTAAACTGTCACCGGCAAAAATACATTGAGCTGAAAATTTCCTTGAGATGCTGCAAAACCCACCGCTGCGTCATTAGCCATGACCTGGCAGCATACCATGGCAAGAGCTTCACACTGAGTAGGGTTGACCTTTCCCGGCATTATGGAGCTTCCCGGCTCATTCTCAGGGATCCTTATCTCCCCGATGCCGCATCGGGGACCGCTGGCCAGCCAACCCACATCACCGGCGATTTTGAACAGATCGGCGGCGAGAGCTTTCAATGCGCCGTGAAACGCAACCATTCCGTCCAGGCTTGTAAGAGCATGAAATTTATTGGGTGCCGCAATAAAGGATGTGTTTGTCAATCGGCTGATATGAATCGCAGCTTTTTCCCCAAATTTCGGGTGGGTATTAAGCCCTGTCCCCACAGCCGTCCCGCCGACAGCCAGTTCTCGAATATACTCCAGGTTCGTACGGATCATAAGCTCTGAATGAGTCAGCATTCCAAGCCATCCGCTGATTTCCTGACCGAAAGAGACAGGCACCGCATCCTGTAAATGGGTGCGCCCGATTTTGATGACATCCCTATACTCTTCTGATAAATGCGCAAATGTTCCTGCCAATTTCAATACAGCCGGAAGAAGGTGTTTTTCGGTTTCCGTCACCGCTGCGATCCGCATGGCTGTGGGGAAAGTATCGTTGGAGCTCTGCCCCATATTGACGTGATCGTTGGGGTGAATATTATTTTCACCTGTTATATCGCATGCCAGGTTTGCAATGACTTCATTCAGATTCATGTTGGTATGGGTACCGCTGCCCGTTTGCCAAACGCCAAGCGGAAATTGATCGTTCCATCTGCCGTCTATGATCTCATCGCATGCCTGTGCAATAGCTGAAGCCCGATCGGCATCCAAAACTCCCAGCTCGTGATTGGAAAGGGCGGCGGCCTTTTTTAGCACCGCAAAAGCCCATATCAGCTCCGGGGGCATTTTTTCGGTGCCGATCCTAAAATTCTCAAGGCTCCGCTGTGTCTGTGCCCCCCATAGCTTACCCGCTTCCACAGGGATCTCTCCCATGGTATCCCGTTCAACTCGATAGGCCATCTTTATCTCCCAATCCGAAGGGAAGTCATATGGAAATGCCTCCCCAAGTTTTTATTTTTTCCAGGAGCTTTTCAAATCTACGATTTGATTGAAAACCCGATGGTTTTCACTGTAGAGAATTTGATCCGCAATATAATATCCCAGCCGGAAAAATTGAAACCGCTCTCCTGCGCTTGCATCTGCCAAAGCAGGTTCAGCCATGGCATCCATGATCCTGAGAGAGTCGGGATTCATCACATTCTCCCCTTTTTCACCCTCTATCATAAGATAGTCATAAACTCTGACTTTAATAGGCACTGCGGTTTTTGCCTCTACCCAGTGGATGGTCCCTTTTACCTTACGGCCTTCAAAGCCGCTTCCGCTCTTTGTTTCGGGATCGTAGGTGCAATGAAGCTCCGAGATCCTTCCGCTCCCGTCCTTTATGACTTCGTTGCAGGTTAGGAAATAGGCTCCTTTAAACCGGACTTCGTTGCCCGGAAAAAGCCTAAAGTATTTCTTTTCCGGCACCTCCATAAAATCGTCTCTCTCCACATAGAGTTCGCGGGAAAACGGCACCTTGCGGCTGCCCATCTCTTCAATTTCTTTATTATTCTCAATATCCACTTCTTCAGTTATATCTTCAGGATAGTTGGTAATGACCACCTTTAGAGGATCCATTACCACCATGCGGCTTTCGACCCCGGTCTTTAAATCTTCCCTGATGCAATGCTCAAGCAAAGAAATATCGACGGTGCTGTTTGCTTTAGACACACCGATACGGTCGCAGAAGTCGCGGATAGCCGAAGGTGTATATCCTCTGCGGCGAAGCCCTGCGATAGTCGGCATCCTGGGGTCGTCCCAGCCCTCAACGTCCCCGCTGTCGACCAGAGCTTTCAGATAGCGTTTGCTCATAACGGTGTTAGTCAGATTAAGCCTGGCAAATTCGATCTGCTGAGGAGGCATCTCCCAATCCAGTTCCCGCAGCACCCAGTCATAGAGCGGCCTGTGATCCTCAAACTCTAAGGTGCAGAGAGAATGGGTGATTTGCTCTATCGCATCCTCAAGGGGGTGGGCATAGTCGTACATGGGGTATATGCACCATTTGTCGCCCGTATTGTGATGTGAGGCGTGGGCAATACGGTAAATGACCGGATCCCGCATATTTATATTAGGCGAAGCCATGTCTATTTTAGCCCTGAGGACCTTTTCACCATCCTTGTATTTGCCCTCCTTCATCTCCTGAAAAAGTCTAAGGTTTTCTTCAACGGAACGGTTGCGATATGGGCTCTCCCTGCCGGGCTCTGTCAATGTTCCCCGACTCATTCTGATTTCTTCGGCAGAAAGATCGCAAACATAAGCGCTGCCCTTTTTGATCAGAGCTATGGCACAATCCACCATTTTATCAAAATAATCAGAAGCAAAATATAATTCATCCCATTGGAATCCCAGCCATTTTACATCCCCTTTAATGGATTCCACATATTCGGTGTCTTCCTTTACCGGGTTGGTGTCGTCAAAGCGCAGATTGCATTTCCCTCCATACTTCTTTGCCGTGGAGAAGTTCAGGCAAATTGATTTGGCATGACCGATATGCAGATAGCCGTTGGGTTCCGGCGGGAAACGGGTGTAGACCGGTCTGTCTCCGTAGGTTTTATTTTCAAGGTCACAATCGATAATATTGTGAATAAAATTGCTGCTTTCTCTTTCTTCAGCCATAACGGCGCCTCCTTGTTCAGCTGTCTTTGATTATACGGCCTTAAATATAATATCCGCATGGGATTGCGGATATTATATCAGTTTCTGTTCTCTTTGGAAAGGGTTTTGGATCTCTAACCTGCCCTATCTGCGAGTTCCCTCTCCATATATTTATAGCCCCTGTCAAATGCTTCCATATTGTCCACAGCCAAGGATGCCGGAAAGTCTTCCTCTATAGCGTCCATGACCTTGTCGTAGTGAAGTTTAGGAAGCAACTTTGTGAGTGCGCCAAGCATGACCATATTCACTACCTGAGGCTTTTTCATCTCTTCCGCAATTGCAGTTCCCGGCACCTCGTAGTAGTTTTGATTATTCGTTTCCACCAGAGTGCTGTTGACCAGCACCATGTCCTTATCTTCCAGGTCTGCGCAGTATTTATCATAGCCCTTTTGGTTGTAAGCAATGAAAACATCCACATCATCAACTTTCATATAATCGATGTCTTCATCTGATATCACAACCTCCGCTTTGCAGGCTCCCCCTCTTGCTTCGGGACCGTAGCTCTGAGTTTGAGTTATATAGAAATCTTCTCCCAGACCATAGGCTTTTGCCAGCAATACGGAGGATAAAACGACTCCCTGCCCGCCGGCCCCGGCAAACCTCACATTCAACCGCATTTTTGCTCCTCCTCAACATTGATGGCTGCATCGGGGCACATTCTCTCGCACAGACTGCAACCGATACATTCGCTTTCGGATACCGCTTCGGGCATAGAGCTGCCGTAACTGTTTCTGTTCGCTGAAAATCCGTATACATTTTTAGGACATATCGACAGGCAAATCCCGCAGCCCTTGCACAATCCTTTATCGATACTGATCTTCATGATTTTGCACTTCCTTTATAGACGTTTCCTATACTGTTCCGTTTTGTTTTCCATCCGCTCAATATATTCGGGCTTATCGTTATCATGAAGCAGTATCCCGCATTTGATCCTTCCCGAAGGCTCTTCCATCCCTTCTTTATAGATAAAGCTGTTCTGCTTCAGATAATTGATAATAAATGCAGGGTCTTTATTTCCGTAAACGCTTTTTCCGCTCTGAGTCGGGCATTGAGATATAACTTCAATAAGCGAAAAGCCCTTATGCTTGATGCCTGCCTCAATACTTTTTTGGAGCTGTACGGGATGTGCGGCAGTCCACCTTGCAACATAGGTAGCCCCCAGGCTCATGGCGATCTCCGCTCCCTGCATGGGTTCATCATATGCACCGAAGGGCGAAGTTTTCGTAACGGCATTTTCCGGTGTGGCTGGTGACTTCTGTCCTCCCGTCATCCCGTATATATGGTTGTTTACTAAGATCACGGTAATATCTATATTCCTTTTGCATGCGTGAAGCAGGTGGTTTCCGCCGATGGCCAGACAGTCCCCGTCACCTGTAAAAACGATCACTTTTTTACCCGGCCTGGCAAGCTTCAGCCCCTGGGCGAAGGCCAAGGCCCTGCCGTGGGTGGTATGCATGACATCCATATTTAAATAGCAGGGTATCCAGGAAGAACAGCCTATGCCGCTGACTAAGGCAGTATCCTTTCTTATTCCCAGATTCTCTATGGCAGAGATCGCAGCATACTGGATGATCCCGTTCCCGCATCCTGCGCAAAACAGTGTCGGCAGCGCATCCAATCTTAAATACCTTTCCATAAGCCTATTCATCTTCTTTCACCTCTTTGGCTATGGATTCAAGCAGCTCCGCCGGGCTGTGCATCTCTCCGCCTATTTTGGGAAGGGATATGACCTTGCATTCCTTCAGGCATCTTTCGATTTCCCTGCAATATTTTCCGTTATTCATTTCCGGGACGAAGACATAACGGCATTTTGCCGCCAGCCGCCGGATCTGCTTTTCCGGAAAGGGCCAAACGGTATTTACTTTTATGAGTCCTACATTGAGGTGGCTGTATGGGTTTTGTTCCGCAGACTTCTTTCTCACCAATTTCTTTAGAAAGCGCAGCTTTCCTTCCTTTTCATCAGCCGAAAGCTTGATCCCCTTAGCCTGTTTCACAGCATTCAAAGCTGACCGGCTTACCGAGCCGTAAGCAAGTATGGCGATATCCGCATCCTCCATGAAATAAGATTGTACATCCTGTATTTCATCGATATGGTTTTGTATCTTACCGCATATGCTCCGGATGAACTCGCCGCTCTTTGACGGCAGATGTCCGATCCTCATGCCCTCCTCGTCATGCAGCTGCCCTTCCACAAGACAGTTTCCACCGGTATAAAAATCCTCCTGGGGCGAAACTACGTAATTGCGATGTCCTCCGCGTATCGCTTTTTCTCCTTCATATATCGTGACCTTCTCCCTCATATGCCCGACTACTTCATCCGCCAGCAAAATCACCGGTGTCCGGAATTTCTCCGAAAGCTCGAAAGCACGTATTGTAAAGTCATACATTTCCTGCACAGAAGAAGGAGTCATGGCAATTATTTCATAATCGCCGTGACTTCCGTATTTTACTTGATAAATATCCTGCTGGGAAGACATAGTGGGCTGGCCTGTAGAGGGTCCGCCCCTTTGCACGTTTACGATGACGACAGGTGTTTCCGTAACAGCGGCATAGCCTATGGTTTCCTGCATAAGTGTAAATCCCGGCCCCGAAGTAGCCGTCATAGCTTTTTTACCGCCCCATCTGGCTCCCACGATAGCACAGGCCGATGCGATCTCATCCTCCATCTGAATAAAGGTACCGCCGACGCTGATCATCTCAGAAGAGAGAAATTCTATTATTTCAGTAGAGGGAGTGATGGGATAGCCTGCAAAAAAACGGCAACCGGCATATATTGCTGCCTTTGCACATGCTTCGTTGCCCTGCAGGATCACTTTTCGGCTTCCTTTCGGCGAGGGTTCCGCTAATTGCGGTTCCATAAAAAAACTACCTCCGTTTTGCTTCGTTATCTTATCTTAATGCTAACATTCGGCATTTTAGATAACAACGAAAATACAGGAGATAGCCATGTATAAATGAGTGTTAATTGTTTATCGTATTATTGTATACAATCTGTTTGCTTTTTAAAATAGCTGTTGAAGCTTCATGCTTTGCTCCGCCCTCTTCCTCGAGTTGGCCAAATGCGATGAGATCCGCTCCACCGCCTTCCTTTGATCCTTACTCTTGATCGCCTCTAAAATCTGCCTGTGCTCCTCCAAAATAACAGGAAGATTTTCGCTGCGGTATACGGTAGCTTTCCTTGTCTTTTCAACATATTCCTGATAGGATTTCAATATCTGTGCTAAAAATCGGCTTCCTGAAGCGCTGTAGATAGTTTCATGAAAAACTTTGTTCAGCTCTAATACCTTTCTGCTGTCCTGTTTCCCGGTATAAAACTCCATCCTGTCGAACGCATCCTGCAACCTTTGGAGTTCCCCCTCGCTTATGCGTGCCACAGCCCATTCGATAGCCAGAATTTCCACAGCTGCCCTGACGGCATAGATGTCCTCGATGTCCCGCCGTGTAAGTCCTAATGCAAAGGATCCCCTGTTTGGGACAGATTCAATCAAGCCCTCTTTCTCCAGCTGCCTGAATGCTTCCCGGATGGGCGTCCTGCTAACCTTGAGTTCCTCAGCGATACGGCTTTCCTTGATCCTTTCGCCGATACCGTACTCTCCCTTAAGAATCCTTTCCCTTAGGATGTTTTCGATTTCCTCTGTAAGTGAAATCGTCTGAGAGAATTGTTCGCTGCTCATCTTTTTACCTTTTATAATATCTACTTTTTCTTCTTCTGCTGCTGCTTGCTGCCTTTGCTTTTGTTTTGCTGGGTCTGTTTATTCTTTTCCTTGTCTTTAGCTGCGGCCAGTTCTCTGTCTATCCTGCCGTCAATAAAGCTTTTAGGGGTAGCATAGCCTTTTTCAGAAATCGGTTTGGCTTTCTTTACCCTTTTGACTCCGGGCCTTGACGGCTTCTCCTCATTTTTGACATGAGCACTCTGCCTTTTCGCTACTTTGGCCTTCCGCCTTTCTGCCTGAGCCTTTTCTTTATCAGTGCGGGCTACTACCTGCTGAACCGTTTTTCCTGTTCGTTTAGCTTCTTTATAGGGGTTGACCTTTTGCTCTTCTTCTTTTTTGCCTGCTTCCTTCTTTAGCTTGCGCCTCGTATCAAATATGGTAAATCCCATCATGCCGACGACCATTACCACCATAAGTACCATGTATCCTTTACTGTCGGTTTCCGTGTTGCGGGTAGTAAAATTCAATGTGAATGCCTTTTCAAGTACGTTACCCTCACTGCTTTGCAAACCCTCCAAGACAGTAACCTTATATGCTGTATTTTGTGTCAGCGTTTTACTTATCTGCAGCCAGACTTCATTGGGATATTTAGTTTCGTTATAAAGGGGTTCAAATTCCACCGCCTTTCCTTCGGTATCGACAATGACGAATCGATCCGCATTAGCCGCTATAGCAACCGGATCACTGATTTTTTCGGAAAAAATCAGTTTGATCGCAACATTTTGCGGTGTTAGATCTGTATCCCCTTCTTCCGGGAAGCTATTAATCAGAGTGAATCCTGATGCAAAGCTTACAGAAAATGATGTCAGAACGATAATTAAGGAAAGGCAGAGAATTGAGCCTAATCGTTTCATAATATAATGTTCCTCCTGATGTATCCTTTATAATGACTTCCTCTTTTTACGCAATTCTTTGAAAAAGTCTTTCATCAGCTTGCTGCATTCCTGTTCGAGAATGCCTGTCCTGATATTTGCGTTGTGATTGAGCCGTTCATCCATTGGTATATTCATCAACGAACCGCACGCTCCTGACTTTTTATCCATTGCTCCAATATAGACCGTAACGATCCTGGCCAGTACAATGGCGCCAGCACACATGGCGCAGGGCTCTGTTGTGACATAGAGATTCGAATCCGGCAGACGCCATCCTCCGAGAACACCTGCTGCCTCCCGTATAGCAATGATCTCGGCATGAGCGGTAGGATCTTTTGATGTCTCCACCAGGTTATGGCCCCTTCCTACGATCCTGCCGTTTTGTTCAATCACCGCTCCTATGGGGACTTCTCCCAGAGCAAGGGCTTTCTCAGCTTCTTTTAATGCTTCTTTCATAAAAAAATCCGGGGTCATCTTGTCACCTGCAGCACTTTACAAGGCCCGGAACATACGATCCTTGCTTATTTTAATTACGCATCAGCCAAATTATCGTATCACAAATAGTTATGTATTTCAATAGGCATGTTCATCGAGCTTCGATAATATCACCGGTGGCTGCATCTACGGCTACGATCCAATAACCGTACCCTGCCTCCGGCCTCCCTTTGTTAAGAATCTCAGACGACGGAGCGCCTGCAACGGGCTGCCAAAATACAAAACCCGAACGCCCTCCATCAGGCTGTTCCTCCTGAACAAACCTGCCGGGAACCGCAAAAAAATAGCGGCAGGCTATACCATCTGAATCAGGCTTTGCTCCAAAGAGAAAATGCCTGTATTGAGTGGCATAAAAATGAGCACCGGGAGATACCAGAGGCAGGCTGGCTATATTTTGTATCCGTTTCCAACGGGCTCCCGTCAGATCTTTCTCAAAAGGGAACACATCTTCATAGTAATTTGCTGCCTTGCAGGTATATCCGCAAAATTGAAGCAGATATTCATTATAGAATGAATTGTAAATTGCAGGTTTTTGTTTCACCTTTTCCTGCTTTTGCTCTTCTTCCATCAATCCTTCCTGCTGTTTCATCACCAGCTGTACGCCGTACTTCTCCTCCCAGGATTCGCTTTTTTCCGATTCGTCGTCATTTTTTTTCATGGCACCCTTTAGTACCGGATGCAGCGGTTCTTTTTTATTACTGCCCGAAACTGCTGCTACCACTGCGACGCTAAAATCATCATAACGGCTTCCTTTCCCATCCATATCCAGCGGATCGAATCGAAAATAAGTTTCTCCGTTTCCGTAACGGTTGACGGATAGGCTTCCCAGCACTGCGTTGACAGTCCTGTCCTCATTCTTTCCAAACAAGATCAGTTTGTATATATAATCTCCGCTGCTATAATATTTAAGATTTTGCACAACGCAGCGCAGAGCTCCTTTATTATTTCCCGTTTCGATTTTCAGGTATCCCTTGACCGGAGCTTCGCGAGCGGCAAAATCGGCAGTCTGCCCCTCCATCATCACAAACGTCCTTGCGTACTTCTTATAGCTCATCCTCACAACCTCCCGCATATATGTTATTAATCTTGTATTTATTCCTATGAATTGGTAGTATAGATATATGTTCATGCCCGGTCCGATATGACGGAGGGAGGTGGGCGCCGTGTGGATGGATATAGTAGTGGCCTTGATTTTTGTAATTTCTACAGCTGCGGGTTTCCGTCGCGGGTTTGTACATACATTCTTACATACCCTCGGCTGGGTCCTGTCCATTGCCCTCAGCTTTGTATGCTACACTGCCGTGGAGGGCTTCCTTCGGGCAAATACCAACTTATACGGGATACTTTACGATAAAATCGCCCAACGGACAGCCGAACAGGGCAGCTATGCGGCAAGTTCCTTTACCGCAGGCATGCCTTCCATATTACAAGATTTTATCGATTCCATAAAAAATAGCGTGGCTGCCGCCATCGCTTCAGGGGTCAGTGATTATCTGTTCAAGATAATCTGTTTTCTTTCGGTTGCAATTGTCATCCGGTTTATTTTTTTACTGCTCTGTTCACTTATTAGCAAGAAACACAACGACGGTTTGCTGGGTTTTATCGATGGCATATTCGGACTCCTGGCCGGCGCGGTCAAAGGGTTGCTTTTGATCTTCCTGCTGCTGGCCTTTCTTGTCCCGATAATAAGCCTTTTTCCCGGGGACAGTCTTATTACAACCCTTGAGTCTTCTAAAATTGCCGGGGTCCTTTATGACAACAACTACCTTTTACTCTTTTTGAAAGGTTTGTTCTAGTGTGTTGTAACACTTAAAAGTTTACTTTGGATTATGTTTATGATATCCTGTATATGTGATAAATTATACATAGGAGGGATATCAATTATGGCGAATATTAAAACCCAGATAAAGCTTTCAAGAGATGACCGCTCAACTTTACGAGGGTATATTTCCAACGGCATCCATTCTGCAAAACTTATCCGGCGGGCACAAGTAATTCTGGCGCTTGATACCTCCTATGGCCACGTTCCGGAAAAGGAGCAGCGGATTGCAGAAAGTATGGGTGTGTCACGGCAGACAATCCAAATCATCAAAAATGATTTTCTACAAAGAGGAATGGATAACTTCCTCGTAAGGAAAAAGCGTGAAACACCTCCAAATGAGCCGAAGGTTGACGGAAATCTGGAAGCCCATATTATTGCCATTTGTTGTGGAGTGCCTCCCGAAGGCTACGAACGATGGACCTTACGCCTGATTGCCGGTAAATGTGTGGAGCTTGGATATGTTGAGTCTATCTCCCATATGACGGTCAAGCGTACATTAAAAAAAACCAACTTAAGCCTCATTTGAAAAAATGCTGGTGCGTCCCTCCAGAACATAATGCCGCTTTTGTTGCCGCAATGGAGGATATCCTTGAAGTATACAGTCGGCCTTATGATGAAAATTTGCCGGTTGTATGTCTGGACGAAAAACCATTGCAGCTTCTTGCCGATGCACGCCGCAAAATCAAAATGGAAGCCGGGAAACCGGAACGCATTGATAACGAGTACATCAGGAAAGGAACCTGCAGCATCTTCCTTTTTACAGAACCATTAAGCGGGTGGCGCTATGCTGATGCATGTGAGCACAGGACAAAGATTGACTGGGCGTACCACATCCAATGGCTACTGGAGAAACAATACCCGCATGCCGAAAAAGTGATCCTGGTTATGGACAATCTCAATACGCATAATATCTCTTCCTTGTATGAAGCCTTCCATCCGGAGGATGCATTGCGTATGGCAAAACGGCTTGAAATACATTACACTCCGAAGCACGGAAGTTGGCTGGACATTGCGGAGATTGAATTATCTGCGCTTGGCCGCCAATGCCTTGGAACCAGGAGGATTGATAATCTGCAGGATCTCAATCACGAGCTAAAAGCATGGTATTCTGACCGTAATCATAAACAGCAAGGGGTTGACTGGCATTTTACCACCGCAGATGCTCGCATAAAATTAAAACGCTTATATCCAGTAATCAAATAAAACTTTTAAGTGTTACGGAGTACTAGTGCGTTGTAACGCTTAAAAGTTTGCTTTGGATTATGTTTATGATATCCTGTATATGTGATAAATTATACATAGGAGGGATATCAAGTGTGAAAGAGATTAAGGCGTTAAAACATGTTTTTGTGTATAAAAAATTAAGCCTACCGCAATAGGCATCGCAATTTTGATATGAAAACAGTAGCATTGACTGCCGCCCAAGCTAAACATTTGACTTTGTTTGTACAAAGATAAGTGTACGGGCTCAATGTCCCACTAATTTGTGCTTGAACAGGCGGCGGCACATATAATTATGCGGAGTCAAGTAGTTGGCTTGCTGCCACTTCTCCTCCCGTGCTCTGTAGTGTACTACTGTTCCATAAAAATATTATAACAGAAAGCAGGGTTAGACGACCCTCTTTCATAACCAATTTGTGCCGCCGTTTAGCGGCGGAATGGAGGTAATTATGGCGAATATTAAAACCCAGATAAAGCTTTCAAGAGATGACCGCTCAACTTTACGAGGGTATATTTCCAGCGGCATCCATTCTGCAAAACTTATCCGGCGGGCACAAGTAATTCTGGCGCTTGATACCTCCTATGGCCACGTTCCGGAAAAGGAGCAGCGGATTGCAGAAAGTATGGGTGTGTCACGACAGACAATCCAAATCATCAAAAATGATTTTCTACAAAGAGGCATGGATAACTTCCTCGTAAGGAAAAAGCGTGAAACACCTCCAAATGAGCCGAAGGTTGACGGAAATCTGGAAGCCCATATTATTGCCATTTGTTGTGGAGCGCCTCCCGAAGGCTACGAACGATGGACCTTACGCCTGATTGCCAACAAATGTGTGGAACTTGGATATATTGATTCCATTTCCCATATGACGGTCAAGCGTACATTAAAAAAAACCAACTTAAGCCTCACCTGAAAAAGTGTTGGTGCATTCCTCCAGAACATAATGCTGCTTTTGTTGCCGCAATGGAAGATGTTCTTGAAGTATACAGGCGCCCCTATGATGAAAATTTCCCGGTTGTATGTATGGATGAGAAACCATTGCAACTTCTTGCTGATGCACGCTGCAAAATTGAAATGGAGCCTGGAAAACCGGAGCGTATTGATAATGAATACATCAGGAAAGGAACCTGCAGCATCTTCCTTTTTACAGAACCATTAAGCGGGTGGCGCTATGCTGATGCATGTGAGCACAGGACAAAGATTGACTGGGCGTACCACATCCAATGGCTACTGGAGAAACAATACCCGCATGCCGAAAAAGTGATCCTGGTTATGGACAATCTCAATACGCATAATATCTCTTCCTTGTATGAAGCCTTCCATCCGGAGGATGCATTGCGTATGGCAAAACGGCTTGAAATACATTACACTCCGAAGCACGGAAGTTGGCTGGACATTGCGGAGATTGAATTATCTGCGCTTGGCCGCCAATGCCTTGGAACCAGGAGGATTGATAATCTGCAGGATCTCAATCACGAGCTAAAAGCATGGTATTCTGACCGTAATCATAAACAGCAAGGGGTTGACTGGCATTTTACCACCGCAGATGCTCGCATAAAATTAAAACGCTTATATCCAGTAATCAAATAAAACTTTTAAGTGTTACGGAGTACTAGTTAAAATCCGGGTCTTCTTCTTAGCCTGATCTCTCTTACGGCGATTCGGGGATTGCGCTCTGTCGCAAGTCGAATAACCCCTTCTCCGTCGTCAGAAGTGAATAAGCAGTTGGTATTCATTCCTTTTCTTACAAAGCCTATGATCATCTCGGGCCCGCCGGTCCTTTGCACCCGGAGTTCGCTAAAATCCGAAAAGTTATATGTCCTGCTCTTATTATAAAAAATAGCGTGATATTGTGTCGTCATGCCATTTTCATCTATGATCACATCCTTTTTGTAAAGAGTCACGTAAATTGCAACAGCTCCGAGCAGGGCAAATTTCAGATCCATTTTATACAGAGAATAAGCAATGATGCAAAGGGCGACAACAATGGTGAATTTTGAAAAGTCTTTCTTAAATGAAGATCTTCTCAGTGCGGTGTAGCTTTCCATGAGTACCTCCTTAAGGTCATAATTCAATGAAGGTCATAAAAACCAAGATATATCAAATAGGCTGCTAAAATCAGCATGACGGTGCCGATCAATATCTTTATCATCTTTACTAAGATATCATATTTTTTATCGTGAGCCATTTTTTCCAGGATCGATGCCGATGTTCCCGCTATCACAACAAAAACACTGTGTCCCATAGCAAAAAGTAAAAGCATAAATGCGCCCCTGACCACGGTACCGCTTTCAGCAGCCATAGCAAGAAGCACTAAAAGCACCGGAAGTGCACAGTGGGAAGCAAAGAAGCCTCCAAGCATCCCCGTAAAAAAAGCGCCGGCGAAGCCCTTTCTGCTGCTCCTGTGATGAGCAAAAGACTCCGGAACGATGTCAATGACCCCAAACATTTGCAAGGCCATAAGTACCATGAATGCACCAAGCAATAAGTACCACCAAATGCCCAAATGATGAAAGAGATTGCCCAAAAGCGACGCAGCGATGCCTAAGGCTGTATAGACAACAGCCATCCCGAGGGCAAAAATCATCGAGAGTATCAGAGCCCTCCGTTTATCGCAGCTTTTTGTGCCGCTAATATAGCTTATGATCATAGTCAGACCGGTAAGAGAGCAAGGGGTCATGGAGGTGAGCAATCCGGCAAGGAATGCTAAAACCGGCACAAACCACAAATTGTTCTCGATCATTGCTGTTATGATCTCAATCTTTTCCTCTATAAAGTAATCCACCGCAGCCTTCCTCAATCGATGTATGCAGTACCGGTTGCCGTGATTTTAATATCCCCGGACAATGAACATCCCATGATACCGTCCGCCCAATCGACACTGACAAATAAATCTCCCCCGGGCTGGCTTATCATTAAGTTCGAAACAGAACCCTGCTGTCTATCCGCAAGGGCCGAAGCAAGCGCCGCAGTACCCGACCCGCAGCTGCTCTCCCATACAAGGGAATCCACCGCTTTAACACGGACGACGGGAATCATCTCATTTATCCTCGCGTTAAAAAACATGACGCCGAAGCAATCAAGGGATAAACCCTCTTTCCCCAACAAGTCTTCCGCAATGTCGATGTAAAGCTCATCCGCTGCCTTGCTCCAAAGTATAACATGAGTTATGCCTTCATAGATCACAATACTATATTCACCCAGCCCTTCATTTCGGCCGTGGAGTATCCGCAAGGGCAGCGGCATATCGATCTTTGCACTTATGGTATGCCCTGACCCCTGGTTTTGCACCCTCGCCTTTAAAATTCCCGCATGACCCGATACCTGGATGCATATTTCCTTCTCACCGTAAAATCCGTCCGGTCTTTTGCCTTCCAGGCCTCCGGCGGCTATCCATGCGGCAAAGCTCCTTGAGGCATTCCCGCAGAATTCTCCCCCCATCATATGAAGTTTTGCAACGGCGCCGAACTCGTCCGCCTGCTCCAAAAATCCGACCTGCTCAGCAGAAAGGCAAGTATCAGCCATGATTTTGGCCGCTATTTCCGGATATTGCTCCCTTGAAAGAGGGTCAAGAATCAGTACCGTTGTATTCCCGCTAGGGTTGAACTTGACAAACTGAAGTTCCATGTATGACCTCCCCCGGCATCACAAATAATAAAATGTATTATATCACATATTTTGCATTGTTTTATGTTACAATCAAATAATCTATCCCGAAAAGAAAGGCCCAGGCTGCACCGTGACTAAGTTTTTGATCAGGATTTTTGTAAAAGACTATAAAAATGTAAAGGATCCCTCGACTCGCGGCCGCTACGGCCGGTTGGCCGCAATAGTGGGTATTGCCACTAATGTCCTGCTTTCCGGACTCAAAATTGCTGTCGGGCTCCTTTTCGGCAGCATCGCTATTCTTGCAGACGGCATCAACAACCTGACCGATGCATCTTCTTCCGTAATTCTTCTCATCGGCATCTGGTTTGCGGCAAAGCCGCCGGATGAAGAACATCCATACGGACATGCTCGGATCGAATACCTTACCGGGGTTCTCATTTCATTTATAATAATCTTCCTTGGGATACAGCTGCTTATGACATCCGTTGCAAAAATACACCAGCTCGACCCGGTCCGGTTCAGCTGGCTATTGGTACTTGCCCTTGCCTTTTCCTTTATCATCAAGGTCTGGCAGGCGTTCTTCTACATCGAGATCGGCAAAACTATCAAGTCCTCTGCAATTAAGGCAACGGGTCTGGATAGCCGCAACGATGTGATTTCCACTTCTGCTGTGTTATTGAGCGTTTTTCTCGGCAGACTGACCGATCTTCCGCTGGATGGCATAATGGGTGCTGCAGTGGCTCTCTTCATCATATATTCGGGAATAAAACTGATAAAGGAGACTGCTGCGCCTCTTCTTGGCAATCCTCCCGATAAAGAGCTCGTGGACGAAATAAGAAAACGAGTCCTGACTTATGAAGGCGTACTTGGTATCCATGATCTTATTGTACACAATTACGGGCCCGGCAGGACCTTCGCTACTTTGCATATTGAGGTGGATGCACACGGAGACTTGATCGCGAGCCACGATATGGTGGACAGCATTGAAAGAGAAATCGCAGAAGATCTTCAATTACAATTAGTAGCCCATATGGATCCTCTCGATACCAGGGATCCTCTTACTGCAGAGCTTAATGTCCGTCTCGGTGAGGCTATATCTGCGATCCCCGGTATCGCTGAGATCCATGACCTGCGGGTGGTGGCGGGATACAGCCAACACAAGGTCATTTTCGATGTAGTCGCCGACCCCGTCTGCGACTATTCAGATGCGGAATTAAAGAATATCCTTCAACAGAAGGTCGGAGAAATTTCACCGTACTGTTATTGCGTCATCACTATAGACAGAAACTATCTCTAAGATTTTTTCGATTTCTTTACTTTCACCAGTTTCTTTAAAAAAGACACTGCCGGCGCGGGTTTTTCCCAGGCCCTTTCCTGCTTTCCAAGCTTCTTAGCTATCTGCTCAAGGTTTTCGACTTTCACTTTCTTTCAATGCTCCTTTCAGTTGAATAAGCTGCCTGCCCTTTTTACTCTACATCCCCAAGAGAAGAAAGAACTGTATTATATTTACCTACCTGACTGACGCTATACTCTACCGGGCCATTACTTTTCACCCGCTCCGGAAGCCGAAGCATGGAAGGATTAATAAACACGGTTTCTACAAAGTCTCCGTTTATGGCTACCCTGCTGTACGGTGTAAAGTTTTCTCCTGCTACATAGATGCTTTCCCCGAAATCAATTATCTTGTTTACACGTATTTCTTTGACGCCCATTCTCATTTTCGTGGGCTCAAAAGGATTTGTCTCTCCGTAAATATAATTATTGCCGTACAGCATGTCATACTGAAGAACATTCAGGTCCTTTAAATAGCCACCATTGCCACTCCTGGTCTGATGGTACCATGTCAATATTCCGCTGTGAATGCCTAAAAGCTCAAAAACCTGCGATGAAAGCTGATAGGCTGCAAGATCTTCGTCTATTTTCGGGAGATCATAATTGGATGCGATCACGTATTGGGTTTCAAAGACAGAGCCGTTGGCCAGATCGACTTCTTTAAGGTTCAGGGCCGGCAGATGATCACCGTAAAGGACGATCACTGTTTCTTCGTAGTTTTTCAATGCTTCAACCAGTTCTCCTATGAAAAGGTCCATTTCATATATTTGATTGACATAATATTCCATGGAATTGAGATACCCCTCATCCTCTATACCACCTGTAACGCGGATTTCCGACTCTTCGCCTGAAAGCTGTTTATCCTCCGGATACTTGCCATGGCCCTGGACGGAAACCGCAAACACAAAATCTTTGCCTTCGGTTGAATCAAGAGCCGCTAAAATCTCCCCGGTAAGAATATTGTCTTTTGCCCAGTTTTTCGGGGTCTTCTCGACATAATTCATATATTCTATCGATGTGAAAGTATCAAAGCCCAGGTTTGAAAATACCTGATTTCGTCCATAAAAGGCTCCCCTGTGGTTATGGATCGCATGAGATGTGTATCCGAGATCTTTGAGTATATAGCTGACACTCTCGCAGGTCCTGTCTTTTAATATGGTCTTATAGGGATATTCGCCGGGCCCAAAGGCCCGGATCCTCATCCCCGTAAGCACCTCAAACTCTGTGTTGGCAGTGCCGGCGCCTACAGAGGGTACTCTAAGAAATCCTGAAGCTCCTTGCTTTTGCAGATTCCTGAAGTTTTTTATCGGGTCCCTAGAAAAGGTGATGCCTTCGATTAGGGAGGGGTCTATGAAGGATTCCAGCTGCACAAAAACAATATTCGGTCTGTTTTTGGATGCCCCTTCAACGGTCAGCAAAATCGGAATAGACGGGTTTGCAGCCATGATACCCATAGGTATCCCGTTCTTAAATATATTTTTGACCATTGACTCCGAATAACCGCCGGGCATTTTGATACCTTTGATCAGCCAGGTATTAAGAAAACCATAGGCTACACCGTAGTCTCTGTAAGCATACGCCAAATTTCCGAAATAGCTGGACAACACTCTGCTTTTGATCCCTGCCTCTGTGACTGCGGCAAAAGCAAGGCAGAATATTATTATCAAAAGTAAGCCCTTTCTATATTGGGGCATGTCCCTTTTTTTTGGTGCAAAAATAAATGTCAGTATGAATGCTGAAATAAGCACCATTATTCCCGCTCCGAGCAGAATGATCTGCCAGGTGCTCATATAGTTGGGCAGTATAGACAGCCCGTTTTCCAAAAGGGCCAGATCCGACACCGTGAAAGGAGTCATGCGAAAGCTCAATATAACACCATTGGTAATACCGAGCATAAGCCAAAGCACCGATAAAACCGCATGATAGAATAACCGGCGTCGCAGCATCAGCGAAAAGCTCAGGGTAACAAATATAAAAAAAGTATTGTACAGAAAAACTCTCGGGTTTCCGTAAAAAAATTCTATCCCTTTCCACAACGATTGTCTTCCGAGGCTCTCTATTATTAAATTAAGCAATAAGGCCAGTCCGGCCGAGTAAAAAAGCCAGGGATCATCTATTTTTATTAATTTTTTCATGTGCAATAACCTCTTTGAGCTAAGCCTTCCATTCCTTGGAGACAAGGTTTGAAATAGCAGCAAACTCGCTTAAGTCCAGAGTCTCCGCTCTTCGTACTGGGTCGATTCCGGCCGAATCAAGCAAAGCTTGGATTTGTTGTTTGTTCAACCCGTTGATACCCGTCAAAGAATTGAGCAATGTTTTTCGCCTTTGACCAAAACCGGATCTGACTACTGTAAAAAAAATAGCGGGATCCGAAAGCACGACCGGCGGCACATCTCTTACAGATAAATGCAGCACTGCTGAATCGACTTTTGGTTTTGGAATGAAAACCTCTTTCGAAACGACGGCTACCATCTCTGTCGTGCAGTAGTACCGTATTGCTACTGAAAGGGCTCCGTAGTCTTTAGTTCCCGGGTTGGCTCTTATCCGACCGGCTACTTCCTTTTGCATCATTACAGTAAGGCTTTGTATTTTTTGTGAGGTCTCTCCCGGTTCCTCCAAGACCTTCATGATGATGGGGGTTGTGATATAATAAGGGAGGTTTCCGATCAATCTGACACCGGAAAATCCTCTTTTATCATCTTTCTTCGCCTGATTTATTAATTCAAATATGTCTGTCTTTAGGAAATCACCTTTTATTATCCTGATATTGTCATATTCCTTAAGAGTATCATGGAGAACCGGTATCAGCCTTTCATCGATTTCAACACCTATGACCATGCGCGCCTGCTCTGCCGCTGCCGCTGTGAGCACCCCCATACCCGGACCGACTTCGATGACCAGATCCTCTTTGCCGATATGAGACCCGTGAACTATTTTGTCAACGATGTTTTTATCTGTCAGAAAGTTTTGCCCCAGATTCTTGGAAATATCAAGATCGTAATCATTTATCAACCGGCGGGCCGTCGCCCTTGAATAGAGCTTGTCCATTCCGATAGAATTCCTCCTTTGAAATACTATATCCATTAAGGCGGGATAAAAAGGCCTTTGCATTGCAGGAGCCAATACCCAACGTCCTGCCCATAAGCTCCCTCCGCTTACCGGCTTCTCTTGTACCCGCAAGACCAAAAAAAAGAAGATCTCCCACCGTAAAAAGATCCTTGGGTTTAAAAGGAGTGCTCATCGCTTTTTGCAGTGCTCTTATTATATTTTCCGCGGAAGCGTTTTCAATGCCTATATCTTCGCCCTTCTTAGCATCTTCCTTGGGCAGATAGGCATGACAGCTTTCCGGAAACCGTTCTTTAATTCGTTTACGGATATTTTCACCGGCAAAATCCGGGTCTGTAAATATAAGGATACCCGGTCCCTGATAGGCCTTTTCTATGAGATCCCATGTCTTTCTGCCGATAGAAAAACCGTTCGTTACGATAATATGAGCATCAACGGCTGCCTTTACTGCACTCTCATCATCCCGGCCCTCTACTATTATTATTTGCTTAATTTGCGGTTTCATCCTCCGCCTTCTCTCTCTTTTTAAGGACGTAGAGAGTCTCTCCGGGTTGAATCATTCGCAGTTGTTCTCTTGCCTGCTGCTCGATGTATTCCTTGCTGTCGACTACAGACAGCTCTTCCTGCAGAGCCTTTTTCTCCGCTTCCAAAGCGGAAAGCTCTGCCTTGGCATGTGCTTCTTCCATCTTCAGTGAGATTACATTAAAAACCGAGGTCCCGATTATTACGGCGACGGCAATAAGGGCCAAGCCATAGATTATCCTTCGGCGTAAATTCTTAATGCTACGACGGCGTGTCGGTTCTTCTTCTGTCTGTTTCAGCGCTCTGCCGGCAGCGGAAAGCTCTCGCCGCTCCTTCCGTTTCTGTCTTGCAGCTTCTATATCGATCACTTGACGGTTATTAAACTCTTTGCTTTCCCGCCGCTTTGGCATATGACTCCCTCATATCGCTGTCAATTGTAGTATCGGTAGCGCGAATATTATACCACAAAAAAGCTCCAAGAGCAAAACCTAAGGACCCATGGAATGTAACGGCTCCATAGTCGGCATAATACAGACACGCGGAAGTCAAAAGCGCAGCGAAAACCCAAAACAGTAATTCCTGAAGGGCAAAAAAAGAGCGCCTTGCATGTTTTTCCTTTTGATAAGATCTATATAGCTGCCGAAAAATAGCTATACTCGCTCCGCAGAAAAACATAACAAAGAAAGTAAAGATCTGATCTCGTATCAGCTGGCTCATTTCAGAAGCTTTTTAAGAAAACCGCCTTCTGTTTTATCTCTTTTAGCTGTGTATGCGGCGGAATTCACCATGCCTGTTATTATGACCTTACCTTCATCGACGTCCAGTTTGTGGATATGCAGGCCTTGCCCTTTAAGAATCAACCCTCCGCCATGCAGTGAAAGAAGGATTGTCTCTTCATCAAAACTGTCTACGTCAGATACCTCGGTGATCGAAATCTGTTTTCTGTCTTCAATAAGCAGATTATGCATATTCTCCCTCCTTAGCCTCAGTTGAGGCTCTTATATCCCTATGCGGAAGGAGGATGTCCTATGCCCGTTGGCTTACATTGCCTTTGCCTGGTTTTCTACTCGATGTTCTGCTGACCGCGGGTTGAAGAAAGCGGCAGGCTTATAGTGACCTTAGACCCGTGGTTAAGCTTGCTTTGGATAGTGATATCGCCGCCGTGATCCTCTATTATCTGCCTTGCGATAGACAGTCCCAGCCCGGTACCTCCCATCTCTCTTGACCTGGCTTTATCCACCCTGTAAAACCGCTCAAAAACTCGGGAGATCTCTTTTTCTGCTATGCCTATACCACTGTCGCTGATCTGTACTTTAGCCCAATCCTCTTCCTTATAAATATCCACATCGATATGGCCGCCTTTCGGCGTATATTTGATCGCATTAGATAATATATTAAGCAGCACCTGGTCGATCCTGTCCCGGTCAATGACAGTCATGACCTTTTGCTTAGGATCAAAATGGCAGTTTATCGCAAGCAGTTTGTTCGCCGCGGTCATCTCTACTTTTATCAATGCTGCCTTGACCACATTTACGAGATTCGTGTCTTTTTTAAACCATTTCTCCTGTTTGTTGTCCAGCTTTGACAGCTGCAGCAGTTCCCTCACCAAACGATTCATACGATCTGCTTCCTCGTCGATAATATTCAAAAACTGCCCGATAGTTCTGCAATCGTTGATTTCCGTGTTTACCAGCGTCTCAGTATAGCTCTTTATAGTAGTCAGAGGAGTTTTTAATTCATGAGAAACATTGGCTACGAAGTCTCTTTGCATGTTCTCCAGTTTTTGCTGTTCGGTGATATCCAAAAGCACCACGATCATGCCTGTATCCCGGCCGCTTTCATCCTTAAAACGGTCGTAACGTACATCATAAAAACGTCCTGCTTTCTCAATGGTTTTATGGTATCCCCTCTCCAGACAGTTTTCTCTGATGTGCTCAAACATCAGTTCCTCGCTGAAATCCGACATGATTTCATCATAGGTCCTCTTTTCCATCTCTTGCTGTTTCATGCCAAGCATTTGCATAGCGGCGCGATTGGCAAGAATGATGCGGCCCTCAGTATCGACAGCAAGCAGTCCATCTGCCATATTCTTTAAGATAGCCTCCAGCTTGTTTTTTTCACTGTTGATTTCCGCAAGGGTATAATCCAGTTTCTCTCTCAGTAAATTAAACATTTCTGCCAGTCGTCCAATCTCATCATCGGACCTTACGCTGACCTCCTGGCTGAAATCACCTTGAGACATTTTCTTTGCTTTTTCGGTAACATCGTTGATCGGTACTGTGATGCTCCGTGCAATAAAGAAACCTAACACTACGGTTAGAAGCAAAGCTACAAACATAGCCTGCAAAAAAACTGCACGGGATTGTTTTTGAGTCTTGTACACACTTGAGATATCAGCGCGTAAACACACTAAGCCTTTAATTTTACCATCTTTTTCAATAGGAAACACCATTGTTTTAACAGGGATCCCCGATGCCAGGATGCCATCCTGTTCGGTTATCTCACCGGACATGCCACGAACCAGAATGCTTTGGTCTAAAAGATCCAGCCCGCTCTTTTCGATGTAATTGGAATTGCTTGATGCGATTATTACGAAGTCGTCATCGACAACGAACATTTCTTCTCTCAGGCTTTCAGCCCAAGACTGGATGTCCGCCTGTATTTCTTCTTTATACCGGCTGAAATCATCGTACTCCTGAAGTGAAATTACACTCTCCTGAACGATTTTCGTAAAATTACTGCGGATCAGCTCCATCTGATAGGCTTCAAGCTGGCTCATTATAAACACGCCTATGACGGTCATTGCAATGAACACAAGCAAAAAATAAATGAGCACTATCCGGAAGCGGATGCTGCTCCATTTCCTCTTCATGAACATTGTGTCAAGGCCTCCTGAAATAGTAGCCGATGCCGCGTTTTGTCATGATATATGCCGGATTGCTGGAATCGTCTTCAAGCTTTTCCCTAAGCCTGCGTACGGTAACGTCTACAGTCCGGATATCGCCGTAATACTCGTAACCCCATACCTCTTCAAGCAGTTGTTCCCTTGAGAATACTCTGTTCTCCCTCTCGGCAAGGTACTTTAGGAGTTCAAATTCCCTCAGAGTAAGCTCCAGCGGGGTCTCGTCCTTTCTTACTTCATAACGGTTAAGATCGATAGCAAGGTTTCCGAACACCCGGACATTGGCGGGAGCGTCCTGTAGGCTGTTCATAAGATCGGTGCGGCGTATGTTTGCCTTGATCCTCGCAATCAGCTCTCTCATGCCGAAAGGTTTGGTGATGTAGTCGTCCGCTCCGAGCTCAAGACCAAGGACCTTATCTACTTCCTCCTCCTTTGCCGTGAGCATGACTATAGGCACCGTGCTGCTTTCTCTGACTTTTTTGCATACCTGAAAACCATCTATCACCGGCAGCATAACATCAAGCAGTATAAGATCCGGCTTGGAGGACAGAGCTTTTTCCAAACCGGTTTTTCCATCGTAAGCTGTTTCAGTTTCGAATCCTTCTTTATTAAGGTTGAATTGAATAATATCCGCTATCGATTTTTCATCCTCTATAATCAATACCTTTTTGCATTCCATTTTTTTCTCCTTGCTTTGTAAAAGGGCTTCAGTTAAGGTACTTCAGGGGGTTTTTCGGAACACCGTTTATATGTATTTCAAAATGGAGGTGAGAGCCGGTGCTCCTGCCGGTGCTCCCCACATTGGCGATATGCTGATCCTTATATACTTTATCTCCTTTTTTTACAAATAGTTTGCTGCAATGCCCATATACCGAAGTTTTGTTTTGACCGTGATTAATGCGTACACAGTAACCGAGAGCTCCTTCCCAGCCTGCCGATATTACGACCCCGCCATCGGCTGCCCGGATCTTGGTGCCCACCGGTGCGGCCAGGTCTATGCCGTTGTGCATTCTTCCCCATCTTGGTCCGAATCTGGAGGTCAGAGTTCCTCTGGTGGGATAGATGAAGCTGCCGGTGCCTATCAGCGGAGGCAGATCTTTAGTGCCTTTAAGCACGACCTGAGCTTTCGGTTCACTGATGATTTTTGAACTGAGCTCATTCCTGCTGACCTCATCCCCGTTATTGCGCACTATTTGAGCGACTACCTGCCGTTGCCCCTTCACTCCGGAAGATTTTACCGTCTGTTCCCCTTTATAAAGGGCTGATGTTTCCTCGTAAGTTATTTCATAGTCAATAGGAACCGTATATTCGGCGATCTCCGTTGTCTGTACAGTCAGTACAGGGCAGACCCTGTTGAGGATAATGCTCTGGCCGATCTGCAGCCTGGAAGGGTTGACTCCCGGGTTGGCTGCCTGAAGATCTTCCGAGGTAAGCCCCAAACTCCTGGCGATCTCACCGAAGGTATCTCCGGATTTGACTTCATAGGTTTTGATCTGCACGGCGCCTGTGAGCATGTACTCTAATACCTGTTCTTCTTTTTGGATATTTCCGATCTTTGTGTTTACCTCAACGATATCTACATTTTCCGCAAACCCTACAGATTCATAGGATATGGTGCTGCTGCTGCTAAGGTAGCTGTTCTGGATGTCTTTTAATATTTTTTCTGCACACTTCCTGCTATAAAGAACAGCCTTCTGCTTGCCATCGACATTGATGGCATATGCTGTGGCATTCATGTCACGTAAATATGTAAACTGGTTCAGCACATCTTCTTTGCTGTCAAGCTGCATGCCGGTGCCGATGACTTTACGGAAACTGATATCTTTTTCTTTGTCGATGATAATTTCCGCACCGTAAGCATAGGTTAGCTTGTCCCCAATGATATCAATTGTTTTATACACATCCTGCTGATTTTTTACGATACCTATGACCTTCCCGTTGTACATGTATTCATAGGCAGTGATATGCCCGACAAACAAAGATGCGGAGCCGGCAAAAATCGCCAGTACCGCAACAGCTCCAAGAAGCCGGTGCTTGTGAGCTTCGCACCAGTTTCTTGCTTCTCTCTGCTTTTCTATTACTAAAATGATCCTCTGCGATGTCATGTCGATAGCATTGTCTATGCAAAAATCGACCCTGTCTACAGCAGCTGCCATTTTATCGGAAAGAGCAGCTTCCTTTACTTTGATCCGGCCCGTCAGAGGCTGCATCTTTACAAGCAGTCCCGTGTAAACATCGCTTATTTTTGTAATGGCGCCCTCTAAAACCTTATCTATAAAAAGATCCAGTCTATTATCGGCACGGACCTGCTTTTGCTTTCTTCTGCCCCTTTTACCGGTGGGCACAGCGTCCTTGAACTTATCACGCTCTAGCTGTCTTTCCCTGATGATCCTGTCCAGAGCTTCATCGATATCA
>Ga0255347_1000850_pt1 | contig 53074 bp, 55 predicted proteins | sample wastewater_treat_2_FD_192479 | JGI IMG/M metagenome (GOLD analysis project Ga0255347, IMG submission 192479) | Wastewater microbial communities from Lulu Island WWTP, Vancouver, Canada - plant24 | ecosystem: Engineered > WWTP > Wastewater > Unclassified | place: Canada: Vancouver, British...
TATTCTGGAAGGGTTGGTATTTTCGAAGTGCTTGATGTTAGTGAAAAAATTAGTAGAATGATTTTAGAAAATGTGACTGATACTGAAATCAGAGATGCAGGTATGCAAGCAGGTATGTTAACTATGATTCAAGATGGATACCTAAAGGCTTTAGAAGGTATTACAACTTTAGAAGAAGTCTTGAGGGTTTCAAAAGAGTAAATTTTTGGTATAAATATATATGGATCAAAATACTGCCCCAAATAATAGTACAGGAAATGTGCAATTTAACTATCCTGATTTTTCTCAAAATACGCCATCTGCTCAGCAGGTTACACCCAATAATCCTGTACAGGCGGATGATAATGGAAAAATAGAAGAATTAAAGCAAAGTCTTCAATCATTAATAGCAAAGGATGAGGAAAGTAAACAGAATACTCCTCCTGTCATTCAGGAAAAGCAAGAGGATGTTGTTAATGAGGTTAATAATAATGTGAAGCCAGATATGCAACAAGCATATCCTCTTCCAGGATTACATGCAGAAGGAGAACCTAAAAAAGAAGCAGAAGTGGAGAATGAAGAGGTACAGACATATGTGCAAGAACCAACACCTCTTCCTAAATTACAAGAAGAAGCTTCTACAGTTGATATATCCGACATAGCATCCAGTATAGAACCTCCTACAGGAGGTGATTTTGATCCCCTACCCCATGATTTGCCCAAGTTCAAAGAATCTTTGGATAGTATTATGCCAGATTTAAAAAAGCCTAAAGCTATGGAGAGAGATCCTAAAAGTGATAGCCTTGCTAAACCTATGATAAAGAAGGAAGAAAGAGGTGATCTAGTAAAAAGGGATGACAATATAAGTGTAAATGTACAGCCTAATGCAGCATCTCTTCCAGATAAAAATTTACCAAATGGTGTTCTTTCGATAGAGAAACTTCTATCTGAAGCTGTTAATAGGAATGCCTCTGACTTACATATTGCAGTTGGATATCCTCCAATAATCCGTGTAGATGGAGAATTGGTTGATTTAGACGAGAAGATATTGAACCCAGAAGATGCTGAACAGTTGATATTTTCTGTTTTGACAGATGAGAAAAAAGAACTACTTGAGGTAAATAGAGAAATAGATTTTGCATACACATTTCAAGGAGTTACGAATGCAAGGTTCCGAGTGAATGCATACTATTCCATGAAGAATCTTTCTGCAGCTTTCAGATTAATTCCTTCAAGAATTCGTACAATTGAGGAACTACTTCTTCCACAAATGTATCATCAGTTTGCTAAATTAAAACAAGGATTAGTTCTAGTTACTGGTCCTACAGGACATGGTAAAAGTACAACCTTAGCAGCAATATTGGAAGATATTAATAGAACGAGATTCTGTCATATTGTAACGATAGAAGATCCAATAGAGTATGTATTTGAAGGAAAGAAAGCATTGATTGATCAAAGAGAAATGAATGATGATACTCATTCTTGGAATATTGCATTGAGAAGTGCCCTAAGACAGGATCCCGATGTCATTCTTGTTGGAGAAATGAGAGATTTTGAAACCATAGCGTCTGCTATTACATTAGCAGAAACTGGACATTTGGTATTTGCTACATTACATACTAATAGTGCTGCTCAAACATTGGATAGGATTGTAGATGTGTTCCCTGAAAATCAGCAACAACAGGTAAGGACTCAGATAGCTAATACACTTCAAGCTGTAATAGCTCAAAGATTGATACCTTTAGATAAGGGTGGAAGACGAGCAGTATCAGAAATTATGTTGAATAATGCTGCAGTTAGTAACTTAATTCGAGAAGGTAAAATGCATCAGATAGATAATGTTATTAGAACAAGTTCGGATATAGGAATGGTATATTTAGAAAAATCTTTAGTTGCTCTTGTAAGAGAGGGTGTGATATCTGTACAGAAGGCACAGGAGTATGCGGTTTACCCGGAGGAAGTATTAAGATTACTTAAAGTTTAATTAATATGAAAAAGTTTAAATATTCTGCTAGAGATGTAAATGGAAAAGTTGTTGAGGGAGAGATAGAGGCAAGAGATCCGAATGCGGTAGCAGATATATTACATGATAGAGGTTTGATAGTTGTAACTATTAAGGAAGGGATGGGGATTGATTGGGAAAAGTTAAATGAGATAAATATTGGTGGTATCCCAATGAAAGATAAAGTTGTATTTATGAGACAGATGGCTACCATGGTTGGTGCGGGTCTTCCCCTTACTAGGTCTTTAGAGATTATGGTTCAACAGGCTTCTAATCCCCTTTTTAAAAGAGTTCTTGCTAATGTTTTAAAATCAATACAATCTGGAAAAACATTGGCTAATTCTTTTAGAGAACAGGAGGATGTCTTTGATGAAATAACATTAAATTTGATAGAGGCTGGTGAAGAAAGTGGTAACCTCGAGGTTGTTCTTACCAAGTTAGCTGTTGAATTGGAAGAGAAAAATGCTTTAGGTAGCAAGATAAAGTCAGCTATGATTTATCCTGCCATTATTCTACTCATCATTATTGCTGTTATAGTTTTAATGATGTTTGTTCTTGTCCCCTCGATGGCTGAAATATACCAAGATTTTGATGCAGAATTACCTTTTGCAACAAGAGCATTAATGAGTATGAGTGATTTCTTTGTAAATTATTGGTGGGCAGTACTCACAGTACTATTGGTCTTAGTGGTTGGTATTAAGTACTATTTGGATACACCTAAAGGGAAAAGAAATTTTGATAAATTAATTCTGAAAGTACCAGTTATTGGTGGAATTGTTTCTAAGATGCAGTTATCTCAATTTACAAGAATCCTATCTTTGCTTCTTAGCAGTGGATTATCAATCATCAAAGCCATAGAGTTAACAGCTTCTTCACTAGGTAATGAAATGTTTAGAGATACTTTGATGGAGGCAAAGGATGAAGTAGAGAAAGGTGGACCTTTAGCTATACCTATTGCTAGGAGTGAATACTACCCCCTACTTGTTAGTAGTATGATTGCAGTAGGAGAAGAGACTGGTGAAATAGATACTGTTTTAGCAAAAGTATCAGAGTATTATAAGGACGAGGTTAATACTGCTACTGAAAACCTCTCCTCCCTTTTAGAACCAGTGTTTTTGATAATCATGGGATTGGCAATAGGTTTTATAGCTATGGCAGTATATATGCCTATGTTCCAATTGTCATCTGCTATTGGGTAGCCCTTGACATGTTTCTGAAAGTTATGTAACTTATATTAATTAAATTAAAACTGTCTTACTTATATGAGAAAGAGATTTTATGAGGCATTTACATTGGTAGAAATGCTTATCGTAATGGGTATCTTGATAATCCTTATGGTTATTGGTATCACTGCTGGTAGATTTGCAATTAATAGAGCTAATGATGTAGCACATCAGAATGCTGTTGATCAGATATATCAGGGATTACAGGCATATTATACTGATAATAGAGTGTTTCCTGGAGATGTATGTGGATTGGCAGGGAATGAAGCCTGTACCGTTGCTGAACTTATAGGTACGACGGATACTCCAGGCCTTTTAGGAGAGTATTTGGATCAAGGTGCATTTAATGGAGGAACATCAGCTACCTACCATTACTTTGTTGAGGAAGGAGCACAGCAGTCAGTATTAGTTTGTGTTACTTTGGGTGGAGTAACAGGAGATGCAACTTTAAGAGCTGTGTATTGTAATGGAAATGGATTCGGTGTCGAAGATTTGATTTCAGGTATAACTGTTTCTACTAAAAGTATGGATGACATAACTACAGATGGTACACCTGGAGCAGCCATAGTTGCTCTTCCCGGTTCTGATTGGGATGGAGAGACTTGGCAATAACTTGTTTCTAGTGCAGATTTTCAAACCCCTCTTTGGAGGGGTTTTTCTTTGACTCTATGATCTATATAATAAATATATGGTAATAATATATGTATGTATTTTTTTCTTAGGTGCTTCTTTTGCCAGTTTTCTTAATGCTACTACCTACAGAATAGATAATAAATATAAATATCCAGATATAATTAAATTAGGATCTCACTGTGAGAATTGTAAACACATATTAACATGGTGGGAACTATTTCCAATATTTGGATATATATTTATAAAAGGTAGGTGTATATCATGTAAAAATAGAATAAATATATACTATCCCATATCTGAGTTTTTGTTAGGTTTAATATTTCTATTTTTATATATAAATAATATCCCTTGGTATTATTGGATTATTACCCTACTCCTCTTTGTTTTCTCATATCATGATATTAAATACAAAGCTATACCTAAAGATATGGTACATATATTCTTAGGTATATGTATACTATTTTTTCTCTTTTTTTCTCTAAATATACAGAACATATATGCTCCTTTGATAGTATCAATAATACTTTTGGTTATGAATATGGTTAAAAAATCTTTTGGTATGGGGGATATCCTAATCCTTTTAGGATTGGGACTACTTCTGTGTTATGAAAAATATTTAACAATGTTTTGGATTGGAATAGTGCTTGCCCTATTCTATTCATTAATATGGATAGCTATTAAAAAGATTAATATAAAAAAAGCTAAAGTTCCGATGATACCATTCTTTACCATATCCTTTGTAATATCCTTAGTATATGGAGAAGAAATATTTAAGTTCCTTCTTAAATATCTCTCAATATGGTAAATTAGAATATGCCTAAGAAATATTCAGCATTCACACTTGTAGAACTCCTCATTGTAATGGGTATATTAATAATTCTACTGACAGTTGGTGTTATGGTAGGAAGATTTGTAATTTTAAAGTCCCAAGATACTAAACATAAAGATGCTGTTAGAAATCTCTATGCATTTCTTCTTCAATACAAAAATGACAATGGAATATTCCCTGGATTCTCTGCAGCTGGAGGACCTGCTTCCTGTTATGGATGTATTGGTTCAGACAAAGAAATGTTGGCACATATAGTTGGGCAGAATGGTCTTCCACAGGACTATCTCCTTAAGCCATATGTGGACTCAGCAGGAGGTTTTGATGGAGGTAATAGGGCTACATACTACTACTATGTAGATGAATATGAAAGACAGTTTGTACTAATATGTGTATCCTTGGGAGGTATAGATGATGAAATGGAAAGAGGCTTCTACTGTGCAGGAAATGGTATAGGTATACTACCAGAGCATAATCCCATACCAAAAAATGATATAGGGTCCACAGAAAGTGGAGATCCATATGCCATAGTCATAAAAGGTAATATGGATGAGTCTGATTGGGATCCAAAAGAAGGAGGTTTTTGGTTAAGTAATTAATTGAATCTAACCTACCATTGTGTTAGATTAAAGATATATTGAATTTAGTTAAAACTGCCTTGAAAATTGATAATAGCAAGTATTCTGCATATACACTATTTGAACTTTTAATAGTCATATCAATATTTATCATACTTGGAGGTATGACATTTTCAGCCTTTGATGGTCTTCAAAATACGGTTAAGATGAATGAATATATGCTTAATATTGAACAAGATATCAGAAGTGTACAAAGGTCTGCCATGCTATTACAAAGAAACCCAGGAGAAAATTGGATATATGGTATAGGGATAGATTTTTCTGAAGTAACTACTGATGGACTATACCGAGTTTTTAAGTGGTGTTCACCATATGCAGACTATGGAGATAATATTAAAACCAAATCAGATATACCAGGATATTCACCAGATGAGACAGCAATAGGTCCTTCCAATGGAGACATTCCTGTTCCAAGCCCAGAAAGTTATGCAGGATATTTAGAGACTAGATGTGGACAAGTAACTGATACATTTACTGGAATCTTAAGAACCATGCCTGGATATGATAGGAGTATTACATTACCAAAATCTACAATTACTCTTGGAGACGATAAAAATAAGCCTACATATATACTCTTTGAATCTGTATCTGGTAGAGCATTTTTCTATGATGATAGTGGTTCTCTTTTGAATTATTATCGAACTAGTGGTGGAGACGGCGAAATTGGAACAATACTTCCAGCTGATGAACTAATTCCATTTACATTAGAAATTACCCCAAAAGGTGCAGGTTCTACAAGATCTCTAACAGTTAGACCTCTTTCTGGGAAAATAGAAGTATTTACTAAAAGATGAAAACTATGAACAGGTTAAAGGACAAATACGAATCATTAGGTTTTGTAGAAGCTCTTATAGCAATAATGATTGTTGGAGTTTCCTCTATTATTCTAATGGAAATAGCGGTTAATACAATGCAAAATACTATTCAAAATGAAGTTATTGATACAATGACCCAATATGCTGTAGAGGGAGCAGAAATGGCTCAGCAAATATCTGATAGAGATTTACAATCGAGTGATAGAGATCTATTCCCAAAACCAACACCGGGAACAACTGTATGTTACAGATTTATTTCAGAGTTGGATTCTGAGACTAATCGTCAAATATTCTCTTTTGCAAAAACTACTGAGAATACCTTTATTCAATATAATGAAGATGACAGAAATACCTATAAAGAGGAAGCATTAATAGAAGAGGAAGAACTTTTTAGGATATTCTGTTTAGAAGGCTCTTCTGGGGAAAAGAATTTTGTAATAGGAAGGGTAATTGTTGGACAAAGGTATTCAGATGGGAGTATAACTAGAGGCAATGCTGTAAAAGACTATTCATACTTAACTGTTATAAAAAGATGAAGTATATAGAGGAAGAATCAAAATATGAAGGTTTTAGTTTAGTAGAAATGTTAATAACTATTGTAATAATTGGTATGGTAATGTTAATTTCATCTGTTACCCTTACATCATTAATAAAAGTATCTACCGTTTCAAGTAATAAAATAAGGGCTAGGAATGAATCCGAATTTGTCCTTGAATTAGTAAGAAGAACTGTTAGAAACTCTGACCCTTCCGATGTATATGTCTTCAATTCTCTTGGTGCTAGAAGATTTAATTATGAAAATAACACGGTAGAAAACTTTTCTGGGGGGAATTTAGATACTGCCTACCAACCCTTAGGAGAAAACGAACAGGGCAATGAGATACATTTCAGACCTTATGGATATAAAGATTGGATCTGCTTAGCATATTTTAAATCCTCTACGGATGATGAAAAGGGATACATACTTAGAACATCTGCTCAGGATTTGATGAATCAACATAATAATTGTTTTGGTTCTCCAGAATACATAATGATACTTAACTCTGACTATGTCGATATAAATTTGTTTGAGATAGCATATACTGTAGCCAATGATTCTAACTATATAATTAGATTTGATATAAAATCAGAACCTGTTGATTGGTATTTAGCAGATGGTGCTCCAATAAAGCGAGAGGTTATAAGACAAGGAATTGTTTCTACAGAAGGTTTGATATGGTAATATATATGTGTTATGTTAATTAAGAGTTAAATTGTTTAATTGCCCATATGTCAGATAAATCAAAAGTAATATTAATTGTAGAAGATGAGAAAGAACTTTTACAATCATATAAGGAATTGGTTGAATCTGCTGGATATGTATGTTTAACAGCCTTAGATGGTTATGAAGGTTTAGATATTCTTTCGAAGAATCTTGGTGGAATAGATTTAGTTCTTCTTGACCTTATGATGCCCGGTGTCGATGGTTTAGAAGTACTAAGAGCGGTAAAAGCAGATCCCGGTAAATATGGAGATATTCCAATAATTGTTCTTACAAATATGACAAGTGAAAATGTTATAAAAGAATCCTTTGATTTAGGTTCCTCCTCCTACCTAGTTAAGACAGATATGGATTATCAAGGATTAGTCAAAGAATTATCCAAATATTTGGGTTAATATAGATATATGTTTGAAAGCTATTCCTTTTCTGTTATATTATATATTAACAGTAATAATTTAAATCTGCTCTAAAATGGCCAAACTGCCTGATCATGTCGGAATTGATTTTGGAACTCACTCAGTGAAAGCTGTGGAATTGGCTAAAATATCATCTGAAAGACCAGTTTTAGTTAATCTAGGTTCTCAAGTTACTCCCAAGGGGGTTATAAACAGTGAAGATAAAAATGACAAAAAGAGATTAGCTGATGTTCTTCAAAAGCTGTTTGATTCTTCAAGAATTAAAAACAAAAATGTTGTAATGGCACTTCCAGAGTTCTCTGTATTTACTAGATTTTTAGAATTTCCTGGTGTTAAAAAAGAAGAATTAAAAGATGCAGTATATTTTGAAGCTAAACAGTATATTCCCATGCCTTTAAATGAAGTGCAACTTAGTTATGTTCCAATAGGTTTTAATACAGAAAAAAATGCTCCAAGAGTTCTTGTTGTAGCAGCTCCAAGAAAAATAATTGATATATATATAAATATAGCTATGATGGCTAGTTTGGATTTAATAGCAATTGAAACTGAATCTGTTGCAATGGGTAGAGCTATGTATAAATCTACAGGAAAAAAGGACCTAGTTATACTAGATTTTGGTGCAAATAGTACAGATATGAGTATACTATCCGATGGATATTTAGTATTTTCTCAAAGTATAGCAATAGGTTCTGATTCATTAACACAAGCAATTATTAATAAATTCAATTTCGAATATCAGAGAGCCGAAGAGTTTAAGAGAAACTATGGTGTATCAGAGAATGTACTGGAAGGTAAAATTTATAGTGTTCTCTCCCCTATTATTGAATCAATAATGGTAGAAGTACGAAGAGGAGTTGAATTCTATAAAAACAGAACTCTCTCTGTTGCTCCTATGGACTACCTTCTTAATGGTGATGGAGCCCTACTTCCGGGATTGGCAGAGTATGTATCTAAAAGTCTTAATGTGAATGCAATGATTGCATCTCCTTGGAATAATATACTTGTTGATAATAAGTTTAAGGATATAATCTCAAAGAGTGGACCTTCATATTCTGTAGCAATAGGGCTATCTTTAAAAGATGAGTAACGAAGTAAAAAATAAAACAGAAGAAATACCAGCTAAAACTAATGTTAAAAATCCTGCAGTAGAAGGAGTGGTTTCTACACCTCCAGAAAAGAAAGAAGAAAAAAAGGAAGAAAAAGAAACTAAGAAATCTGTAGCCCCAAATACCATCGTAGAGGAAGCAGGTATAAACCTTATTCCTACCATGAGTACAGAGGAGATTAAGGAGGATGAAAAGAAGAAAAAGATTAATAAAAGTGCATTGATAAGTCTGTCTATTCTTTTTTCTGTTTCTATTATAGTTGTTGGTCTAAATATTCTTTCAAAAATTCAATTAAATGCAGAAAGAGAAAGATTAAATGAGCATGAAAAAAGAGTATCAGCATATAGTCAACTTGTAGTAGATAATACTGAGATATTAGAAAGGGTTATGCTGTATAAGGATATAGAAGAAGGAAAATTCTCTACCAAATCAGTTATAGACTATGTTCAAAGTATTGCTGTAAAAAGTGGTAGCAGTAAATTAAGTGAATTTTCTTTCTCTGGAAGTAATGCATTTGCTTTCAGTGGAGAATCTACAGATTTAGAAGATGTCGCAAAACTTTGGTATCTTTTGACAAATGATTCTAAAATAGGAAATATTAATCTTAAATCTATCTCGAAGGGAGAAGATGGTGTACGATACTCTTTTGTAGGTGAATTGAAATTAGATCAGTTTACAAATTAATGGCAGATATAATTGATAAAAATTCTGGACAAACCAAAACAAAGAAAGAAATAGAAGCAATAAGTGAAAAAATTAAGGCTTCTAGACTGGGAATAAACGATATTATTATACCCTTAGCATCGGGCATAATATTGATAATGTTAGCCCTATTTGTATTTGTTCCAATGGTTAAATCAGCCATAAATTTTAGAGGTGAATATCGTGAAATTAAAGAAAAAGAAGAAGCTTTAACAAATTTGGAGGCTCAATTAAAAAGTATAGATGAAGGAACTTTCCAAATAGATTTATTGAATGCTAAAGAAGTTATTCCAAAAACATTAAGAGTATCCAGCTTTATGTACTATATAGATACCTTAGCCAATGAAAAAAGATTAACATCTCGTTCACTATCTGCCGGTGATATTCAAGTTACTGTAAGTAAAACTGTTGAGAACGAAAAGGAGAAAAAATCATACCTAGGTGTAAGTGGACCGTTAGCATACAATGGAACTTTGGAAAACATATTAGATTTTCTTGATAGCCTCTATTCTGCCTCCCCTTACATTATCTCTTCGGAGAATGTTTCTCTTAGACAATCAGGTGAAGAATGGAGAGTTACCTTAAATGTAACAGGTTATTATGTCCCAGAAGGTACAATAACAGCTGATTTATATGCTCCATTTACAAACTACACAAGATACCAAGACATAGTGGATATATTTGGACAGAAAGCAGAAAAATTAAGATGAGATTAAAGATCCTCGTCTATTAACATATTTTCATTATTCTCTTCGACATTCTCAGAAGGAACATCTTCTGTTCTATGTGAGTTATCATCTTTCAACAAAACCTTCACTCTTCTCTCGTTCCTAATAGCATTTATTGTTACTAAATCTCTTATTGAATTGATGGTTCTTCCTTTTCTTCCTATGACGACTCCCTTATCTGATTCTGCGACATCAATAGTCAATATAGTAAGACCAGGAAAATCTATACTTTCCCTCTCCTCTATCGTGACTTCATCGGGATTATTAACAATTGACTTAACAATGTGTTCTAATAGCTCTTTCATTTCTACCTAAAATATATTTTATTAAAATATTATACTACTCTTTCTTATCTTTTGTCTTCTTCTCTGTATTTGGCTTAGTAGAACCTCTTTTTAAACCCTTTACAATTCCTGCTTTAACAAAATATTGAGCTACAGTATCTGAAGGTTGAGCTCCACTAGCCAACCAATACTCTGCTCTCTCTTTATTAAAATCAAATATTGTAGGATTATTTCTAGGATTGTAGTAACCCAACTCCTCGATAGTTTTCCCATCTCTGGGTTTACTTGACTCAACAACCACAATTCTATAATGTGGCTGTCCTCTTCTTCCTGTTCTTTTTAATCTTATTTTTAACATGGACTGAATTCTATCAAATCAAATATCTTAATTCAAGGATTTACTCCTCTTCTAACAATTCAATAGCTTTTTGAGCAGCATCTTCTTCAGCTTTCTGTTTACTAGCACCATACCCTTCACTTAATTTTCTCTTGTTTACATCCAATTCTACTGTAAAGTATTTATCATGATCTGGACCTTCCTCTTTTATTATCTGATATGTAGGAGTTACTTTATATTTTGCCTGAATTAATTCTTGGATCTTAGTCTTAGGATCAATGAATAATGCATTCTCTACAATTTCATCAACTTTCTTAAGCAGTGTTCGTTCAACAAAAGCTTTACATGACTCATACCCACTATCTAAATATATGGCACCCAAAAGTGCTTCATATGTATTTGCAAGTAGATAATCCTTATCCCTACCACCTGAATCTTCCTCACCTTTGGACATCAAAAGATATTTCCCAACATCCAAATCTCTTGATTGTTGTGCTAAACTTTCTGTCCTTACCAATGCTGATCTGATAGATGTTAACTCTCCTTCTGATTTCTCTGGATATTTTTCAAACAATTTAAAAGAAATAATTAACTCTAATACAGCATCACCTAAAAACTCTAATCTTTCATTATTTTGTAAATCTTTATCTTTATTTTCATTAAGATATGACCTATGTGTTAAGGCTCTAATAACAAGGGATTTATCCGAAAAAGATATCCCTAATTTTTTTTCTAATTCTTCATTATTCATTTTCTTCCTCCTTTTTAGTTTGCTCATATATTGCTCCAAGTACACCATTTACAAATTTACCACTCACCTCCCCTCCAAAATCTTTAGCAACTTCAATTGCTTCATCAATTGCCACTTTCGGAGGAGTTATTTTCCCTATAAATCCTTCAAAAATTGCTATTCTTAATATTTGTAAATCAACAGATTTAATTTGATTTATTGGCCACTGTGGAGCATATTGTGATATTACTTTATCTATCTCTTCGGTATTCTCTGAAACTCCAGCTAATATCTTTCCATAAAGATCTTCGTTATACTCTTCCATTTCATTAATTTCTACTAATTCTTTGACAGGAATTTCCTCCATAGGAGCATCTTTGATATTAAAATATCTTGAAAACAACTCCTGTAATGCAAGTATTCTAGCTTGATGTCTTGGGTCTGTAGACCTTTTCATAATCTTTTACTTACTTACTTTTTTTATAGTTACCACAATATTGGCATTCAAAATGGCTTCTTTTTACATTACCACATTTAGGACATTTAGATACAGCCTTAACCTTTAGGGCATTGTGTGCTCTTCTTCTGTTCTTTCTTCCTTTTGATATTCTTCTTTTTGGTTGTGCTCCCATGATTTGTTATTTATATATTATAGCTTCGTGATTATATGTAATATATACATATATTTCAATATTATTATACTATCCAGCTTTCTTTTATTTCTATCTCCTCTCCAGCACTTATATTTTGTTCAATAATACCCTTTGCTAATTGTCCCTCTATATTGTCTTGTATATATCTTCTTAGGGGTCTTGCTCCCAATCCAGGTTCATTAGCTTTGTTTGCAATTAACATTGGTATTTGGTCAGACCACTTAATTAAAATATCCTTGCTACTAAGCCTCTTAGCAAGATCTTCTAAGAGTAGTGTGGCGATATTGGCCAAGTTCTTCAAGTCATGTGGATTAAATACAATTATTTGGTCAAATCTATTAATTAATTCTGGTTTTAAGGATTGTCTGACTTCTAGAAGAACTCTGTTCTTAGCTTCTTCCCATAAAGAGTGATCTTTTCCTAATGATTCTAATAACATTGCACTTCCAATATTACTTGTACATATTATTATTGTATTTGTAAAATCAATGGTCTCACCATGTGTACTAGTTAATCTTCCTTCATCAAATAGTTGTAGGAAAAGATCCAAAATATTTGCATGAGCTTTCTCTATCTCATCAAAAAGAACCACCGTATGAGGATTACTCTTAACTTTGTCTAATAAAGTGATTGAGGTTTGAGTGAAATCTTTGGAGGTTGATGAACCAAGAAATTTTTGTATACTTTCAATCTCTTGATATTCTGACATATCAACTCTAATAATATTCTCTTCTGCACCAAAGAATTCTTCACCTACTACTTTTGCTAAGTGTGTTTTACCAACCCCCGTAGGCCCTACAAAGAGAAATACCCCAATTGGCTTCTCAGGATTTCTAATATCAGTTCTGGCTCTTCTTAAGGCCTCTGTAATTGCAACTACAGCTTCCTCTTGACCTATCACCCTAGCTTTTATATTTTCTTCTAACTTCATTAATCTATTACTCTCTTCTTGATCTATTGCTGTTACATTAATATTCTTTTGTATAGATATGGATTTAGAAACATGTTCAGCTGTTATCTTCTGTATACCGTTAGACTGAGCCCATGCACATGTAGCTTCCAATGTCTCCACAGCACTACTTGGTAACTTCCTCTCTTTAATATATCTCTGTGCCATTTCTACCGATGCAAATAGTGCAGGAAATGTCAAAAAACATCCAAAATTTTTCTCTAAAGAAGGTATCTTACTCTCCAGTATAGTAAGTGTGTCTTTTGCTGAAACCTCTTTAACTTCGATATTTGTAAAACTTTGTCTTAATGACTCACTACTATAAAAATATCTTTTATAATCAGAATAGTTTGTTGTACCAACTATTGGAAACTTACTATCTAATATATATGGCAAAAGTATACCAGCTATAGAGTGATTAGATTCCTCTGCTTTTCTTGGTATTAACTCCTGTATTTCATCTATATATAATATTGTATTACCAGCATTTTCTAACTCCCTTATTGCCCTTATGATGAGTTCCTCAATATTTTTCTCCTTCTTTGATATAGCTATCAAACCATTAAGATCTAACTGTATAATTCTCTTCTCTTTAAGCTGTATTGGTACATCTCCAGAATTGATTCTTTGTGCAAGCCCTAATATAAGGCTGGATTTTCCTACTCCAGGTTCCCCTATTAGTAGTGCATTTTTATTACTAAGCTTACCCAAAGTTGAAGCCAAAGCCTCCACTTCATCATCATGCCCAATACCAAATATATCCTTTGATTCAGAAACCATTTTATTTAGATCTGTACTAAAATGACTCAGTATGAATGTATAGCCATATATCCATTGCCTAGCTACTCCACCCTTTCTGTAGTATGGAGTATTAGGATCTAGATACTTAGTCCTGTTTCTTCTATATGTTATTTCATTATTATAGGAACAAATCTCTCTGAGAATATCAATATTTAATCCATTTTTTAATAAGAATTTTTCAAACTTTGGAAATATCTTTGTTATTGCTAAAAACAAATGTTGAGGTTGAATCTCCCTACTATTTGTTAACAATGCCTCCTCCAATGTATATGTTAGAAAACTTCTTAGTCCTGTTACTGGAAATTCTGAAATACTACTTTCATTTGTCTCCTCCTGTTCAAGAAGATCTACTGTGATATCCACTCCCGTTCTCCTTATAATCTGTTGCACTTCAAAATTTGATTCAACAAGATCCCTCAAAAGCCAAGAAGTTTTAAATGTATTATTCTGATTAAAAGTACAAAGCAATTCTAAAGTTTCATCATTAAGAAAATTAATTGTTTCAAGATGGGCATATCTACCAAATTTAAATCCACTTCCCTTTATTTCATCTATATCTTTTTGAGGAATAGCTTTAATCTTAGGAAGTTGGATTGGGTGACTTTTTTCTTCATAGAAATCATGCCAAAGAATTATTACACTTAGAATTGATATCCCAAAAAGGAAATTAACAAATTTAGAACTAAGCAAATCTACTATTGCAGGAAACGAATCTAATAATGTTGAATATTTGAGCATAAATCCAAATGCAATTATGAGCCCAGGTATAACGAGAACATTGGCAATCATTCTTTTCGTGTCATTAAATTTCTTATACCTAAGGAAATTGCTTAAAAGTGCTTCAATTTGAGGTGTAGTTATGCTGAAAAAATGATCTCTTGTTAGTGTAAATATAGATTCACTCTCACTCTCAAATATCGGATATTTATTTTCAATCATGCCAAATTTCCCATTATCTTTGTTATGGTATCCTACTAATGTTTTATTTATTCCTTTAAGAGTTATTGCCATAATTAAATTAAAGATATTAAAACAAAGACTAATGAGCCAATTGGTAGTATTAGCCAGATGATGAAAAGGAGTAGGTAGCAGAAAATACCGAGAGTATAGATAGATATACCGATTGGAAGATAAAGCAGCTTCATAAGTATTCCAAAGAAAATACCTATTACAGAAAAATCTCTATGCCAGGGTAGGAAGAAGTTTTTTAGAAGAAGAGAAATTGAAAATTGGTCGTCAAGTACAACACTTAGCCTGGCAAACCTTTTAAGGTGCCACACTGGCATTTTTATGTACCACCATCTCAAAAAATCCTGCAATGTATATACTGCTATAGCAGGGTATGAGTCAATTTTGATTTGGTTTAGTAATTGTTGGCCCGAGCTATCTACGAGCGTATTTTGTGTTCTCATTTTGGGCAGTTAAATTGTTACTTAAGTTTATTGCAAAACGGGAATATCTGCAAGTAATTTAATCGAGGTCAGACCTAGGTCTGACCTTAAGGTATTAAAATGGTAGAATCTTGATATGAATTTTTACAAAAGACTAAAGGAGAAAAAGGGATATATCACAGCTTTAGCACCAATGGAGGGAATAACAGATTCTAGTTTTAGGCAAGTCTTATGTGATATAGGTAGGCCAGATCTATTCTTCACAGAGTTCTTGAGTGTAGAAGGGTTTTGTTCGAAAGGAAGGGAGCAGGTTCTACATAGGTTACACCTCTTTAAGAAAGAGAGACCCATTATAGTTCAACTTTGGGGAAATGTTCCTGAATATTATGCAAAAACGGTCAAGTATATTAAGAAACTTAAACCTGCAGGTATTGATATAAATATTGGATGCTCTGTTAGGGATGTATTGTCTGGTGGTAGAGGTTCTGCATTAATAAAAGATAGAAAATTGGTTGAAAAGATTATAGATACTGTTCGAGGTGAGGTTGAGGGGACACCTGTGAGTGTCAAAACAAGGTTAGGTTACGACTGCATTGATATAGACGGTTGGATCAGGTTTTTACTCGAACTAAAGCTAGACCTGATTACGATTCATGGCAGGATTTCCAAAGAAGGCTACTCCACCCCATCAAATTGGGAGAAAATTTCAGAATGTGTAAAGTTAAGAGATGAAATATCTCCAGATACTTTGATTATAGGTAATGGTGATATAAAAAGTTTGGAACAGGGAGAGAGTATGTAAAAAAATATGGAGTGGATGGCTTTATGGTAGGCAGAGGTATTTTGAATAATCCTTGGTTGTTTAGCGGTAGGGAGGATATTTCGAAAGAAGAAAGAATAGATGTCTTGATTAAGCATTTTGAAATATTTGAAAAAGTATGGAGAGGGAAAAAACCATTTAATAGTCAAAAAAAATATATTAAAGCATATATATGTAATTTTGATGGTGCTAATGAATTGAGAAAAGAGTTAATGAAATGTGATAGTTTTGAGGAGATACAAAAAGTAATAATGTTGTAGCAAAGTTGTCAATGTGAATATATAATGGGTGGTTATGAAGAAACTAAAAGAGGAAGGGATAATTAAATTGCTGTTTTTCGTCTACGAGAAGTATTACAAGAATACTAAGTTTGTTTGGCAAATTAGATGGTATTTAGTGTTGCAAGCTATTAGTAAACTCTATCCGTTGTTAATAAGTTATCTTCTGGGAAGAGTCATAGATAGTAGTATATATTCCATAAATAATAACGGAGAGTTTAGAGATGTGATTCCTTTAATTATAATCTTTGGGATAGTAGCTCTGGCTTGGACCTTAGTTAATAATGTATTCCAATATGTAGATTCAATGATAGATTTATGGATCTCATACTTAGATGATGATGTATATCTAAAAAAATATATACAAGTCGAGCCAAAGGCTTATGAAGATCCAAATTTTGTTAATGAAAAAGGTATTTTAAATTGGAATTCACATACAGTTATTAATAACTTTTTTCAATCATTAGAAGTAGTTTCTACCTTTCCTGTTGTTGTAATATCTTTTCTTGCGATTTATGCTCAAATGCCCCTACTCTCCTTGCTTGCTGTAATAGCAACGATCCCGAGTGCAATAATAATTGCCAAATTTGGTAGAAAAGTTTGGGGAATTTGGAGTGATAGAGGAGAGGAAAAAATAAAATACTCAAGTTATAGAAGTACCCTTTGGGAAAGTAATTTTGAAAAATTACAAGAGGTTTATGTTTTTAAGTATGGTAAATACCTACTAGATATGGCTAAAAAAATTAATGAAAGATTCATAGAAAAATTTAGGAAGAACTATATTAGTCGATATTCTTGGTCTACTGTTGCGAATTTCGTATCCAATATTGTGAATATCTTTGTCTTAATATTTTCAATTCAGATGGTTTTTGAAGGTAATATGACTATTGGTATGCTTACTTTTATTATTGCTGCATACCAAAGGTTTAATGGGGATGTGTCAGAAATTTTGTATAAGATATCTTCTGTGCTGGGAAATAAGAAGTTTTTCGTAACTTTTTACAATGTATTAAATTGGGAAAACAGTATAGTGAGTGGAGAAAAGAAGTTAGACAATATAAAAACAGGATTATCCATTGAATTCAAAAATGTTTGGTTTAGGTATCCAAAGACTAAGAAATGGATATTAAAGGATGTAAGTTTTAAAGTTGATAAGGATGAAGATATTGCAATAGTTGGGAAGAACGGAGCAGGAAAGAGTACTATGATTAAGCTTCTTCTTCGTATATATGACCCTCAAAAGGGAGATATTTTTGTAGATGGAACTAATATTAAGGAACTAGATATTGATTCGTACTATAAATTGATAGGGATTCTTTCGCAGTCATTTAATCAATTAAGTATAACTGTACAGGATAATATATACATCGGTGATGTATCAAAAAATATGGATGGTGAGATTAAAGAGGCTGCTAAAAAAGCGGATATTCATGATACTATAATGGAGCTTCCTGAAAAGTATAGTACTTTTTTGAGTCGGGAAGTAAAGGATGGCATACAGCTCTCTGGTGGTCAGTGGCAGAAGTTAGCAATAGCGAGAGCATTTTTTAGAAATGCTAAGTTATTAATATTAGATGAACCTACTAGTGGAGTTGATAGTATTTCAGAAGAGAAGATTTTTGAAAATATTAGAAAGAATGCTCAAAACAGAACAACAGTAATTGTCTCTCATAGGTTTGCTACCGTAAGGAAAGCGGGAAGAATATTGGTAATTGATGATGGGAGGATAGCTGAGGATGGAGATCACACTACTCTGCTTAAGCAGAATGGTTTATATGCACAGATGTATAATAAACAGGTTGGTTAGGAAGTACTAACAAATGAATATATTATTTCCTTAAGATATTCTATATCTTCATAACTATGATTATTTAGAGGTTCTCCTTCTCTTGTATATTCAATCATTTTTGCATTAATCACATTCTTTTCTATAATAATTTTCAACTTCTCAAAAGGTATTGCTGGATCCTTACTTTTTTGAATTATTAATACTTCTTTATCAATTTCCTTTAACATTTCAATTGGATCAATACCTTTCATTTCAAGCCAACTATATGGAAATCCAATAAATATGTATTTTTTGATATTTAAAACATTTTCTTTATTAGCTATGTATGAAAGATAGGATCCAGCACTTTTACATACTGCTATACAATCATCCTTGATATTTAGCTTTCTTAGTTTATTTAACTCCAACTCAAAGTTTATATCCTCTTCTCCACTTTCCCAATGTGAATAATGAATAATTTCTTTTGAATCTTTGTTAAATTGATTTGCTAATGAGTCAATCCACACTCTGTTTTTTGCACTATTCCCAGGAAGGAATATATATTCCATATAAATAGTATATCAGATATTAATTTAATCTAGATTTAATAACTTATTACTAAAATATATGAAAATAAATTGACACAAGGTTCCATATATGACACAATTATTTAGAAAAGAAGTATATATAGAATCCAGTGCAGAAAAAGAGCTAGCTCTTTTTGAGAAGAGTGTTAGAAAGGAATTTGTATCTTTGATCCTAGAGTTGAGAAAATATGGAACGTTGAAATATCCAGAAGGAAGAAAGATTGTGGGCTACGATTTATACGAGATGAGGGTAAAGGATGACGGGATATATAGATGTATGTATTCTTACTTAGGGCAAGACATCGTTATTCTTACTGCATTTAGAAAGAAGACACAGAAAACACCTTTGAGAGAGATAGAGAAGGCTCTGAAAAGGAAAAATAGATTAATATAGAAAAATATGAAAAAGAAAAATTTAATAACAATAGAAGAATATATAAAAAAGAACTTTACATCTGAAGATGTTAAGGAAATAGAAAGAGTAGCAAATCAAAGAATAGCCCTAAGGGAAATAAAAGAGCTTAGAGAGAAGTATGGATATTCTCAAGATACTTTATCTATTAAATCAGGGATACCACGTAGCACGATTAGTAAGATTGAAACAGGGAATAGAAATGTGTCTATTTCTAAATTAGTCCAAATAGCTAATGCTTTAGATAGAGATCTTGAAATAAGGTTTGTAAAAAGGAAGAAGTAATATTATCCTTCCAAATGCTCTTTTGCATATGCAGTTAAGTTCTTTCTTTTTGCCCAAGTCCTCTGTGTATCAGTCAAAAGTTTCTTTCTTAACCTTATGTTCTTAGGTGTAACCTCTATTAATTCATCATTATTTATAAAAGAAAGAGCATACTCTATGGTTAATTGTATAGGTGCTTTAAGTGCTATCTCTGTTACTTCTGCACGAGACATTCTTACATTTGTCTTATGTCTTGCCTTACATGGATTAACCTCAAGATCATTCTCATGATTATTTATACCAATAATCATTCCTTCATATACCTCTGTAGAACCCTCTATGAATAATTTCCCTCTCTCTTGTACTGTCATCAATGCATATGCTAATGCTGTTCCTGTCTCAGTGGATATAATAGCTCCTTTTCTAAATAACTCATTACCTTCTTGATGTGGTACATAGTCAACAATATAGCTATTAATAACGGCAGTACCTTTAGTAGCTGTCATTAATACTCTATGTAATCCTATTAGATTTCTAGTTAGTATATTAAATGTATATGTGTTTTCTCCTTCATTATTCTCAATATCTATTAATTTTCCTCCCCTTTCATTAACTTCTTGGGTTATTGTACTAAAGTACATTTCTGGAGCATTAATACTTAATTCTTCCATAGGTTCACACTTTACCCCATCTATCTCTTGTAGTATTACCTCTGGTTTACTCAATTCAAATTCATACCCTTCTCTTCTTAGCTGTTCTACTAATATTGCCAATTGCAATTCTCCCCTACCAGCTACAAAATAGCTGTTACTTCCTACATTAGTTATATTCAAACTAATATTTAAATTCTTCTCCTGTTCTAACCTTTGTCCTAGCTGTTTTGCAGTTACAAATTTTCCCTCTTTCCCTACAAAAGGTGATGTATTAGCAGAGAACTTAACCCTTACAGATGGTGGAGTCATTTTAATTTCTGGTAATGGTTGAGGATTATCTAAACTGCAAAGTGTCGCACCAATATCTGTAGAATCAATTCCTGTTAATGCAATTATTTCACCAGTAGATGCACTTTCAACCTTTTCCCAACTCATACCCTCTTTCACAAATATCTCTCTAACTCTACCCTGTTTCTTTTCAAAATCTTCTTTATTTGAAACAAGTATTACAGGATCATTTACGGATATTTTTCCATTTGATATTTTCCCAATTAAATATCTACCTAAATGTTCATTGTATTCAACTGATGTGATTTGCATTTGGAATGGTTTATTCTCATCTCCTTTTGGACTAGGTAGATTGTTTACAATTTCATCTAGTATTGGTGTTAGGTCTCCTGTTGTGACGTTAGGAATTGTTAGATCTCCATCTGGAAGTACTTCCCAAATTTTTCCTTCTCTTGCTATACCGTAGAAAATTTTAAAATCCAATTGATCTTCATTAGTAGCTAAATTAAGGAAAAGGTCTTGTATCTTGGATATTGTTTTCTTTACATTTGCTAACTTCTTATCTACCTTATTTACCAATACTACTGGTTTTAGTCCTAACTCTAAAGCTTTTTTAAGTACAAACTTAGTTTGTGGCATAGTACCTTCTTTTGCATCTACCAAAAGAAGACAGCTATCTGCCATGTTTAATGTCCTTTCTACTTCTCCTCCAAAGTCTGCGTGTCCTGGTGTGTCTATGATGTTTATTTTTACATCCTTGTATTTAATGGATATATTCTTTGCATTTATGGTTATACCTTTCTCTCTTTCTAATTCTCCTACATCCAATATTCTTGTTTGGTTCATCTCTTCTTCATTTTCTCTAAACATGTGGGTTTGCTTCATAAAGGCATCTACCAGGGTAGTTTTACCATGGTCTACATGCGCGATAATAGCAAGATTTCTTAAGTTTTGTTTCTCAATATTGGAATTTGGCATAAGAGGGTGTAATTCTAGCACAAAAAGGGTGTAAAAAGAAGGTTCGGAGAGATTTTATTTTTCCAAATTTTCTATGAATTTGTCTAATCTTTTTTCGTGCAAAGTCGAATCATTGAAATACAAATCAAGAATGATTTTTAAATCCATGAGCTCTTTTTCCAAGTTTTCATATCCCAAATCACTTTTAGGTGTGTCTGTAGCTTTAAGATAATTATCTTTTTCCAGGCATTCTCTTAAATGATCTAGTAATGCTAATTTACAGAAATATTTGTTTTGCCATTTTCCGTTCTTTAGTGCTTTGTATTTTTCCTTCGTTGTCATTATCTCTCCCTAATAAATTCAAATCTCTTTACCTTAGTACCGTCTTCAAACTCTTTGTAGCCCATAAACATATCTACAGGTCTAGCCCATATCTGTCCTTTTGTTTTGTCATATAGTCCTACATATATAACCATATCTTCTTCTGTCTCACTATGTTTTGCTAAGAATAGTGCAAGGAATAGTTCACCCTTAAAATGTTTATATACTCCTGGTTTGAATTTTTGTGGTCTAGGCATACCCTGTTCTCTGGTCTTAATCTTAATATTTGTATAGAATAACATATTTAATACAGTATTTCTAAATATGGAAGTTATACAACAATTAAAGAAGATATATGATTTAAAGGGTGAATTAAGATTGTTGGAAGATGTAAAAGAGGGATATATTAGTGTTAATAGTATATTAATAGATGATGGAAAGAAATACTTTCTTAAGCAGTATGGGTTTGATGATATAGAAAGGATTGATAATATACATAAGGTTGAGGATATATTCTTTAAGAAAGATATTCCAATAGTTATGCCATATGAGTGTAAAGATGGGAGTAAGGTATTTACATTTAAAGAAAAATACTACACTCTATATCCTTTTGTATATGGTCGTATGTTAAGAAGAGAGAATCTTTCTAATCAAGCTATATCTTCTTTAGGAAATATCTTAGGAAGAATACATCTAGTGAGTAAGGATGGTTATCCCTCTACTGTTTTTAGAAGTAAAAAATACTGGGATATGGAGGAGTTTGTAAAGGAAGCAGAAAGGATATTGCTTCAGATTCAAAATATGAAGGAGAAGAGTGATATAGATATGAAATTTGCAATATACCTAGAAAAGAAGATTAATATGGCTAAGGAAAATGATTTAAGATTTGAAGACTTTAATATAAAGAATGATCATCTAATACATGGAGATTATCATGAGAAGAATGTTTTCTTTGATAATGATGTAGATGAAATCAAATATGTTTTTGATTTGGATAATACAACTATAGCTCCTAGATCATATGAGTTAGTTAGGGCTTTGGATCTAACATGTTTAAATTTGGGATATGATGATGAGTGCAGATCTAATGCTAAGGTATTTCTAGATTCGTATAGAAATGTATATGATATTTCTAAGGAGGAATTAATGGACGGTTTCAAGGTTTACTTTTTAAAGAAAGTTCATTCCTTATGGATAGCGACAGAACATTATGTAAACAATAGTACAAGGGTTGATTGCTTTTTAGATAATGAGATAAGTATGTTAGATTTTTATTCAAAAGGTTTAGAAGGGTTAGTTGAGAAATTAATTCACTAACTAAAACTCCTCAATAATATATGTACTCTCTACTAGATCCATATCCCCTTTCATCTGTGATATCTCATACATATTTTCTTCATTGTAATATTTCTTTTTAAGTTTCTTAAACTGACTCTCTGTAATCCATATATTCTTTCCATTAACAGTATCCATTAATTCTCCTTTTGGATTAATCATATGTATTATGAAAAACATCTTGTCCTCTACTAACTCCCCTGTATCTTTTAATACGACATGGTCATGTACTAATCTCTTTATATGTATATTCTCACACTCTAATCCACTCTCTTCTTTTAATTCTCTTTTTGCAGTCTCTATAACCTTCTCTCCATATCTAATCTTTCCTGTTATAAAGCCACTATATCCAAAATATGGTTCTTTAGTTCTTTCTTGTATTAATAGATATTTCTTTTTTCCTTCTGTCTTAGTAGCTACAATCATTACTGCTACTTTAGGTTGCTTCTCAATACTTGCTTCATCAGTATCCATACGGTTTGCAAATTCCTTTCCCTTTACAGTTAATGAGTATCTAGAATCTTTCTTAATAACATACCCACACTCTATTAAAGTATTAATATGGTATGAAAAATGATCACTACTTAGTCCTTGTATATTTAGATCTGTGAATCTTGAATTAGGTGTAAAGAGGAGTTCCTTAAGTATGAGCATTTGTATTTTATGTAGGTCTGTCATGTGTATATATTAATATATTAGTAACTGAATATATCAGGTGTAGGTAATAGATACTAGTGAAATAGATTTAACTAAAATATATATATTTAATGGTATAATTTTCTATGGAATTTCAGGATACTGTTAGAGAAAATGAAGTTGTTGAGATAGAACCATTACTTCAATCTCTTACGGAATCTGATTGGGAAGAGGCTGGATGGCCTGTTATATCCTCTGCCTCTAAAGAGAGTTACATTAATTCTATTACATGTGATTCGGAACATGTTCGATTATGGGAACAGGTTCTTAACAAGAAGAATTTCATTATTCCCGAAGTACAGAATACATACAATCCTAAGAAGGATAATTTATTTATAATCCATTCTTTTGAGGATGAGAATGGTAATGAATGTATTTTTAAGGCAGTGACTACATCTTTAAATTCCTTTTCTAGGGATCCTAAAAACATGATTAACTATACATACAATGGTAAACCTCAGGATAGTGTAATAAGGAATAGGTCAGGAAAAGGATGTGCATATCCAACTTGTAATTTTTGGAATGATTTTTATGATAAGCTTTCTGAAGATAAATTAGGGGCATATCCTATTCCTACTAGAGAATGGAGAAAGAAATTTATATTAAGTAAATATTTTAATAAATAGAGAGACTTTTCCCAGGTGTTTTGAGAGGAAGGAATTTAAAAAATTCGAAGTTATATGTTTTTGAGAAAATGGCTAGAGATATTAAATATTACAAACTCAAATTCCTCTTTAAATAATACTCCCCTATCTTCTTTAGTTCTTCCAGAACCTTATCTCTTTTATCCCTATACTGGATACCAATTATCCTGAGTGATATTTTTATCATCATTTAGGTATATCAGAGTATCCTATCTAACCCTTTTAACAAAACAAGACTTCATTTCCCCATCTTTGTTAAATTCTTCTTTTATTAAATCAAAACTTTCTTTCTTTACAAATGCATACATATTAGGGAATTTATCCTTATATGTATTTAATGTTATTTTCTTAAAACCTTGTTTAATAGCATAATCAATTATTCTGTTATATGTTTCTCTCCATATACCTAGTCCTCTATATTCATCTAGAACACCTACATTCCATATATGTAATGTATCACTATTAGTTTTGTAACAGATTGCAAAGGCTATACACTTATCATCATCATATACTGATATTAATATCCCTTTATCTTTAATCTTGTTTAACCAATCTTCTTTGTTATGGTATTTTAAAGTTTTTTCTTTAGAGGGATTGAATATTTCAATAGAGAGTATTAAAGGGTTATCTATGTTTGAGATATCATTTAGTTTGTAGGTAAGGTTGGGGATCATAGGGTATTATTATAGCAGAGAATATAAATGGTGGGCGATATTAAAAAGTATAGAACCTAAGAGTCCTGTCTAATTAATTCTAGTGATATAATTCTCATATGGTAGATATTAAATATTCCCAAAACTTATATAAAAATAAAAAAAATTTAGAAAGAATAATAACTTCTATTAATATCTCTAATAACGATACTGTAATTGATATAGGGGCTGGTACAGGAGCAATAACAAAAGAATTAGTAAAACATTGTAATAACGTAATAGCATACGAATTAGATTCAAGATATTTTGGTATATTGGAAGAACTTTTTAAAGATAATCCTAACGTTGTTTTAAAAAATGAAGACTTCCTTACCTCTGACTTACCCAATAATGGATACAAAGTGTTTGCAAATATACCATTTTCCTTAACTTCAGATATTATTAACAAAATTACAGATATAGAATCAAAACTAATTGAAGCATATATATTTGTTCAAAAAGAATCTGCTGAAAGATATATGGGTATACCAAAGAATACTCAAATAGGTGCAATAGTTTCCTCTGTATATAATCTTAGTATGGTTGAAAGTTTTAATAGGGAGGATTTTAATCCTGTACCCAATGTAGATATTGTTTTACTTAGGATTATGAAGAAGAATAATGCTGAGGAAGAATTTAAATTATATAGGGATTTTATTACATATATTTTTAATCAGATGAATGGGAATGTGTTAGATACATTTAAAAAGCTTTTTACATTTAATCAATTGAGATACATAAGGGATCAGTTGAAAAGGAATGGTTATTGTGTACCCTCTGATATTCCTTCTGGGTATTATTTAGATATATTCCAATATTTTAAGAGTAATGGTGTGGATTATAGAAAGAGAGTTGAGGGACATTATATTAAGCATATAGAACAACATAAAGGGAGGGAGAAGGTAAATAGGACTAGGGTGTAGGGATGGGGATAGTAAGTGCATGAACTTTTTTATAGAATTACAGTCTTCCTATATTTTTATTATGAAAATAATCTTCCCCTTCTCATCTCTTAATCCAATCTTATTAAATAATATTTCTTTAGGTAAATTATCATTAAAATAATTCCAACAATCATTTGCTCTATCTCTTCTAGTGTAATTACTTAAATTAATATGATTTGCAATATAATCTTTTTCTTCTATATCCCTTTCTATCCTTCTTACATTATTAATATATTCTTCATTATTATTAATTCCTAGTTCCTTAGTTATTCTGTCTAACTCTTGGTATATATCTTTTCTTTGTGGAAATTTTAATGCTATCCAAGTATATGGATTATCGAATTTGTAATTAGGTTCCTTGTCTTCTTTTGTTAATATATATTCTTCTTTCTTGATTGTGAATGGTTTTAATTTGTGTATATTGGCTTGTAGGGTTTCCTTTAATTCGGCTATCTTGTCTTCATCCATTTCGATGTTCGCAATGGTTATGTGAGTGTCTGAATCTAGTGGTTTGTTTTTAAATCTAAAGTCATTTTGGTATATATAATTTCTTAGATTGTTAAGAAATTTTAAATCTCTTTCAGTTGGGATAACTACTAATGTATAGTTCATGGTTAAGTATATCAGGAAATAGTAATGGTGGGTGATATAATTCCTATATTAAAATAAAATGTTAATATTATGATTATCAGAAAGGCAAGAATAGATGACATAGACTCAATCCAGAAGGTTATAAGAGAATCTATTCTAGCTACACATAAAGATTTATACCCTGAAGATGATATACAAGAGACCTTTAATAACTATACCAATGAGAAACTCACCAAATATATTACAAATGACGATTATTTTGTAGTAGAAGACGATGGAGAGATAGTGGGTTGTGTATTAGCAAAGGAGGACAAGATGAGATCTCTTTATGTACTACCTTCACAAATGGGCAAAGGCTTAGGTAGGGAATTAGCAGAAGTAGCTGAGAAATGTATTAAAGATAATGGTTATAAAAGAATTTGGTTGTGGTCTAGTTTAGTAGCACATGGTTTTTACAAACACTTAGGTTATAAGGATCTAAAAGAAATACCTAATGAGGATGGTATAGTTCTACACATAGAGATGGAAAAAGTTTTCTAATGGTGGGAGGTGTTGGATGGCTTTGAACTTAAAACTAAAGCTTCTCTAAGTATCTTTCTTAATTAAACTTCTATCTCTAAATTCTATTTCAACGAGATTTGTAAACTTTGTTTTAAAAAATCTACCCTCAGGATACTCAGCAGATTTATTAATAAATGCCCTTGAGATATTCTCAAAAGTTTTATCATACTCTTTGGCTATTATTGATATGTGCTCTATACCTAGTTTAATTTTCCCATTATCTACATTAGGTTTAGGCTCAAATATCTCTACACCTTTTAAAGAAATATCATTGGAAACAAATTCATCTCTAAAGGAAAATATTGACACTTTTCTACCATGTAAATCGTTTGTAAAGTTGTGTGACATGTATGAAGATAGGAGATTGTAGTAATGGGTATACTCTTCATGAGATGATGTCTGAATGCCTAAGTGATCACCTTCAAAAGTATTATTTGATAAATCTACTCCCAATATAGACCTTGAATAATTAGTTATGAGAGGGAAGTATAAATTACAGAATTCTTCTAGCTCTTGTAAGTTGCCTAGATAATATTTATCCATAAGATAATTATACTTTATCTGTATGCTTTATGGGAATGGTGGGCCCTGAAGGACTCGAACTTAAAAACTAAACAACCTATATCTCTTTCTCTGCCTATAATCATGAAAAACAAAAATGGGCGATACGGGACTCGAACCTGTGACCTTCACAATGTCAATGTGACGCTCTAACCAGCTGAGCTAATCGCCCATTACATACTATGGATTATATTTTTTTTAACATTCTTTTTCAACATATGTATAATCATAGGTATATGGAAAACAAACAACTAACAAATGAACAGAAAGAATTCCTAAAAAAGGTATTTAATAGAACCATGGATAAATATAGTAAAACAATAATTAAATTACAAAATGCATAGTATGGATAAGAGAGTAAGTAAGGAAGAATTAGAATATATAGCTGGATTATTTACTGAGTATATGAGAGAGAATGATGGTAGTAGTTCTGAGTATGAGGTTAGGAATAGTGGTAAGTTAGATAGTTCAATAACACAACCATTCCAGAAAATATCAGGAAATGATCTGTACCCTACTCTAGTATCTAGGGCTTCTATGTTATATTACCTCTGCATTAAGAATCATCCTTTTGAGGATGGTAATAAGAGAATGGGTATATTTGTATTATTAATATATTTAGCAAAGAATGGATATTGGTTAGATTGTAATGAGGAAGAGTTATTTGATATCACTGTATATACAGCAGGAAGTAATGTTAAGGATATGGAAGAAGTAAGGGGGAAGATAGAAGATTTTATTGGAAATAATCTTGTAAATTTTTAAAGTAAATCTTTGTAATCTACAAAATCAATATCCTCTAATTTTTTCTCTTCGTTAAGCTTTGCCCAAAGTTCTGTAATGAAATCAGGTGATTCTTCTAGAGGTTCCATATATATGTTTACACTCTTTTTGTCTTCCAAAGCTATCGGTATGAATGTTAATGCAAAATCCCCTGATTCAATGAAATATACTTTTTGATTCCATATTCTTGGAGTTTCAGAATTGTTTACAGATGTATAGTCACATAATTGCTCAAAAAGATCTAGATTATCTACATCATATGATCTAATTCTTGTTAGCTTTGTAGGTAGGGTCTTATCTGCTTTCAAAAATTTTATATATTCATTTATATCTTTTAAGTTTATGTTATATACGATCTCATCTACGACAGTGAATTGATCTCCTCCCGTTAGCATATTTTCTATATTAAATCGTATTTTATCTAATGCTTCCTGTTTTGAGTTATCTTCTATACCTGTAGGATCATCAAGAAATCTTTTTGTCATTTTTAAAAGGTATTAAATTATTGGGGTAGTGTTTATAGTATATTAAATTTCGTTAATATTTTCTATATAGTTATTTTCGTACTACTAGTTTTTGTACAATCCAAACGTATTGGTTTATCTCTTCCTAATGACCCTATCTATTAATCCGTACTCCTTAGCCTCCTTAGCTGTAAAATACTTATCCCTATCAGCATCCTTTTCTATTTGTTTAATACTTCTTCCTGTTTTTTCTGAAAGTATTTTGTAAAGTACCTCTCTTGTTTTAATAATCTCTTTTGCTTCTATAGCTATATCACTTGCTTGTCCCTCTACTCCACCCAGTGGTTGGTGTATATGTATTTTGCTATTTGGTAGTGCAAATCTCTTTCCCTTTGTACCATTTGTTAAAAGTACTGTGCCCATAGAGGCTGCTATACCTATTGCTGTTGTAGATATATCACATTTGATGTAATTCATTGTATCTAGTATCGCCATTCCTGCTGTAACTTGTCCACCGTATGAATTTATGAACATCTGAATATCTTCATCAGGATTCTCTTTCTCGAGGAATAGTAATTGGGCGATTATTGTATTTGCCATATTTGTTTCTATGGTACCACTTACAAATATGATCCTATCTTTGAGTAGTCTTGAGTATATGTCGTATGCTCTCTCTCCTCCCCTTTCCTTTTCTATTACTGTTGGTATTAAATTCATAATATTTATATATTACAATTTATTCACCTAATACTTCTTTTACAAATGATTGGAAAGCTTTCTCTTTTTCTTCGATTCTTCTTATGTACTCTTTCCATTGCTCATTCTCAAATATATCTTTATCTGTATCTTTAGGAGCTCCATTCCTTATGTTATTTATTTTCTCTTTTAGATCTTCATCTGTTACCTTTATATCTTTATCTTTGATATACATTTTTAGAAATACATCTGTTTGAAGTGCCTGCTCTGCATCTTTTAACCAGAGCTCTCTCATTTTCTCTAATGTAATATTATTTGCTTTAAGAAAATCATCTATATTTATTCCTTTCTGTTGCATATCGTTTACAAAAGCTCTTTCTCTTTCCTCTGCTTCAAACTTGATAGCTGGTTGTGGTATTTCAATCTTCGATATTTTTATTCCTTCAAGTATGGCTTTGTCTTCATTTTGGTGTTTGATCATATGTTCTTTCTGCTTCTTCATAGCATCTTCTATATATTTTCTGAGTTCTTTAAGATCTTTTACCTCTTTTTCTAATTTAAGAAGTTTAATTATTTCCTCTGCCCATTTTTCATTTATTTCTTTCTCCTTTGTTTCGTGATTTTTCTTTAGATTCTCTAGTGCTTCATCTATTTCTTTTTTCTCTACCTTTGCATCTTCTTTCTCAATTTTAATTTTTTTCAAGTTTCCAAGTTTAAATTCAGGCATGATGGTTATATCCATACTGAATGTTAGATCTTTCTCTTCTTTGAAATCTGGAAATTCTTTGTATTCAGGTGGTGCAATTGGTTCTAGGTTCTCTTTTTGTAGTGCTGTGGTAATTAACATTGGGACTAGTTTTTCAAATGCCTGTATTTTTAATGTATTTCCTATGTGTGGTTCGATAAAATCAGAAGGAACTTTACCTTTTCTAAATCCTTTTATGTCTGTATTTTCCAGCTCTTTTTTTAATAGTGCTGTATATTCCTTTTGAAATTCTTCTTTTGGAACCGTTACTGTAAATTGAACAGTATCTTTGCTTATATCTTTTCTTGTGTAGAAATCTGTCATGGAAAATGTTTTTAAATATTTAAATAGCGGTCAAAGTCTACACTTTTTTGTATAGTTTGTCTAGTTTAGCAATTACTACTAAGCGTTTTTCGGATGTCCATAGTGGTGTGCAAGTTATCAATGTTACTCTGTAGTCTTCGGTATCTTGGATTACAGAAACATCGTTTGGTTCAACTTCTTTCTTTTCTACAACTATGTATGTAAAGGTTCCTTCGTGATGTTTTATCTCTATCTTTTCTCCTATACTTATCTTGTCTAAGTTAAAGAATGTGTCTTTTGAGGGTGGGAGGTTCATAAATCTGTGACCGATGATTACAGTATTGCCTTTTTCTCCAGGGAATTTTGAAATTGGGAAGTGCCAGAATCCGGTATCTATTGTTAGCGAGGAAATCCCCTGATATATCTTTCCTTCCACATTTATATTCTCTATGTGTATGGAGGTATTAAGTTCTTCCAAGATCTTTCTATCTAATACTATCTCCGTATTCTGAAGTGATTCTTCTATGGATGTATATCCTAATACTTTTTCTTCAAATTTTTCTCTTAGTGGAGAGAGTGTGGTTAATGTTGATATGGAAGTTTCTTTAGAGAGGGTATAGAAATCGAAGGATTTTAAAGTGAGGAGAATGTTGTTGTAGTTGGGATATATTAAAAGAAAGAGTATGGGAGATACTATTAATAGTATTACTAAGAATGTTAACGTAATCTTTTTTGCTTTGTTCATATCTTCTCTCTATTCTACTATTTTTCTGATACTGTTGCATTATTTAAATAATTATATTATTCTAAAAGTAGAGGTATATAAATTTTAATATAGGTTTAGCGTGGCAAAGAAAAAATCTAAATCTACCCAAAAAGTTAGTAAGGAATTAAGAAGAGAAGAGAGTATGGTTTCTAAGGTTGAGATTAAGAGCCCTGAGGATCAGGAGAGGGTTTCTAGGATTGTTGGAAGTATATTTATATTTCTTGGTATTCTTTTGATTTCTTACGGAATATATTCATTTGTTAAGTTTAGTAGGAATCCGGAGTTGGATGATACATTAGAATCTCCATCTCTTTCAGGTACTGAGGTTTTAACAAATGAAGAGAATATATTAGTTAGAGGATTGGCTGATGGATATGATCAGGTTTTTGTATTTGTAGATAATGAGGAGGTTGCAAGAGTGAAAGTTGAGAAGGATACAACTTTTGAATATTTATACAGGGCAGAGTTAGAGGGTAAGTATGCGGTGTCTGTAGCTGGGGTTAAAGGTTTTCCGAAGAGGTATATTTCTCCTCAGTCTGATATGAGGATAGTTGAGGTTGATAGGACGGATCCTGTATTAGGTGAAGTGAAGTATCCAGAAGAGGTAGGAACAGAGACATTTGCATTAACAGGAAGTGTTGAACCTGAGGCTGAGGTTGTAATAAGGAGGGGAATAGATAAGTATAGTACAGTTTGTGATGGGGAGGGTAAATTCTTAATAGCAGATATCCTTTTAGATGAAGGACCTAATGTATTTGGAATGGAGATTATAGATAAGGCTGGGAATTCTGTTGAAGTTGGAGAAAAGGTTAAGATTACATATTCTGTGGATAGTGATGTTAATGGTAATGCTGTTATGGATGAATCTCTACCTGTTGCTGCTGGGGAATTAGAGGCTGCTATGAGAGTAATTAGGGAGCATAATCTTATGGTAATGTTTGGATTAGCTGCACTATTAGCATTTATGTTTAGTTCCGGTTTTGTGTTAGTAAAGTATAAAGGAAAGAGGTAATTTGTTTCTAGCTAATTGAAGGGGGAGTTAATTAACTCCCTCTTTTTTGTTAGTATATATTTCATGAATAAAAATTTTCTTAAGGCTATTATAAAAAGTTCTTTAATCTTTTTATTATTTTTACTTCTGCCCTTTTCATATGTCTTAGCTCAGGAAGATATTGAAAAATCCGAAGTATTTAAAGGAAAAATACTAGAATCAAAAGAAGTTGCCTGTAATGGTATATCAGAAGAAGAGGAATATCAGTGTATTATGTATACAGTTAGGATTTTGGATGAAAAGTATGGAGATGTTGAAACTATGCCTACATGGATAAATAACAGAGAAGATATTTTTAAGGTTGGGAGTAAGGTGTATGTTTCTTCAATGGAAGATTTAGATGGACAAATGGTATGGAGTGTAGAGAGCTACTCTAGGGAAAATTCTTTACTACTTTTGTTTCTTCTTTTTGTTGTTCTAATAATAGTTATTGCTGGTAAAAGAGGTTTCTGGGCTACAGTTGGATTAATTATGAGTTTCTTTATTTTGTATTTCTTTGCTATTCCTAAGCTTAATCAAGGCCAGAGTATATTTTTAGTAGGATCCACTACCCTATTGTTATTACTTTTTGCTTCAACATTTTTAACATATGGATTTAATATTAAATCTGTTATTTCTTTTGTCTCTACTTTTATGGGAATTTTAATTATAGCTGGTTTAGGAGCATTACTGATTTCTAAACTAAATATTAGTGGAAGTGGAGAAGAAGCCTCTGCTATGCTTTTTGATACTACAAATGGTGGAATAAAGCTTTCTACGGTATTTCTTCTGAGTATAGTTATTGGTGCATTGGGTGTATTAGATGATGTAACGGTTGGTCAAACCTCATCTATGATTGAGATATATGGTGCAGATAGAAAATTAACAAGAATGGAGTTGTTTAAGAAAGGTATGAATATAGGAAAAGATCATATATCATCTATGGTTAATACTTTGTTTATAGCTTATGCTGGGTCTAGTTTTTCTTTAGTTATGTTACTTTCTGCAAATAGTCCTGATTTAAGAATTCTTCTAAATACAGGTTTTGTTATTGAAGAGATTGTAAGAACTTTGGTTGCGAGTATTGGATTAATATTGGTAGTACCTTTAGCATCATTTATATCTTCTATTGTAATAGTAAAGGTGTTAAAGTAGTTTTGGAATTGATATAATTGGATATAAATTTATATAGATTTGATTATGGCGAAAAGTTTTTCTGTAAGCGATAATAATTCAAGAATAGAGGACAGTTATATTAGGTCAAGAAATAATACTGTAATGATTGATTTCTCTCCTAGATTAATTATCTTTCTTCTTCTCCTACTCTCTTTTATTTTCTATGCTAAGCAATTGTTTGCAATATCACTTTTTCTTTTCTTTGGATTTGCGATTATGTCATCTATTCGTCCTGTTGTTGCTTGGTTAATGGGTCGTGGTGTATCTAAGGGTTTGTCTATAGCAATCTCCTATATTATCCTTTTTATCCTCATTCTATTAGTATTTGTATTAATACTGGTTCCTTTTTTTAACCAATTAACTAGTTTGGTAAAGGTGGTTCCGGGTTGGATAGATAATATTTTGGAGTTTGTTGAGAGTATTTCTGTAGCTGGGTATTCTTTAGAAACAGATATGATTGATCAGTATGCTACGGATATGATTAAAACTTTTCCAACTATAAGTAATGTAAAGAATGTTGCTGGATTTCTCTCAAGTTTTTTTAGTACCGGTGCATTTCTAGTTACTTCTATTGTCTTCTCTGCATATCTTATTTCTGAACATGATTCATTCTTCGATCTATTATTAATTAGAATTGTTTCTGATGAGAAGAGGGAAAGAGTTAGAAGATTGGTTATGGATGTGGAAAGAAAATTAGGTGAATGGGTTTTAGGACAGGCTTTGATTAGTTCCTTAGTTGCAATATTCTCTGCCATTCTACTCACTATTTTAGGTGTTCCATTTGCACTACCTTTATCCATATTCACAGCATTTTTAGGAATTATTCCAAATATAGGTTCTTCATTAGCAGGTGTTTTGATGTCTTTGGTAACACTTATAACTGTAGGACCAGTTAAGGCATTAATTTTGCTTGTATTATTTATAATTTACCAAATGATTGAAAATAGTATCATAATACCTAAAGTTATGGGTAATGCTGTTGGGTTAAAACCAATAATGGTAATGTTAGGAGTAATTATATTTTTAACACTATTTGGAGTAGTTGGAGGATTTATTGCGGTTCCTGTTGTAGTTATTATCCAAATCCTTTATGAATTTTATGTTGACTTGCAAAAATTAGAAGCGAAAGGTATTGTTTAATATATAGATCTTAATTTTTACTGCCCAGTTAAAGATGGAAAGTATGCCCACAAAAAAGAGTAATGTTTTCTTTTTTGAAGATTATTCAGCAAAAGATTTGAATGAAAGCAGAATTGGGAGAAAAGGATTAAGCCTTTTTCAATTGAAGGATATGGATGTACCTGTTCCTGAGTTTTTTGTGGTATCTAGTAATGTATTTGTAGACCTTTGTTATACTTCTTTGGAATCAGCACAAAAGAAGCTTCTTTCTAAGAACAGAAATCCTGAGGGAGAAGAAATTGAAAATGTGTTTTTAAAAAGTGAGTTTAGTGAGGAGGTACAGGAAGAAATATTAAGTGCATATACTAGACTTTCAGGATTTACAGATGCATGGGTATCTGTGAGATCGTCTGTTGTATTTCCAGAGAATGAGCAAGTTTCTTTTAGTGGAATATTCACTACAGAGCTTAATGTAAGGAAATATGAGGATTTAAAGAATGCTATAAAGAGAGTATATGCATCAATGTTTTCGGATGATGTAGTTGCCTATTCTTCTAAAATGGGTATAGATCTATCTGATGTAAAATTGGCTGTTGTTGTACAAAAAATGGTTCAATCAGAAGTATCAGGAGTTGTATTTACGACAGATCCAATAACACAGGATAGTAGTAAATTGAGTATTGAAGCAGTTTTTGGATTGGGAGATGTAATTTCTCTTGGAGAGATTACACCTGACACCTATCTACTCAACAAAAAAGATTTAACTGTAGTAGAAAAACACATTGCACCTCAAGAATGGATGAAGGTTCGTACATTGAGGTCTTCATCTAGAGGTAGAAGTAATGTTGAAAAAATAAAGATATCTCCAAATTGGAGTCATAGACAGAAGCTTTCGGACAAGGATATTGAGGAGATATCAAAAATTGCCTTGATTGTAGAGAATAAATCTAGACAGGTACAGAACTTGGAATGGGTTCTTTCTGGTGGAAGATTTTGGATACTTCAAAACAAACCTCTATATGAACCAATGGCTCAGGAAAGAATTGTTGTGGATGTTAATGATATTGCAAGGAAGAACATAAGAGAATTAGTTATTGCTTTTGTAGAAAAGTATAAAGGTGAAAATTTGATAATTACACAAGCTGTTTCTGATGCCCAGAGATTGATGCAGAAGCATAGTAATGAGAAGAGTGTAAAGTTAGAAAGATTGATTCTTTCTGCGAAGAAAGAGTCTGAGAATGAACAGAAGGATGTAAAACAGGATGATTTTGTTGTTTCTGGTATAGGTGCGAGTTTTGGAGTTGCAACTGGTAAAATAACAGTGGTTGATTCTCCTGTTGATACCAAATTTACAAAACAGGATATACTCTTAATAAAAAAATATTCTTCTGAAATGGAATCTATGATTATCTCTTCTGGAGGTGTAATTATGGATACAGGGGGAATAACAAGTGATACGGCAATACTTTGTAGAGAATTGGGTATTCCAGCAGTTGTTGGTACTAATACAGCCTCTGATGTTTTGAAATCTGGGGATTGGGTAAAGTTAGATGGAAATTCAGGTACAGTATATTTTGCAGAAAAGATTGATTCTGTTCCTGAAGTTCATCCTGTTGTAGATGCATACAGTCAAGGTAATGTTGTTGGGGTTGATCTTCTTCAAGAAGAAGAAATTCAAAAACAAGATAGTGAAGAAGAAGAGAAAGCACTTCCTCCTAAAGATCTCACCCTACCTCCTTCTGCTACAAGAATATTTAGTATGATGGATAAAGAGCCAAAGGATCTTTTTGAGTATATTGGTAATTCAAATGGTTTAGTGTATTTAGATTTGGATAAGATTCTCTTAGAGGATGGAAAACACCTTATGGCATATGTAGAAGAAAAAGAATTTGTTGATTTTTCAAAAAAGATATCTAAGAAGATTTTGGAATATGTTGATTTAGCACATGGTGATGAAGTAATACTCTCAATTGGGTCAGGAAAGGTGAAAGATTTTAGATCTTTGACAAAAGGTAAGACATATGAATCTTCTGACCTCTCTGATGAAGTATATGGTGGTACACACTATGTAAATAATTTAGAAATGCTAAAAAGAGTTATTAAAATAATTAAGAGGGTAAGGAATATTTACAAAAAGAGAAATGTTTCAGTTGCCCTACACTCTCCAATGAGTGGAGAAGTTATGAAAGAGTTTAAGAAACAGTTAATGGGAGAGAAATTGAAAAGAACCTCCACATTTAAGATATATGCAATACTTGATAATCCTGCGGAAATAATATTAGCAGATGAGATAGTTGAAACAAAGATAGATGGGTTAATTTTGAATATGCCAAGAATTGCAAAACAGATGCAAGGCTTTAAAGTTGATGATACTAATGTTAAGTATGATTTGACTAGAAATAGTGTATTTAAAGTTTTGGATAATGTGTTAGATGTTGTTAGAGGAAAAACAGATAGTGTAATTGTGGTTGCAGAGAATAGCAAACCATTAATAAGATATTGTGTACAGGCTGGTGTATATGGTATCTCTGTACTTTCTGAAGATATTGCAGAAACAAGAAAGGTTGTTGCTGAGGAAGAAAGTAAAATAATTCTTAGCAAATAACCTGTAGTATCACAGTATTGATTCATGATATACTTTCCCTAATGAACGATACACCTATGATGAAACAGTATCTGGGTTTTAAGAAACAGTATCCAGATAAAATAGTACTCTTTAGAATGGGAGACTTTTTTGAAACTTTTGGTGAAGATGCAAAACTCACTTCAAAAATATTAAACATTACCCTTACAAAAAGAGATAAAAAGAAAAATGCAGTAGCATTAGCTGGTTTTCCACATAAGGCAATAGATCAATATTTGCCTAAATTAATACAAGCAGGACAGTGTGTGGTAGTAGTAGATCAGTTAGAAGACCCTAAAATATCTAAAGGTATAGTGAAAAGGGGTGTAACTAGAGTTGTAACACCAGGAACTTTAGATGGAGACCAAGCTAGTATATTAAAGGATTCATATCTTTGTGCAATATATATTGAAAAAAAAGAGATAACTGCTTCATTGTGTGATATCTCTACAGGTAAGTTCTTGCTTCTTAATGAACAATTAAATAAAAATACAATTCCCAATATTCTCTCTTCATATGCTCCTGTTGAAATATTACTGATAGAGGGTGAAGAAAATTTAAATATTGGTAAAATACCTATTCAGTTTGTAGAAAAAGGTTTAAAGAATAGACAGTATTCTGAAGAAATAATTAAAAAGTTCTACAGAGTAAAAAGTACAAACTCACTTGATATTGAGAAAGATTCCATAGATCTCATTTCTGTAGCAATGATAATTAAGTATATAGAAGATACCCAACTAATGGATCCAGTACATATACTCAAGCCACATAGGGTGAAGATGAATAAGAGAATGGTATTGGATAGTTCAACTATTAGAAACTTAGAATTAATTGCAAATGCATATACCTCTGATATATCAAATTCTTTGCTTTCTGTTTTGGATAAAAGTAATACAAGAATGGGAAAAAGACTCCTCTACTCTTGGTTACTTAATCCTTTAATTGAAGTAAAGGAGATAGAGGAAAGATTACAGATAGTTGAGAAATTTACAAAGAATTCAAATACATTGGAAGAGGTAAGAGGTATTTTGGAAAATGTTGATGATATTGAAAGAATAGTTGGGAAGATAGGTTTAGGTAGAGTTAATGCTAGAGATATGAAAGCATTGCAAAAATCTCTAGAGGGTTTTCTTGAGATATTAAAAGTAGTCAAAAAGGAGTTGGGTATAAAATATACGGATATTGATAGTAAATTAATAAGAGATTTGATAGAAAAAATAGATACCACATTAGTAGAAGATCCTCCTCTATCTATAACAGAAGGAGGAATAATAAAGGAAGGGTTTGATACGGAAGTTGATGAATTAAGGTCTCTTTCGGGAGATAGTAAATCTTGGATAAAAGAATTTCAATCTAAAGAGAGAGAAGAAACAGGAATATCATCTCTGAAAGTAAGTTTTAATAGAGTTTTTGGCTACTATATTGAAGTAACAAAAACTCATGAAGAAAAAGTTCCAGAAAGATATATAAGGAAACAAACATTGGTAAATTCAGAGAGGTATATAACAGAGGAATTAAAGGAGAAAGAAAATATTATATTAAATGCTCAAGATAAGGTTTGTTTGATTGAATATAATCTATTTTCTGATTTTAGAGATTCCTTCTTTCCTCATCTAGAAATGTTGCAAAAAGTCTCCTCTATAATAGCTAATATAGATGTATTAAGTGGATTTGCATTTCTTGCAAATCATTCTAATTATACAAGGCCAACTATATATGAAATGGGAGAAAGAGATGGAATTATTAACATAGAAAGTGGTAGGCACCCTATTGTAGAACAAGTTTCAGAGGAGGAATTCATATCTAATGACACATTACTTAACCTAACTGATTCTAGTATGGCTATTCTAACAGGGCCAAATATGTCTGGAAAATCTACATATATTAGACAGGTAGCTACCATAGTATTGATGGCACAGATAGGTTGTTTTATTCCTGCTAAGAGTGCTGAAATATCAATAGTAGATAGGATATTTACCAGAGTCGGTGCTTCTGATGATCTTAGCAGAGGGAGAAGTACTTTTATGGTTGAAATGGATGAAGCTGCGAATATTATAAATAATGCTACAAAGTATAGTTTAATAGTTTTAGATGAGATAGGAAGAGGTACAAGTACATATGATGGAGTAAGTATTGCTTGGGCTCTTTCTGAGTATTTAATTAGAGATATAAAAGCTAGGACACTTTTTGCCACACACTATCATGAATTATTAAAACTTTCAGAAAAATATCCAGAGAAAGTAAAGAATTATAATGTATTAGTAGAGGAAGATTTGGCAGAGGGTATTGTAATATTCTTAAGAAAAATCGTTGAAGGTGGAACAGACAGGAGTTACGGTATATATGTTGCAAAGATGGCAGGATTACCAGAAAAAATTATAAAAAGAGCAAACGAAATATTGGAAAGCTTTGAACAAAAGAACATGTTCTCTGGAAAAAATACTCTTAGAGATGCAGACATACTCTCTTCTAAGAAGGATATCACCAAAAGTGGTCTGAATGGATATCAGTATCCGCTATTTTCTGCAAAGGAATCAGAGATAGAGAAAGAAATTCAGGAGATGGATATAAACAGTATAACTCCAATTGAGGCATTAAATAAGATAATGGAATGGAAGAAAAAAATATAGCCTATACAGATATATAATATCCCTTTCCATGTTTATTTCCTATGATGTTAAGTCCTGTGCATTTAATAAATTTCTGTCTAATCCTATATATATTTATTCGTATATTCTGGTGTGATATTTCTTTATTTAAACTGTTATTTATCTCCAATCTTATGTTATCAATAGAAATAGGTTTCTGTGATTCCATTAATATTGAAAGAATAATACCCTCTACCCTATTTAATGGTATTTTACACTCTCTAAAAATAGCATAGGAATCTTCAAAATACAGATCTATACCTCTAGCATGTAATACTGTATTAACAGTATCTTTTAAATTTCTAAAATATTTATGAAAAAGTGCATCTATTAAAGATATCTTAATGGGATTTTCAACAATATCATCTACTCCATATTTAAATATTTCTATTACATTAACCTTTTCTATATTGGATACTATAAATAGGGAGTAGAAGGTATAACTCCTTTTTGCTATTTTTAATTTCTCTAGAATTTCAGGTAGATCCTTAAGACTTTCTAAATCTATGATTATTAGTTTGGGATCCATTATTGTTAGTAAATATTCCTTCGATTTAAGTATTTGAAGAGTACACTCTGGAAACTTCCCTATAACTAACCTAATCTTTTCTCTAGTATCAGTATTTTTTGATAACAATACTACATTTCTGTTTCTTAAATTTTCCATATATTAAAATAGTAATGAATTTTTCTTACAAAATCTTGACAGATCTTCTGTATGTTCAGAGGTTGAATAAAAGAGTTAAATAATATATATTTTAGATTATGAAATATAGTGTAGGTTTAACTGATTCCAGAAGAAAGAAATCTTCCAGAAATATTTTTAAAAAAGATTCATTCACAAGAGCTTTCTCTCCTATGAATTTAGCTAAGTATAAGAATTTTAAGAAGTATAATTCTAGGAATGTTAAGAAGGATTCTGTGTTAAGTAAGGGGAAATTAAAGAAACAAGGTAGGAAAGAAATAAAACTTAAAACAAAGAAAATACTGTATGTTGTAGTAGGTATAGGATTCTTCTTTGGTTGTACTTTGCTAATAGGTTTGGGTATATATTTAAAAAATTTACAAAATTCCTTACCGTCTCCTGATCAGTTGGTTGAGAGAAGTTCTGAACAAAGTACTCAGATTCTCGATAGAGAAGGAGAATTACTGTATACAATATATGGTGATAAAAATAGAAAATTTGTATCAATAGAAGATATCCCTGAGTATATTAAATGGGCTGTCTTAGCAGCAGAGGATATAGAATTCTATCAACATAAGGGTATTGATTATCTTGGTATAGCCAAAGCCTTTACTCAGAATCTAACAGCAGGAAGCATTGTTAGAGGAGCAAGTACCATTACTCAGCAATTAGTTAAAACAACTATTTTGTATGATGTTTTGGGAGAAGAAGCATATGCTCAGACATATATTAGGAAGATTAAGGAGATTTTAATTACAATGCAGGTAGAGCAAAGTCTTACAAAGGATGAAATTTTACAAATGTATATGAATGAAGTTCCTTTGGGAGGTGTGAATTATGGTTTTCAAGCTGCTGCAAATGCATATTTTGCTAAAGATGTTCATGATTTGACACTTGCAGAGAGTGCATTGATTGCAGGTTTAATACAGAGTCCAGGTATATATTCACCTTTATATGGAACAAACCCAGACCTGGCAGAGGTTAGAAAGGAGTATGTTCTTGATCAAATGCTTAAAAATAAAAAGTTAACAGGTGTTACAGAGGAAGAAATAGAGCAAGCTAGAGAGGAGGAGTTGGTATATGCTACTAAGGAGATAGATATAAATGCTCCTCATTTTGTTTTCTATGTTAAACAATTATTAGAAGAAAAATTTGGTACAGATCGTGTTGAGAGGGGTGGATTAAAAGTTACCACCTCTTTGGATATGTCATTGCAACAGATTGCTGAGGAAGAGATAATTAAGGGAGTTGAGAATGCGAGAAGGTACAATGTAAATAATGGGGCAATGGTTGTAATAAATCCAAAGAATGGACAGGTATTAGCTATGGTGGGGTCTGTTGATTATTTTAATATTGAGGATCCTAGAGTCGATGGTAATGTGAATATTGCAGTAAGTGAAAGACAGATGGGTTCATCAATTAAACCCTTTGTATATTTAACTGCAATAAATCAAGGATATGGCCCTTGGCTTTTGACACCAGATATTCCTGAGGTAAAATTTGGGAATTATAAACCAACCAACTGGGATAAACAGTACCATGGTCTTATGACTGCAAGGAAAGCCTTGGTACTTTCTAGAAATGTTCCTTCTGTTTACACTTTGCAACTTGCTGGTATAGATAATTTTCTACAGGTTATAGAGAAAACTGGTGTGACTGGAATGACCAATAAGGCAAGCTATGGACTAAGTTTAGGACTTGGTTCTGGAGAGATGAAATTGGTAGAGTTCACCAATGCATATGCTACATTAGCTAATAGCGGTGTTAGAAATGATATAGTTGCAATACTTAAGGTAGAAGATTCTAAAGGGGAAGTTCTTTTTGAAGCAGAGGAGAACACTGGGAAGAGAGTTTTTGATGAGAAGGAAATGTATTTGATAAACTGGATGATATGTGATTTGGCAGGATTTAATGATAGATATGGTAATCAATATTACTATATTGGCAAATCTAAATTATGTGGCAAAACAGGAACGACAGATGGACCTAGAGACTTATTGGCATTTCTTTACAATGAAAATCTAGCAGTAGGTGTATGGACTGGGAATAATAACAACGAAGATATGCCTGGAGGATGGTCATCCACAGTACCGCTACCATTAGCTAATTCATTCTTCAGAAGGGTGATTGAGAACTATCCATCAGGTACATACAATAGACCAGCAGGCATTATGACAACTTCTGTTTGTACAGATTCTGGTGGTTCTGCTTCTGAAACAACAGAGTGTGCCAAAGAAGCATCTTTGTATATTTCTGGAAGACCTCCTCAGAGTGATGAGAGAAAAAGTATTCAGGTTTGTACTGCAAATGGTTTAGTTCCAACCAATCTTGATGCCGCAGCTAAATATGGTTTAGTACAGAGCAAATTGTTAATGACAACTAAATTAGAAAATGAATTACAAAGAGTTGCCTACGAAACATATCTACTTTCTGGAGAGGGTTCAAGATATCTTTTTGCTGAACCAGCATCTGGTGCTTGTCCTCTTCCTTTAGGACCAGATAATGCACCAATAGTTGAATTAACATCTCCATCTTCTGGTGCCACTGTAACAAGAGGAAAGAATCTAGAAATATCTGGGGAAGTTAGATATTTAGAAAGTATTACAGAATTTAAGGTTAAATTTGATGGATCTGATATCTCAGGAGCTTCTCTGAAGGCCGATGGAAAGTTTGTAGTAAATTACTTTGTTCCTGCTGGAACAAGTATTGGTAATCATACAATAATTGTTTCTGCAAAGGATAACTATGGCAAGGTTGATAGTAAAAGTGTAACTGTTAAAGTAGTAGATCCTGTATCTTCTATTAGTCTATCTATAGCAGCTCCTGCGAATGGAGTGACCATATCCTTCTCTCCCACAGTAACATTATTAGCAAGTGTTTCAGGAGGAAGTGTCGAACAGGTTACATTTACAATAACTCAAAAAACTGGAGGAGCATACACAAAAACTTTAACGGATAACAACGGTTCCAATGGTTGGAGTCAATCTTGGACTAGTGATGGAGTAACCAGTGGACAGTATGAAATATCTGTTTCAGCTATATCAGGAGGAAATACTATAACAGGTAACAGTGTAACTGTTAATTATTAAATAATATCTGCAGAGTAAGAGACTTTTATTTTTTTTTCTATCTTAGAAACTATCTCCTTTATATCCTTATCTGCTAATGTTCTTTTATAGTTACTTACAACTATTCTATAAGTAATTCTTTTCTTATCCGATTCATCATCAGATTTATAAATATCAAGACATTCAACCTTACCCCATAAATCATCTTTGTTGATTATTGTAGAAATCACACTCTCTATGTCACCATAATTTACTTTGTCCTCCATTTCAAAACATAAATCCTGGGTAAATGTAGGATATATTGGTTGTTCTCTATATTTCTTATAGTTACTTGGAATCTCTATTAATTTATTAATATTTAATTCGAAAGCTGATGTATATTCAGGCAATTTAAAATTATTTCTAATTTCATATCTCAATTCCCCTACTACACCAAGAATCTCTCCTTGAACAGAAATAATGGCTGATGTATTAGGATCAAACATTGGTAAAACATTCATAATATATTCTGGGAGGTTTTGTTCTTGATAATCTGCTATCAGGGAGTATTCAATATTTAATATATTAAGTTTTCTAAATAATTCTTCAAGATATACCTTTGCGGCATAGTAAGGAGAGGTATTACTAGTATTCTTTCTATCTGTAAGTAGTAATGAAAGATACCAGTCTTCAACAGGAAGAGTATCCTCTGAAACATATTTATTAATATGTGCAATATTCATTTCAAAAAGAGCAAACCTATCTATACCTCTTTCTAAATTTTCTTTTGCCTTTGAGAGCATGGAAGGAAGTAAAGATGTTCTCATAATGGATAATTCTTTTGAAAGAGGGTTTTTTAATTTGTATGCAAGATTAACATCCAAATTAGTCATACTGAATAAATCAGGATCAGTAAAGCTGTAAGTCAAAATTTCATTAGCTCCATGATTACTTAAAACCTCTCTTGCAATTCTTTTTATTAAAATAAGCTTATTTTCTCTAGGAGGTTTAATTTCTTTTTGTGGAAGTTTAATATCTACATTATGATAACCATATATTCTTACTATATCTTCGTATATATCCTCTTTTATATTTATATCCCTTCTCCAACTTGGAATAGTGATATTTAGTAAATCTTCTTGTTCTGTAACAGAATATTCCAAATTTTCTAAAATATTTATAACCTCTTCTTCAGAGATATTAGTACCTAGAACAGTATTCATACGATCAACTGACATTTGAATTCCCTTCTCTTTGTATTCTGTGTATTGTATATCTACAATATTTGATGCAACCTTTGAATCTGATATCTCTCGTATCAATTCAACAGCTTTAAGTAGTCCTGAAATACATTGTTGTGTATCAAGTGCATGTTTGAAACGAGTAGCTGCATCTGTAAATATTCCAAGTTGCATACTTGTTTTTCTGACACTTGATTTATCAAAGTTTGCTGATTCCAGAATTATTCTTTTTGTATTATCATCTACCTGAGTGTCATGTCCCCCTATTACACCTGCAATTGCAATTGGATGATTACTATCTGCAATTACCATAATATTCTCGTTTAATTCGTATAGTTTCTCATCTAGTCCCAATAATTTTTCTCCATGTCTTGCCATTCTAATATTTATATAGGCAGTATCGGTATAGTTTGGATCATTTGATACTAATTTGTCATAATCAAATGCATGTAAAGGCTGTCCTATGAGTATGGATATATAGTTTGTTATATCTACAATATTATTTATTGGTTTTATACCACATTTAATCAATGAAGCTTTTAACCAAATTGGAGATTCTTTTATTTCTATATTATCTAATGCTATAGCTGTATATCTAGGACAGAGAGATTCTGCATCATTCTCTATCTTTAGTTTAAGACAATTATCTTCTTGTTGTATCTCTATCGATGGTGATATATACCAATCTGGAGTAGCAAAAGGTTTACCCATCACTGCACTTAATTCTCTTGCTACACCTAGTACTCCAAAAAGATCTCCTCTATTTGTTAATGCCTTATTCTCTATTTCTATTATGGTATCGTTAAGTTCGTAATATTTAGCAAACTCTGTACCAATAGGAGCATCACTAGGTAGAACCATTACCCTTTCATCATCATTACCGACATTTAATTCTTTTGCAGATCCCAACATTCCATTTGACTGTATACCTCTAAGCTTTATGCTTTTTATGATAAATGGTTCAGGCTCAGAATATATGGAGTATGGTACTGCTGCACCTACCTTTATATATGCTACCTTATCACCCACTTCTAATGTTTTATCTCCTGCAACTACCTGAATATCTTCATTAACACCGTAATCTATTTGATATATTGCCAATCTATCTGAATCAGGATGATCCTCTTTATGTTTAATCTCAGCTATTACTATATCTTTGTAATCATCTCCTAAATTACGATAATACTCTACTTCTCCTATATGTTTTTTAATTAGTTGAACAATCTCACTCTCACTAATTTCTATATCTAGGAATTGTTTAAGTAGGTTGATTGATACTCTCATATTAAAATTGTCTTAAGAAATTTAGATTTCCACTCCTTAGATATCGTATATCATTAATACCTAGTTTAATCATAGTTAATCTGTCTACACCAAATCCCCAAGCAAAACCCGTATATATATCAGGATCAATATCTGCTTCTTTCAAAACATTAGGATGTATCATTCCACAACCCATAATTTCTATCCATCCAGAATGACCACATGTTGAGCAACCAACTTTATTACAGAAAGGACAACCTATGACAAATTCACAATCTGGTTCAGTAAATGGGAAATATGCAGGTTGAATTCTAACTTCTAATTCTGTATTAAGATATTCTTCAAGATATGTTTTAATAGTAGCTATCATATTTCCTAAAGAAATATTTTTATCTACATATACTCCCTCTATTTGATGAAAGGTATGCTCATGACTTGCATCTGTTGCTTCATTCCTAAAACATCTTCCAGGTAATACCACAGCTATTGGAGGAGGTCCAAAGCTCTTTAAGGCCCTATTTTGCATAGTTGAAGTATGAGCAGGTAGCACTAACCCATTCTCTGTCCAGAATGTGTCATACATATCTCTTGCAGGATGTCCCTTGGGGAAATTTAAAGATTGGAACATATGATAGTCATCATCTATCTGTCTACTTTCTAACACATTAAAACCCATACTACTAAATATATCTATTAAGATTTCAACTTCCTTAGTTAAAGGATGCTTACTACCTTTTAGAGTGAAGAATTTCTGAAGTTCATCCTTATTTGAGTTAACATCAAATGGAGCTGTAGGATCAATCTTCTTACTTGAATAGTATGTGTTTTCTAACTTCTTTTTCTCTTCTAATATATTTAATATTTCCTTTTTAATACCATTTATTTCCTTACCGTATAATGCCTTTTGATCATTTGGAATATCAGTTATTTTTTTTAAATACTGTGTAAGAGCACCATTAGCTCCAATATATTTCTTTTTAAAGGATTCATAATCCAGTTCATTTTTATCTCCTTCAATTGTTTTAAGTAACTCTTCTATTTCTTTAATACTGTATTCCATAATATCTTGTTTTAAATACTCTTCTAGTATACTACATAAATAGTTAAACAAAAAAGGGCTCACTGAGCCCTTTTAAAAATATCTCAATAAGGCTCTAAAGAGAGTTTACTATAAAAGTGAAAACTTCAGGATTATTTACTGCTAAATCAGCTAAAACCATTCTATTTAACTCTATATTATTTATTTTTAATTTGTTTATAAAATCCTTGTACTGAATATTATTCTGCTTACATGCTGCATTTATCTTTGTTATCCAAACTCTTCTGATCTCACTAGGTCTTCTTTGTCTGTGATTATAGGAATATTGACCTGCATGAAGATATGCCTCATGAGCTACTCTGTAAAGCTTACTCTTGGTTAATCTATAACCTTTAGTACTTTTTAGTATTTTATTATGTTTTCTTCTTCTTACTGTTCCTCCCTTTACTCTCATTTTGAATTTTTATTATAGATTAACTACTTTTCTAACTAATCGTTTCTTATTACTTTTATTTACCAATGCATTATCCTTCTGTCTTCTCTTGGCCCTACTTGATTTACCAGTTCTAAGGTGACTTTGATGACTCTGTTTATATATAAGCTTTGGAGTCCTATTTCCCTTAGGATTAGATATATGCATTCTTTTCTTTGCAGTTTTATTTGTTTTCTGTTTTGCCATCTGGTTTAAAGGTTATTGAAATTCGATTACCCTCATATTTAGGTTCGGCTTCGATACTACTATAATCGGTGAAATTAGTCAATATTTCGGCAAAAACGGTCTTAGCTTGATCCATAGATTGCCTTCCTTTTTTTTGCATAACTATTTTTACAGGATAACCTTTGTCTAAATATTCCTTAGACCTTTTTATTCTATGATCCATATCTCCCTGTTCTATTACTGGTGAAAATCTAAATTCTTTCACTTCTTTCATTTTACCTTTTTTATTTGTTCTATTCTTTTTATTCAACATATATAGATATTTAGAGAAGTCCATTATCTTACAAACTGGGGGAGTAACATTGGGTCCTACCTCTACTAAGTCTAATTCTGCTTCTTTTGCTAGCAGTAGAGCTTTATTTATATCAACTACTCCTAAATTCTCTCCCTCATTATCAATCAACTGAACCTTTTCTGTCCTAATATATTCATTAGTTCGTGGACCTTTATTGTTAAAACTCATTTATTATTTAATTTGTATTAAATTTATTTATTTGAATCTTTAAAAGATTCTTTATTCCTTATTTCTTCTTTAAGATTATCTATAAATTCTTGGATTTTCATTAGACCCTCCTCTTTGTTTCTTCTTGCTCTGACAGATATAGTCTCTGTTTCAATTTCTTTATCTCCTACAACAACAACATATGGAATTTTCATCTTTTCTGCATCTCTTATCCTTGACTGCATACTCTTATCCCTATCATCTAAATGTACTCTGATTTTTGCTTCCTTAAGTTCTTCAAATACATTTTTGGCATACTCTTTATGCTTTTCGGATATTGGAATTATATAGACCTGTTCAGGTGTAAACCATAGTGGAAAATCTCCTCCATGGTGTTCTATGAGGAAGGAGAAAAATCTCTCAAATGACCCTATTAATGCTCTATGTATAACAAATGGTTGCTTTTCACTTCCATCAGCATCTATATATTTAATTTCAAATCTCTCAGGCATATTAAAATCTAATTGGATAGTAGAGATGGAATCTTCTTTCCCAAATACATTAACGGCCTGTACATCGATTTTAGGACCGTAGAATGCGGCATCTCCTGGCATTTCCTCAAACTCTAGACCTCTTTCTACTAAAACTTCTTTTAAGGTGTTTTCTGCAATACTCCACTTCTCAGGATCCCCAGAATACTTCTCAGGATTCTTTCCTCTATCTGATGTAGAAAGTCTAAATTTATAATTATCAAACCCTACATCCTTATAGAAGATTAAAAGAAGGTCTAATGTCTCATTTAGAATATCTTTCAGTTGTTCTTCTGTACAGAATAGATGAGCATCATTTTGTGTAAATCCCCTTACTCTTTGTAAACCGTGTAATTCTCCAGACTTCTCATATCTATATACAGTACCAAATTCTCCTAATTTATATGGCAAATCCCTATAACTCTTTGGTGATAGTTTATAAACCATAAAACCTGCAGGACAATTCATAGGTTTTAGATAGTATGTCTCATCTTCTATCTCTATTGGTGCATACATAGATTCTTTGTAGAATCCTAAATGTCCTGAAATTTCAAAAAGAATTTCTTTATTAATATGTGGAGTTAAAATATGTTGATATCCATAACTTCTTTCTAAATCCAACATGTACTCTTCAAGTATTCTTCTAATTGTATATCCTCTTGGCAGCCATACAGGTAGTCCTTGTCCAATCTCTGGTATTATTGCAAAAAGATCCAACTGTTTTCCTAGTTTACGATGATTTCTATTCTCTAATTCTTTTTGATCATTTAAATATTTATTTAACTCCTCTTTTGTTTCAAATGATGTTCCATATATTCTAGTAAGCATTTTTTTAGTTTCATCTCCTCTCCAATATGCTCCTGCTGTTTTAGTTAATTTTATAGCTCCTATATCTTTAGTATTTTCTACATGAGGCCCTCTACAAAGATCTGCAAATTCATTATCTCCTGTTACATAGAAACTAAAAGTATCTCCCTCTAATTCGTCTAATAGCTCCAGTTTATATATCTGATCCGTCTTTTTTAAGTATTCAACCGCTTCCTCTTTGGTCATCATAATTTGATTGAAGTCCAATTCCTGGTTTATTATCTTCTTCATTTCTTTTTCGATAGCAGGGAGATCTTCTTCCTCTATAGGTTCAGCAAAATCAAAATCATAGTAGAAACCATTCTCTATTGCTGGTCCTATGCCTAATTTAGTATCTGGGTATAGCTTAAGAATAGCTTGTGCAAGAATATGTGAAGCTGAGTGTCTCATAGCTTCAAGTTTTAATAGTTTTTCAGAATCCATAATATATCAATTTAAAAAGTTATTTTGGTGAAAGAAAAAAACAACATCATTAAAATGTGTGTGTTGTGAAAACAATTTTACTGATTTTTATCTTGTTTATACCGTATTGTTTATACATCTTTCCTATTTTATATTTTCTTTCCTTATTTTGCAATGAAGAATGATATTGTATTAATACCAAAACTTACAGAATCAAGTAACTTAATGTTGTCTAATGTAATGTTTTCTAATGGATATCTCTTGGGATGCTTAAGTATCAATGCTCCCTTGAATCTTTTTCCATTTGGATTTTGAACACCAGGAAGTAGTTGGGAAGCCATATTTATAACAGATTCCATTTTAAAAGTTTTCTTTGTATTAAAAAGTTTGTATGGAGGATCTAGAAATATAATGTCAAAAACGGGTTTTTCCTCACTATTTATTTGTTTGTATAGATAATCTTCTACCTTTGATCTGATCACTTCAGATTCAAGAAGAAACCCTGTTTTAGAGACATTTCTTTTTATGATTAAATCTGCATGTTTAGATGCTTCAACAAATGTAGCATGTCTTGCACCTCTAGAGAGTGCTTCTAATCCGAAAGATCCAGCTCCAGCATATAGATCTAGGATATCTTTCTTTACTATATCTTCTCTTAAGATATCGAATACTTTTACTTTCATTCTATCTGTTAGAGGTCTAGTAGTTTTAGGTATTTCAAGTTTGAAGTTTTTTGCTTTTCCGGCAGTTATTCTAACAAATGTAGTTATAGTTGGATCTTTGTGTAGTAATCGCTCCTTCAAAAAAGTGTCCTCCATCTTTTCAAACTCCTCTGGAGTCTCTACTTTCCACTTCTTTTTCTCTTTTCTTAATTTTTTAAATGAATCGAATTTTAAACTCATAGGTATGTATTATACACTAATCTATCTTTATTCCTTGAAAGCTTATTCCTTCTGCACTAAATGTAGCTAGTGAGTCTGTAAATTGTGATACTTCCGACCAATCGCTACGCATATCATCTATATTCCAAAACCTGATCCTCCAGTAATACAAAGTATGGGTACTGTTAAGTGGTAATCCCGCATATGTGTATTGACCAGATCTCTCTCCACTTAAAATACTAGTATTTGTTTTTCCTGAATCCCACATAACGAGACCGGAAAAGAGGGAATTAGAATTTACTTGTATTTGATATGCAGTCGCAGAATCTCCATTTTCATCAGAGTATATGGCTGAAAATGATGGATTCTTTGAGAAAAGTATTGTCGGATTAGTTTGGTTATCAACCAATAAATCAGTTGGGATATTTGGTGGACCTGCTAATGTAAAAGATGCAATTTCTGACCAGTCACTTTCCAAATCATTATTATCCCAAAATTTTATTTTCCAATAATATGTTGTACTGGCTTCCAATTCGTTTCCTGCATAATCTATATCAGAAGATCTTTGTTCATTCACTACATCTGAAAGAAAATCAGTTTTAGTTGAATCCCACATGTTCGTTCCTAGAAAATCATTTTGGGTGTTAACGATAATTTGATATGAATGTCCTGTGTCTTCTGTGTCATCATCAGAGAATATAGCGGAAAAATAAGGATTGTCTGAAGCTTTTGCATTATCTTCTTCCCCTTCTGTAAGCAGAATAGAAGGAGCATTTGGTGGAATGTTCATTGTAAATTGAGATATTTCAGACCAAGGACTTTCTGCATCATCACTATCCCAAAACTTTATTCTCCAATAGTATGTAGTTGCCCATTCTAATGTATTACCTGCATAAGATATATCTGATGATCTGTCTCCGTTTGTTACAGGGGTTTCTAGCTCTGTTTTTGTAGAATCCCACATTGTAGTCCCAGTAAAGTCAGGGGATGTATTAATTTCAATTTGATAATGTGTTCCTGTGTCTTCTGTATCAGTATCATTAAAAATAGCTGAAAATTCGGGAGTAGTATCACCCACTCCACTTGGAGTTGTTTCTCCCTCACATAATAGCTCTGTAGGTTGAGAAGGTGAGGTTTTTTCTTCTAATATGGTCACATTTTGAGAAATTTTTCTTTCGGAAAATATTACAGTTATATACTCTGGTAAATTTGAAAAGGAGCTAGAAGTTGTTTCGCAGGAGTGAGTATGTGTTGCACTTGCGAAACTTTCTCCTGTGTTAAGTCCTATTGATGAGGTAGATGGTGCTCCGGTAAATATCTCTACGGAATGTGTATGTGAACTTGCTCCTCCACTGCCCCCATAAGTATCTGATGCTCTTGGAAACTGCTGATCTAATTCTGAGAATCTAGTCCAACCTAATGGTGGGAGTTCAGTTGTTATAACTATATTATCTTCTGTTACATATGTTTCTACGTTAGGTTTTGCAAATACCATATTTAAATATGGAGGAGTGTTTGAGCCATTATCTACTGTAGAGGATGAGGATTGGTGTGTGTGTGTAGAACTAGCATATGTACTAGAAGTGTATTGAGAACTGTAAAGAGTTGGTGATGAGGTCCCGCTCATAGATCCGGTATAATATGCTGCTACACGTCCACTCCCTCCCTGTCCATATACGTCTCCTGCTCCTCCTGTTGCTGTGACTCTAGTGGTTCCTAAGACTAAGGTATTGGCTAGAAGTTTTATCGATCCTCCAGCT
>Ga0255347_1000851_pt1 | contig 53059 bp, 58 predicted proteins | sample wastewater_treat_2_FD_192479 | JGI IMG/M metagenome (GOLD analysis project Ga0255347, IMG submission 192479) | Wastewater microbial communities from Lulu Island WWTP, Vancouver, Canada - plant24 | ecosystem: Engineered > WWTP > Wastewater > Unclassified | place: Canada: Vancouver, British...
TTTTAGAAACTACCGCAGGTAGAGTTATATTCAATAAAGTGTTGCCCGATAACTATAGTTATATAAATGAACCAATGGATAAAAAGAGAGTTACAAGTTTATTAACAAAAGTATTAAGAGAAGAAGAAAATGAAGTAGCTGTGAAAATGATAGATGATATAAAAGATATAGGTTTAAAATATGGGACTATTTGTGGTCAGTCAGTGTCCTTGGCGGATATTGATATACCTGCTCAGAGAGAGCAGTTGATAGAAAGTGGTAAAAAGCTTGTTATGGATGTTGAGGGTTACTATACAAGAGGTCTTATTACTAAAGCAGAGGTAGCAAGGCAAAAAGAAGATATTTGGAACAAGATAATCGGGGAATTGGACAATGTTGTTTGGGATAACTTGAAAGACGATAATCCAGTTAAGATATTGGTTAAATCTGGATCTACAAAAGCTTCAAGAGACCAAGTTAAACAGCTTGCTGGTATGAAAGGTCTTGTATCAGATCCTACAGGAAAAGTTGTTGAGGTTCCTATTTTTGGAAACTTTAAACTCGGCCTATCTGCTACAGAGTATTTTGTTGGGTCAAGAGGTGCTAGAAAAGGGTTAGCTGACAAGGGTTTAAAGACTGCTGATGCTGGTTATCTAACAAGAAGATTAGTTGATGTTAGTCAAGATGTAATAGTAAGAGAGGACGATTGTGGTACAGATGAGGGTAGAGAAATGATAGTAGGTAAGGGTACTCTTCTTCAAACATTTGCAGATAGAGTTATAGGTAGGTTTTTAGCTAAAGATGTAAAAGTTGGTAGTAAAGTAATTGTAAAAGCAGGAACTTTATTAAATGAAGAAGATGTTGAAAATATAGAAAAATCTGGTGCTGAAAAGATAATAATAAGGTCCCCTATGCATTGTGAGACAAGAAGAGGTATTTGCGCAAAATGTTATGGAGCAGATTTAATGACAGGTAAATTAGTAATGGTAGGGACTGCAGTTGGTGTTGCAGCAGCTCAATCAATTGGTGAACCTGGAACACAGCTTACAATGAAGACCTTCCACTCTGGAGGTATTGCAGGAAAAGATATAACCCAAGGTCTTCCAAGAGTTGAAGAATTGGTTGAAGCAAGAGCACCTAAATTTTTATCCATAATGAGTGAGGTCTCAGGTACTGCAAGAATTGAAAAGAATGGTGATGAAAGAAAGATAGTTATTATACCTTCTGATGCTGGTGAGGAAGTTACAGAATATAATGTTGATCCTATTGAAGAGATTCTTGTAAAAGATGGTGATTTGGTAGCTAGAGGACAGAAACTTACAAGTGGTAACTTAAACTTAAGTGATTTATACAGAGCAGTGGGTGTAGATGAGACAAAGAGATACATAATAGAGGAAGTTCAAGGAGTATATGCTTCTCAAGGTGTTCCTATAAACGATAAACATTTAGAAGTTATAGTTAAGCAAATGTTTAATCACGTCAAGATAGAAGATATAGGAGATACAGAGTTTATGGTTGATGAAATTGTTACAAGAGCAAGATTTGATGAGGAAACAGAAAGAGTTATAGCTAGTGGTGGTACCCCAGCAACTGGTAAATTGATAATGCTTGGGATAACAAAGGCAGCTTTGTACACTGACAGTTGGATGGCCGCAGCTTCATTTATACATACAAGTAATGTATTGACCGAGGCGGCTTGCTCTGGTAAGGTTGATTACTTGTTGGGGTTGAAAGAGAACGTGATAATAGGAAGATTAATCCCAACCGGAGAGAGGGCTAGAATAGAATAATATGCCAACAATTAACCAACTTCTCAGAAAAGGAAGAAAAAGAAACGTAAAAAAAGCAAGCACTCCGGCTCTTAAGGAAGTTTTTAATACTAAAAAAAGAGTTGTGAAGAAAAGAAACAGTCCTTTAAAAAGGGGAGTTGTTCTTTTGGTTAGAACTCAAACACCAAAAAAACCTAACTCCGCTTTAAGAAAAGTTGCAAGAGTCAGGTTATCAAATAAAAGGGAAGTCACAGCTTATATACCAGGAGAAGGACACAATCTTCAAGAGCACTCTGTGGTAGTTGTCAAAGGTGGTAAGGTACAGGATTTACCAGGTGTAAAATATGAGATAGTTAGGGGAACTGCAGATTTGGCAGGTGTTGATAAAAGAAAGACCTCAAGATCTATATACGGTACAAGGAAAGTTAAGGAGAAAAAAGAATGAGAGGTAAAAGAGCAAAGAAAAAAATATTAATAGCCGATCAAGTTTATAAATCAAAAGTAGTTTCAAGAATGATAAATGCTGCTATGGAAAGAGGCAAGAAGAGTCTTGCTATGACAATAGTTTATGACTCAATGTTGAAGTTGAACGAAGACGAAAAAGAGAGATTAAGAATTTTTGAGCAGGCAGTTAAAAATGTAATGCCTCAACAAGAAGTTAGATCAAAAAGAGTTGGTGGGGCTACCTATCAGGTTCCAATGCCTTTGAAGCACGATCGAGCAGAAGCATTAGCTGTAAGATGGATAGTTGATGCTGCAAAGTCTAAAAAAGGTAAATCAATGATAGATAAATTATATGAAGTTTTGAATGATTCTTATCAAAATACAGGAGATGCTGTAAAAAAGAGAGATGACGTTCATAGAATGGCCGAAGCTAATAGAGCTTTTGCACATTTTGCGAGGTATTAAAATGGCTGAAACAATGGATAAAGTATATCCCTTAGATAAAATTAGAAATATAGGTATTATCGCCCATATAGATGCGGGTAAAACTACAACCACAGAGAGAATTCTCTACTACACTGGAAAGTCTCACAGGATAGGTGATATTGATGATGGTAATACTCAAATGGATTGGATGGCTCAGGAAAGAGAAAGAGGTATTACAATCCAATCGGCTGCCACTACATGTTTTTGGAAAGATCACAGAGTTAATATCATAGACACACCAGGACACGTTGACTTTACGGCTGAGGTTGAGAGATCTTTAAGAGTATTAGATGGAGGTGTTATTGTATTAGATGGTTCTCAAGGTGTTGAGCCTCAATCGGAAACAGTTTTTAGACAAGCACAAAAATATGATGTCCCATTACTATTTTTTGTAAATAAAATGGATAAAGTAGGTGGTGACTTTTTAATGTCTTTAGAATCCATATCCGAAAAACTTACGAAGAAAGGGTTGGCTGTTCAATTACCAATAGGTTTAGAAAGTGGTTTTATAGGATCAGTAGATTTGATAACCATGAAAGCTTATAAGTTTGAAGGAGCTGATGGGGGAGATGTCGTTGAATTTGATATTCCAGAAGATCTCTTAGAAGATGCTAAGAAATACAGATCTATTATGGTTGAGAAAGTTGCTGAATCAGATGATGCTTTAATAGAGAAATATTTAGGAGGGGAAGAACTTACAATAGATGAAATAAAAGAGGGATTAAGAAAAATGACTATTTCCACTCAAATATACCCTGTTTTTTGTGGATCTGCTCTTTCTAACAAAGGTATTCAAAAAGTGTTAGACGGTGTTATAGATTACCTACCTTCTCCAAAAGATGTACCACCAGTTAAAGCTGTTAAAGTAGATACAGGTGAAGAAATTAATGTAGAGTCTGACGAAAATGGTTCATTTACAGCACTTGCTTTTAAGATCCAAACAGATCCATATGTTGGTAGACTTACCTATTTTAGAGTTTATGCTGGTAAAGCTGCTGCTGGATCATATATATACAATGCTACATCAGATAAAAAGGAAAGAATTGGAAGAATACTTCTTATGCACGCTAACCACAGGGAAGAGATAAAAGAAATTACAGCCGGTGAAATTGCTGCAGGTGTTGGTTTAGAATCATCAACAGGTGATACCCTATGTTTAGAGGGGGACAAGGTCTTACTAGATAAGATAAGTTTTGCAGAACCGGTCATAGGTATTGTTATTGAGCCTAAGACCAAAGCTGACAGAGATAAAATGTCTCAAATCATAAAGAAATTCCTAGAAGAAGATCCTACTTTACAAATAAAAACAAATATAGAGACAGGTCAGACATTACTTTATGGTATGGGAGAGCTTCACCTAGATATTATTGTAGATAGGATGAAAAGAGAGTTTAATCTTGATATAAACACAGGAAAACCTCAAGTTGCCTACAGAGAAACTATCAGAAAAACAGTGGAGCAAGAAGGAAAATATATCAGACAGTCTGGTGGTAGAGGTCAGTACGGCCATGTTTATTTGAAAGTAGAGCCTCTTGAAAGAGGTGAGGGTTTTAAATTTATAGACAAAATCGTTGGAGGTACTATTCCAAGAGAATATATTCCTGCGGTTGAAAAAGGTATAAAAGAAGCCGCAGAAAGTGGTGTTATCGCAGGTTACCCCCTAGTGGATTTTCAAGTTACATTGTTTGATGGTTCTTTCCATGAAGTTGACTCTTCTGAAATGGCTTTTAAGATGGCAGCTATTGAGGCTATGAGAGATGCTCAAAGATCTGCTGATACATTTTTATTAGAACCTATAATGAAGGTTGAAGTAATTACGCCCGAGGAATTTATGGGAGATGTAATAGGGAACATATCTTCTAAGAGAGGTAAGATAGAGAGCACCGAACAAAAAGGAAATGCAAGAATAATAATATCAAAAGTTCCTTTGGCTGAAATGTTTGGATATGCGACAGAACTTAGAGGCATGACACAGGGAAGAGCATCATTTGTTATGGAACCAAGCCATTACGAGGAAGTACCTTCTAACATAGCTGATACGTTGTCCAAGGAAAATATAAGACGATAGAAATTGTTATTTAGCTAAAAGTCTTGATTTTTTTGATTTAATTTGATTAACTATCACTTGCTTTAGTAAATGTTTTTAAGCTATGGCAACGCTGTTCCGCACGGAAGCGAGTGTTCTTGGTTTTATAAAGAACTTTCGCAAACGTTCAGAACAATGTTGTCTGGCAAAATGTAAGTAATTTATTTACCGAAAGGAAAAACAAAATGTCAGATTTCGTAAGAAATAAGGAACATGTAAATATCGGAACCATTGGTCACGTTGACCATGGTAAGACAACCTTAACATCGGCCATTACAAAAGTTTTGGCAGATAACGGGATGGCTTCTTACAGGGATTTTACTACAATAGATAACGCCCCTGAAGAAAAAGAAAGAGGTATAACAATTAATATTACTCATGTTGAGTATGAGACAGAAAAAAGGCACTATGCTCATATAGATGCACCTGGTCACAAAGACTACATCAAAAACATGATAACGGGAGCTGCACAAATGGATGGTGCTATACTCGTCGTTTCAGCTCCAGATGGCCCAATGCCTCAAACAAAGGAACACATTTTGCTTGCAAGACAAGTTAACGTTCCTGCAATGGTAGTTTTCATGAACAAATGTGATATGGTTCAAGACAACGAGATATTAGATCTTGTTGAAATGGAAATTAGAGAATTGCTAAATAAATATGGATTCCCTGGAGATACAACTCCTATAGTAAGAGGGTCTGCACTAAAAGCTTTAGAAGGTGATGCTGATGCAGCTGCTAAGATTTTGGAATTGATGAAAGCTGTTGATGAATTCATTCCTACACCTCAAAGAGATTTAGATAAACCTTTCTTGATGCCTGTTGAAGACGTTTTCACAATATCAGGAAGAGGAACTGTTGTTACAGGAAGAATTGAAAGAGGAGTTGTTAATCTTAACGATGAGATAGAAATAGTTGGTATAAGAGAAACCAAAAAGACAACAGTAACAGGTATAGAAATGTTCAAGAAATCCTTGAAAGAAGGTCAGGCTGGAGATAACGTTGGAATTCTTTTAAGAGGTATAGAAAGAACAGACGTTGAAAGAGGACAAGTTCTTGCTAAAGCAGGAAGTGTAAAACCTCATACAGAGTTTGAGTCTGAGGTGTATGTACTTTCAAAAGAAGAGGGTGGTAGACATAAACCTTTCTTTACAGGTTATAGACCGCAGTTCTATATCAGAACAACAGATGTTACTGGAGAAGCTTTCTTACCAGAAGGTGTAGAAATGGTTCTTCCTGGAGATAATGTAAAGATGAGAGTTAAGCTTATTACACCTGTTGCTTTGGAAGAAGGTATGAGGTTTGCTATAAGAGAAGGCGGTAATACAGTTGGTCACGGAGTTATTTCAAAGGTAATAGCTTAAGGTTGATGTAATTTGGGATGTCCCCCGCAAAACGCGGGGGACATTTATCTTAATGGCTAAAGGTAAAACACAAAAAGAAACAAAGATAAGAATAAAATTAAAGTCTTATGATAGTAGGATAATAGATCTTAGTTGTTCAAAAATAGTTGATACTGCAATAAGAACAGGTGCTCAGGTTGCAGGACCTGTCCCATTACCTACAAAAACAGAAAGATTCACTGTTATAAGAGGTCCTCACATAGATAAAAGGTCTAGGGAACAGTTTGAATTAAAAACGCATAAAAGAGTTATAGATGTTATGAATCCTACACCATCTACTATTGAAACATTGTCAAAATTAAGCTTACCAGCAGGGGTTGGAATTTCAATAAAAATGTAGTATTCTATCTTGTTTTTGGATTATTAGGCAAAAAGTTAAAATAATGATAAAAATAAGGACATAAATAACAGTTACAAAAGGGTTTATATAAAGGCGCCCTTGGGCGCTAATTTTTTTAAATAAAAATGGAAAAACTAACAGGAAAAAAGATGAATATGACACAGATCTTCTCTGATGATGGGGCTGTTACCCCTGTTACCGTTATACATTGTGAGAATTTGACAGAAGATATGGAGAATAGAGATGTTGTTGTTGTAGGAACCTCGAAGGGTAAAGGTTTCACGGGTGTTATGAAAAAATGGGGTTTTCACGGTGGGCCTGCCACTAGAGGTCAGGGGATAACTGCAAGAGCACCTGGATCTATAGGATCTCAAACACCAGGAAGAGTTTTAAAAGGTAAAAAGATGGCCGGTAGGGCAGGAAATAGTAGGGTAACTATAAAAGGTTTGAAAGTAATGAAAGTTTTACCAAATGAAAATCAGATTATGGTGTCAGGTCCTGTTCCTGGGGCAAGAAATTCTAAAATTGAGATAGTTTTTATTGAAGGTAAATAAAATGCAAGTAGATGTATTAAATCTAAAAGGTGAAAAAATAGAACAAATAGAGCTAAAAGATAGTATCTTTGATTTTGAACCTAATATGAACGTTTTGACCCAATATATTAGGGTTTACCAAATGAATCAACGACAGGGCACAGCTTCTACAAAGGACAGATCTGAAGTTTCTGGTGGTGGAGCCAAGCCTTGGAGACAGAAAGGTACTGGAAGAGCAAGACACGGATCTACAAGAAGCCCTATTTGGGTACATGGTGGTATTGCCCATGGGCCAAAACCTAAGAGTTGGAAATTATCTATTAGCAAAAGTTTAAGAGAAAATGCTTTGAAATCGGCTTTGTCCTTAAGAATGAGGGAAGGAAAAATTGTTGTAATAGATGGTTCTGATATAAAGGAGCCTAAAACGAAGATTTTTGCAGATGCTTTAGAAAAATTAAAGATTAATGGAAGAGTTATGTTTGTCTGGAATGGTGATCAAGAAAATATCGTTAGAAGTTCCAGAAATATACCAGAAGTATTTTTAGTAAATTCAGATAGTTTGAATGCCTACGATGTTGTAAAGACCCCGACAGTTTTATTTTTAAAGGATGCAGTATTAAAGGTTCAAGAAAGGTTTTCTAAATGAGATTAAGCAAGTCTATTATAGAACCAATAGTAACAGAGAAATCATATGACCATTCTGCTTATGGGAGATATGTTTTTAAAGTTGCTATGAGTGCTACAAAAGGTGCTATAAAAGATGAAATGAAAGATGTATATGGTGTAGATGTCACAGAAGTAAAAACTGTTATAATGCCTGGAAAATCTTCTAGAATAGGTAAAACAAGAGAATTCTCTACACCTAGAAGATGGAAAAAGGCTGTAGTCAGATTAAAAGAAGGCCAAAGTATTGATTTATTTCCTAAGGATAAATAACGGAGATAATAAATGATTAAAACATATAAACCTACAAGTGAAGGGCTTAGAACAAGAAAAACCTTAGTAAAGGGAGTTGATGATGTTAGACCTTTAAAATCTTTAACTAAAGGAAAAAATGCTACAGCAGGTAGAGTCAGAGGTAAGATAACGTCAAGACATAAGCAAAGGGGTGCGAAAAAACTTTATAGAATAATAGATTTCAAAAGAGATAAGTATGATATTCCAGCAAAAGTAGTTAGTATACAAAATGATCCAAACAGAGGTCCTAATATAGCACTTTTATCTTATGCAGATGGTGAAAAGAGGTATATAATAGCTCCCGAAGGTTTAGAGATAGGCACTACCGTAATGTCCGGAGAAAGTGCTGATATTGCAGTTGGGAACAGCGTCCCTATGTCTAAAATACCTCTTGGGATGTCAATTCATAATATAGAGATCAATCCTAAAGCTGGGGCCAGACTTTGCAGAGGAGCTGGAAATCAGGCTCAAATTATTGCAAAAGAGGGAGAATATGTTAACGTAAAGCTTCCTAGTGGCGAGGTTAAGAGAATTAGAAGCGTTTGCTATGCCACCATAGGTGTAATAGGAAATGCTGATAAGAGAAATATTGATTTAGGAAAAGCTGGAAGAAAGAGATACTTGGGAAGAAGACCTCATGTTAGAGGTGTTGCTATGGGAGATCCCCATAGAGATCACCCACATGCTGGTAAATACGGCACATCTGGTATTGGTATGGTAGCTCCTGTATCTCCGTGGGGATGGAAAACTAAAGGTGTTAAAACCAGAAAGAGAGCTAAAACTGATTACACTATAGTTAGTAGGAGAAAGGGTAAAAAGAAGTAATTTCTTATAAAGGATTAATATGTCTAGATCACTAAAAAAAGGAATATACGTAGACGAAAAATTAATGAAAAAAGTGGAAAAAGCCTTGGCAAGCGGTGATAGGAATCCTATAAAAACATGGTCAAGAAGATCTACAATAATACCTGAAATGGTTGGGTTAACATTTGAAGTTTACAACGGAAAGAAGCATATTCCGTTTTTTGTTACGGAATCTATGGTAGGCCATAAACTAGGTGAGTTCTCCCCCACAAGAACGTTTAGGGCGCACTCATCTAAGAAAGGAACCGAATGATAGACGTTAAAGTTACAGCAAAACACATGGGGGCAAGAATATCACCAAAAAAGGTGGCCATAGTTTTGGATTTGGTAAGAGGAAAAGATTTAGAAAGTGCTAAGAGAATATTAGCTTTTGATAGAAGCAAAGCAGGGAAGATAGTTTTAAAAGTAGTAAAATCTGCAGAAGCAAATGCAGTAAACAATAATAAGATGGATAAGGATAAATTATTTATAAAAAGAATATGGGTTAGCGAAGGCCCTATGCAGAAAAGGATGAGTCCTGGGGCTAAAGGAAGAGTTGATCCTATTTTGAAAAGATATAGTCATATTTATGTAAGTTTAGATGAAAGGGTTGAAAAATAATGGGGCAGAAGATAAATCCTGTAGGATATAGAGTTGGAATATCAAAAAACTGGGGTTCCAGATGGTTTGCCTCTAAAAAAGATTACGCCAATCTTTTAATTGAGGATAAAAAGATAAGAGATTTATTGTCCGAGAGGTTGAGCAGTGCTGGTTTGAAAAATGTTGAAATAGAAAGAACAGAAAATGAGGTAAGTGTTTTGATAAAAGTTTCAAAGCCGGGGGTTGTTATTGGAAGAGGTGGTACAGGAGTGGAGGAAATTGAAAAAGAAATAAAAAAGATAACTAAGGGTAAAGTGAAAATAACAGCAGAAGGGGTAAAATCTTCTGAAACCGAAGCCCAGCTTGTAGCTGATTACATATGCAGACAATTAAAAAGAAGAGTTCCTTATAGAAGAGTTATTAATTTTGCCTTGAGTTCTGCTATAGATAAGGGTGCAAAAGGTATAAAGATTAGATTAGCTGGAGTTTTGAGTGGAAGTAATACAATATCAAGGTCAGAAACATACAAAGAGGGTTCTGTACCAGCACAAACTTTAAGAGCAGACATAGATTTTGCTCAAGTCCATTGTCAAATGATTTTTGGGACAATTGGAATAAAAGTATGGATTTATAAGGGGGAAGTAACACTTAAATAGTGAGGAAATATTATGTTGTTGATGCCTAGAAAAGTAAAATTTAGGAGACAGCAAAGAGGTACTAATAAAGGTATCTCTGTAAGAGGATCCGAAATAGCTTTTGGAGATTTTGGATTAAAGGTAGTTGATAGATGTCTTCTGTCTTCTAGGCAATTAGAATCAGCAAGAAAAGCTATTTCTCATGCAACAAAAAGAGGTGGGAAACTTTGGATAAGAGCTTTTCCTGATAAGCCTGTTGCTAAAAAACCTAATGAAACAAGAATGGGTAGTGGTAAGTCTCCTACAGATCATTACTCTGCTCTTGTTAAGCCCGGTAAAATAATTTTTGAATTAGCTGGTGTTACAGAAGATTTAGCTAAAAAGGCTTTTGCAAAGGCCTCAGCAAAATTACCTGTGAAGACTAAGTTTGTTAGAAAGGAAATGTAATGTTGGATATTACCGAGCTTAGAAAAAAGAATATAGACGATTTGAAAAAGGAGTTAGAAAAGATAAAGAAAGATAAACAAAAGGTTGTAGCTGATGTCTTACAAAAAAAGGAAAAAAATGTTAAAAAAGCAAGTCTGATGAAAAAGGATATTGCTAGAATCCAAACTGTGTTAAATGAAAAATTAAGTGAGGGTAAAAAATGAGCGTAAAAATACTAAAAGGAAAAATAATATCTAATAAAATGGATAAGACAGTAGTGATTGCTGTAGATAGATCAAAAAGACATCCTATATACGGAAAGAAATATAGAAATACAAAAAAGATAAAAGCTAGAGATGATTTAGGACTATCAGTAGGAGATTTTGTAACTATAGAGGAATGTAAGCCTTTTAGCAAAGAAGTTTCTTTTAAGGTGATAGGTAAAATCACTGATAAGGAGGAAATTTAAAGTGTTACCAATTGGTGCATATTTAAAACCAGCTGATAACTCTGGTGCCATAATGTTGAAGATAGTTGGTATTCCAGGTTCCAATAAAAGACAAGCCAGACTTGGTGATATCGTGACAGTTGTCGTTAAAGGAGCTTCTTCTACAGGTGTTTTAAAAGATCATAGTATAGCTAAAGCAATAATTATAAGAACTAGAAAAGAAGTAAGAAGAAAAGATGGTAGTTACATAAGATTTGATGATAACGCTGCAATAGTTATAGATAAAGATAAAAATATGGTTGGAACTAGAGTTTTTGGGCCTGTAGCAAGGGAAATAAGAGATAAAGGTTATACAAAAATGGTTTCTTTAGCTAAGGAGGTTCTATAAATGAGGATTAGAAAAGACGATAAAGTAAAAATAATATTAGGTAAAGACAGAGGTAAGATAGCTAAAGTATTAAAAGTTATAAACTCTGAGAATAAAATTGTTGTTGAAGGTGTGAACGTGGTTAAAAGACATGTTAAACCAGGGGCAGTGTCAAAAGAAGGGGGAATAATAAGTATAGAAAAACCTATAGATGTTTCTAACGTTATGTATTATGATGAGTCCTCAAAAAAGACAGTAAGAGTTGGATATAAGATGATAGATGGTAAAAAATATAGAGTTTCTAAGAAAACTGGCGATGTTTTAGATAAAAAGATATGAACAGATTAAAAGAAGAATATAAAAATAGAATAGCTGAGGAAATAAAAAAAGAATTTAAACTTCAAAATGTAATGGAAGTTACAGGTATTGAAAAAATAAGTGTAAATTCTGGAATAGGTCCTTTTAGAGAAAACAAAGAAGCTGTTGATTCTTTTGCTGAAGAGCTATCTGAAATATGCGGACAGAAGGTATTTGAAAGAAAAGCTAGAAAATCTGAAGCTGGTTTTAAAATAAGAGAAGGGGATGTTGTTGGTTTTGCAGTAACTTTAAGAGGTGATAGGATGTGGGCATTTTTGGATAAACTAATTAATATAGCCTTTCCAAGAATAAGAGATTTTAGAGGTTTTAGCCCAGATTCCTTTGATCAGAATGGTAACTATTCTGTTGGGATAAGAGAACATGTTATATTTCCTGAAGTAAATCCTAACACCACTAAAGGGATAAGAAGTCTACAAGTGACAATAGTTTTTAGTGGTAAAGATATAGAACAAAATAGATTTTTACTTAAAAAGTTGAATTTTCCGTTTTCTGAGGTTATAGTGGCACAGGATAAATAGGTTAATTATGGCGAAAGAAGCTTTAATACAAAAAAATAAAAAGGAACAAAAATTTTCTTCCAGAGAATATAATAGATGTTCTGTGTGTGGAAACCCAAGAGGTTACATGAGAAGGTTTAAGATATGTAGAAAATGTTTTAGGGAAATGGCTCACAAAGGGGAACTTCCCGGAGTAAGAAAGGCAAGCTGGTAAATATGAGTATAGATAGAACATCCAACATGATAAGCTCTCTTAAAAATAGTGCTATGGCAGACAGAAGTGTTTTGGAATTGCCTCATACAATTGAGTGTGAGTCTATTGCCAAGGTCTTGAAAGATTGTGGTTTTATAGAAGAAGTTAAGGTTTTTAAAGAAGAAAATAGTAAGTCAAAAATGTTGGGGTTAACTTTATCAAGAGAAGATGGTGTTATAAGACTTTCTCATGCCAAGAGAATATCTAAGCCAGGTAGAAGGATTTATAGAAAATCGGAAGAATTAAGACCTGTTCTTCAGGGAATGGGTGTTTTGGTTGTCTCCACTTCCAGAGGAATTATGGATGGAAGAGAGGCTAAAAAGAAAAAATTAGGTGGAGAAGTTTTGTGCGAGGTTTATTAAAATATGAGTAGAATAGGAAAAGCACCAATTGAAATACCACAAGGAGTAACCGTAGAAATGAACGGTAGTGATGTCGTGGTAAAAGGTCCAAAGGGGGAAATGTCTTTGAAAATTGTAGATGATGTGGTTTTAAAAAAGGATGATAATTCTTTAACAATTGAGATGGTAGGAAAGAAAAAAGACTCTCCTGCTAAGTGGGGCATGACCAGGGCTATAATTGCCAATATGATAAAAGGTGTTACAGAGCCTTTTGAGAAGAAATTAGAGCTTGTTGGTGTTGGTTATAGAGCAAAACAGGTATCTAATAATGAGATATCTTTAACAGTAGGTTTTTCTCATCCCGTTACTTTTGTTTCTCCAAAAGGTGTGGATTTAAAGGTTGAAGATAACACTCATATAACTGTTTCTGGGATTGATAAGCATCTAGTGGGTTTGGTTGCAGCAAATATTAGAAAGATAAGAAAGCCGGAACCGTATAAAGGGAAAGGTATAAAATATGAAAACGAAGTTATAAGAAGAAAAGCTGGTAAGGCAGGAAAAGTTGGATCAGGAGGAGCTGCTTAAAAATGTATCACGTAATTAAAAGAAAAACTAAAAGAGAAAGAAGAAAGCTAAGTATAAGATCTAAGGTATTTGGAACATCAGAGACACCTAGATTGTCTGTTTTTAGATCTAATAACTATATATACGCTCAGATTATTGATGATAGCAAGGATAATACTTTGGTGGAATTTTCATCAAAGAAGCTTGAAAACAAAAAAGGGGTAACTAAAACACAAGAAGCTTTTGAAGTTGGAAAAGAGATTGCTAAAAGAGCTTTAGAGAAAAATGTTAAGAGTGTAGTTTTTGATAGAAGTGGTTATAGATACCATGGGCGTGTAAAATCTCTTGCAGAAGGTGCCAGAGATGGGGGTTTGAAATTATGAAAAAAGAAGAAAAGAAAAAAATAGAAGACAGAAAAGAGAATAAAAAAGAAGAGAAAAAGAAAGATATTTCTGTTAAACCAGCTAAGATAACTGAGTTTGAGGAAAAAATAATAGAAATAAAAAGAGTTTCTAAAAAAGTAAAGGGTGGTAACACAATAGGTTTTACTGTTCTTGTTGTCGTGGGTGATAGAGATGGTAGGGTCGGATATGGGTATGGGAAGGCCCTTAATGTTGCTGATGCTATAGGTAAAGCAGTATCTTCTGCCAAAAAGAATACCTACTCAATTAAAATGGAAGGAAAAACAATATTTCATCAAGTTGAGGCTAAGGTTGGGGCATCTAAAGTTTTGTTAAAACCCGCTCCCGAAGGTGCTGGGGTTATAGCAGGGGGTTCTGTTAGAACAGTTTTAGAACTTGCAGGTATTAGAGATATTTCATCAAAAGTATTAGGTTCAAATAATAAGCTTTTAAATGTCAGATGCACCTTAAAGGCTTTAAAAAAATTAAAGAAATAATATGGTTTTGAGTAATCTTAATAAACTTAATGATCGTAAAAAAAGCAAAAGAGTTGGTAGAGGTATAGGTAGTGGTAAGGGCGGTCACACAGTAGGGAAAGGTCAGAAAGGTCAAAAGTCTAGGCAAGGAGTAAAACCAAGGATCGGTTTTGAGGGCGGTCAATCTCCATTGTATAAAAAATTACCTAAGTTAGGTGGTTTTAAAAACCCAGCATCTAAAAAATATGTTTCAATTAATCTTGATGTTTTAAATAAGTTTAAGGATGGTGAAGAAGTAACAGTTGCAAAGTTGGTAGAAAAGAAAGTTATAAAATCTGTACCAGCAGGTGGCGTGAAAATACTATCAACTGGTGAGATAAAGAAAAAAGTAGTTATAAAGGACCTTAAATATTCGCAAAAAGCTAAAGAAAAGATTGAAAGTTTCGGTGCTACTATAAATGCTTAAAATACTTAAACTTCCTGAATTAAGGAAGAAAATAATTTTTACATTATTTATTATTTCTATATTTAGGTTGTTGGCTCATATACCTGTTCCTGGGGTTGACTCATCCTCTATTAAATCTTATTTAGAGCAAAGTGTGTTTTTTGGATTTTTTAATTTATTTAGTGGCGGCGGTTTTCAGAATTTTTCAATTGTCACTCTTGGGTTAGGGCCTTATATCAATGCTTCAATTATAATTCAACTTTTAACAATGTTAATCCCGTCATTAGAAGAGATGTCCAAAGAAGGAGAATATGGTCAGGAAAAGATAAATATGTATACAAAACTTTTATCTGTTCCAATGGCTTTTGTTCAGTCCTATGGTATCTACTTTTTATTAAGTAGGCAGGGGATAATAAATACCCTCTATTCCTTTGATCTTGTAATACTTATATTGACTTTTACTGCTGGCACATTACTTCTTGTTTGGTTGGGAGATTTATTGACCGAACACGGTATAGGGAATGGAATCTCAATGCTTATATTTGTATCAATAATAAGCAGATTGCCTGCAGGTATTTTAAGTGTTTTGGCTGGTATATCATCCTCAAGTTATTTAAATGTGATTATTATGTTGGTTCTGATGTTACTCATAATAGTTGCTGTAGTTTTAGTAAATGAGGGAACTAGAAATATACTTATAGAATACGGTAGAAGAGGTGAAAGATCCCAGAAAGTAACCAATTATTTGCCTATAAAAATAAATCAAGCAGGTGTAATTCCAATAATATTTGCCGTTTCTTTAGTTTCAATACCAAGAATGATAGGAGGACCTTTGGCTGCGTCTGGAAAAGCATCTTTAATTGGTTTAGGAAATTTTCTGATTAATACATTTGAAAGCACATCTTTAACTTATAATCTTGTTTACTTTCTCTTAGTTGTAGGTTTTACATTTGTTTATACTTTTATACAGTTTAACCCTGACAAAATAGCTGATGATATTAAAAAGAGAGGGGGTTTTATACCTGGGGTTAGACCAGGAACATCTACATCTCAGTATTTAAAGAGAATCGTTTCTAGAACAACTTTAGCAGGATCTTTGTTCTTAGGATTGGTTGCTATAACGCCGTATCTTATGAATTTTATATTTGGATCTCAAGCTATAGACATAGGAGGCACAAGTTTGCTTATAGTAGTATCGGTTGTTCTTGAAACCGTAAGGCAAATAGAGTCCCTCACTGTCACTAGAAGTTATGAGAAATTTTTAGGCTAATACTAATCTGATACAATATTTCTATGTTTGATAAAATAAAAGAATTAAATAGACTTAAACAGGCTCAGAGTAAAATAAAAAAGCAAATGGAGGAGATATCGGCAACTAGGGAAAAGGATGGTATTAAAATCGTCGTTAGGGGTGATAAAAAAATACAAAGACTTGAAATAGATGGAGAAGATCAGAGAGACTTAAAAGATCTGATAAACAATACTTTTGGAGACGTTGATAAGAAAGTGGAGAAACAAATGAGAGGTCAGTTAAAGGATTTAGGTCTTCCCGACTTTTAGAATTATGAAACTGCTCTTAATTGGACCTCAAGGTAGTGGTAAGGGTACAGTTGGAAAAATGTTGGGGGAGTATTTTCATATTCCTTTAATATCATCAGGGCATCTTCTTAGGGATCTCCCAGAAAATCATGCTAAAAAGAAGGAGATAGATGAGGCTATGGAAAAGGGGGAGCTTGTACCTCAGGATTTGGTTGCAGACATACTAAAAGAAGAAGTTCAAAAAGATATTTATGAAAAAGGTTATATATTAGACGGTTGGGGTAGAGCTTTGGTGGATTTAGATTATTTTAATCCAGGTTTTGATTGGGTTTTGTACATAAATATATCTCCAGAAACATCTGTTAAAAGACTTTCATCAAGGAGAACATGTTCTGAATGTGGGTCTATTTTTAACATCATATCAGTTCCTCCAAAAGTGGATGGTGTCTGCGATGATTGCGGTGGAAAATTGATCCAAAGAGAGGACGATGTAGAAGATGCTGTGAGGAGAAGGCTTGAAATATTTAATACTGAGACAATGAGAACACTTGATGTTTTTAGAGATGAAGGTAAGGTTTTAGAAATAGACGGCGAGGGTTCTCCTGAAGAAGTTTTTAAACTCGCTGTAGAAGCCTTAAAGCCCTAATTAGTGTTATAATTATCTTGATGATGAAAGACCTGCAACCAAAACAAGAAAAAGAAGGATCCGGTGTAGTAAGATATTGGAGAAAACATCCAAAGTCTATAGAGAAATATCAATTTGTTTATCGTTTTTTACCCAAAGATGATAAGAAAAAAAGAGCAGATTTTCTTGATAATAAGGCTATTTTAATCTATTGTGCCGTAATACTTTTTGTAACATTAGCTTTTAGATTTATTCCAAAATTTGCACCTGGGGTTTTAGGCTACGCTTCAAATATAAGTGTGTCCGATCTTTTGAAGTACACTAATAAGAAGAGAGAGGAGAACGGGGCTTCAAATTTAAGGTTAAACGCAAAATTGTCTTCAGCTGCGGAAAAGAAAGCTCAAGATATGTTTGCAGACGGTTATTGGGCTCATGTAGCTCCGGATGGAAAAGAACCTTGGGATTTCATTATTTCTGAAGGCTATGATTACATATATGCTGGTGAAAATCTTGCAAAGAACTTCTCTACTTCAAAAGAAGTTGTAGAGGCTTGGTTTAATTCTCCATCTCACAAGAGTAATCTTATAGGTAAAAATTATGATGAGGTTGGTTTTGCAGTTGTTAACGGTGTTATGGATGGTTATGAAACAACTCTGGTAGTACAAATGTTTGGCAGACCAAGACAACCTTCTATGTTAGCTGATACTAAAGAAGAGCAAGCAGTTTTGGAAAAAAGTCAGATTAAAGCTGTGACTTCTGTTGCTGGAGCTACAGAAAAAACAGAAAATCTCAACGAACCTCCCAGTGAGGAGCAAAAAGACCCTGAGGAGAATAACACTGTTGTAGTGGCCACAAACCCACAAGAAACAAAAGTTGTGGTAGATGTAACAAAAGCTACAAAAACAGTCAGTCTTGCCTTTGGAGGATTTGTAGGGTCCCTTCTTGCAGTAGATGTTTTATATTCAAGAAAGAAAGGTATTAGGAAATTTACGGGTCTGACTCTAGCCCATATTGTTATTATAGCTATGGTTATTGCTAGTATTTGGTTTATATTAAGACCTGGGTTGGTAGTTTAAGGAGAATATGTTGGAAAATATAAAAGAAAACAGAATAGAATATTTTATCTTAATGGTGGCAGTGATAGCTTTTATTATTCTGATTTATATTTTTAGGTTTAATAAAGATGTTTTGATATTGCTTAGTGGGTTAGGTTCTGTTTTATACATTTTTTGGGGTATAATTCACCACTATATAAGAGGAAAACTAACAAAAAACATAGTTTATGAGTATTCTTTGTTTGGTTTGTTATCATTCCTTTTATTCTTTGTTGTTTTAAGTTTTTAAGTTATGAAAATAGTTATTGTAGTTCCTACTTATAACGAGTCTAAAAATATAGGCAGGTTAATAGAGGCACTAGATAAAGAATTTAAAAATATTCCTTCCCATGAGCTAAATCTTTTGGTAGTTGAAGGTAATTCCCCTGACGGCACTGCTGACGTAGTGAGAGACAAAATGAAAGATTATAAATTTGTTCATCTGTTAATGGAGGAGAAAAAAGCTGGTTTAGGAGCAGCATATGTTTATGGTTTCAAACATGCTATGAAAGAAATGGGGGCTGATGTTTTGATAGAAATGGATGCGGACTTTCAACATGATCCAAAGGAAATAAAAAACCTTGTAAAACAAATTGATGAAGGTTATGACTACGTTATAGGTTCCAGATTTGTAAAAGGAGGTAGTATCCCAAAGGAATGGGAGTTTAAGAGAAAAATGTACAGTAAGCTAGGTAATACCCTTTCTAAAGTTATTCTTGGTGTTAAAGGAGTTAATGACTTTACGACAGGTTACAAAGCTTCAAGGGTTAAGGGATATGCAGATTCCATTGATTTAGATAATATCTTATCAAAAGGTTTTGCTTATAAAATGGATCTTTTGTATAAAATGCACAAAGCAGGTGCAAAAATAAAGGAAATTCCTATACAGTTTGGTTTAAGAGACGAGGGTACATCCAAAATGGAGAGAAATAACATGATAGATTCTCTAAGAGTGGTTTTAAATCTTCGTCTGAAAGATCCTCAAACTCAAAAATTTCTTAAATTTTGTATTGTTGGTGTTACGGGTCTTATTGTTGATTCCGGTCTTTTTAATGTTTTAAGAATTTCTTTTTCAAATTCAAAGACGGCCTCTTTACTATCGGGTTTAATTGCTATGCTCGTGACTTTTACTATTAATAACTTTTGGTCTTTTAAAGAAAATAAGATATCTGGAATAGTTGGAAAAATAAAGGGTTTTCTCATTTATATACTTTCTTCTTATGTCCCAATATTTTTACGTTCTCAAATGATAAAATTTTCGGTATCACAATTTGGAGACACATTTTTAGTTTCTAATATTACATTTTTTATAGGGATAATGCTTGGCTTAATATGGAACTATACTGTGTATAATAAGATAATATGGAAGGAAAAGGATCTGTGAAGTATTCAATAGTAATACCAACTTACAATGAGTCAGGTAGAATATCTCCCACTCTTGTCCAAATCCTTGGTTTTATGAGGGGGTATACAGAATCTTTTGAAGTTATAGTCTCTGATGATAATAGTTCTGATAATACTTTAGAAATAGTTAAAAATCTTGCAAGTGAGAATTCTGAGATAGTAGTTTTAGAAAACCCACATAGAGGTAAAGGTCCTACAGTTTGGTCAGGTTTTATGGAGGCCAAAGGAGACCTTATTTACATGGCCGATGCTGATTTGTCGGCACCTATATCTGAAATAAAAAAACTTTCTGTTTGGATAGAAGAACAGGGATATGACGTTGTTATAGCTTCCAGAGAAGGTGTAGGTGCAGAAAGAATAAATGAACCTTTTCACAGGCATCTTATGGGAAGAGTTTTTAACTTTTTAGTTAGGATAATAGCTCTACCTGGAATAAAAGATACACAATGTGGTTTTAAACTTTTTACTAAGAAATGTGTTAAAGATGTTTTTCCAAGGATAGAGTCGCTTAAGAACGCAAAAGAGCTAAAATCAGCTTATACTGGGGCGTGGGATGTAGAAGTTTTGTTGCTATCTAGGCAGTTAGGTTATAAAATAAAGTCCGTTCCTGTTACTTGGGTACATGTGAAGACAGAAGGAGTGAGTCCTATAAGGGATTCAATTAAAATGGCCCTTGAAATATTGCAGATAAAATGGCGTTTTGTTAGGGGAAAATATAAATCTGCTCAACTTACCTCAATTTCCCCACAAGAATAGATATTTATTTATGAGGTGTTTTTAAATTAATATGAAAATATGCGTTGTAGGTACAGGTTATGTTGGTTTAGTTGGTGCGGCTGTTTTTTCAGATTGGGGGAATGATGTAGTAGGTGTTGATATAAATGCCGAAAAAATAGAGAGAATTAAAAAAGGCGATATGCCTATATTTGAGCCTAGTCTTTCGGAGATAGTTTTAAAAAATATAAGTGAAGGTAGATTATCTTTCACGACATCTCTTTCAGAAGGTGTAAAAAAATCTGACATCATTTTCATCTGTGTTGGAACTCCTCAAAGTGAGGCAGGGGATGCTGATTTATCATTTGTTTGGAAAGTAGCTGAAGACATAGGAAAATGTTTAGATGGGTATAAAGTGATTGTTGTAAAAAGTACAGTACCTGTAGGGACAAATGAGATAGTAAAGAAAAAAATAAAAGAAAATCTTACTTACAACGTAGATTTTGATGTTGTTTCTAATCCTGAGTTTTTAAGAGAAGGTTATTCAGTAGAAGATATGAGAAACCCTGAAAGAACAGTTATAGGTTCTGATTCAGAAAAAGCTTTGTCTATTATGAGAGAACTTTATTCTCACCTAGAAAGACCTATTGTTGAATGTGATCTAAGATCGGCCGAAATGATTAAGTATGCCTCTAACGCTTTTTTGGCGTCAAAAATATCTTTTATAAATGAGATGGCTCAACTTTGTGAGAGATCTGGTGCTGATGTATCAACAGTAGCAAAAGGGATGGGTTTAGATTCAAGAATAGGTCCAAAGTTTTTGAATGCTGGTATAGGTTATGGTGGTAGCTGTTTCCCTAAAGATGTATCGGCTCTTTATAAAACTTCAACTAACCAAGATTATGACTTCAGACTCCTGAGAGGTGTTATAGAAGTTAATAAATTACAAAGAGAGTATTTTGTTAACAAAATTTCAAGGTATTTTGATGGTAATTTGTCTGGAAAGACTATTGGAGTTTTGGGATTATCTTTTAAGGAAAATACTGATGATGTGAGAGAGTCAGTAGCAATGGGAGTTGTTAAACATTTACGCGGTCTTGGGGCAAAAATAAAAGCTTTTGATCCAGAGGCAATGTACAATGCAAAGAAGGTTTTAGGAGAAGTGAGTGTTGATTATTGTTTAGATAAATATGAGGTAATGCATGATTCAGATGCTCTTGTTATATTGACCGAGTGGAAAGACTTCTCCAACCTAGATCTTGATAAAGTTAAATCTTTATTAAAAGAACCCGTGATATTTGACGGTAGGAACGTGCTTGATAGAAAGAAAGTCGAATCAGCTGGGTTTGTGTATTTTGCTGTAGGTAAGAGAACCAACGGGACCGAGTTGTTAGATAAAAAATCTAGCAGCGGTTCTGGTGTAATATTAAGAGATGGGAAATAAAAAAGCCCTTATCTTTATACCGGAATTTCCGGTTCTTACAGAGACATTTATAGAGCGAGAAGTCTCAAAGCTTTCAGAGCGGGGTAATGTAGATGTTGTTGTATTTTCTATCCTAAAGGGAAAGGGAAGTGTTTCTTCTGAACTGAATGGTAAGATTGTTTATAGCAGACCCGCTGTTCTTGATATTCTAGAATCTGCTTTTTTTGTGATTTCTAAGTTTAGAAAAATAAAAAGCGCTTTTAGTAATTTTATTAGTATTGAGAACACAGGTGCCTCTCCAGATGTAATTGCAAATCAAGCAAGTTTTGGAAAGAAATTATATGTCTTCTTAAAATCCGTTTTATACGCTCACAAATTTTCCAAATTAAACCCGAACATTATTTTGGCTCATTTTTTATCAGAACCGTCTACAATAGCTATGATTATTGCTAATATACTGGAAGTTCCTTACATTATCTCAGCACATGCAAAAGATATAACGGTAAATTCTGAATATGTTGAGGAAAAGGTTAAAACTGCGAAATATATAACAATATGTAACAAAAATGCTTATCAAAATGTTCTATCTTGGGCCAATAAATTAGGAAAAAACAATGTGGTTTTAGCTTACCATGGTGTTGATACCTATAAAATTTCACAAATACCAGAAAAAGCGAATTTAGACGTAAAGCGGCCCTATATGTTATCCGTTGGTAGATTAGTTGAGAAAAAGGGTTTAGTTTATTTAATTGAAGCTATTAAAATTCTGAAAAATAAGGGTATTTTAATTAATTCTGCCATTATAGGTTCCGGACCTTTGTACGAGGTTTTAGTGGAGAAAATAAAAGAACTAGGTCTAGTTGAAACGGTAAAAATAATTGGTGAAAATAAAGGACTGTCCAATGAAGAAACACTTTCTTACTATAAATCAGCTGATTTCCTAGTTTTTCCAAGTATACAAACTAAAGAAGGAGACGTTGATGGTATAGCCAATGTTTTATTTGAAGCAGGTGCTTTTAAACTGCCAGTGATAGCCACTGACGCTGGGAGTACAAATGAATTGATAATAGATAATTTGACCGGTTTGGTTTGTAGACAAAAAGATCCAACTTGTCTTGCTGATAAAATTGAGGAATTAGTAAATAACAAGGAAAAGGCAAAAATATTAGGAGAAAACCTTTATAATAAGGTTAAGGAAGATTTCAGTTTAGATAAAAATATAGAAAAACTGGAACAAATGCTTTTATAAAAATGAAAATAGCTGTATTTGCAAAATCTACAACACTTCACAAAAATTATGGGGGTTTAGAAACTCAGAACAGAGCTTTGTGTGAGGAACTTGTGAAAAGGGGACATGAAATAACAATTTTTTCACCTAAAAGAGATTTTGAGGGAGATGATGCTTTTGTTAATGGTGTAAAGTACGTTTTTATTGATGCTGAGTATGGAAACTATTTATTTTCAGGTTTAAAAAAGGATAGCTGGACAAAGAAGTCTTTAGAGGTTTTTGAAGAATTTCATAAAAAAGAAAAATTTGATTTGGCTTTAGGTCAAAGTTCTGCCGCGGAAAGTATCATTGAAAATAAAATTAAACTTAATATTAAAACTGCTTCAATATCACATGGAACCGCTTTATCGGAGCTTGTCACTTTCTTTAAAAATATCTCAGGAATTAAAGATATTTACTGGTCATTGAGGAATACTCAATATTTTTTAAGACAGTATTTTGGTAGACAAAGAAGGTTTGTTTTACACTCTGACGTTGTGGTTGCAGTATCACATTATGTTAAAAAGGCTTTAATTTCAGAGACTTTTGTTGATGATAAAAAAGTCAAAGTTATACATAACGGAGTTGATGGGTCGTTATTTGAAAATAAAAAAACAAAAACAGATGAAAAAAATACAGACATTTACTTTATAGGCAGGGTAGAAAAATCAAAAGGGATAATGACTGTTATAAAAATGATGAAAGAAATTGATAGAAATGTGAAACTGCATGTTGTTGGTGACGGACCTTGTTTAGAAGAAGCAAAAAAGAAAGCTGAAGATTTAAATATTAAAGATAGGGTTATATTTCACGGAAAAATGCCTCATTATGAATTTATAAAAAATTTATCACCCGACGTTTTTGTTTTTCCAACCAATAGAGTAGAAGGATTTCCAATGGTTTTAGTTGAATCTATGTTCTCTGGAATACCTGTTGTGGCTTTTGATATGGGTGGTGTTCCCGATGCTATAGAAGATGGTAAAAACGGGTTTTTGATAGAAAGTGGCAATAAAGTGTTATTTAAGAAAAAACTAGTAGAATTAATAGATAATAAAACTTTAAGAGATAATATGGGAAATTATGCAAAAGAAAAAGCTGAAAAAGAATTTACAATTGGTAAAATGATAGATGATTACGAAAAAGTTTTTTTGGACATATTAAAATGAAAATATTAAGACTTATATACGATTGGCCACCTCCCTGGCAGGGTTTGGCGGCTCATCCATACGAACTAACTGCTAGTCAGTTAAAAGAAGGTCATGAGGTAGAGATTTTTTGCGGGAGGTGGCCAAATGCTGGGGCTATAGAAAATCCTGGGGGTGCAAAAATAAACCCTATTATAAGAGAGCCTCTTCCTGGAACTATATTTTTTACAAGTTCCGTGATTCTATTTTTTAAGTATCTTATATGGAGAAGGAAAAATACCCCAGATATAATTCATTCTCACGGGCATTTTGCGGTTTGGATCTACTGGTATAGGTGGTTTTTGCAGAAATTTTTTCCATGGTCAAAAGAACTAAATGTACCTTTAGTTGTCCATTTTCATAATGTTGCTAAAGATAGGTGGGCCAAAATGGAGGAGCAAAATAAACCTATAACCCCCTTAGCTAGGTATTTGGTTTGGCCATTATCCATTTTTTCTGATAAACACGCTGTAAAAGCTGCAGCAGCCTGTATATTTGTTAGTAAATCTAATTTAGAAAAAGCTGTTGAATATTATGGAGCAGACCCAAAGAGATGTTTTTTTGTTGAGTCTGGTGTTAATCCTGAGTTGTTCAAGCCTGTAGGTGTGGAGGAGATGGAGAAATCTAGACGTGATCTAGGTCTTGATATTGAAGATAAAGTGATACTTAATCACGGAGTTATGTCGGAAAGAAAGAATGTTCATTTGCTAGTTGAAGCTCTAAGATATTTGCCAAAAGACTACAAACTTTTAATGGTAGGTCCTGGAGATTCTGGATATATGGGAAAAATAAATGAGACTATTAAGATAAATGGTTTAGAAGGTAGGGTTGTAAAAGTAGGTTATACACCTTATGTTCAAGTCCCTATCGCATATCAGGTGTCTGACATTTTTGTACTTCCGTCAGTTTGGGAAGGTCTGCCTAAAGTTGTTACACAAGGTCTTTCTTGTGGCATACCGTGCTTAGTTTCAGGTTTCAAGCTATCAGAAGATATAGAGGGTTTGTATTATCTGGAAGATCTAGATGCTGAGTATATTGCTAATTATATTTTTAAAATTGTTGATGGTGGTTTGAGTACCGTAGATTTTAATAAAGTAGCCTTAATATATTCTTGGACTGCTAGGGCCAGAGAAATAGATAGAGTATACGAATTTGCCAAAGCGAATTATCTTTTAGAATAATCAGTTATAATACAGGTCGTTTTGGTTTTATTTGGTTATTGAGATGTTATCTAAGTTCTTTAATTTAATAAAAAAGCATATATTTTTGGTAGTTTTAATAGCTTTTTCGGCTATTAATTTTTTTGTAGCTTATAAGCTTAATATTTTCAGATATAACAACTTTGATTTTGGAAAATTTGATCTTGGAAACATGGTTCAGATGATTTGGTATACCCTGAATGGTAAATTCATGTATTTGACTGATTATTTTGGTTCAAATGTTCCAAGATGGTCTATGAGCCATGTAGATCCCCTGCTTGTGTTGTTTGCCCCAGCTTTTGCAATATACCCACATCCTTTAACAATAGTCATAGTAGAGGTTTTTCTCGTTATTTTTTCTTCTATTATTGTTTATAAAATTGCCCAAATGGAATTAAAATCAGATCTAGCCGCCTGCTTACTTGGATGTGCCTATCTTCTTTACCCATCCATGGGTTTTATAAACGGTACAATGGGGTTTCATGCTGTTACTGCAGCCATACCATTTTTCCTTGGAGCTTTTTATTTATTTGAAAAAATGTACAAGGAAAATAAATTCACTACAAAAAAATTGATCATATTTTGGATACTTGTGGTTTTAACAATGGCTGGAAAAGAACAAATCCCACTATATATTTTCATGTGGGGGATTTTTATTTTGTTCTTTAGAACACCTGAAGCTGGGGGTTTTAAATTAAATTTAGATTGGTTTAAGAACTTTTTTAAACTTAAAACTGCAAGAATAGGTATAAGTATGGCTATCGTAGGATTACTGTGGTTTGTAACGGCCTTTTTTGTAATAATTCCAAAAAATTCTCACTATAGGGTTGATAGTTACAACAGATTTTTGGAGTCAATTGGAGTAAGTATAGATGCCTCAAGTGATGTAACCATGGAAAATTACTTTTTAAGTAGATACAGTGCTTTTGGTGAGTCTTACTCAGAGGTCATAAAAAATATGATTGTAAATAATAAGGAGATAATTAGAGTATTTTTTAGTGGAGATAGACTTGATAGTTTAGATAGAACTTTAAGACCTGTTGCTTACATGCCTTTTGTTAATCCTGCAATGTTTTTAATATCTGCTCCCGACTTTTTAATAAATTATTTGGTTACAGAAGGTGGTTTGGGAGTTGAAGATATAGAAAATCATAGAATCTCCATGATAATACCGGTTCTTATTGTATCTACAATATACGGTATAAGTATGTTGGTAGGTATAGCAGAAAGCATTTTTGAAAAAATAAAGAAACATAGAAATTTGGTTATATCAATACTTTCAGCAATTGTTTTGTTTTTTAGCTTTGAAACTACAGTTAAATACAACAATCCTATGTATCTTTGGTTTACCCAAGCTGTAAAAAGAAGAGTTTCCGCCGATGAGAGGAAAGATATTGTTAAAAATATAAAAGTTGGGGATGTGGTTAAACTTCCAGACTTAGATCTTAAAGACATAAAATGTGCCAACGCTATAATTGATAAGATACCTGAGAATGCTTCTATTTCAGGCCCGGACAATCTTGGTGACCACTTAAGTATGAGAGAAACTTATGCAATTTTTCCCGCTTTATGGAATGAGGCCGATTACGTAATAGTAGATGTTCAATCAAGAAAATTACTGTCTATACTTGGATTAAATAGAAACATAATAAGAGATTTAACTCAAAGTTTAATCTCCACAGAAAGATACAACCTTATTATGGCTTGTGGGAACTTATATCTTTTTGAAAAAGGGGAGCCACAAGAAAAGGTTAAGCTCCTTCCTATTCAAGAACGTTACTCATATAAGGAAAAATATAATTTTAACATTCTTGATCTTTTGGGAGTTGTTGATTTTGAAATGCCTGAGAATGTTGAAAGAGAGAAAGTTTATGATGGTAGTGTAGTTTATAAGAAACTAACCAACAATGGTATGGATGGGTATCTTATTTACATGACTTTTATGAATAAAAAAGATGGGCAAATATTTCAAGTAGCACATTTACCATCTTTTGCTGTTTTAGAACCATCTGATTGGTCAAAAGATATGTATTATGTTGAATCAATTGATATAGCTTTACCGTCGTATGTTGATCCTGGGGATTATAGTTTGTTTTTGAGCTTGTCTAATAAAATAAAAATGAGAAGTATGTATTTAGGTGATGTTGTCGTAAAATAGCTTTTAATATGAAAGATCTTGGAAAATGGCAATTTATTAGCATGATTTCTCAAGGAATCGCAATGGTTCTTGGGATGGTTGGTACGTTTGTAATTATTAGGATTTTAACAGTTGGGGAATGGGGAGTCGTTCAGCTTGCAATGTCTATTGGGGGTACTCTTGGTATATATCAACATTTAGGTTTAGTCTCAGCAAGTACAAGAGAAATATCTTCTGCAAAAAATGATAAGGATATATTTAAAATATTTGTTACATCGGCAGTAGTAAGGTATTGCGTGACCTTGCCCATAGCTTTGGGCTTGTTTTTCTTATCAAAACATATAGCCATAAATCTTTATCACAATGAAGATCTTGTTACTCCTCTAAGATTGTATTCAACAGCGTTATTATTCCAGGGTATTCAAGGAATTTTAAATTCAGTTATATCTGGGACAAAGAGATTTAAGCATTTATTTTTGTATCAAATAATTATTTCGGTGGTAAATATACTTATATTTATTCCATTTGTTTACATTTTTAAGATAAATGGTTATTTCTACGGATTTTTGGTTTTTAATATAATTTCATCAATTGCCTTATCAATAATTGCTTTTAAACCATTAAAAGGTAAGTTGATAATGCCTAGTAAAAAAGATTTTGTAAGGCTTTTTAAAGAGATATTTTCAATAAGTATAGCTATTTATCTAGTTAAAATTTTGTACACAAACTGGCAGAAATTTGGAAACAATGTTCTTGGATTGTATAACTCTACTGAAGTTGTAGCTATATTTGCTTTTGCACTTCTATATGCTGAAAAAATAATGATGGTATCTGACTCTGTTACAACAGTTAATATCCCTATGTTTTCAGAAAGGTACGTCAATGATTTTAAAGAATTTAAGACATCATTTGAAAAGAACTTCAATAAACTTTTTTCATTTATTATTTTTACAGGCACATTTGCTGCTTATTTTGCACCTTTTTTAATTAACATACTAGTAGGTGGGAAAAAATATGACGAAGCCTTGGTTTTAGTCGCCCCCGTTATAACGGCTTTTGTAATATACTCTTTCATTAACATAATAACTTCTAGTGTAATGATCCCGGCGAAGTTGGCAAAAAGTATGATTGGAAGTTATATCTTTTTGTTAGTTGGAACAGTACTTTCATTTTTCATTCTAAGAGGTTTTATAAATCCTCTACCTTCTGTTTCTTGGTCAATGGTTATAGGTAGCATTTTAGGTTTATTCTTTGTCCTTTACTGGGTTAGAAAACGATTAGGTTTTTCATTTTTTAATATAGATCATGTTGTAATAATAGTTCAGGGTTTTGCTATATCTATGTTGTGTGGTGTAACCATACCTTTTTTAACTAAATTATTTTTAGCAATACCGTTGTTTGGTCTTTTAATTTGGGGATTTTTTGAATCTAAGTTTATAGATAAGAACGATATTAAAAATACATTTGGAAAGTTTTCTGCAATTTTTAAAAAGGAAAGTGTTGCTAAAAGTGGAAAATAAAGAAGAAAAAAAATCTATAAAAATATTAAAAACTGTTATCAAGATATTAATAAGTTCAGTTCTTATATTTTATTTATTCTCACGTAAAATAGACAAAGGTGAGTTGGTTGAGAATTTTAAGCTCTTAGACTGGAGATATGTCCCTCTTGTTTTTGCCACTATCATAATACATTACGCTATCAGTTCTTTTAGATGGAAATCACTTTTAATTCATGAAAAATCTAATGAAGTATCACGATGGTATCTTCTCAAGCTTTATTTCATGGGAGCATTTTTTAATAACTTTATGCCTACCAGTATAGGTGGTGATGTTTTTAAAATGTATAAATTGGGTAAGAAAATTAAAGACCCTGCCACAGGATTCACGTCTGTTTTTACAGAAAGATTTACTGGTATTGTAATGTTATTTTTAATAGGACTTTTAAGTATTGGTAAAAATTTAGGTTGGGGAGTGATTATACTTTTAATTTGGTTTATTGTAGCAATGTATATTGGTATGTTTGTTCTAAAAGTATTGGGCGGGAAGATAAAATTCTTCGGAGACATTTACAATTCTTTAATGGTATATAAGAATCATTTAAAAGTTCTTTGGTTTGCAATGTTTACGTCTTTTTTAATTCAACTTTTAGCTATATCTACCCAATATCTTTTGTTTGTAGCAGTAGGTATAAAACTACCATTATTTTATAGTTTAATGGCTTTTCCAATAATTACACTTGTAGGGTTTTTTGTTCCATCAATAAACGGTTTGGGAGTTCAAGACACTTTATATGCCAGTATGTTTTCTTTGGTCGGAGTATCTACGAGCACTGCTATATCAGTTTCAGTCATGTACCACATGGTAAGAATGGGTGTAAGTTTAATCGGAGGTGTAATGTATGCCCTCGATAGGGATTCTTAAAGAACTAAAAGATAAAAAAGTTTTCCGTTTTGCCCTTTTGTTTTTATTCTTGGTTTTGTTTGCTATTACACGTTTACCTAGACTAAAAGATGATGTTGTAAATCCAGATGGAACAAACTGGCATTATAGATCAGAGCAATTTATATCTGGAATAAAGCACGGACAGTTTGAAAAAACATACCAGCATTATCATCCAGGAACAACTTTAATGTGGATTTCTGGAGTTGGGGTAGAAGTATATAAACAAGTTACAGGAATTACATCTTATAATTCTGAAAATTTTTTAACGTTTGATTTAGTTGCAAAAATTTCGGTTATTTTTGTTCAATTTATATTGTCTGTTTTTCTAATATTTCTGTTTTCAAAGTTAGTAGGGTTTTATAAATCTTTTTTAACTGTTTCAATTTTTACTTTTGAGCCTTGGTTTTTGGCTAATTCAAGACTTTACCACTTGGATGTTCTTCTTACACTGCTAATTTTTATTAGCATTATTTTTGCTTATATAAATATGAAAGAGCCTTCAGTCAAGAACTCTTTACTGACTGGTCTTTTTATATCTTTATCATTTTTAACAAAAAGTGTTGCTCTAGGACTGTTAATATTTGTAATTTTTTGCACCTCATTTTGTTTGTTTAGAGCAGGTAAAAAAGAGAAGATATTTTCTTCTGTTGGTTATATTTTTCTATCATTCACATTTTTCACATTTTTACTTTTACCGGCTTTGTGGGTAAATCCTAAGTATTGTCTATCTAATATGATAAGTGAGACTGGGAAGGCTGGAATAGAAAGAGGACATGACCAGATAATATTTGAAAAAGAAACTAATGACGGTGGAGCCCTTTTTTATCCTTTAGTAACGTTGTTAAAAGTTAGTCCATTTATGATAATTGGTTCCTTGCTTGGATTTTATTATTTTATAAATAGAAAAATAAAAGATAAGAAATTTAGTAATTTTGGGATTTACCTCTTATTCTTTTTAATTGGGTATTTAGTTGGGATGACTATTCCCTCTAAAAAAATAGACAGATATATTTTGGTGCTTTTTCCATTTTTGGCTTACTCCTGTGTGGTTGGATATAAATTTTTATTTGAAAATTTAAAGAGCGAGAGCCAGAAAAATATTTTTAAGATTATTGTTCCGTCAATGTTAGCAGTGTTTTGGGTTATACCTTACTTTACACTGTTCCCATGGTATTTTGTTTACACAAATCCTTTATTTGGATCCCCATGTAATGCTAATAAAATAATAGGTCAAAAACCATTTGGTGTTGGAATTCCTGACTTAGAAAAATTGATTAAAGCTCGTTATGGTGATCCTAAACTTGGGTTTTATGATACCCAGCCTATAAAAGCTATTTATCCAAATTCTAAGGTATTTGATGTTAGAACTTATGGGCCAAGTAGTTATAACCTTTTGATTCTTGGTATAAATGAAGGTATACCCAAAAAAGTTTTGGATAATGAGAAGTATTCTTTTAGGAAGGATTATTCTTTGTGGATAAATGGGTTAGAATATTGGAGAGTCTATGTTAGAGAGGATAAGGTAGTTGAATATGAAAAATGAAAATAAAATGAAAAATGAAAAGAAAATTAAATTTAATTTGCTTCTATTTTTAATCATAGTTTTAGCTTTAATTTTAAGGTTGGTTGGGATACAGCACGGGTTTCCTTTCATTTACCATCCCGACGAGCCTACAATAATACGATCAGCTTTAGGTGTTAGGTTTAATCTAAACCCTGGGCATTTTGATTGGCCTCATTTGTATATTTATTTAAATTTTATTTTATATAAAGTTTTTGCTGCAGTTAGGGATCTTGCCGTAAGCGCGGGGTTGAAAGAAACTATTTCCTCATCCTTACCTTTAGTTTGGAATGACAATTTAATTTTTTACTACCTAACAAGGTGTCTTTCTGCTATCTTTGGAGCTTTAACAGTTATTCCGTTATATTTAACAGGAAAAGAGTTATTTGGAAAAAAAGCTGGTATACTTTCCGCCTTAACTATGGCCATTTTACCTTACCATGTTTGGCACTCCCATTATTCCTTAGGGGATGTTCCAATGGTTTTTATGCTTGCTTGGGGTTTGTATTTTTCATCAAAGATAATAAAAAGCTCGGATACTAAAAATTACTTGTTAGCAGGTTTATTTGTAGGTTTATCTGCCTCTATGAAGTACAACGGAGGTTTATCTGCCTTAATGGTTCCTGTTGCTCATTTTATTAGGGTTCTTATATCCAAAAAAGACTCTGAGGTCTTTGTAAAATCAGAAATTTTAGATAAAAAGGGGTTTTTAAGCTTAGTGTTTTCTGGTGCGTTTGCTTTATTTGGTTTCTTAATTGGAACTCCCTATGCTTTGTTTGATTTCAAAACTTTTTCAAGAACAGATGGTCCTCAGGGAGCTTTTTGGCAGTTTACAAATGTTGGTTCTGTAAGGTTTATGGAACATGTTGGGAAGTTTTTTACAGAAAGTTTTGGAAGAATACTTACCAACACTGGATATGTCGTTATGCCTGTGTACTTTATAGTTCTTGGTTATTTAATTTATAAAATAGTAAAAAAGAAAACAGAAGAAAGAGATTTTTACTTACTATTTTTATACATTGTTTCACTATTTTTAATTTGGTATGAGTCTGGATTTAAAAATAATAGGTCTCATTATTACTTTATTTTCTACCCGTTTTTAGCCTTGATTTTCGGATTTTTTGTAAACTGCTTAAGGTATAAGTTTAGTTTAGGTTGGCCAAAAGAAAATTTTTCTAAATTATTTTCAAAAATTGTGGTTCCCATACTTTTTGCACCATTGTTAATCTCATCAATCTCAAGTTCCCGTGCTTTTGTGCAAAAAGATACCAGAAACATGCTTTATGATTGGCTTAAGAAAAACTACGTTAGTAGAGATATTATTTTTTACACAGACAGAGACTTAAAACAAATATTTGATTTTGTTAATGCAAGATCCGTTAAAGGCTTAAGTAGGTATGACAAATCAGGAGATTCTATAATTATACTTTCTAGTCAGTCTACAGTTGAATTTAAAGGTGTTGATAGTGAGTTTGTAAAAAAGGAGATAAGATTCGATAGTAAAGGCAAGAGAGGTCCTGATATTGAAGTTTATTTTTATGACGGTCCTGATGATGTTGTGAAAAAAGAAAATAGTGGTGGAGGTTGTGGTTGTGGGAGATAACATGGTGAAAAAACAGGTTAATGCAACAAAAGAAAAGAAGGGATCTAAAAATAACAAAAAAGTATGTTTCATAAAAAGGTTTTTGTACGAAATATTGGTTTTTGTGTTTTTTGTATTGATACACATTCCCAGCTTGGGTAATGATAACTTCAACACTGATGTTTGGAAGTGGAAGGCCAGATCCCAAGGGTTTGGTAATGGTGTAACAAGTTTAAAGTTTAAAGATACTCTACAAACATACCACCCAGGAGTAATTTTAATGTGGGCGGGAAGTGTAGGGTCAAAAATTAATAATTTTGTGGCTACTTCCAAAGGAATGTCCTTGTTAATAGATGATGATGTAGACATTGTTTTTCAGTTAGATTTTATCCAGAAATTGGTTGTAGTTATCATAGCTGGAATTTCCATCTCATTTATATTCTATATTCTTAAAAAATTATTTTCTGTTAAGCACGCATTAATTTCTGTTGTTTTACTTTCTCTTGAACCTTTTTATCTTGGTCTAACAAGAGTTTTTCACCTAGAAGGTTTAGTTTCTACCTTTATGTTGGCTAGTGTTTTATGGCTGTATTACTTTTTCCAAGATAGTAATAAAAAACCAAGATTAGTATTATCTGCAATTTTTGCTGGTTTTGCTGTTTTAACAAAAACATCTGCATTATTTTTAGTTCTTTTCTGTGGTTTGACCGTGTTAATTTACATTTTCCTTAACGGGAAATACTGTTTTAAAAATAGATCAGGGGCAAAAAATTTGTGGAAAAACTTAGGTGATTTTTTAAAGGCATTTGGAAAGATATTTTTGCCGTGGTTTGGTGTTTTAATTATGGTATTTTTTATTCTTTGGCCAGCAATGTGGGTAATTCCTGGGCAAGCATTATCAAGTTTATTTACAGGAATAAGTGATGTAGGTGTAGAAGGAGATCATATTCAGTTTTATTTTGGAAAACTGGTTGAAGATCCGGGTTTTAGTTTTTATTTTGTAGTTTTAGCTCTAAGATCTTCTGCGTACCTTTTAATTGGGTTTATAGGATCTTTCATAATTAGGAAAAAATTACCAGAAAATATTAGAAACTTTGTTAATTTTCTTTTAATTTTTGTATTTTTTTACTTTATACAGCTCATTATTCCAACAAAAAAGCTAGATAGATACATATTGCCTACGTTAGTGGTCATATCCTTAATTTCATCTACATTTTATGTTTGGGTTTTTGAAAAATTAAGTTCTAGGAAAACATGGGAAAAAGTACTATCTTTTGTAATTTTTATTTTTCCTGCTATTTACATTTGTGTCTTAGTCCATCCAGATTATTTATCTTACTTCAACCCCATGTTTGGTGGTTTAAAAACAGGCATGAAGATTATAGAACCTAAGTGGATTGTAGGTGAAAGGGAGATAACCAATTATTTTGATGCATTAGCTAAAAAAGAAGGTGATGTGTTTTCTACAGATACATCGTTTAAGGACATTGTATATAAACAGTTTGGTGTAAGGTTAAAAACTACAATGACAGTAGGTTTTCAAGAAAAATATTACACTCAAATATGGCCATTTTTTAGGCAAAAAGGAAACTGGGCTGTGGTAGAAAATTTAACTCCCTATGCTACCAAAACTAAGTATTTTATATATCCTGTGTGGGATGATGTATCCGGAAATGAAACAAGGGTGCCTTTAAGATATTTTGACACAATATTTGTTAGAGGTGTCCCAATGTACAATGTTTACAAAAACGAGGGGGAAGGTGTCCATAATAAAAAGTAAAATAAAACAAATTGGTAATAATGAAGAAGTTTTGGATACTATCATTGTTAGTATTGCTACTTTAGTAGGTTCGGTTTTTAGCTATCTTTTGCAATTTGTTTTAGGACGAAAATTATCTGTTGAGGATTACGGTACTTTTAATACCCTTCTTTCTTTAACCACTATAGTTGGAGTTTTATCGGGAGTTTTAGGAACGGCTTTAATAAAAGTATCTGCCGAGATGTATGCTAAAGATAAAGATAATGGAAAGTTAGAGTACTTTCTTTACAAAACCTTGGCTTTTTCCTTTTTAGCTTTAATTATTTCGTTTTTCCTAGGAGTCTTATTTTCTAATTTTGTTTCTATTTATTTGAATATAAACGACAGTGTTTTAATAATGCTCTTAGGTTTATTTGTAGGACTCTCCTTTTTACTGATAGTTCCCCAAGCTTTTTTGCAAGGAGTACAGAAATTTAGGAGGTATTCAATTTTTCATGTTGTGAATATGGTTTTAAGGTTAGTTATTCCTATAGTCTTTGTTTATGCCGGGTTTAGCATTAGAGGTGTCTGGGTTGGTTTATCTGTATCTTATGTTTTTTCATTTTTGTTGGGAATGTTACTGCTAAAGGTTAAAGTTAAAAATGTTGAAAAAAAGGACATTTCATCTTATTTGGAGAAATTAAAATCCTTATCTGTTTCAATAATTTTAGTTAATTTTGCTTTAATGTTTTTAAACAATATTGATGTGATTATGGTTAAAAAGTACTTTTCTCCTACAGAAGCAGGTTATTATTCTGGAACTGTAACTTTAGGAAAAATATTACTTTTTGGAGCTGGGGCCTTTACTACAGTTATGTTTCCAAGAATAACTGCACTTTACGTTAGTGGTAAGGAGTTTATACATAAGCTAAAAATGATATTTTTTCTTCTTCTTGGAGTGCTTTTTGTAGGAGTTTTATGTTATAGAATTTTCCCAGAGTTTTTAACTAGAGTTTTCTTTGGAGAGGCTTTTATGAGTTCTCAAGAATACTTACCTTTGTTTTCTATATTTGTTTCTATTTATGTATTAATAAATTTTTTAGTTATGTTTTTCTTGGCTATAGATAAAAAAGCTGTGGGTTTTTTGTTACTGCCGGGGGTTGTGGCACAGTATATTCTTTTAAATATTTTCCATGATAGTTTATGGGATGTAATAAAAATAAATATAGGAGTTAGTGTTTTTATACTTGTGTTGTTGTTGGTTTACGGATTGTTTGGGAAAATATTGAATAAAATGTCGTCTTTTGAAAAAAGTAGAAAATTTAAGTAGAATTTCATCTGATGAATAAATTAAGAAGTTTAGCAAATAATTGGATGTGTGGTGTTGAGGAGACAAACCGAAGGAATATATTGAGTATGCTTGATAAAAATCCAGATGCTAAAGTGTTGGATTTAGGATGTGATGATGGTTCTTGGAGTATAGAGTTAGGAAAAGAAATTGGTTCTAATAATATTTATGGGGTTGAGGTTGTTGAGAGTAGGGCAAAAGATGCAATGGATAAAGGTGTTGTGATAAAGGGTTTTGATTTAAATGGGGAATTTGATTTTGAGGATAATTTTTTTGATGTAGTTCATTCTAATCAAGTAATTGAGCACTTACACGATACCGATAATTTTATTTCCGAAATATACAGAATTTTAAAACCTGGAGGATACATAATAGTATCTACCGTTAATTTAGCAAGTTGGCATAATGTTTTTTCATTAATATTGGGTTTTCAGCCTTTTGATGTTACTAATATAAGTATTAAGGGGAGCGTTGGGAACCCAGTTTCTATTTGGCGTGGTGTTGATAGTGGGTTTAATAAGCATAAGTCTTGGCAACATGTCAGAATGTTTACGCTACGTGCTCTGAAAGAATTTTTAGAATTATATGAATTTAAAGATATTAAATCCAAATCTGCTGGTTATTACCCATTACCAAATTTTTTTGCCAATATAGATAAAAATCACGGCCACTATATCGTTGTCAAAGCTTACAAATAATAAGAGTCTCATCAATGTCAATTTTTCTCTAATGTTTAAGGTGTGTTGGTTATAATTAGTAAAATATCCATAATATAGTAAAATGACAGTGTGACTTTAGCCAATAAAACAGTATCACTCATAATCCCAGCCTATAAGCAGGAAAAAACTATTGTAGAAGATGTGAATAGGATACTCGATACGGTTTCACAGACTAGATGGAAGTTTGAAGTGATTGTTGTTGTAGATGGGTTTGTAGATAAAACATTTGAAAATTTAAAAGAAGTAAAAGACAACAGTGTTAAAGTTTGTGGGTATAAAGAAAACAAAGGAAAAGGTTATGCTATAAGATACGGGATGACCAGAGCCAAAGGTGATTACATTGCCTTCATAGATTCTGGGATGGATATAGATCCAAATGGTATATCAATGTTGTTGGAGCATATAGAGTGGTATGACGCTGATATAATTGTGGGTAGTAAAAGACACCCAGCGTCAGTGGTGTATTACCCATTTGTTAGAAGGGTCTACAGTTTTGTGTATAGTAAGATGGTTAGAATTTTGTTTGGTTTATCTGTTACTGACACCCAATCTGGAATAAAAGTCTTTAAGAGCGAGGTTTTAGAGAAAGTTCTTCCAAGACTAGTTGTTAAGAGATTTGCCTTTGACATTGAAATATTAGCTGTGGCTAGGTATTTAGGATTTAAGAAGATATATGAGGCACCTATAAAGGTTAACTGGGGAGAGGGTTACACTGATTTTAGTTTCCTCTTTATATTTGATAAAAATATTAGAAGGATGATTATAGATACATTAGGTGTTTTTTACAGATTAAGGATATTAGATTACTACAGTGATAAAAAGAAGAGAGATTGGGTTTATGACAAAGATTTAGATATGAAGATAAATACAGGGAGGTTAGATGAATAAAAGATATATATTTTTTATAGGAACTCTAGCAGAGTTTATTAAAATTTTTCCCATAATGAAGAGGTTTACAGACCTAAATATACCTTTTGAGATTATTGCATCAGGTCAAAACGATATTGAAAATTCGGAGATTTTTTCATATCTGAAGTTAGAAAAGGTTAATTTAAAACTTTCAAATGGCCCTAAGAAAAAGACAGCTTTATCACTGTTTTCTTGGTTTGTGAAAACATTTTTTTCATCAATATTTGTTGTTAAAAAATATTTAAAAGATACAAAAACAGATAAGGAATCTGTAATGATAGTTCATGGGGATACTGTGTCTACTTTAATGGGGGCTTATGTTGCAAAAATATTAGGTGTGAAGGTTGCTCATATAGAGGCTGGTTTAAGATCTTTCAATATTTTTCACCCATTTCCAGAGGAAATAAATAGAGTTTTAACATCTAAAGTTGTTGATAAGCATTTTTGTCCAAATGACTGGGCAGTCAATAATTTAAAAAATATTAAAGGAGAAAAAATAAACACCCTAAACAACACTTTATTAGAAAGTTTGCATTTATCTAAAGAGATCCCAACTCCAGATAATATAAAAACACTTTTAAATAGAAAACCGTTCTTTATTTTTGTAGTTCATAGACAAGAGAATTTATATAACAGTCAAAGATTGAATAATTTTATAAATGACATGTTAGATTTATCAAATGAAATGCATTGTATTTTTATACTTCACGAACCTGCAAAAGTAGCTTTGGAAAGCGCTGGTTTACTAGAAAATATAACTAGCGCCAAAAATATTACAGTACTTCCACGACAGGGTTATTTTGATTTTATGAAACTAATAGATGGTTGTGAGTTTTTTGTTACTGATGGTGGTAGTAATCAAGAAGAGGCTTACTATTTTGGTAAACCGTGCTTAATCCTAAGAGATCATACTGAAAGATTAGAAGGTCTTGATAATAATGTTTTATTGTGGCAGGAGGGTAAAAACAGTGTTAAGGATTTTGGTAAAAACTATATGAAATATAAGTGTGATTTTGTTTCTTATGATGTGCCTCCAAGTAAAATAATTTGTGAAAATTTATAAATGTCTAAGGAAATATACTTTAGTGTAATTATGCCCACTCTTAATAGTGAATCTACTATTGAGAAATCTTTAATTTCAATAAGATCTCAAAACTTTGACCAAGATCAGGTTGAAATAATAGTGGCTGACGGAGGTTCCGTTGATAAAACTAAGGAAATAGCTCAAAAATATTCATGCAGAATTTTGCATAATGAACAAGTACAGCCAGAATCAGCCAAATATATAGGAATAACCAACGCAAAAGGAAAGGTATGTTTATTTTTAGATTCAGACGAGGTTTTAAAGGATAAGGAATCTTTCAAAAAAAGAAAAGATATATTTGAAAACTTTCAAGATGCTAAAGTTATTTTATTTGGTGGGTATGAGAAGCCGGAGGGAGAATCATCACTAAACGATTATATAAATTATTATTCTGACCCATTTTCATTTTTTGTGTCAAAAACCTCAACAGAGCATAAAGTGATACACAGTGTTTGGAAAAATAATTTTAAAGATTTTAGTGAAGAAGATAGTTATATTAAATTTAGATTAAAAGATTCTGATTACTTACCCCCGGTGGATATGTGTGCAGGTAACTGCTTTTTACGTGAGTACTATTTGGATTTGGTTGGGGAAGAGATAAAAGACCAAATGATTGTGCCTGAAATATTTTACAGAATAGTTAAAGATACAGGGTGTTTTTACATGTTAAAAGATTCTCCTACGATCCATAACTCTTCCGTTGGTCTTGGACAATATATTAAAAAATTGAATTGGAGAATTATAAACAATGTTCATTATAAAAATGTTCCTGGAACAGGGTTTTCAAATAGAGAAGAATTTCAGCCCAAAGGATCCTCACTTAAAAAATATTTGTTTATACCTTTTGCATTGACAATAATAGGACCGTTAATCGTTAGTATTTATATGGCTCTCAAGTATAAAAAACCTATTTTGTTACTAAATTTTCCATTAACAATTTATGTTGCTTTTTATATTTCTTATCAATATATTAGGCTAATATTTGGAAGAAAATCTGCTTTAAAACCTTATGGAAAATAGTAAATTTAGCAATGTTTTAATACTATCTCACTCTCAAGAAGGCACCGTAGGAGCCGATGATGAGCTTTTAAAGTATGTGGTAAAAAAAGGGATTGAATCTCATCTTTTTCAATTTCCATTTGTTCATTCTTCTGATGGGGCTACCAGAATCACACACGTTGTAAATAAAGAATATGTAGCTTTGAGGTCTAAAATAAAATTTTATAAACCCCAATTATTATCTTATGTGAAAGATGTGGTTTCTGCGTTTTTTTATTGCAAGAAATACATAAAAAACAATTCTCTTATTGTATGTTCAGACAATATACTTGTTCTATCCGCACATTTATCATCCATTTTTGCAAAGTTTTTTGGAAAAAAGCCAAAAATTGTTTATTACGTTATAGATTACACACCAAGAAGATTTAAAAGTACTTTTTTAAATTCGATTTATGAGTGGGTTGATAAAAAAGCCTTTGAATATACAGATTTTGTATGGGTTTTAAATAAGGAAATGATAAATGGAAGGTTGAATGATAAAGGGTATCCAAAAAGAGATGACAACATTGCAGTAGTTCCATTTGGAAATAATTCTTTAGATTATAAAGATGAAGATTACAATAATTTTGACATTAATAATATTGTGTACTTGGGTGGTGTTTACAAAAGCAAAGGATCTGAACTTTTTACAGATATAGTTAAAGAGTTAATAAAAAAAGGATATAAAGGTATAAAACTACACGTCATTGGAGGTGGTGATACCGATGAGTTGAAAGAAGCATCAAAAGAAAAGGGTTTAGAAGAAAATGTAATAGTCTATGGAAGAAGTGCCGATCAATCAGAAACAGAAAAATTACTTTTGAAGTGTGCCTTAGCAATAGCTCCGTATAACCCGAATGATAAAAATAGTTTTTCCTTTTATGCTGATCCAGGGAAAGTTAAAGTTTACTTAGGTTGTGGGTTACCTATTGTAATAACAGAAGTTCCAAGTATTTATAAAATTTTAGTTCAAGAAAAAGCAGGGCTTACAGCAAAATACGAAGGTAAGGATTTTGCCGATAAAATTGAAAAAGTGATGGAAGATATTAAAAATTATAGAAGTAATGCAAGACAACTTGGCCTTAAATATTCTTGGGATAGTATATTTTCAGAAGCTTTTGATTTTGTAAATTATAATGAGGGAATGAAAAAAATTAAAAGAAAATTTAACTATTCTTTTATAGACAAAGCAAGGTTTTATATATCCTACTCTTATTATAGATTTGTAAGATTTTTTATTGATGTAAAGAGAGATAGGGTAAAACTTTTTATAAAACAGCTTATTTTATTTTCCAACCAGTTATTAAAGACCAAAACAGATCTATGGAAAAAGATATATGCAGATAATATATCTTCTAGGTATGGGGATTTCAAAGTAAGGTCTGATACGTTAGATTTTTTCTGCGTTATGCCGTTTTTTGAAAGACAGGATATATCACATATGGGGAAGGTAATCTCAAACTCATTAGAGGAGGGAAAGAAAGTTCTTTTTATTGATGTTGGTGCTGATATAGGGACTTACTCCGTCCAAATAGGAAGGGTTTTTTCTAACAGAATAAAAATTGTTTCATTTGAACCTTGTGAGGAAAGTTATAAATATTTAAAAGAAAATTTGTCTAATAACAAAGTTGAAGCTGATGTTTTTAACGTAGCTTTATCGGATGAAAATACTGAGGGATATCTTAATTACGATAAAACTCTACCTGGAAATAATAGGCTGCTAGATCCACAAGATAGGTTAGGGGAAAAGATATATATAAAAACTATGGATAGTGTTCTTGATTCTAATTATTTTAAACAATTTGACACTGTTGTTGTAAAAATGGATATAGAAGGAAGTGAATCCAAGTGTCTAAAAGGTTGTAATAATTTATTAAAGTCTGGAAAAGAGATATTTTTGTTGGTTGAGGATTTTGTAGATACAAGAATAATAAATGACTTACAAGATAGGGGTTTTAGTTTTATTAATAAGAAAACACCTTATAATAGTTGGTGGTATTTGGGTTTATAACATGAAGAGGTTTAATAACAGGATAAAAGATAATATGTACACTGCTTGGAGAGTGGTTTCTCCTGTATTTGATGTCACAAAGCCAGTAAACGGTATAAAAGGTTATTTTTGGTTTATAAGAGACATTCTAAAATTTAACAAACTTAATCCAAAGGAAAAAATTAAACTGTCTCTTATATCTCCACAGCTTATGGATAAGACATCCGTGACCCATTTTGACGCCCATTATTTTTATCAGCAACTTTGGGCATTTGAGAAGATATTTAAATCTAAAGTGAAAAGACATGTGGACGTAGGATCAACATTTGAAATGAGTGGTTACATATCTAAAATAACAAAAGCGGAATTTGTTGATATAAGACCTTTAGAGGTTAACTTAAATAATTTTAAGTCTGTTGATGGTAGTATTGAGAATTTACCTTACGGGAGTGGTGAGTTAGATTCTGTATCTTGTTTACATGTAATTGAACATATAGGTTTAGGAAGATATGGGGATAAAGTTGATCCAAGTGGTCATGAAAAAGCTATAAAAGAATTACAGAGAGTTGTAAAAACAGGTGGGAGTTTATATCTATCTACCCCAGTTGGAAAACCAAGATTATATTTTAACGCCCACAGAGTTTTTGATCCTGAGTATATATATAAGAAATTTAAGAATATGGAATTAGTGGAATTTTCTATGGTTAATGATAGAGGTGAATTTGTTGAGAATATCAGTATTAAAGAAGCCAAGGATCAAGATTATGCTTGTGGTATGTTTTGGTTTAAAAAGGTTATTTCATAGAATGTTAAAGTATTATGGATAAGCTTACTGAAGCTCATGATCAATATAAAAACGATTTGTTTAGGAAAATGAACTTCAATTTTATAAAGGGTAAGTCCGTTTTGGATGTGGGGTGCGGCGATGGATCTGACTCAGAGATATTTTTTAAGAAATATGGTTTAAAAACATACGGGACGGACGTATACGAGCATGACGTTATAAAGAAAGATAGATCCTTTTTGAATTTTAAAATAGGTTCTGTATTTGATATTCCTTTTCCTGATGGCTTTTTTGATTATGTATTTATGCATGATGTTTTGCATCATGTAGATGAGCCTGAACAAAGAAGAGATTATCACATTAAGGCTTTAAAAGAACTAAAAAGAGTGGTGAAGAAAGATGGGTTTGTGATAATCGTTGAGGGTAATAGATACAACCCGTTGTTTTATCCTCATATGGTGTTGATACGTAATCATCAACATTTTCCACAGAAGTATTTTATAGACATCGTAAGTGAGGTTTATCCTAAAGCTGAGTTTAGATTTTTTGAATGTCATGCTTATCCAACAAGGTTTAAATTTATATGGAAGTTTTATAACTATCTTATGGACAAATTTTCTCCTAAAAGTTTCTTATCTTATAACCTTTCTGTAATTGACATGGCAAAAAATGGTGATGAATGATGTTGGGAGGTCTAAAAATGGTTAAATTTAAAAATTTCATTAACAAAAAATCCACCATTTATTTTCTGATATTCTTGTTGTCTTTTTTACCGTTGTTTAAATTTAGAAATGAGCAAGGTGTTTATGCAGGTACAACAGGTGATTTTGTTTCTGTTCCTAATATAAAGGATTTTATTTCAGAGAGATTTACAACATTAAATATAAGTGTAGATGGTGGCGATGGTGGGGCCTATCACTTACCGCTATATATCCCGTATTATTTGATAATTTATTTATTTAACATTATTGGGTTGGGAGCGTCTTTTTCTGATCGTGTGTTTTTGATGCTCATGATGTTTTTTAATTTACTGTCGGTTTTTTCTTTTTTAAGTTATTTAACTAGAAAAATATCTGAGAAGGAACTTTTTATCAAAGACAGCGATGGGTCAGAACACGGGTTGTTACTTTTAATGCTTTCTGTAATCTTTTGCTATGCTCCGTTTTTTTCTAATTTTATAAAAGCTGGGCATTTTCTAATATTCCCAATGTTTGGTGTTTTTGCTTTGTCATTAAAGTTTTCCATGGATATGCTGTCCAATATAGATGATAAAAGAAAAACACGATACATAAGGGCTTGTTTAATATTGTTATTTATTTTTATGCCCCTACCATTCTCTAATGTTGGGAACATAATAAGTTTTTTCTTGTGTTTTGGAGTATACGTATTTCTTTATTCAGTAGTTTTTAAGATAAACCACCTAAATACTGTAAGGGTGTTTTTTACTGTTATAGCCTGTTTTTTAATAGGTAATTTGTGGTGGTTAGTACCAACATATATGACCGTTGGTGATATAGGTTACCATGAGGAGGTATCTAGAAATACCATTGGAGGCTTTATCAACGCAGCGACCGAACATTCAAATCCAGTAAATATACTTTTGGGACAGTCAGAAGGACCCCTGAAATTAGATAAACTTTTTACAGATTCTTTTTTATCAAACTTAGTTTACATATGTTATATTGCTTTGTTTTTCATATCTACTTTGATTTTTATTAAAGGTGATAAAAAAAGTAAGATATCTTTGGTTATTATCTTTTCTATTCTAACTATTTCTATTTTAGTTAAAGGTCCTCAAGGACCATTTCCAGAGGTGTTCAATTATCTGTATAAAAATGTTGGAATAATGCAGGTATTTAGAAGACCTTCTAGTAAGGTGTATTTTTTCATCCTATTGATGTTATCCGCACTTTATACATGTGAGTTTTATAAGGCTGTAAGTTTTAGTAAAAGAGCATTGAAGTTGCTTATCTATATAGTAGTTTTCACCACATCCTCGTGTTTTTATTATATTTTCATTGCACGATTGGATTACATAAATGATTTTAAGATACCCGAAGAAATGTATAGTATTAGAGATTTTGTAGGTCAACGCCCTGATAAGAAAATTTTACTTTTACCAGACTTGGAGGGGATACCAATACAATACGATTTTAGCTTAAATGATGTAAGTGGGTTTGATTTTCAATATTATTTCTTCCACAATCCCATTATATTGCCTAACAGGAAGTTAGAGTCTTTAAGGGATTTTAATAAAAAATTGGGAATAATCATTAAATCAAAAGATTATGATAAATCTTGCTCTCTGTTAAAGGAATTTAATATTGGATATATAGTTGTAAGAAAAAATATAAGTAATAAACACTTTGGTTATTCTTTACATGAAACAAATGGAAATTTATATAATAACCCTTTTTTACAAAGGAACGAGGTTTTTGGAGACTATGCTGATGTGTATACAGTGTCAGATGATTGCGCAGGTCCTGATTTAGTGTTTGACAATACAGGGTTTAAAAAGTATGGTACGTCTCTATTTATCTCTAATTCAATACACACGTCACCTAATAGTTTAGATGTTATTCTACGTTTTAAAAATAATACTAATTGGAAGGCATTTTACTTTTTTGAAGACCCCGATGGTTGTAGGTTGAAGTATAGATTTGTAAAACTATTAAAGAATGATCGGGGTAGTGATACTGTAAATATGTGGTATATGCCAGAAATTACACAAAATAAACCATATCGTATATTAGTTTTGTTTTTTCCAGATGTAGTTTTATACACTCTCTGCGTATTAACTGTGGTTTTTCTTTTGTTTTATTACCTTAATTTTATAAGGAGATTAAGATGATAATTTATAACTACAATGACATGGTCACTACTTTTATAGCTATGCTTGGAGAGTTTACAGGTAAAAGCATTTTACTCTATGGCTATAAACATTTTAGTAATTATTATATAGATGGTTTATCTAATCTTTTAGTTTTTTCATTATCCAAAATATTTCATCCAATTACTGTTTATTGGATAGTTATTACCTTTTTTTTAATCCTGAATTTATATTTTTCCTATAAATTAATAAGTTCTTTAGTAAGGAGTAGATTTATATCAATCTTAATATCTGTTATTTACTCCCTATCTATCTATTTTCTTTATAGAGTGTCATCATTTACGTTCAATTTTTTACCTGTGTTCTTATTCCCAATGATCGTAAATCTAATTTTGCAGAAAGAGAAACCTTTATATGTTGTGCTATGTTTTTTTCTAGCAATCTCTCTAAGTAGTTATTATTTCTATTTTCTTTTAGTGTTAGTCGTAATATCCGTTACTTTTACCTTTATGTACAAAAAAACACACGTACTTAGAAAACATTTGCTACTGTTAGTACTGATTTTATCAGCGTTGTTCGCTTGCTCATATAAAATATCTCTAAACCAAAATGGGAATTATAGTAAAGGTCTTAACAGGATAGTTTACCGCCCCATAGAAGATTGGTATAACCTCTCATTTAGACCTTGGTACTTCTTCATCCCTCCAAAATCATCAATATTCTTTGGGGAACTTTCAAAAAACATTCATAAAAAAATACAAAACACAGGGCATTACCTTGCCGATGATTATATGGAAGAAGAAATGGCTGGGAGCTATATGGGTTGGCATTTTTTAATAGGTTTAGGAGTAGTAGTGACTCTTTTACTCATTAGAAAATTTAAAGGAAAAGAATTTACTACATTTAAATCAGTTTATGAAAATAGAGAAGTTATATATAGAAGTTTCTTTATAATTTTTTGTATACTTCTAATCTCAGGACCCCCGTCATTTACCATTAAGGGAATTAAGATATATACCCCAACTTATCTTCTTTATTATATTGTTCCCGTGTTTAGAACATTAGTGAGATGGGCAGTGGTAATTTATCTTTTTGTTTTAATAATCAATTCCTTCTTAGTTCAGGATTTATATAATTTAATGAAAAATAAGTTCCAAAAAATACTCTTTATTATTTCTTTCTTATCCTTAAACTTTGTAGTTTTTGCTATAAAGATACCTGTTATAAACATAAATAAACCACCTCAGGAAATAGCTTTTGTTAAAGAAAAATATCCGGAAAGCGTTCCTTATGCTGTTTATCCAAAAGGTGATTATTATTCAATATTTTGGATAATTTCACATGAAGATTTATTAATTAATCCCGTAAATTTCATGAACCATGAGACAGGTTTTGATTCAAATGAGTTTTCAAAAAATTTAATAACAGAAGAGGGAATAAAGGAGTTTTTAAAACACAATCCAAAGTACCTAATTTACTACCCAGAAAATATTTCTGATGAAGACCTAGAAAAGATAAACAAAATTAATAATAATTTAGAAAATAGGGAAGATATAAGAGATTTTTTTGAAAGAGAGATTGGTAATATTGCTCATGTTGGAAATGTGATTATTTTTGAGGTAAGGTAGTATTTATATATGTGGGAACTATTTATTTCTAATAAATTTGAGATACCTGTATTAATAATTTCTTTCTTACTTTTAATTTCAATTCTCTTACCTGTTGAGAGATTTTTGTCTAGGTTTCTTGAAATTTCAGTGGGTAAAAAACATGTTGTATTACTTTTGCTCTTTACAACGATAGTGCTGTTTTTGGCCCATGATTTTACAACTTTTTTAATAGGGCTTCCTGTTTTAATTTTTTCATTATTTACATTTTTATTTGGGTTTATATCTAACAGAAGATATATTTATTCTTTATCACTGGCATTTCTAATACTTACCCCCGTGTTTTTAATTATTAAATTAGAAAATATTGCTGATTTTTTATCTCAGGGTTGCTACTTGTTATTAATTTTAGGTGTTCTTAGGGACGTGTTCTATGAAAGATTCTTTGACTAAAAATAAATTAAAAGTTCTTACAATAACAGCAATATTAGGTGTGTTTTTCTTCTCTAGCCGATTTTCTTCTTTTAGTTACAACAAGGTAGATTATTATAAAAAATTATTTGGAGAAGATTTCAACTTTAAAATATATGAACCTAAAAAAATTAAATCTTCCAAAAAACCCTATTTGGTAGATGATAAAAGTGGTGGTTTTCACTTATTCGTCACCTCAAATATAAATGATGACAGTGTTGCAGAAATCCTTGAAGGTAAGAGATTAATTTTTGTGTGTGACAATGAATTTTCTTTTTATTACCCAATGAGGTTTGAGTGTGATCAGGATAGTGTTGATGTTGGTGATGCCTATAAAGTAGGGGATTTTGCTATGAGAACCTTTGACTGGGGAGAGGTTTATATAGTGCCTGAAAATGTTCTCATCTCTCCTAAGAGCAGAAGAGCTTTTGTGAATTCTATTGAGGCCATAAGGAGATCAAATAACTCTATTAAAAATTTTTACACAGAGAAAGAAGAAGATACAGTTCCTGAGAAAATCAGTGTTTCCATGGAGAGTTCTGTAAAAAATTCAATAAAAAATATAAAAGAAACCGCAATATTTAAATTTTTTAATATAGCTCTCATACTTTTATTGATAGTTTCTTTGACAGTTAGACCCTTAGGAAAACTTTGTTTTATTGGAAAGAAGTTTGGTGTTTCTGGTTTAAAAGATGTTTTCAAATCTTTTGGTAAAATTCCAAAATATAAAAAAATTATCCTAATATTGTTTTCTTTTCTTCTAATTGGGTACACTTTTTTGATAATTTTTATATCCCAGAAGGATGGTTATCCACTTAATTTTGGTTACATTTTATCTTACACAATAAGTATTTTGAAGCCCGTCAAATTATTTGAATCTGCTGTTGCTGGGAATTATATTGAACTATTTACATCTTTATACGTCCATTTATTAGCTATATTAATTGGGGTGTTTTTACTTTCTTTTGTGATTGATACGGTAAAAATTAGTATTGATAAAGTATCTAAATTAATATTTAAGATCGGGTTTATTAAGTATTCTCTTCCTATAATGATTGTTTTATTTGTTTCATCAATAATGTTTTTTGGACTAAAAGATTCTTATTTACTCACGCTGTTGATTTTATTGATTATGGTTTTTGTTTTTCTTAACAACGAAAAAAGTAAAAATTTTGATTACAGTTATTCAAAAAAAGATAAGATAATCTTTATACCGTTATTTTTACTAGTAATTATAGGTGGCTGTGTTATCAGGTATAGGGGTTTAAAAGATGATTTGGAGTATATAGAAAAAAATCTCATAGGTATCCAAGACGAGGTTGTGTTTTTACCTTATTCTAAAAGTATTGAAGATAATACTTTGATTAACAAATATGATTTTTCTGGGCCTTTACCTATTTTTGTTGGCCACTATCTAGTATATTTCCCAAATAAATCATTTGTTAGAAATGAAGATATAAAAGAGTTTAAAAATGATGGATCTTATTACATCCAAAATGCTCCTATTGAGAGGGTGGTCAAAGAGATTGACTCAAATGATCTTATTCAAAAGGTTTTATCATCTTCAGAACCAACTAACTTTGTAAAAATAAACTATCCTAACTTAGTTGAGCAAGCTGGTGGGGTGGAGATTAAAATAAATTTTACCTGCGTAAGACCTGTATTTAGAAATGATACTGTAGAAGCTAAATATTATTATGTTGATAGGGTAGGAGATGTTGATATAACTAGTAGTAAAATAATGTATTTTCCTGGTTGCGATGAGCACAGTGTTCCTCAAAGTTATATTTCTGATCTTGAACTTCCTTATACAGAATCCAAAAATTTATATATCAAAATAGAGGGTATTGAAGATGAAGATATAGAGAATATAGATGTGACAGTAGGAGATAAGGTTATAGATTTAGAATATCTAGCCTATAAAGAACAGCCGTACAGTGTATTGAAATCAAAAATAGATGGTGAAGAAAGTATCACAAACTATATTTTTGATAGCGAATATAGCTTACATTTTGATATGTCTTTTGATACTGATGGTAATTTTGATCTTTCTAACCCATTAAACGAGCTCCTAAAAAACGATGTGTTAAAAGATAAATTTTTAATATGGACCACTCAGAAATATTATCCAATAAGGGTTGAGAATTAGCCGTTTTTGATAAAATCTCGCCAATATGCTATAAGTCTAATATTATCTTCGTAGGGAGATTAGATTAAAAATAGAAGGATATTAAAATGGATAAGCGTGTGTTTGGTCCTGGCGATAAGGATGATGATGACGATGGTTATGATTACGATGATTGGGATGACGAGTTTGATGAAGATGAGGACAGTTATGTTGACGACGATTTCTTAGGATACGAATGCGATTGTGATGATGATTGTGATTGCGACTCATTAGAGGATGGTCATTTTTGGTCTGATGGTTGTGATGAAGATTCATCAGGGGAAGATGATGGTCTGTGGGTCCCAATATATTTTGAACATGAGAATTCAGGAGACTGATCTTACCTTACTCATGATTCATGTTTGAAAAGTCCAAATTATAGACCGCACTGATTAGTACTATCTCCCTATTTTGGGTACTGTTAGTGCGGTTATTTTGTATTATTAATGTAGATGAATATTGGTATATTCAAATTACAATTATACAAACCACCTTTTTATTTATATCCTCCCAAAAATTGGGAAGGAACGGATAGTGTGAAAAAAGACGATGCGTTTGAATGGTGGGATAAATCTGATCAAAAATTTATTTCTGAAGTTTTAGAAAAAAGAAAAATAGATTCTGATTTAGAAACAATTGGTCATATATTAGACGATAGAAGTGATGTAGTAATATTTTCATCTTATTTTTACGTGGAGAAGAGCAGGTATAGACTAGTACAAGTCATACCTAAAATAGATGTAAAAAGTATTAAGGAGATGAGACTTTCCAACGAGAGCGCTCAAGTTGGGGACGCAGTTTGCGTTCAATGGGAAGATCCTATTATATATCCTAATGATGAGGGCACAGTTCATGATCTTAGAGAAAAATGTAAAACAGTACACATTACAAGATTAGGTTATTTAATACATAAATCCGAAGAAGGTGTTTATACTTCCTCTCTAAAAAATATAAAGAAAGATGGGTTTTATAGAGAGACTATGCTAAACCCAATAAAGTCTGTAGAAAAAATCCATAAATTATTATGAAAAGAAAAATAGCAAAAATAAGCCTTTATAGTTTACCATTGACTTTAAAACCACCTATACAAGGTGCCGGTACTACCATTGATATTAGTAAAGATGTTAGATATTGGTTAGATAATTCAGATCCAGAATTTGTTTCTAAAATTTCTGCTAAAAGAACTGAGGATAGAGATATGGAAACTGTAGCGTTTATATTGGAAGAAACAAAAGATGTTGTCATTTACTGCTCTGCTATAGATGAGGGTTCCGCACTGTTAAAACGTGTAAGAATTGTATCAAAAGAAGATGTAAAGAATATAAAAGAGATAAAACCGTCTAAGATCTCTTTACAAGTGGGTGTCCCTGTTAAAGTTCAATGGAGAGATACAATAGGAAATTATAAATATGGTTCGGTTGAAAACATTATTAAAGATTTAAAATTTGAAAATCTCTTTTCAGTTGGTTACTTAATTTCAGAACCAAACTCTGAGACTTTGTTGTTGGCACGTTATATAGATAATTATTCTGGAAAATATAGAGAAGTTTCTGTTATTCCTAGGAGTGTTGTTAAAGAGATTTTAGTGCTAAATTGAGTGTATTGTATAAATAAGAAGTAGTAGAAATAATTAGATGAAACACCAAAAGATATTTAAAATCTACTTGCGTACAACTCCTCGCTATTTACTACCGCCAAAAGGGGAGAGAGATAAACCCAGCATAGACAAAGACACTGCTGTTATTTGGTGGGAAAAATCCAGTCCAGAATTTATATCAAAAGTTAAAAAAGTAAAAAACAAAGATTTAAAAGTAGAAGCTATTGGTTACATCATAAATAAAAAAGACGATATAGTATTTTTATCACCCTCTGTGGTCACTCCCTTTGAGACATTCCAACATGTAAAAGTTATATCAAGAGATAATATAAGTAAAATTGAGGAATTAAAAATTTCTCCAGACAAGAAAGCGCAGGTTGGGGACCCTGTTATGTTGGAATGGGAAGACCCTATCTTGAGTTTTGATACTGGAACTATGGAGGAGTTAAAAGGTAAATGTAAGATACCACTTACATTTAGATTAGGGTTTCTAATATCAAATTCGGATAAAGGTATTTATACTTCATCTTTATCAGGAAAAAGGAAGTATTATTTGGAAAATATGGTAAATCCAAGGAAATCTATAAAGGTAATACATTCTTTGATATGAAAAAAAGAATAGAGAAAATAAATATTTATAACTTTCCTTTAGATTTAAGATTGCACTTTGATTGGGATTTAAATAAAGAAGAAAAATTAGATGTTACTTCTTGGTGGAAAAAATCTAGCCCAGAATTTTCTAATAAGGTTTTTAATAAAAGAACTAAAGATTTAAATCTTGAAACAGTAGTCTTTATTTTAAATGAAACAGAAGATGTTTTAATTTTTTGCTCTATTGTTGGGGTAGACACCGTGTTACCTAGAAATGTAAAAATAATCTCAAAGGAAAATATTAAACAAAGAGAATCCCTAAAAACCTGCAAAGAAACACCAAAAGTTGGTGATAGGGTTCTAGTTAAATTTGAAGATACTGTGACAAACTACAACATTGGTTCAATAGAAGAAATATTGAAAAATGTAAAATATGACAAACCGAGCGTTGTTGGGTACCTGATGTCCAATCCAGATGAAGACGTTACTATGGTTTCTTTTGTAAAGAATGTTGATCTTAATGAATATAAATATGTAATGGCAATACCAAAGGAAGTTGTCAAAGATATATCGGTTTTAACTAACTAAGTCATATACCAAATTTTAATCTCCAGTTTGTTGTAAAATGTAAACATGTCTGATTCAAAAAGATTCTTTCAAATAGTCTTTATATCATTCTGCGTATTTTTCCTTTCATGGCTTTTTGTTTACAAAACAGACATAAACAAACTAGCTATTCAATCAGAAGACACGTTGCCTGCAGTTTTTTTACCCGTAGCGATAATAAAAGAAAAAACTTTATATCTTAACTCCTATTACAATATGATGATAGAAAGATACCCCCACCCCGATGATAAAGATCAGGTAAGAGGGCTGACCCCGTTTTATCTTAAAAAAATTGATAACAATTATGCCTCCGCTTTTACGATAATAACCCCGTTAATTTCACTTCCAGTTTATTTCCTGCCTTTAAAATTAGGTATACCTGTTACATGGGAAAATTTAATAATTCTTTCAAAAATATCTTCAAGCTTAATAATGGCCCTAGCTGGAGGATTTCTTTATTTACTTTTAAAAAAACAATTTTCCCTTGATGAGAAAAAGGCATTAATCCTGACAACAATATATCTTTTTGGAACAGTTAACTTTGCGATGCTTTCCCAATCAATGTGGCAGCACGGAACGCTGCAACTTTTTTCAATTTTAGGCCTTTACTTCATTCTTGATCTCGTAAAAAGTCCCAATTTCAAACCGTTTAGTGCCTTTTTAGGAGGTTTATTTTACGGATTAGCTGTATTATCAAGACCAACTGTAGCCCTCGCATTGGGTTTAGTGGGACTTTTT
>Ga0255347_1000852_pt1 | contig 53042 bp, 50 predicted proteins | sample wastewater_treat_2_FD_192479 | JGI IMG/M metagenome (GOLD analysis project Ga0255347, IMG submission 192479) | Wastewater microbial communities from Lulu Island WWTP, Vancouver, Canada - plant24 | ecosystem: Engineered > WWTP > Wastewater > Unclassified | place: Canada: Vancouver, British...
ATCGCTTTCATGAAAGCGGATGGCTTGTTCCAATAATGTTCTCCCGATACTTTCGGCTGAATCAGGGTCATTTATCTCCAACACCACCACAGTTGTTATGGGTTGCCCTTGCCAATCTACCGATGTGCTGGCAATGAACCAGGTGATATCTTCCTGTTCTTCCGATTTTACAATAGATATGACTTGCCAGTAAGGGTAGTTGGTTTGCTTGAGCAAATCATTAACCTGGCCGGCTGATAAAGGATCAATTGCCTGGGAATTAGGCTGTAATTTTGGAAGTGTAACCCATCCTTCAATTGGATCGTTATACGCGTTTACAATTCTCGGACCTGGCAGCACACCCTGATTGGAGATAGCACTCACTGCTAAAGCCATTTGCAGGGGGCTGATTTTAAAAGGGCCTTCTCCCAGGAAAAACCCATCTTGTCCAATAAAATCGGGAGATATGGCATCTCCGACAGCAAGATGCAATTGCGGACTTGCAAAAAAACCAAGGTTCGCATACAAATCAAGCAGATTTTCACTTCCAATTTCAGTGGCAATTATCTTTTGTATCCCCTGGCATCCATTGGAAATCAAACTTTTCCATGTGGTCGGTTCTTCAGGCAGGCGGGCGCAATTGGGATTCGTAATACCTTCACCTATTCGATCTGGAGGTTCTTGCTTTTGCCCAAAGATATCTGGATCATCTAAAATTATGAAAGGAAAGAGTGCAGCACCTGGTGGATACAAGCCCTGGGTCACTCGATTAAGGAATGGTGCTTTTTCATCTGCTAGAAGGTCATCCCAATTTTCCTGTAAACTTTCAGCATTGAAATAGGGGTGGGAAGCCATTGTTAAAATTTCGCCTGAGTTTGCATTCATTACAATGATGGCCCCTGGGTATTCTGCCAAAAGACTATCGGCTGTTTTTTGAAGTTCTAAATCTATTGTTAAACGCACATCCAAACCTTCAGGCGGCTGGTTGTAAAGCAATTTTTGCCAATACTGGGTTTTAAATGGATATCCCGACTTACCTCTGAGATAATTAAACATGGAAGATTCTATTCCAGTTTGTCCATAGATTGGATTAACATAGCCGATGATCGGGTAAAGTGGGGTGTGGAGGTTTGTGCGCTGAAAATTGCCAACCTGACCGATGTTTGTGCTGATGATCTGATTGTCCCGATCAACAATGTTGCCACGTTCAACAAAACGCTCATCAATGATCCAGCGTGGATTTTCTGGTCTATTTACCAGTGCAGTGCTCAACCAAAAAGCCAGCATGCTTGAAATAAGTATTTCGATAATTAAGACAATAATCAGCATTGAACCGACCAATGCATAACGTGGAAAATTCAGAGCTTTTGGTTCTTTATTTGGCATTGACTGATGGCTGATGGTGAGCAGAATTAACACCCCAAAAAAAGATACCAACAACGATGAACCGCCATACGATAGAAATGGAAGCGTCACACCTGTTAGGGGAAGAAAGCCGATATTTCCACCAATGATCAAAATCGTCTGTGTGCCAAAATAAAAAGTGAGCCCCAGGGCTAAATTGCGATGGAATGTGTTATTTGTTGTGATAGCGATGATCAAACTTCTATAAATCAAGAATATAAAAAGAATAATGATGACTGAAATCCCGAGTAAGCCAATTTCTTCGCCCAAAGCTGAAAAAATAAAATCTGAAACTGATACTGGAATCAACCCTGGGCTCCCAAGACCTAATCCCGTGCCAAACAGGTTTCCTTCTGCGATGGCAACCATTGATTGGATAACCTGGTACGAAATGCCAGTTGGATCGTTAAAAGGGTTTAGCCAGGCATCCAATCTAAGTCGCACGATGTCGATGAAAAAATATCCTGCTATTCCTGCAATAATAATAAGTACTGGTGAAATCCAAAGCACCCAGCGATTGCCCCCCGAAGTGAACAAGATTGCCAAATAAATTACCAAGAATATGGAAGCTGTTCCTATATCACCTTGAAAAACTAACAAAATTAAAGCAATGGTAGTGATTATCAAAGTCGGAAATATTGCTTCAAAGCCTTTTTTGTATAAGGTTATTCGATCCGTGAAATAACCTGCCAAATAAGCGATGAGCAGTAATTTTAATGGTTCGGAAGGTTGAAAGCGCATCCCGAATAAATTTAGCCAACGGGTTGCTCCATCTCCGAGAGGGTTTGTGCCCAGGAAAATGGTCAATCCTGTTAATATCAAACCAAAAACCAACCAAATGTATTTATAGCGACGTAAATATTGTAAAAAATTTGGGAGAAACAAACCAATAAAAATGATCAGACTGCCAATCAACAACCAAATTGTTTGGCGTAATCCAAGATTAGGAAAAAGTCGCCAAATGGTGAGCAAGCCAATTCCACTTAAAAGAGAAATTATCGGTAAAAGATATGGGTCACTTTCGGATAGTTTAAGATTTGTTTGACGTTGTAATACTGAAAACGATAGAAACCAAACGATTACACCAATCCAGTGTTGAAATTTATACCGTTCAAAGCCACCATGGAAACGGACTGCTGGCGATACGGTCAAAATAAGAGCGTAGGTAAAAATTGCCAATCTGGAGAAGGTCATTAACCTGTTCTGAATTCGATTGTGATTAATAACCTGGTCCCCATTCGTAAAAAAACTTTTCACGGTTGTCCTAAATATTTTTTTACTAAAAGTGAACTTTTTTCGAGCATTGTCGGGTCGATATGTTCTTGATTGGTTAATAGTGCATCTTTTAAGCTCTCTTCACAGCCACAATGTGAATCCAGATCAATTTTTGTGACCATATTTTTAATTATCGTTTGAGCAAGGTTGAGATTCGCATTAAGCGTTTGGATAATCATTTCAACTGAAACTGGTTCCTGACTGCTGCGCCAGACATCATAATCAGTTACATGAGCCATGGTGGTATAACACATCTCGGCTTCACGAGTAAGAAAAACTTCGGGAGAAGCTGTCATTCCGATGATATCAATACCCCACAATCGATAAAGATTTGATTCGCCTTTGGTCGAGAAACGTGGTCCTTCGATTGTGATGAGGTTTGCGCCCCGATGGTATGTAGCTCCTGATTCTTTGGTTGCTGTCTCTAGAACATCCGACAAAGCTTCACAAAAAGGGTCAGCAGCGCTGATATGTGCCACCAGTCCTGTTTCAAAAAAAGAACGTTTCCGTTGATGTGTGAAATCGAAAACCTGATTGGGAATTACAATGTGTCCAGGTGCATAAGATTCACGTAACGAACCGCACGCACTAACACTGACAATCCGCCTGACACCCAGTGACTTCAATGCATAAATATTGGCGCGATATGGAACCTCGCTTGGTGGATAGATATGACCAATGCCATGGCGTGCAAGAAACGCAACTGGCCTATCATGCAATTTCCCAATTGTAATTGGTGAACTTGGTTTTCCAAAAGGCGTATCCACCTCAATCTTTTTAATGTCTTTAAGGTCATTAAAATTGTACAATCCAGATCCGCCAATGACCGCGAGTGCAGGCGTTTCATACATAGAATTACCCTACCTTTTTCTAGTGAATAATTTGTATGGTGATTGGAATTTTTCCCAATCGCAGCTCATCACCTTCTGCCACAATAATTGGAGAAGTGATGATTGTGTCGTTGATATAAGATCCATTGGTTGAATCCAGATCTTGTGCCCACCATTGTTTGTTTTTATAGGTTAATTTGCAATGTTTTAATGAGACGGTCTCATCCGAAATTGAATAGTCACAATCCGGGTCACGTCCCAGGATAATTTCTGGAATTGAGAAAATTTTTTCTACGTTTTCACCTTCGATGTTAGCTCTTAAACTAATTTGTGTAACCAGAAAAGGCTTATACTGAAAATGTGTCTTTAAGTCTTTAAAAATAACAAAACTAATCCATCCAACGAAAATATAAATTAAAATCAAAAAAAGAACTCGCAGTACAAGTGCCAAAATGGCATTCATTAAAATTATTCTCCCGTATCTTTAAACGATTCATCTGTGGACAGAGCCATTGTTTGAAAAGTGCTGGCTGGTGCCTGATTGAAAATGAGGTTTACAGGTCCAATACGTATTACATCGCCCGCATGTAAGGTGGCTTGTGAAATGCGTCGTCCATTTACAAACACCCCGCCTGTCGAACCTACATCAAAAATGACAAAATGGTTTTTTATCGCCCGAAGCTGGGCATGGTGACGAGAGATATGGGGGCTTGAAAGCACAAGATCATTGTTCGAATGGCGACCGATGTCAATTACTGGTTTATGCAATGGAAAAGTGATTTTACCATCGATAATGAGCTCTGCATTCTCGGGTAGTTTGGTTACTCCGCTTTTAGATTCATCATATGTCATTGCAGCAGTATCCGAAAGTGGAGGAAAAGTGGAAGAGAAATTTGCCGTAATTTTAATATTGCCTATTGAATCCTTTGATTGTTCCATAAGCTCAATTTGTGGTTGTTTGGAGAATGTAAAACCCAATGATGTGCCTATTTCAAGAATTGATTGATTGATTTCTTCAAGCACATCACGATGCAACAGCAATTCGATCAAATCATCCGCGGGCATACACACCACATAGTGATCTGGCGCAAAAACCCTTCCTTTATCATCAACAAAGGTGTTCGTGCGCATTAAATAAACAATCTGTTCCACTAAAGATTGTTCAGGTTGCTGACCTGTAAAAAATTTTGGAAGATTATTTTCAAATAACCTGCGCAATTGTGCTTCTAAACGATCGAAACGGGTATTCATTTTTATCAATCCAGTATAATTATACTCAAGGATGACATACAACGGATATAAAGAGGTTGAGCACACAGCAGATATAGCTTTGCAGATTTGGGCAGAAGACTTTCCTTCATTGTTGAAGCAGGCTGCTAAGGGATTTTATTCACTAGTGGGTATTCAATTCCTGGAAGAAAAATCTTTGCATCAATTGTTTGTCATTCCAAACGGCAATTATGAATCGGTTCTGGTAGATTTTCTGACAGAATTGCTATACTTTGTTGAAGAAAAAAGTTTGTATTTATCAAATTTTACTTTTGAAGATGATCAAGATCAGATTTCTGTGCGGTCAACTGCGTGGAAGATTAAATCACGTGATCGTGAGATAAAAGCAGTAACTTATCATAATTTATATATGAGAAAAACAGAGAAGGGTTTTTCAACCACGGTCACATTTGATGTTTAGGAGGGCAACAGATGAATAAAATTACATTAAGCACTTTTACCAAAATCAGCGATTTTGAGTGGGAAATACCCGCAAGTTTTCGCTCAGATATGCGCGTTCCAGTACGGGTTTTTGCGTCTCAGACCTTGTTACAAGATGCCCTTAAAGATAATTCAATTGAACAAGCGGTTAATGCCAGTACTTTACCAGGTCTGGTAGATGCGGTGATGGTAATGCCAGACATGCATCAGGGCTATGGTTTTCCGATTGGGGGTGTTGCAGCCACGGACCTGGAGACCGGTGTTATTTCTCCAGGCGGAATTGGTTACGATATCAACTGTGGTGTGCGCCTTTTGGCTTCTCGAATCACCTTAGAAGAAATCACACCTTTCATTTCTGATTTAGCAACCGTGTTAAATCAGATTTGTCCGAGTGGTGTTGGCGTAGGTAGTAATAAAAGATTAACTAATGCAGAATTGGCTGATGTATGTATTCAGGGCGCAAAATGGGCAAAAAATGATTTCTACACTGCTGAAGAAGATTTGCATCGCACCGAAGACCAGGGGTGTTTGGCGGGTGCGAACCCTGAGAAGGTCAGTTCCAGAGCTTTAGATCGGGGCAAAAATCAATTAGGGACTTTGGGGAGTGGGAACCATTTCATAGAGGTTGATTTGGTTTCCGAAATATTTGATGAGGTGGCTGCTCGAACAATGGGGCTTTACCCTGGTGAAATTGTTGTTCAAATTCATACGGGTTCCCGGGGCTTTGGGCATCAAATATGCACAGATTATGTTCGTCGCTTGCAAAGTGCAGTAGCAAAATACGGAATCAAATTACCTGACAAACAACTTGTTTGCGCTCCTATCGCATCAGAAGAAGGACAAAATTATTTAGCAGCAATGCGGTGTGCAGCGAATTATGCTTTTCTGAACCGACAAATACTAGCCAATAAAATACGAGAGGCTTTTGAAATCGTTCTGGCAGGTAGAGTTGATAGCTGGAAATTGCGTCAGGTCTATGACATCGCTCACAATATTGGGAAGTTTGAGCGACATTCAATAAATGGCGAAAAGAAAATGGTTTGTGTCCACAGAAAAGGCGCAACACGTGCCTTTGGACCTGGAACTGATGGCTTACCATTAGAATATCAAGATATTGGCCAGCCGGTTTTGGTTCCAGGATCAATGGGGACGAGTTCGTGGGTGTTGATTGGAACAGAAACCAGCATGTTACGTTCATTTGGCTCTTGCTGTCACGGTGCAGGCAGAGTTTTAAGCCGCTCACAAGCAAAGCGAAGTGTTTGGGGTGAAAATTTATTGAAACAACTGAAGCAAAAAGGGATTGACGTTCGGGCTGGCTCGATGTCTGGATTGGCAGAAGAAGCTCCAGAAGCTTACAAAGATGTAGACCAGGTTGTAGAAAGTGTTGTAGGTGCAGGAATCGCCAGAAAAGTTGCAGTAATTAACCCGATAATTGTTTTAAAAGGCTAAAGCCAGGCGTAGATGGGATTGCTAAAAATCCAACCACGCATTTTTCTTTTATACGGAATAAAAGCTTCAACCCGGTAGACGCCTGGGTCTGTTGTTATATAAGTGCAAACATCGCGATCCACCCATTCTCTTAACAATTTGCCATCTTTCATTAATCGACAAAGCGTTGGTCTCGGTAACCGGATTTGAAAAGTAAGACCGTTCTGAATTTTTACAGAATCTCCCATCATAAATTGGCCATCTTCGTTGTTTGCTAAAAACTTAAACCCATCGGTAGGTGCTGGTAAATCGTATGCAACGAAACAGTGTCCTTTACTGAGAGATTGCATGAGCATGTTGCGGTCTTCAATAAATGAGCCACTTAATGGTTCGGGATTGATGATGTGGGTGGTCACACTTTGAAAATGGTGAAGATACGGATAAATTGAAATAGAAAAAGGCCCGAATTTGTATTGAATCTGGTGGGCATCAACGCCTCCAATTGCAACGATTTTTTGCATACGCGTTGCAATCAATTGATCCCAAAGCGCCAACGTCCGTTCCAATGGACCTATTGACATTTGTTTCGGGAATAATGCATTGACAACAGCTGAAAAAATTCCCGATGTTACGCTTTTAAATTCGCTGAGATGGTTCCAAAGCTCTATCCCTGTAAAATCACGAACGCTCCAATCTCGCCAGGAAAAATCCACTTGATTAAAAGCTTCCAAAGAGTCTTCGATTGGATGAGCCAGGAATGAAAGTCCGCCACTGTTATGAATTTGATTAATTAATTGCTGAGGAGATTCCGCGTAAGGTGACAACTCTTTGTTTGCATTGATAGCGAGCAGATGGTTGCCTGGTGGATCGAGTTTCCGATTGTGAATTTCTTCACCAACCAACAACATTACTTTATGATTACCCTCACCATAATATCCTTCCAAACCATCTAGCCAGACATTGTGATCGGTGATGATAATCCCATCCAACCCTGCTTTTGTTGCGATTTTTACCAGGTCTTGGTGGGAGGCATTTCCATCAGAGTAATGGGTATGGATGTGGATTGCAAACTTTGTTTCATTCATTGGGTTGACGATTATTTTGAATTATGGGTATAATCATCCCTGTTAAAGGAGGCGCGCGTGGAAAATTATTTTAGCATTGCGTTAATTATAACGTCTATTACTCTGATAGCGAGCATAGTTTTGCAAAGTAAAGGCGTTGGTTTGGGCGGATTAACAGGTGGGGGCGGTGAGGCGGGTGGTGTTTACACTAAACGTCGCGGTGTTGAAAAAACTTTGTTTTGGATAACAATTGTGCTCAGCGTGGTCTTTTTCATCCTAACCATGTTAACCGTTATGATTGGTCAATAATCCACCGTGGTGTGGATTTTTGGGCTGTTAATTATCAACCTCAACTAAGAAAAACGGGCAACTAACCAAATTGAGGTTGCCCATTTTAAATTAATATCATGAAGAAAATTCGTTGGCAGTTGTTAATTATTCTAATTACAGGGTTGATCGTTGGGATATTGCTGATTCTTCAACAAATTGAAGGTGATGAAGAAATTCAATCGACGCCCTCACCAATTTCTGGCGGAATTTACACTGAAGCATTAATAGGTAATTTTCTTCGCCTGAATCCGTTTCTTAGCGTTCACAATCCTCCTGATCAGGATGTAAGCAGACTTCTTTTTAATGGTCTGATTCGCTTTGATGCGCGAGGAATACCGCAAGCAGATTTGGCAGAATCCTGGGGAGTTTCTTTTGATGGGACTGTGTATAATTTTAGCCTGCGTGAAGATGTGCTTTGGCATGATGGCGAAGTTTTTGACAGTTATGATGTACTTTTCACTATCGACATCTTAAAATCAGAGCACCCTTTGATTCCGAAAGATTTACGAGATTTTTGGGCTCAAGTTGATGTGATAACACTTTCAGATACGCAAATGCAATTTCTTCTTCCAGAGCCCTTCGCGCCTTTCCTTGATTATTTAAGCTTTGGCATAATTCCTGAACATTTAATGGGCGGGTTGAGCCTGGAGGAGATGATCGATCATCCCTTTAACCTGGCACCTGTTGGAACTGGCCCATTTCGCTTCCAACGGTTATTGAGTGAAAACGACCAAATTGTGGGTGTGGTGCTCGAAGCTTTTGATGCTTACTTTTTGGGCCGGCCGTATCTGGATGAGATTGTTTTTCACTATTATCCAAATGCACAATTGGCTCTTGAGGCTTACAAGCAGGGCGAAGTTGAAGGAATTGGTAATGTTCATAAATCCATCTTAAATGAAGTATTGAGAGAGCCGAGGCTTTCGCTATTCACAATGCGTGAACCTTTGTTGTCAATGGTTTATCTAAATTTAGATAATCCCGAAGTGGGTTTTCTTCAGAACCCAGAATTCCGACAAGCTTTGATGGCAGCCATTAATCGTCCACGCATTATCGAACAAGTTTTTGGAGGTCAGGCTGTGCTGGCAAATGGTCCGATTATGCCAGGAACCTGGGCTTATTATGAAGATTTGGAAAGTATTAACTTTGATCCAATTGAAGCTCAGCGTTTATTTGAAGCCACAGGCATTAAGTTCGATGAAGAAAAAGAACGGTATCTGACCGATATAGACCAGGAAATTCTTATCACCTTATTGCATCCTTCAACGGACAAGCATACACAAATTGCAAAGTTAATTAAGACGAATTGGGAATCGCTTGGAATCCAAGTCGAATTAGAGGGCAAGCCCTATGAACAGGTCCTGGAAGACCTTGAAACGCGTGCATATCAGGCGGCTTTGGTTGATCTTAATCTAACTCGCTCTCCTGATCCAGATCCCTATCCTTTTTGGGGTCAAGCACAGAGAGTATCAGGCCAGAATTACGCCGACTGGGACAATCGTTCTGCCAGTGAATTTTTGGAACAGGCTCGAATGACGGTAAATTTTGGCGAGCGCGTGCGGCTTTATCGAAATTTCCAGGTTTTGTTTGTGAAAGAAATGCCTTCATTGCCTTTGTTTTACTCGACATTCACGTATGCAATTAGTCAAGATGTCAATGGAATCGTAATAGGACCCATTTTTGAGCATTCTGACAGATTTGCAAATGTAAATGAGTGGTATATCCTCAGTGGACGTGACACAAACAATGCGCCTATCGAAGAAAACACTGTAATAATTGAAGAATGAAAGGGGGTTATTGTGCCGTCATTTTATACAGCGAGTGGCGATCAGGGTGAAACTGACTTTTTAGGTAAGGGCAGAATATCGAAATCATCTTTGCGTATTGAAACGGTTGGTTGTGTTGATGAAGCAAATGCTTCTTTAGGACTTGCTCGTGCATTTTGTACTGATCAAAAATCTAAATTCATTTTGCTAGAAATCCAAAAACATCTTTATTTATTGATGTCTGAATTGTCAGCTCCACCTGATGTGGCTAGTAAATTTGATCATCTCAATGAAGAGCATGTTCGTTGGGTCGAAGAACAAATCAGCGTTTTAGAAGAAATTGTTGAATTACCAAATGCATTTATCATTCCAGGTAATTCACCGGCAGGTGGAGCGATTGATCTGGCACGCACAATTGTGAGACGAGCTGAACGACGTGCCGTTGAACTATTAGAAGCAAAATTAATTAACAAACAAGTTTTGATTGCCTACTTAAATCGATTGTCATCGCTGCTTTTTGTTCTTGAAATTTACGAAATTTTTATTTCTGGTGAACAATTTCAATTGGCCAATGAGGTCTGATCTATGATAGGCACGATCATCAATGTCGCGGCTATCATCGTCGGATCAATTTTAGGAATTCTAATCGGTTCCCGACTTTCTTCTCAACTTAGGGAAACAGTTATTTCAGGTTTGGGTTTGTTTACTTTGGCGTACGGCGTTATGTCATTTTTGGAAACTGAAAATGCACTCGTGCCCTTGGGTGGATTATTAATTGGTGCCCTTTTTGGAGAATGGTGGAAATTGGAAGAACGCCTGACAAAAATCGGCGAAATATTAAACCAGCTTGTGATGCGTCGAAGTCAGGATAAAAGTTCGCCAGCAAAATTTGTCGATGGTTTTGTTTCCGCATCGTTGGTATTTGTCATTGGTCCGATGGCTATTCTGGGGGCTATTCAAGATGGGATTGCTGGAAACTTTGAAATGTTAACCGTTAAGGCAATCTTGGATGGTTTTGCTTCCATTGCTTTTGCATCATCTTTTGGCATTGGTGTAATGTTTTCATCATTGAGTATTCTCATCTACCAGGGTGTGATCTCGCTGGGATCCAGTTTATTTAGTCAGTTTTTCACGCCAACGATGATAACTGAGATGACTGCAGTTGGTGGATTAATCTTAATTTCGGTTTCTTTGAGTAGTTTGTTGAAAATTAAATCAATTCGGACAGCCAGTTTTTTGCCAGGATTATTCGTAACGCCAATAATCGTATTTGTTTTGGAACGATTTTTTGGTAGATAATTGTTCCTGGTTGGTTATATGTGTTTGATCAAATTTTTTTACAAATTTCTCCAATTATTGATCAAGTAAAGATTCAACTAATGGCACGAGCTCATTCGAATAAACCAACTGTCCATTCACCAGAAAGCTGGGCGTTCCAGTCAAACCAACCGATTGAGCATAAAGGAGATCTTTATAAAGAGCGTCTTCCAGGTCTTGGTTTTCAAGAAGACAGGTTTCAAACTGAGTTCGATCTAAGCCAACCGATTCAGCAATACGGATTAAATTGGTGATTGAAAATCCATCTTGTTCATGGGCTGCTAGATAAAGCTTAGGCTTGATATTAAAGAAAAGGTTTTGGTCAGCAGCACAATAAGCAGCCTTTCCGGCATTGCGCGTTCCTTCATCATTTGTAGATGCTAAATTAACATATCTATAATACACATGACCACTATCAACGTAATCCTTAATAAATGTTGGTTCAGTTGTTGTTGAAAATAACTCACAATATCCGCAATAAAAATTTGAGAAATTCACCACTTCAATAGGTGCATTGGGGTTTCCAAGTGTAAATCCCTCGCTACCTTTATAATTTGCTTTAGGCCGTAGTAAATTTGGAACAATTGCTGCAAGACTGATTATTAAAATGACTCCCAGGGCTATTAGCAAGCCTTGTCTTGTTTTTTTCTTTTTTTGTTCCAAACGTTTTTTAACAATCATTCGACGTTTTGTAATGTTTGTAGCCATAAAAAATGTCTCCATTGATAAAATAATGGTTTGATTTTGCCATAATTTCGAAACAAAGTCTAGCTTAAAATTTGGGAATTTATGAAATCACGTTTAATTATAGAACTCTTTGGTAAACAGGTATTGTTTCGCCTGTTTTAAAAAATCCGAGCTTTGAATATACTGCTTGGGATGGTAGGTTGTCAATCTGGGTATTAACTGTAATATGGGTGATATTTTTTTCAGCGAACCGCACAAGTAAGTCACTGACCAAGGCTGAGGCAATATTTTTACCTTGTTGTTCAGGTAGGACCGCGAGACGCGCCAAATGACCTTGTTTGCCCAAATATGTACTAATTTGATAACCAACAATCTTCTTGTTTATTACCGCAACAGTAGCACAACCTTGCTGGTGAAAAGCTTTATGAAGGCTGGATAAAGAAATTTGCCATATTGGCTTAAAAGCCACATGGTCAAGATGTGTAATCTCTTTAAGGTCGACTTCGTTCATGGGGTGAATTTCAAGAGGCGATTCAATAATAACTTTTGGAACTGACTGAACTTTTCTTTCGAGAGCAATAATTGTATTGATGTGCTTAAAGTCCCAATCATTAAGCAGGGACAGAAACCATTGACTGGAAGCGAGAGCCGCCAACGCTTTTATTTCCATGGATTTAAGGATTTTAATCGTTTTGTTGAGCAGTCGATCCCAACTTGTTTCGATTGATTGAGAGTTCCTGATGCAAAACAAGCGGACCCAGGTTGCCTCTGGTACCTCAGGGACTGCAAGAAAAACGGCTTCAATTCCTTGTTGATTTCTTTCAATTAAAAAAGGCTTTTCTCCAATCCACTCAATCGTGTTGAACCAATCCAGATGGCGGTGGATGCGGTGATTCTGTCGCAGAAATTGCGTTATTGCCTGTTGATCCAAATGAGTTGCATTGGTGATTATTCTTTTTTCGTGTGAAGAGGGCTGGTTATTAAGCATGCTTAACCAAATCCTTATTAAATGATATTAGCAACTACTTTAATCTTAATGGTTCACATGGACTTTAGTTTTTCAAGCAGGTATTTTGCGATAAGAGCCTGGTCTTGCTTGGATATCTTGCGAAAGGCTTCGATAATATCTATAAACGTGTCACCATTGTCTGTTTGTGCAACACTAGATGAAGGATATTCTGGTTGCCAATCTTCAAAATTATTTGAATTAACGGACTTCAACTCATTTTCCCCAAAAGTTTCAAGAAGCTTATCGGTGGAGATACCTAAGAAATCCGAAATTTTAATGAGGTCCACGATGGGCACCGGAACTTCACCCCTATTATACAAATCCAATGCTTCGACAGGAATATGGGTAGCATTTTGTATATCCTCTAAGGATAGAGCTTGTTTTTCTTGTTCAAAAGTAATTAATGCCCAGAGCATTTTATCCCGAATTCTTAAATATTGAGGACGAAGGTTTTCATCTAAAAAAACAGGGCTTTCTTTATCTTTGGGTTTTTCACTTAAAAAATCAGAAAGATCAATGTCTAAATAAGCGGCCAATAATTCTAGTTCAGGCAGGCTGATCGGTTCGGCTCCATTTTCTTTGTTGTGATACGCTTCAGCTGATACGCCCAATATGGCTGCACAATTATGAATACTTTGTTGCTTACTTATTCTGATTGATTTGATCCGCACATGGATCCCTTCGGCAGTTTCTGGCATATAAAATGTCCTGTTTATCCCTGTTTTTATCTGTTTTGTGATAATTATAACTTATACGGATTTATTAGAGGAATTACGACAGTTTGTCTTGAGATTCAAAATCATAATCTGAGGAATTGTATAAACACTGTCCAGCAATAAAGGTGGCTACCGGTTGTAAAGCGCCCAGATTATGCGATGGTATTTTAAAGGGATTTTCGTTTAAAATGAGAAAATCTGCATAATAACCGGGGGCAATCTTTCCCAACTCCGCCTCATATCCGGCCAGCGAACAGGGCGCAACGGTGTATCCCAAAAGAGCCTCATCGAGGGACAAACGCTGCTCGGGGTGCCAGCCTGAATTGCCTGGGGTGCCATCTAATCGGCATCGAGTTACAGCTGCATACAAACCAAGAAATGGATTATAGGATTCGACTGGTGCGTCAGAGCCCATAACATAGGTTGCGCCCGCATCTATTAATGATCGGTATGCATAAGCATGGTTGGACCTCTGGCCAAGAAAACGATCTGCCATATCCATATCAGATGGTGCATGAATAGGTTGAATTGAGGCGATTATGTTTAACTTCTTAAATCGAGGCAAATCTTCAGGATTAATGATCTGCACATGCTCAATCCTATGCGGCAAATATGGCAGATGGTGTTTTTCCTCGTAGGCTCTTATCCGTTCGAAAGCATTCAATACAATATGATTTGCCCGATCTCCAATTGCATGAATTGTTAGTGATATCCCATGGTTGACTGAAAATAACCCAATTTCAACGATTTCATCTTCCGTCACCAAGAGTTCGCCCACGGTTTGGGTTCCTTCATAAGGTGCATGCATGGCAGCGGTGTGCGGTCCTAAAGCGCCATCCGAAAACAACTTAACGCCCCCCAGATTTAATCGGACGTTACCAAAGTGTGTGCGCAAACCTGCATTGACAAAAGTATCCAATTGATTAAACGGAATCTGTTTGTGAACTCGCAGGACCGTCGTATTTTGCTGGGCAATTTCCTGTAATGCGAGCCAACATTCAAAATCATCAAAATCATGGATTCCAACCAAGCCGACTTTCCACAACTTTGGTAAAAGAGCTTCGATTTTTTGAATGATGTCCTGAGTATTCGACTTGGGAATAATTTTCTCAATTAAGTCCATCGCACCAGCTTCAAAAAGAATCCCTGTTGGCTGATTGTTTGTACCGCGTTGGATAGTTCCCCCAGGTGGATCGGGTGTTGTATTGTCAATCCTTGCCAAGGTTAAGGCAGGAGTATTTACCCAGGCTGCATGCAATGATTTTGCAGTCAGGTAAGCAGGTCTGCCACCGCAAACCTCATCCAGGAGACTTGCGTTACCATAGCTTTCTGCCCACAAATTGTGATTCCAACCATGGCCTCTTACCCATGCATCCTTTGGAAGTAGTATGGCAACCTGCTTGATTCTGGATAAACATTCTTGAAGGGTCGATGTTTCACAATCAACCGTGGATATATTCTCCGCTAAATGCCGCAGGTGCATGTGGGCATCAATTAAGCCTGGTAAAACGCTTTTACCATTCAGGTTAAAAACTTTGGCACGGGTTGAGAAAGCATCAAGGATGTCTCTATCTTTTCCCACAGCATAAAAGCGTTTTTTATCTATCACAAATGCTGTAGCACCAGGATAATCTGGCGAAATAATATTTGCATTATAAAAAATAATCATGTTTTACGGTGGGAGGATTTTATCCACTATTGAGTTAAGTTCTTCATCCGAATAATAATAAATAACCAACCTTCCACCATTTTTTCCCTCAGTTAGGCTTACCTTGGTGCCAAAATGGCGCCTGAGCTGATTTTGAAGTTCATTTAATTCAGGCGAAGAACTCGGTTTTAAAAAGGCGTGCGGTTTCTCGCCGCTCATTTTTTTGACCAATGCTTCGGTTTGACGGACATTTAAGTCATCTCGCAAAATCACACTTAATACAGAATATTGCGCAGCCTCTGTTGTCAATCCAAGAAGTGCCCTCGCATGTCCTTCACTGATCAAGTCCTCGGCCAGAGATTTCCTGACCTGTTCAGGAAGGTTTAACAGACGCAAAGTGTTGGTAACACTTGAGCGGCTTTTTCCTACTCGATCAGCTATTTGCTCATGGGTCAGTGAGAAATCATCGACTAAATGACGATAGGCCTCCGCTGCTTCGAGTGGAGAGAGGTCGCTTCGTTGAAGGTTTTCAATGAGCGCCAGTTCTAATTGGCTCTGTTGTGTGACCGAACGCTCGATTACAGGCACAAGGGTCAGTCCAGCAAGTTTGGCTGCTCGCCAGCGGCGTTCTCCAGCAATCAGAGTGTACTCATCTTTATCAGGTTGTTTTGATACGATTAAAGGTTGCAAGATTCCATGTTCAAGGATTGATGAAGCAAGTTCTTCCAGGGAAGGCTCATCAATTTTATTGCGCGGTTGTTGGGGGTTGGGTGAAATGCTTTCAACGGGAATTTTCAGGATGCGCTCTCCAAGGATAGATAAATCTTGAGTGCTTTCAGCTTCACTGGGCGGAATGAGTGCATCCAACCCTTTTCCCAGACCAGGTCTTCGTGCCATCAGATTGCCTCCTGAATAATCGGAATTTTGACATTATCTGTGATCAACAACTCTTTTGCCAGCGCTTTATAAGCATGAGCACCGCTTGAATGTGGTGCATATAATGAAATTGGCTGCCCAAAAGAGGGCGCTTCAGCCAAACGAATAGAACGCGGAATAATTGCATCAAAAACTTGCTTTCCAAAATAATGACGGACTTCTTCAACAACATCTGCAGCCAGGTTTGTTCGTCCATCAAACATGGTGAGGATTACGCCACGGATTTCCAAATCCTTGTGCAATGAGGTTTTGACCAGATTTATTGTTCTGGTCAGTTGTCCCAAACCTTCCAGGGCGAGAAATTCGCATTGTACTGGAATTAAAACCCCGTCGGTTGCCGCTACTAAACCATTAAGCGTCAGTAAACCAAGCGACGGAGGGCAATCAATTAGGATATAGTCGTAACGATATTTAATCGGCTCAAGGACATTTTTAAGAATATATTCTCGGTTCTGAACTTCAATCAGTTCAATTTCTGCACCAGCCAGGGCAGGCGAAGAGGGAAGCAATGACAATTTAAATCGCGGGTTGTGCAAAATTTGAGGGAGGATGGGCTGTGCACCGATCAAAACGTTGTAAGCGCCTCCATCAATGGAATGTTTGTCAATACCGAGGCAGGAAGTGGCATTTGATTGCGGGTCAATATCAACAATCAGCACACGCTGACCATAAAAGCCTAAATATGATCCTAAATTAATTGCAGTGGTTGTTTTCCCAACACCACCTTTTTGATTTACAATTGTATAAATTTTCCCTAAGGCCATACTCAATCCTAAATCATCCTATCAGTTGAATTTTTGCCTGATGGATTTCTTCTGCTAAAGGAATGCTATCCAAATGTTTCCGCGTTACTGAGCAAGAGGCGAGCATCACTGCAAACCGACCAGCTTCCCACGGGTCTTTTGTAAAAAAATAGCGATAAAAGAAAGCAGTCGCAAAAATATCGCCAGCACCTGTATCGTCTTCATATTTTACCTCAGGAGCTTTGATAAAACGGACATCATTGTGCCAGTATACGCGAGCCCCACGAAAATTCTCTGTTACCACAAAAACAGGGATGGCACTGGCCATTTCAGCAATTAAGCTTTCATCATTTTGAACATCTTCATGACTGATTATTGCAACATCTGCTTGTGACAAAATGTTTTCAAAATTGTCCCAAGGCTGATAAATCACCCTATGTTTTGAATCGGTTGTGCGCATCCAACCTTGTGGGGTCAGGCATTTTAGACTGCCTGGAAAGCGATGTAAGATTTTCCAATCCACCTCATTGGCAACAGGAGCAAGGTGAAGAATATCTGGATGAAAATCAAATAAAGATATGTCATCAACGGTTAATGGTTCCGCTCGGTGAAAAAGGTGTTGTGTGCGGTGAATACCATCGGACGAATTTTCAAAGGTGGTTGTTTGCTGGCTGTTTTTGTTAAACACCACAAGATGTTTAATACGCGTTATATCCAACTCTGGTGAAGAGGCGGTGATGATTCCTGTTTTCAAACCAAGCGCGTGTGCAGTTAACCCCGAAAAAGCTACCGTTCCACCCAAACGGACGCCTTCAGGTGTCAGATCGGCGGTAGCATGTCCGATAACGAGGTAATTTATTAATGGTAAACGAGTCAGCTGTGATTTATTTTCAGTTTCAACCATAATAATATTTCTTAATTATTGTCAAAAATCTTTAATTTCAGATATTTTATCCATTAATTCGTTCATAAAATTATAGCATGAATGCATTTGTGCTTACTAAGAGTGTTTACCAGCTGCAAAAATCACATCCTTTGTTCGCTCATAATTGAAAATTGTTAACAATTCACGGTTGCTGGCGGGTTATCAATCCACTATCGTTTTTAGTCGAATACTGTGCTCAATTATGGAATTTAAAAAATACTGGGTAATAAGGATCTTGTATAGCAAATCTTCTATAGAAGACGATTGTTGTCAAGGTGGTAATTTGTCAGTAAGATAATCTTGATTGGTGAAATTATTTTTCTTCCTGGCCTGGGAAAAATCACCAATCGGAGAAAACCAATGACTGAAATGGGAAACAAGATCGAATACTCTAAAGCTTTAGAAGATTTCAGACGGGCGAGGGCGAAAGCAAGGGTACAGCATCTATGGGCTGCTGTCACTGGTGAATCATTAAATTTATGGCGTTTCGATGAAATCAATCAAAAGTTGCATACCCTTGGTCTCTCATCCAAGGGGCTAAAAGAGATTCCTTTGAACGCAATTGTTGGAAGTGTAAATCGGTATCAGGATTTTAATAAGAATTTCCTACCACTTCATGATGTCGATAGTGAACGCTGGGCAAATGTTAAAGCTGCGATGACATCTCCTGGCAGTACTGGATTACCACCAATCATTGTTTATAAAATTGGAGATACCTACTTCGTCCTGGATGGCAATCATCGAGTCTCTATAGCCAAGCAAATGGGGATTGAAAAAATCGAAGCTTATGTGACTGAAATCAATACGCGTGTTCCGCTTTCCCCCAATGACACCCCTGAGGATATCATAATTAAGGCGGAATACAGCGATTTTCTTGAAAAAACAAAAATTGATAGAATACTCCCCAATCAAGATTTCAAAGTTACTTTTCCTGGATCTTATCCAATCCTTGAGGAACATATTCATGTCCATCGCCATTATATGGGATTAGAACAACAACGTGAAATTCCCTGGGAAGAGGCAGTCTTACATTGGTTTGAAACCGTGTACCATCCCGTAGTTGAAACTATTAGAGAACAAAATTTACTAAAAGAATTTCCTGGAAACACCGTAACTGATCTGTATATTTGGATACTTGATCATCAATCGTATCTTCAAGAGAGGATGGGATGGGAAATTCGACCTGAAAAGGCTGCCAAAGACCTTTTGAGGTCACACAGCAGACAATTTCTGCGGGCTATCAAGAAAAGGGTTGTCAAAATCATAAATAAGATTTCAAAACCAGGAATTACTACTCAATTAATTTCTGAACAACTTGCCCCTAAAACCGGTTTGCAATCGAATAAAATGTTTTCTGACATGCTTGTACCGTTTAGTGGAAAACAAGAAAGCTGGGTCGCACTGGAACAAGCGTTAAAATTGGCGGTGCTGGAAAATGCTGATGTGCGCGGGCTAGTCGTAAAAAAAGCCTATGACATGACAAAGCCTACAATTTCTGATGAAGAAATTCTTCACCATTTTTCAGAGCGCTTGGAAAAGCACGGTATTCATGGTAATTTAGTTTTCGCACAAGGAAATATTGCAGAGACCATCTATGAAAGAGCAAAGGTGAATGACCTGGTTATATTAAAACTTAACCATCCACCTTCAACAAATCTTTTCGCAAGATTAAGATCGGGTATGCGGAAAATTGTGAGCAAAACCATAAGCCCATTAATGTTTGTCCGTGATGAATTAAGCCCAATGAACCATATTTTATTGGCTTACGATGGTAGCCCAAAGGGAAAACAAGCACTATATATTGCTGCTTATTTATCCAGCCGTTATGAGAAGCAGCTATCTGTTTTAGTTGTAAGTAAAGATGAACACCAAGGTCAGCTTTTACTTTCAGAAGCAATTGAATATTTAGGAACGCAATATGCGGACAAAATAAATAAAAAGCCGGTAAGTAGAACGGATATTGTGATCTTACAAGTTGCCGAAGAAAGGGGTGCCGACTTGATTATTATGGGTGGATATGGGCTTTCTCCGATGTTGGAAATATTTTTGGGGAGCACTGTTGATGGTGTTTTGCGCGGTACACATGTTCCCGTCATCGTCGCTCAATGATCAAAGCCTTCGAATTGCCAATAATGTTGTGTCATCACTAAGCGGAGCCCCACCTCGGAATTCAGCCAAATCAGCTTCAATGGCTTCTAAAACCTGATGTGCACTTGAACCAATTAATCCATTAATAACTTTTAGAAATCGTGCGTCACCATACATCTGATCGTGAAGATTGAAAGCTTCTGTAACCCCATCGGTATATAGAAGCAGGCAATCCCCTTGATTGAGGAGTGTTTCGTATAGTGGAAGGTTGATTTTTGGAAGTGCTCCTAAAGCAATGCCTCCCTTATTCAAAAGGGTAGTATCGTTTTGCTGGTGTCTAATAAGCACGGGTCGGTTGTGTCCTGCGTTGGTATAGGAAAGATTACCGTCTTGTAAATTTAGAATGCCGTAAAAAGTGGTTACAAAAAGCCCGTTTTGAGAGTTTTCCAGGAGAAATTCGTTGACGAGTTCCAAGGTTTTGGAAGGTGAATCGCTTTCCAAGGCGGCTGCCCGCAAAAGGGTTCGGGTTACCGCCATATACAATGATGCAGCCAACCCTTTATCGGAAACATCTGCAATCACAAAGGCCAAACGACCATCCGGAAGTAAAAAATAATCATAAAAGTCACCACCAACCTGGCGGGCTGTTTCCCAACGGACATCTATTTCCCAACCAGGCAGGTCGGGAATTTGGCTGGGTAGAAATGTTTGCTGGATTTCTCTGGCAAGTTGAAACTCTCTTTCAATCCTTTGGCGATCGAGCATCTCTTGATTCAATCGATCATTTTGGATAGCCAGAGAAGCCTGCTGAGCAATTCCCCAAAGCAATTCAAATCGGCGTTCTCGATTCGTTGCAAAATTGTCGTCCTTGGCGATTAATATCCCAAAGACCTCTTCCTTCACTGAAAGCGGAAATCCCATTAAAAGTGGATAATGGGTTTGCAAAATTGGGGAAGGATCTATCTGATCTTCGTCAGGAAGTGCCAGGTCCCAATCTTCTGGAGAAAGGGACGTTTCAATTAATGGATGGACATTTGGCCGATTATTTTGGAAAATTGCGTCCAGCAGAGGGAATTCACCTGGTTCAAAAGTTTGACCTAAAAGTGCCTTTGTCTCAACGGTGCTTGGCGTTGCAGCATGAGCTACGTAAAAAACACCTTGATTTTGAGCCCAAAGGTAAATCAAACTGGATTCAATCCCAACTAAAATAGGCATTATATTGACCATTGAATCCAGAGTGTCTTGCAGGTCAGCACTGGCTACAATCGCTTGTGCTGTTTGAAGTAATACTGCAGAAATATAAGCTTCTTCCTGGCGAGCTTCAATGAGCTGGATATTTTCAATTGCAATCGCCGTTTGTTGAACAATACCTTGAACGATCTTTTGATGTTCTTCTGTTAGAAAACCAGATGTTTGTTCTTTTTTACGTGGATCAATTTCATTTGCGAGCAAAAAAGTACCTAAAACTTCATTTCTGGCAATTAATGGTAACAGGATCAAGTTGTGTTGATTGAATTGATCGGAGAAGTTATCTGGTATGTTCAGGTCTTTTTGAGGGTCGTTAATAAAAATTGGAGCCTGCTCGGTCAATAGTCGTTCTAAAGCTGGTGAAGAATGGAAAATAATTGGTTGTTCAAACCGATATTCTTCTGAAGATTCAGTAATGCCATACATTGCTGAAAGTTGGAAGATATTGCTTTCAGCAGATCTCAGAATGATAGCACAGCCTTTAATACCAACAACCAGTGGTGTTATTCGTACAATGGTCGCTGTTAATTCATTTAGATCGGTCAAGGATTGAATGGCATTTGCTACCTGCAATAAAACAGTCGATATCCATGCCTGCTCCTGTGTTTTTAAAAAGAGACGGTTGTTCTGGATAGCGATTGCTGCATAGCTGGCAAATGCTGCAGTAATTCTTTGAGCTTCTACGCCATAGCGGTTCGGTGTATGATGCACCATGGTTAACATGCCTATCACCTCTTGGCCAGCAATTAATGGTGTGGAAATTGATGAATGGTTTTGTGGAAAGTTAAATTGAGCTGCAATTGGACCAATCGGCTCGTTTTTTTGGCGTATCTTCGGTTCTTTTTGCGAGAGAACTGCTTTTACCCGAGAATCGGGGAAAGTAAAAAGGCCAGCCAGTGCATTATCTGGATATTGTGGAGATGATTTATAAGCAGCCAGGTATAAGCGCTGATCGTCACTTTCATCCATGGTGTAGGAGTCGTTGTTGAATAACCAGATACCAGCGACATCACAGGGCAATGTACTGTATAACTTTTCCAAAATAGTTGTTAACATCGCATTCAAATCAATGTTTTCTGACAACAAACCAGCAACGTCTTTCAGACTCTCAGCAACATGCCGTCGCCATATTTCAGAGCGGTAAAGCCAAGCGTTGCGAATTGCGATGGCCAGATTGTCACCTAATGTTTCCATTAGGTGTTGATCTTCATCTGAAAAGGCATTTATTTCATCGCTTTGGAGGTCCAAAACGCCTAATATTTCACCAGCGAAAGACAAAGGAATAACCATCTCTGAGCCTTTAATATCTGAAGAAATAGGCGCTTTAAGAAAAAGAGGTTCTTGTTTTACATCAGACACACGCTTTGTACAACCGTTTTGAACAACCCAGGGAATGATGCCTTTATCTGATTTGATATTAAATGAAACTTCAGCTTCTTCGTAGAGCTTTGTTCTACTGCCGCTGCCTGCTTTGAAAGAAATCTGTTGTTGTACATGGTCTATTGTGTAAAGATGGACATATGGAATATGAAATCGATCATGTATCAACATTACGGTCTGTTGAAGGAGCTCGTTAATATCTAAAATATGGGTGATCGCTCGACTAACATCCGAGACAATCGAAAGCTGCACAGCTTTTGTTTGTGCTGTTTGATATAAATGAGCACCTTCAATTGCGATGGCGATATTATCTGCCAGAGCTCGTAAAACCAGTAAATCATCATTGTCAAATGCGTTTTTATAGTTGGCTTGAATATCAAGAACCCCAAATATTCGTGTTTCTACTTTTAGGGGAATCACTATCTCAGATTTGGTTTCCGCAAGGGAATCCACAGAGTGGTACCGCGGCTCTTCATCTACGTCATTGGCAACGATTTCTGTTCCTGTTTGTGCGACGTAGCCAATCATGTGTTCGCCAAGTGCAAACCCAGGATGGTTTTTATCTTCAAACTCAGGTCGCTGGCTTTCATCTGGTCCAGCACTGGCTTTGAAGTACAGCCTTGTGTCTTGCTCGCGGATTAAGAAAATTGCTACGTAATAATAATTAAAAGTGGCTTGTATCAGCCTCGATAATTCACTTGTCAGAGCGTTGAGATCGGTTATCTGTGAGATCTTCATAGCGACTGATCGAACTAGATTCAACTGTTTTTGGTGCCACTGGTGAAGTTGTGCTTGTAGACTTGTAAAAAATGCCAGACCTGCCAGGACAATAATATGTTTCAATGTTGTTATATCTTGTTCTGTAAAAGGATAATTGCGCGATAAAAACAGCTTTCCAAAGGCGTTTCCACGATACGAAAAAGGCAATGCAAGCCAGAAATTATTCTCAATTTTCCATGAATAGACCCAATCTGTGCTTTTGGTATCTAAATCAGGATTGATGTCTGGATCAAATGGAAAAGAATAGTTTTGTGTGTTTGAGGGAAATGATTTGTGAGGAGATGTTAACCAAATTGTGGCAGAGGCATTATAGTGATCTTCAATGAATTTTTCAAAGAATTTCTTTTGTGTTGCATATTCGCGTAAAGATGCTAAACGTTCAACGAAAACGATCAGAGAATTGAAATTAAATTCAGGGGTAACCATGGGCTTTTGTCTGGTACCCAAAGTCAATCTCCTTTATGCTTCTCCATGGTTAAGATATTCCCCTCATCTGTTGAGGGTGAAAATAAAATTTTATCCATAAGATTGCGCATAAAAAATACGCCCAATCCACGTTCTTTTCTGTTTTCAAGGGGTGAGGTTATGTCTGGATCTGGAACATCTTCAAGATTGAAAGGAGTTCCCTGGTCAATTAGAATTATTTGGATTTTAGATTTTAAATTCTTGAATTTTATTTTGATGTCCCCAAGATTTTCACCGCCATAAGCATGGTCAATAATATTCGAACAAGCTTCATCAACTGCCGTTTGGATAGCGTAGATATCAGCAGGAGAAAACCCTGCTTTCTCTGCTTCTTCGGTTACAAATTGGCTGATAAAAGCTAGGTTTTTATAATTTGCTGGATAAATTTTTGTTTTCATATTGTGAATCTCAAAAGTTAAGTAAATGGAGTGTTTCCAGCGTTTGAATGACCATAAACATGTGTAAAGCTCGGTACTGTAATACAGATAAATCTTTGTGGCCCAACATTAAAAAAGAATAGCTCCTGACTTTAAACGGTTTTTTAATCGAAGTTTATAAAACTATTATTAAACTAAATTCCTAAAAAGTTGTCGTAGCATTATAATAGTCATGGCGCAGTCTGGTAATTTATGCTATTTTACAAATAACTGCTTACCCACTAAATTGTGGGCTAATTATTTGCTAATCTATTTTGTATTATCGCTTTATTGCTCAAAGTTGGCAATAATTTTGATTTTTACGTTTCAAATTATATCATGATGCGTTCTGGTCATATTTGGAGCTATTAAAAATGATCTTTGAAAATTTTCATATACCTTTGGAATGATCTTAAAAAATGGGATTGAACAAGTAAAGGATGTCCATGTCAGACAACAAATCTGGTTATCGAATTAAAGATATTGAACAGTCCCAACGACCTCGTGAGCGATTGGAGCAACAAGGAGCCAATGTCTTAAATGATGCTGAATTATTGGCAATCCTATTGCGTGTTGGAACCCATGGCACAAGTGCTGTTCAAATGGGGCAGCGGTTGTTGTACCATTTTGAGGGATTAGAAGGTTTACAACGGGCAACTTTCACTGAATTGTGTCAAATTGATGGTATTGGTCCTGCAAAAGCTGCTCAGATTAAAGCGGCGATTGAACTGGGAGCTCGGATAAAAAGGGAAAAATCTGAAGAAAGAGTTCCTATAACCAGCCCGCAGGATGTTGCAAACCTGGTGCAGTACAAAATGGGGCATCTCGAGCAAGAAGAACTGTGGGTGCTATTGCTGGACAGTCGAAATCGTCATATCCGTACGGACCAGCTTTATCGTGGATCGCTTAATGCTTCTTCGGTGCGTCCAGCGGAAATTTATCGATCTGGGATTCGACATAATGCTGCTTCATTGATTATTGTTCACAACCATCCCAGCGGGGATCCTTCTCCCAGCCCCGAAGATATTAACCTGACACGACAATTGATTGAAGCTGGAAAAATGCTCGATTTGCCTGTTTTGGACCATATTATTGTCGGAAGACAGGGTTTTATTTCGATTAAATCACTGTATTCTGACCTTTGGTCGTCCTAAATTGTTGAAAGCATCCCGAAAAAACTACAGCGTAAGAAGCAATGATTATTTTCCGTTCAACTCAAATGCGAAAAAATAAGTAGGTTTGCCTGAATGGGATAGTTATGCGAATGGCGGGAGTGTTTGGGTGGCTAGTTGCGCATTTCAATGTGAAGTGCTGAAAATTGTAAGACCATGCTTGGATAAAAGGGTATCAATAGGTTGGCTGATATAAATTTGATGTCTGCTTGGGTCATTGCGTTTGAAAGAAAAGTAATTTTCTCATAGAAGTTTCGTGCAGAAAACCCTTATAAATAGTCAATATCAGGCAAGAGTGGAAGTTAATTTTCCAAATTGTGTCATGGAGGTTAGGGCGCAATCAAAATCGTGAATCATATTATGCTATATCGAGAATAGTCTTTTTTGTATTCCCAATTTCTGGTATCGCGAACACGATCGACAATCATCTAATGAGCATATACAAGAAAAGTAATTCTTTACGCTTGAATGAATCACGATATTTAAAGAATTTCTTTGTCTCTATTTATAATGATTATTTACGGAAATAAAACATAGTATACTCTGATTATTGGTCAACAATAAAAAATCCTGAATTTTATGAAGGAGAAAAATATGTATATCGTTCACGTTTTTGTCCAGGTAAAACCAGATTGTATAAATGATTTTAAGGAAGCAACACGCGTCAACGCGAAAGCCAGTCTTGAAGAACCCGGGATTGCGCGTTTTGATGTTCTGCAAGAAGAAGGTAAGCCAGATTCATTTGTACTTGTGGAAGTATATCGAACCAAAGAAGATCCAGCTCGTCACAAGGAGACGATGCATTATCAACAGTGGCAGGAAACTGTTGAAAACATGATGGCAAAGCCCAGAACGAAAGCGGTTTATGAAAATGTCTTTCCAGACGAAGAGGGTTGGAGTGTAAAATGAAATTTGAATTTGCAACTGCGAATCAAATTATTTTTGGTGAAGGTGTGCTTTCTCAAGTCGGAGAAATTTCCAGCGAACTTGGTGAGAATACACTAATCGTGGCTGGTGGGGGCTCTGTTCCTATTAATTCTCTTATTAAAATATTGGAAACAGGTCGGATAAGCAATACTGTTTTTCGCGTCCATTCGGAACCAGACATTATTACGGTAATGGAAGGGGTGGAACTGGCAAAAAACAACCATTGCGATTTCGTGATTGGCTTTGGGGGTGGTTCAGTTTTGGATACTGCCAAGGCAATTGCGGCTATGTTGACTAACCCAGGACAGCTTGTTGATTATCTGGAAGTTATTGGTTCTGGCAAGCAAATCATTAACCAGGCGGCTCCGATGATAGCGATTCCGACCACAGCTGGCACTGGTACCGAAGTGACCAGCAATGCTGTGATCGCATCTCCCGAACATCAAATCAAAGTATCGTTGCGCAGTCGAAAGATGATACCAACAATCGCACTTGTTGACCCAGAATTGACATATACAATGCCAGCAAAAGTCACAGCTAATACAGGAATGGAACCATTAACTCAGGTAATTGAAAGTTATGTCTCTAATCGAGCCAACATAATGACAGATATAATTTCTGAACGGGGAATAAAACTTGGCGCTGGCGCACTCTTGAAAGCCTTTCTAGATGGTGAGGATCGAAAAGCCCGTCATGATATGAGTATTACCAGCTTATTTGGAGGATTAGCTTTGGCAAATGGAGGTCTTGGCGCTGTCCACGGGTTCGCTGGACCAATCGGGGGAATGTTCAACGTACCTCACGGATTATTGTGTGCTTGCCTTTTACCTTATGTGATAAAGTACAACATCAAAACCCTGGAAACCTTCGAACTCGGAGAAGAAATTCGAAATCGCTACCTGGATATTGCAAAATGGGTGACAGGTGACCCACTCGCAGAAATAAATGATGGAATTTATTGGATACAAGAACTTGCTAAATCACTGAATATACCAGGGTTGCGAGACTTAGGAATTCACCCTCAAGATTTTGACATAATTATCGAGAAGTCAAAATCTGCTTCCAGTATGCAAAAAAACCCAGTGAAATTGGAAGAAAAAATTTTGAGGGCAATCTTGGAAGAGGCTTATTAAAAAGTGCTATTTTGAAAATACTGTTTTATGTTAATACCAGTAAATTCGAAACGCTGACATGTTGGTAAATTCGACTAATAATTTGTGCTAATAATGGCGCAATTGAGACAATTTCGAGTTTTGGAACCCGTTTTTCCTCTGGTATATGGACGGTGTTGGTAACAACTAGTTTTTCAATGCGCTCATCATTGTTGAGAAATTCAATTGCTGATGGTAACAAAACAGGATGAGTAACCGAAAAATAGGCTTTGCCAACAGCGCCAGCATCATAAAGGGCATCGATCTGGTGCATAACACTGCCGCTTGCCATAAGATCATCGATGATAATTGGGCTTTTCCCCCGGATATCGCCAACGACATGGGTTGTGTGTGTTTCTTTTGCGGACATACGACGTTTATGCATCACCACTAAAGGGAGGCCTGTCAGCTGCGCATATTTTCCAGCAACGCCAGCACGTCCGACATCTGGACTAACAATAACATAATTCTTGAAACGCTCATGTTGAAAATATGATGATAAAACCGGTATGGCTGATAAAGGGTCTACCGGAATGTTAAAAAATCCCTGAATCGCTGTATTGTGAATATCCATATAAACCACTCGATTTGCTCCCAGGGTTTCAAGCAAGTTTGCCACGACTCGGGCACTAATTGCTTCTCTTCCCTTTGCCATTCGATCTTGACGTGCGTAAGGATAATATGGAATGAGAACGTTAACAGAATGAACACTGGCTCTCCGGAAAGCATCAATAAACAACAGTAATTCCATTAAGTGATCGTTTACGGGCGGGCTACAAGGCTGAATAATAAAAATGTCCTGACCCCGCACAACCTCATCAATGTTGACATGGGTTTCGCTGTCAGGAAAGATAGTCGTTGTTGACCGACCCATTGGTACATTCAATAATGTGGCAACTTCTTGAGCAAGCTCTGGGTGTGCTGTTCCCGAGAATATTCTTAATGTGTTCTTTGCCATAGTGGTGCCCTTTTTTTTAAACTTCTGTGATTTGATATATTTTTGACGATCAAATTATAATCCTTACTCATTTCTAAAGCATATTATTTTGAATTAGTGAAGTTAAATAAACAACAAACTTATTCGTGAAAAAATTACGAGGAAAAATCATGATGTCAGCCTCCTATTTGCAGTTGCTGCCAATCAAAAAATCATCAAGCCTCTAATAAAGCAAAATGGTCTTAACATATTGTTATCCATAAAATATTGAAATAATCGGTCTTCTATAAAGGCATATTGATGTGCATTAAATTTTTAAGTAAGGATGAAGTAAATATTTTTCGCAAATTTTTGTTGCTGAAAAAGTAACACGCGCATTGGTTAAATGTTTTAAGAATATGGAAAAAACATATTGATTATTTAAGGGTAAAATTTGGGGCAAATAAATTCATTTGACAGATTAACCCCTTGGAGACCTGCATGGATGCTAATAGTGATAAAAAATTCCCATGTTCTGAAGGCGTAGCCATTGTAATTTTTGGAATAACCGGTGATCTTTCGCATAGAAAGCTAATACCTGCATTGTATGAAAATGCTAAAGAAAAACAACTTCCGGAGCCGTTTTATATTATTGGTTTTGCAAGGCGTCCTTGGGATAATGAAAATTTACGGGAGGTTTTACGGCAAAGTGTCAATAACTTTTCTCGCACACAGCCTGTTGACAACAAGGTTTTAGATCAATTGCTTGAAAATGCCTATTATGTTGAGTCAACGTTTCAAGATCTGGCTGGATATAATCGATTGCATGACGTGTTAAGTGAATTGGGGGTCAAAAACTGTTTATTCTATCTGGCAACACCACCTGAACAATACGCAGCAATTGTTGAAAAAATTGGTCAATCGAAATTGGAAACCTGCGCGGATGGTTGGCGTCGCATTGTGGTTGAAAAGCCTTTTGGCCATGACTTGATTTCTGCTCAAGAACTGGATAAAACGCTCCACAGTGTTTTTCACGAAGATCAGATCTATCGAATGGATCACTACCTGGGCAAAGAAACTGTGCAAAATATCCTTGCTTTCAGATTTGGTAATGGTATTTTTGAGCCACTTTGGAACAGGAACAATATTGATCATATCCAAATCACCATGGCAGAATCTGATGGGGTGGGAACTCGTGCGGGATATTATGATCGTGCTGGTGTAGTCCGGGATGTATTTCAGAATCACTTACTTCAATTGTTGTCTTTGACCGCTATGGAAGCACCGGCGTTGTTCAGCCCAAAAGCGGTTAGAGACGAAAAAGTAAAGGTTTTAAATTCCATTAACGATATCAAGGGTGAATTGGCGCTAGCAAACACTTTTCGTGCTCAATACGTCTCTGGCACGATAAACGGGGAGCGGGTGCCCAGTTACCGTGACGAACCAAACGTCGACCCCAATTCCACAACTGAAACCTTTATGGCAGCGCGCTTATTTGTAAATAATTGGCGTTGGGCTGGGGTTCCATTTTATTTGCGCTCTGGAAAGCGGTTGCCGAAAAGAAAAACTGAGATTGCAATTCAATTTACTCAAATTCCACTCCCTTTGTTTGGTCAACGCAATTTGGCTGGAGAAGCGCCAAATATGCTGGTGTTACGAATTCAACCTGATGAAGGGATTACTCTCTTTCTTGGTGCAAAAGTTCCAGGTGGCTCCATGCGGATTGAACCAGTTGAAATGCGCTTTAGTTATGCAGAAGCATTCGGTGATTCACATCCAGAAGCATATGAACGATTATTGCTGGATTGCTTACAAGGGGATGCTACTTTATTTAATCGGAGTGATGAAGTTGATGAAGCCTGGCGATTGACCCAGGGAATAATTGATGCATGGGAAGAGCAGGGTTTAGAAAACCTACCTGTTTATGAAGCGGGGACTCAGGGTCCGTATGGTGCAGATGATTTTATTATGCGACAAAATCGACATTGGCGGAAAATTTAAAAAAATAAATAATAAATTTAAAGGTTAAACTCATTTGCTGCGGGTAATTCACTTTGGCAATTTGAACAGATTCGTTCTGAAGGGTTGACAATAAACCTACAATTTTCACATGTTGTTAGTTGTATATCGCCGAGCGGCGCTCCACAATAAATACAAAGGCTTTCACCTGGCGGATTTGCGGTATTACAAAATGGGCAAATATAACGTTTAAGGCGATCTGAAAGTTCTCTTCCAGCTCCATGTTGCTGCACGGTTTTTTCAATAATTTCCCATATTTCTTCACCCAGTTTCATCGATTCAATTATCTGGTAAACATAATCAATGGGTGTAAATAGGAACAATGGACGTCTTATTACTGCTCAAGCCGCAAGGGCCAGCCTGAACATTTGGTTTATCCTGGATTCACCTATGTAGAACTGAAACACCACCCTCGACGCCATGAAGAGATATTGAAACCGCAGTTTGAGCAGAAGTAAATTCGAATTGGCGTCCAATAATTTTTATATCAATTTGAGGATCACGATCAAATTGAAAAACCTTATACGGCCCTTGGTTGAAAAATGAAATTAATGCATAGGCAATATCGCATGGTTTCATGCCACCATGATAGATATGAGTTATATCCATTATGTGTCCCCCAAAAAAATCTATAGCGATAATTGATTAACTTTTATAATTTTCTACCTTGGATTATAATGCGTTTGTAGAAACAATCAGGTTAACTATGAATTTTCTTTCAAGAATTCGCTGGAATCAAGCATTATTATTAATCATTCTTCTCGTGTTTGTTGTTTGGTTCAGCATTTCACATCCCGTAATGGGAGAGCCATTAGCCCAACAGCCTACGGGTGTATTGGCTACTGTTACCAGCACGCCGCGGGGTCCTTATATCGTTGTCAATCCGCTTACCGCAACGGACACACAAATTAATGTTCGAGCAGGCCCAAATGCATTAACAGAAAAAGTGGGTGTTTTGTTAATTAACCAACAGGCGAATGCGATCGGCCGATATGGGGATTGGATCCAAATCGAATACCCGGGTGCCCGCGGTGGTACCGCCTGGGTTTATGGAAACCTGGTTACTTTGTATGGCGGTGATGTTCCGCTTGTAGAACCTCCACCAACCTCAACACCTCATGTGACAAGAACTGTTGACCCGACCTTGGCTGCACAATTTTTAATTACACCGGATGCAACGCGTTTGCCCACATTCACGGAACCACCTCCGCTTGAAATCCCTACGTTTGAGGTGAGTGAAGATCCCCCAGGTGTTGGCGGAATTCCGATGGGATTGATTATCATTGGTCTTGGTGCATTAGGTGTTTTTCTTGGTGTCATTGCCTTAATCAGTGGGCGTTAACTGAAGAAATTTCCCAACCCGTTAAAACAATTCGCACTTATTTTATGCCCAATTTCTGCTTCGCAAAAGGTGACATTCGACCCATTTTCCAGTAACCAACCAGCAGCTTGGTGCGCCTTTTTAATCGGAATGATTTCATCCTGCGTGCCGTGGGCAATGAAAAAGGACTTGTTTTTAACGTTTTTGAAATTGAGCTGAGTCTGCCACGAATAGGGTATAAAGCCTGCAATTGCAGCTACCCGATTGATCCTTTCCGGTTGTAAAAATGCCAGGGAATATGCCATTACCGCACCTTGACTGAATCCCATGACATCATATGTTTTTAAATTAATTCCAAACGATACTAATAGTTTGTCGGTTCGCGCGAGTAATTGGAGTGTCAAATCCTGATAAATACTAATGTCTGGCCATTGAGGTGCAATTTCATGCCAAATATATTGATTGTCTGAAACCTCAATTGGAGCTCGCGGTGCAATCATCAGGAAATTGTTGTGTATAGGTTTGGTTAGGATCCACATGACATTTTCATTGCCCTGATAGCCATGAATTAATAACATTGGTCGCGCTTTAGAAATATTTTGTGTAGGATATCGGACGCGAAAATGCCATCCGTCAATTTCTATTTTCTCAAACTTGTGATCAGGCATTTTAAAAACCTTTCGATAAGGCGATCCTTGTCAAGGTAGAAAAGTAGTTCTTTAACAGAGCCGGTAATTAATAATTGATCTTATAAAATACATATTATTTCATTCAGCGCCTTCATAATTTAATCATGCCAAGAATTTAATTTATTTCATCCCAATAATCTGGTAAGGGGTCAGGATTTATTCGATGTTTGATTTTTCGGCGGAGTTTTCTTTTCCAATTTGATTCGCTTTCAATTTTCTTGAGAACCTCTTCCGTCGCTTTAATCCCTTCTTCAATCAACTGTTTTGTGTCAATTTTCTGTAAAATGCCAATATGGCCTACGGGAGGTGAAATTACCACTTCTGGTTTATATAATTGCATTGAAAGTTCTGATAAATGATTGGTTACAACATCAATTGATTTTGTGAAAATTTTAAACGCTTGGACTGGTCTCAAATCATTAAGACGTTCAACGATTGTCGAAGGTCCAGGGATATAGATTGGTAGCGCAACCTCTTCATTTGGGAAAAGAGGGGAGCGTTTATGAAGCGTTACCGCTATAACAGGTAAATCGGGCCGTAGCCAGCGAGCAACCTGTATAGGAACAGGATCAAGTACGCCACCATCAACGAGTACACGCCCCCCAATTTCTTGGCTGGGAAAAACACCCGGAACGGCAATTGTCGCTAAAACAGCTTCATGCACATTTCCTTTGGTAAGGATTATTTCTTTGCCTGAATACAAGCTGACAGCCGTGGCCGCAAAAGGAATAATGAGCTCATTGAAGCTGGTATCTCCTAAAAGTTCTGATAGCTGATGCGAAACACCTTTGAGACCCAACAAGGATGGATGATCATCCGAGTGTCGGGAAAAAGAGCGCATGGGGTCGAACTCTAAAAAAGCCTCCTCAATCTTTTGTGTATCAAACCCAGCGGCATAAAGGGCTCCGATCATTCCCCCTGCACTGGTCCCAGCAATGGCTTTAATATTGAAACCATGTTTTTCCAAAGTACGTAAAACACCGATATGTGCTACAGCCCTAACGCCTCCACCGCCTAAGGCTAATGAAAAATCCATTTTCTTTCTCCCAAAAAAGCAATATTGAATTTCGAATTTATTATACCCATTGAAAATTTACGCATGATTACTCTTAAGAAGCCAGTTATGGATTATAAACATACAGGTTCTTCCAATGGGAAGTCTGTGTTAAAATTAGGTGTCATGACTGGAAAGAAAATTATTGCAAGAAATCGTAAGGCGAAATTTGAATATGAGCTTTTAGAAATTTTTGAAGCGGGAATTGAACTTAAAGGGTCCGAAATCAAATCAATTCGCGCTGGCCAGGTTTCTCTTTCAGAAGCTTATGTTCGAACCAATGGAAAGCAAGCCTGGTTGGTGGGTGCTCATATTGCTCCATATGAGCAGGCAAATGTTTTCAACCATGACCCCGAGCGTGATCGACGCTTGTTGTTGCATAAACGCGAGATCAAATCACTTTGGGAAGCCGTGCGTCTAAAGGGTGTAACGATTGTTCCAACTATGGTTTATTTACGAAATGGACTGGCAAAAGTGGAAATTGCTCTGGCCAAAGGAAAACGGATTTATGATAAACGTCAAGCGATTAAGAAACGCGACATGGATCGGGATGTTGAACGGGCGCTTGGGAACCGACGAGATCGAAAACATGATTAGTGTGAACATGAAAGCTCGAAATTCCAATAATGCTCAATAATAATTTGCTCGCACTCGTTATAACGATTCTGATTGCTATTTTGTGGCTTCGAATCAACGATTTTTTTGCACACCGAGGATGGATTTCAAGTGAGATTAGCCGAAAAATCATACACATCGGCACTGGACCTATTTTTGTTCTTTGCTGGCCGCTATTTAAAGATACACCTGCTGCCCCATACATGGCTGCTTTAGTACCTTTTGCAATAATAATTCAATTTACTTTGGTTGGCTTAGGCGTGATAAAAGATCCATCAGCGGTTGCCGCTTTATCGCGAACGGGTAATCGGCGCGAAATTTTACGAGGCCCCTTGTTTTACGGCATTGCTTTTGTTCTTCTGACAATCGTCTTTTGGTGGCGAACCCCAATTGGAATTATTGCGATGATGGTATTGTGTGGGGGAGATGGAATGGCAGATATTGTTGGTAAAAAAATAGGTGGTATTAAAACTCCCTGGTCGCCAAAGAAAACTCTGGCAGGATCTATAACGATGCTTGTTGGAGGATTTCTTTTATCATTTTTAATTGTGTGGATATTTGTTTCTAAAAATTACTTTCCCCAACCGATAACACAATATATATTACCAATTGGTCTGATAGCAATTGGAACCACATTAATTGAATCGTTACCATTTAAAGACATTGACAATCTTACTATTCCTACCGTTGCTGTTTTGATCGGATTGTTTATTTTTTAAAAACGGAGTTTTGATGCAAAAAGTCATTATTGATGGAAATAATTTGAAAATTTCTGAAATTATTGCAGTTGCTCGAGATGAGGCACAGGTTGAGCTTGCTTCTTCAGCAAAAAATGCAATAAACAAATCTCGAAAGTGGGTTGAAGAGATCACCCAACGCGATATTCCAGTATATGGCATAAATACAGGTTTTGGTATCTTTTCAGATGTTCGTATTTCAGCTGAAGATTCTGCCCAATTAAGCAGAAACCTGATTCTCAGTCACGCAGTTGGCATTGGAGAGCCATTAGATGATGAGATCGTAAGAGCAGCGACTTTGGTTCGGGCAAATACTTTGGCAAAAGGCCATTCAGGTGTTCGCTTAGAGGTTGTCGAAACCCTGTTAAGCATGCTCAACAAAAAAGTGACCCCAATTATTCCGGCGCAAGGATCATTGGGCTCTTCTGGGGATTTGGCTCCTTTATCCCACATTGGCCTGGTGTTTACAACCGATGCGGAAGATCTTGAAGAAGAATCTGGTTATGCGCGCTTTGAAGGTAAAATCCTCACAGGGAAAACAGCCATGTCTCGTGCTGGAATTAATAGAATAGTTTTGCAGGCAAAAGAAGGCCTGGCGCTTTCCAACGGTGCAACATTTTCAGCAGCCATCGCAGCACTTGCAATTTATGATGCAGAAGTATTACTGAGAGCTGGTGAAATCTCTCTTGCACTTTCATTAGAAGCGCTAATGGGGTGCTCGGCCGCTTTTGATGACAGGCTTCATCAAGCACGAGGATTGACAGGCCAAAGACGTGTAGCAGAATCTGTCAGAAGGTTGATTTGTGGTAGCACTTTAATTGATGGCGGGGGACGGGTGCAGGATGCATATTCATTACGCTGTGCTCCTCAGGTCCAAGGGATTTGTTGGGACACATTAAATTTTTGCAAAGATATAATTGCGCTTGAAATTAATGCAGCAACCGACAACCCATTATTATTTGAACCAGGCGATGCGCTTTCAGGTGGGAATTTTCATGGTGAACCCGTTGGCATGGTGATGGATTTTCTGGGAATTGCAATGAACGAGTTAGCGGCAATTTCGGAACGAAGGACAAGCCGTTTGATTGATTCACATTTTAATGGCGGACTTCCGCCGATGTTAGTTGACAAAGAGGAAGATGCTGGATTGAATTCGGGATTGATGATGCCCCATTATTCGGCTGCATCATTGGTTTTAGAAAATCGTACTTTAGCCAGCCCAGATTCAGTTGAATCATTGCCAGTTTCAGCTCAGCAAGAAGACCATAATGCCAATGCAATGACTGCTGCCCGACATGCTGCCCAAATTCTTTCTAATACAGCCTATGTTTTGGCAATTGAATGTATTACCGCTGCCAGAGCCTTGGATTTGCGGCTTAAGAGAAACCCAACCGCGGTTCTGGGTGAAATAACAGGCAAAACCTACAAGAAAATTCGAGAGATAATCCCATATCGCTCAGGAGATGCCTGGTGGGCACCAGATATTGAACAAATGAAATCTTACATTTTGAACAGGGAATTAGAAATATAATAGAATTCTTGACTTTGATGTCAATTTGGATTATTTTTATCATAATATGAAACTCAAAGACCGGTTAACTCGACGTGATTTTTTGAAATTTTCAGCGCTTACAATTGGGGGATTAGCGTTTAATAACCATAATCTGGCCAAGGTACTCGTTTCGGGAACAAAGTCCTTAATGCCAGAACCAATTAAAAATGATTTTCCGGTTAATCAGCTTTTGGGTCGCATTTGTGTTGGGGAGTGGGGTACCCGGGTGCCAATCAGGAGCGAGCCCTATATGGATGCGCCAGCAGTGGGATCAGCATGGCATGATGATGTTTTTGTTTGGAAGCGGGAGGTGATTGCCAAACAACTCGACCCTTTGCGAATTAATCAACGTTGGGTGGAGACCCCCGACGGCTATATATATGCTGATGATATTCAAAAAGTTTGGCATATTCCTCAAGAACCATTAACTGAACTTCCGGAGATGCCAGATGGTTCTCGCGGAATGTGGGTTGAAATTACCACACCGTATGTTGACATCGACCTGACGAAACCAAAAGAAAGTTACCAGTGGTGGGTTAAAGATCCGAACGTTATTTACCCAAGGGTTCGCTATTCTCAGGTCTATTGGGCATTTGACATTCGGAAGCATCCCGAAACGGTAAGAACCCAATATTGTTTAATGCAAAAAGTGGGCGCTTTTCCGGATACTTATTGGGTCGATGCCCATGTCTGTAAACCAATTATGCCCGAAGATATTTCCCCTATAAACCCGGAAGCTGAAAATAAGCATATTCTCATTCAAATGCGTGGAATCGGTCTTCAAACTTTGACTTGCTTTGAAGGAAATCAGGAAGTCTTTTTCACCACGGTTACAACTGGTGGGCGGAATTTTGAAACTGGTGAATGGATAACGCCCATTGGGAAACACACACCCTGGCGAAAGAACATTTCGATGCATTACAGTCAGGATGGTCGATTTATGCCTGGTTTTGATTTACCCGGAGTGGCCTGGAATTTTGGCATTGAACCCAATGGTGTGTATATCCATTCGACATACTGGCATAATGCTTTTGGAAATATGAAGTCGAATGGTTGCATTAATTGTCGGCCTGAAGATGCAAAATGGATCTGGCGTTGGGTTGATCCGACAATTCCTTACCAGGATGGTGACAAGATTTGGTCTGGTTTCGGGGTTTCAACACCCGTGACCGTTGAAATTCTTTCATAATATTTTATTAGGTATGTTTTATGATTGAGATAAACGTTTCGATAGGACTGGCTTTTATCGCTGGTTTGGCATCGTTCTTTTCTCCCTGTGTGTTTTCACTCGTCCCGGCTTATGTGGGCTACCTGGGTGGGCGCTCAATTTCAGAACAGGCAGTTGTTCCCAAAAAATGGAGGACTTTCTTTCATGGGTTGGCTTTTGTGTTGGGTTTCAGCCTTGTTTTTATTTCTTTAGGATTGGCTTTTTCCATTTTCAGCGTTTTTTTATTCCAAATCCGTGACTTATTAGCAAAAATTGGGGGTGTGGTTATCATCCTATTTGGTTTGCACATGACGGGATTATTATCAATCCCTTTTTTGAATTATGATTTTCGGCCCCATTCGAAATTAAGCCAAGGAAGTGGCTTTCTGGCTTCTTTTTTGATGGGTGTGGTTTTTTCAGCTGGGTGGTCTCCGTGTGTAGGCCCAACTTTGGGATTAATCCTGACCCTGGCGGTTGAACGGGCGAACATTATTCAGGGAGTTAGCCTGTTGAGTGTGTATTCTTTAGGGATGGCTTTCCCTTTTTTAATCGCCGCTTTAGGGGTAGGATGGGTGACGAAAATTTTGAAAAAATATGGCAAAGCCATGCAATTAATCGAAATTGTAATGGGAATTGTATTAATCTTGGTCGGTGTGTTATTGTTCTTAGGAGTGTACCAACAGCTGGCAACTTTTGATAGTCTGATTAATTTTGGCATCTAAATCAAAAAAGGACCTGGGTGAAATTGAGAAAGAAAGAATGGTTAATAGATGTAGGCTTGGGAATATTAATCATCGCGATGGGCGTGGTTGTGATTATTGTTTTGCGCCAAACTATAAACAAAAATCGATTTAAAGAAAACTTTTCAGAAAACAACATAACTGAACAATCTTTAGAAGCAAATCAATCAAAGGGAAACAACATTGTTCCAGTAGAAAAAACAAACTTCGAGGGAAAACAACCATCTGATTTGTTTACTTTGGACGGCGTGCCGATTTCACTTGGAGATTATAAGGGAAAGCCGATGATGGTAAATTTTTGGGCCACTTATTGCCCTCCATGTTTAGAAGAAATGCCAGTAATTCAGGAATATGCACAAAAGTTTGAAAAAGAAATGGTTACCCTGGCCATCAACACTGGCGAAGAAGAACAAATTGTTCGAAATTTTATTGAAAAACATGGATTTGAAATTACATTTTTATTAAACCCAACCAATTCAGTGTCCCATAAATACAGAGTCTTTGGTTTTCCGACAACAATATTTTTTGATGAATCAGGCGAGGTTCAGGCAACTCATATTGGTGAATTGAATGCGGAACTGATTGACCATTATTTATTGAAATTAGGGATTGCTGAATGATACAGGTTACACTTTATATTTCAAAGTCGGATCATCGGGTTGAGGAAATTACGCAAATATTAAAACAACTTCAAACGGATCATCTGCATGAATTGAATATTATTGATATTGATCGCGAACCAATATTGCAATCAGAATTTGCAGACAACGCACCAATCTTAGATATCGGTGTTTTCCGCTTATCAAAAGGTTTTGGACTTGATGAAATTAAAACCGCTTTTACAAAATCAGAAACGAGGCTAGAAGAAGCCAGGACAAAAGGAAATCTGGTATTAGTGAGAAGGATTTCAGAGCCAATGGTAATGGAAAAAGCAGATCGTTTTTCCAACTGGTTTTCTCACAATTACATGTTAATTTTGAACGGCGTAGTGTTTTTGTATGTATTCCTGGCCCTATTAGCGCCAATGTTAATGAAAATTGGTTGGCAAACCCCAGCCAAAACAATTTACAAGGTTTACAGCCCCTTATGTCACCAATTGGGTTACCGTTCTTTTTTCTTGTTTGGTGAACAATCCTATTATCCGTTGGAAATGGCTCAAATAGATAACTTACTCACTTTTGGAGAGGCGTCTGGAATCAATGAAAATGATGTCACCGCTTCGCGTAGGTTTTTAGGCAACGAGATCATGGGTTATAAAACTGCCTTATGTCAGAGAGATGTTGCGATTTATAGTGTGATTTTAATTTTTGGGTTGATCTTCTCTGTATTTGAAAGAAAAATAAAGCCAATACCCTGGTATGTTTGGGTCCTGATAGGGTTGGGTCCGATTGGATTGGATGGTTTTTCACAATTGCTTGGTCAGACAGGGTGGGGCATCTTTCAATGGATTCCGTTGAGGGAAAGCACACCGTTGTTCCGTGTGGTGACGGGTGGGTTATTTGGATTGACTTCAGCATGGTTTGGATATCCATATTTAGAAGAATCGATTAAAGAAAACCGCCACGAAATGGAATTGAAACAAGCGATATTTTCTCAAATGCAAGACCAGAAGGAAAATAAATCCTGATGGGTTTTTCTGAAATAAATGGGCTGCGATATTTCCAGTTTGAAAGCTTTAAAGACCTTCCTGTATTTCATGCAATACTGACTCGCAGAGGTGGAGTAAGTTTACCGCCCTTTGCCAGTCTGAATACGGGGGGAACTGTTGGTGATGATCCTGAAGCTGTGCTTTCAAACCATAAGCGGATTTACGATTCCTTTGGCTATGATTTTTCCTCTCGCTTTGATGTCTGGCAAGTGCATGGTGACAAAATCGTTTGTGCAGAAGCACCAAGGGGTTTAAATGAGCCCCATCCCAAGGCTGATGGAATTCTAACAAACAAAACCAATGTCACCTTGTTTATGCGTTTTGCAGATTGTGTTCCAATTCTTTTAGTTGATCCGATAAACCGTGGGATAGGCATTATTCATGCTGGATGGCAGGGAACGTATCAGCAGATTGCAGTGAGAGCTGTTGAGAAGATGACGGCTTGCTTTGGATCAAAACCCGAATCATTGTTTGCAGGTATTGGACCATCGATTTGCCAACGATGCTACGAGGTTGGATCTGAGGTATTGGATCTGTACCTTAAGCACGATGGCGAAAATGGGGACCGATATTTTCTTTTTAAAGACGAAAAGCTTTTTTTAGATCTTTGGCGGGCTAATCAGGAAATGCTTTATCGAGCTGGTGTAAGGCAAATCGAGGTTTCTAAAATTTGTACAGCTTGCAATTTGGATGATTGGTATTCGCATCGTGCAGAAAACGGAAAAACAGGACGGTTTGGGGTTTTGATGAGCATTAAGGATAATTAAGGCTGAATATGGAGAATGGCAGATGACTGATTATGACTTCTCACAACAAGTTGCCCAGATAAAAGAAAACCTTTCCGAAGTAAAAATGCGTATTGCTAAGGCGGCTGAAAAATCAGGACGCACAGGGAAAGATATTAAGTTGGTTGCCGTGACAAAATTACTGCCACTAAATACATTAAAAGCAGGTATTGCTGCTGGTATACGCGACTTTGGTGAGAACTACCCTGAACAGGCTTTGGGCAAAATTCAAGCGTTGTCACCTGATGAAAAACTCACCTGGCATATGATCGGTCATATTCAAAGTCGGAAAACTAAGTTGGTTTGCACACATTTTGATTGGGTTCATGCTGTAGATCGACTAAAAATCGCCAATTATTTAGAGCGCTTTTGTAGTGAGATTAACCGTATTTTGCCTGTGTTAATTGAAGTGAATGTAAGCGGTGAGGAAAGTAAACATGGCTGGTCGGCATGGGACGAACACAGCTGGCCTAATTTAGTTTCGCAATTTAAAGAAATTTCCACGTTTAACCACATTGAGATACGTGGTTTGATGAGCATGCCACCATTTTTTGAGGATGCCGAAAAAACACGCCCTTTTTACCAGCGTTTGAGACGCTTACAGCGTTTTTTGAAAGAGGAACTGCCCGAAATTTCGTGGGACGAGCTTTCGATTGGAACAAGTTTTGATTATGAAGTCGCTATTGAAGAGGGCGCAACCATGGTCAGGCTTGGCACGACACTTTTTGGAGCCAGACCGGAAAATTAATCCATGAAATAAATCTGAAAAAATGGATTTAACAATTATTATTGTAAATAGCACTGTCAAAGTCTTTATTTTAGTAATTTTTATCTACACCTTATTGCGTTTTTTCTTGGGGTTGTACCATCCAGTGGTTGCCCTTCTTGGAAAAGCATTCAATCCCCTTTTGTCCCCAATTCAAAAACTTGTGCCGCCATTAGGCGGGTTAGATTTCAGCCCAATGATTTTAATGATTCTTATACAAGTTTTGGGTGCCATTATTGTTTCCGTATTGCGTAATTTCCGATAATTGCGGCTAACCTTCGTATAGTATCCTTCCGCATGAGCTGCAAAATATCAAACCAATGGAAGAACGGACCGCCAGGAGGTCTGCTGGCGTTAAAACTTGCCCGCATAAACCACATCCACCATCAAAAACCGTAGCAACTGCGATTCCACGTTTTCGCTCTCGAAGTTGGTTGTAAAGGAGTTGGTTTTGTTCTGAAATAGATTTAATGACAATATCTTTTTCCCGAAGTACCCTGTTTAAAGTATCAATTAGTTTTGATTGTTCTCCCCTTAATGAAGCATTTTCTTGAATTAGTTGGGCTTTTATTTGATTGTAATGACCTTCAGCATTTTTGAATTCTTCTTCAGCTATTTCATAATCGATCATCGCTTCTAATTGCTCATCTTCTAATTGTGCAATGTATCGTTTAAGGGCTTCAGACTCCATTTGCAGATCTTGTAATTCTTTGGGATTCTTAACTTTCCCACTAAAAAGCAATGTTTGCGATGTTTTTCTTTTCAACCGTTGTGCTTCAACTTTGTCTTCAATTTGATTGAGTTTTATCCGCAATTGGCGAAGATTACTTTGAGTTTTTTCAAGATTTTTATGTGCTGTTTTCAAGCGACGATCATCGCTGAGGGATCTTTCGATTGCATCAAGGCGAGATTTTACTTGATCAATTTCTGTATCGAGCTTCTGCAGTCGAAATAGGTTTAATGATTCACTCATCTGTGACGCCTTTCATGAAGCCTAACTTCCTTTTCAACAATATATGCCTCTTTCTCTCAAAAGAGAGTGCTTTTATTTTATCATCTTATTTGGATGAATATTTTCCCATACCCGTAAAATATGAGCGGTTTTTCAAAAACGATAAATCTAAGTTCGAAATGAGATAAAATAAGGCTCAAACGCCTTATAAATTGAAAAATTAATGGAATTGCTTCATAGGAGATTATTTATGGCAGTTGACATTGTCTCAGTTCAAAATCTGGCTAAAAAGTTAAAAGACAATTTGAATAAAGTAATTATTGGGAAAGATCTCCCAGTTTCGTTAGCGATCATAGCTCTTCTGTGCCAGGGACATATCCTTATTGAAGATGTGCCGGGAGTTGGGAAAACAATGCTCGCACGGAGTTTGGCTGCATCATTAGGGTGTTCATTTAAGCGGATTCAATTTACTCCAGATATGCTCCCTAGTGATGTAACAGGTGTTTCTATTTACAATCAGAATTCACGTAAATTTGAATTTCGACCTGGTCCGCTGATGGCACAAATAGTGTTAGCTGATGAAATTAATCGCGCTACACCAAAAACACAATCGGCCTTACTGGAAGCAATGGAAGAACGTCAAATGACTGTTGATGGCATCACACATACGCTGCCCGAACCCTTTTTGGTTATGGCGACTCAGAACCCTATTGAGTACGAAGGTACTTTTCCATTACCCGAGGCACAGTTAGATCGGTTTTTAATGCGCATTGACCTTGGTTATACATCACTTAACAATGAAATACGCATCCTGGAAGGACAACAATTGGTCCATCCAATATTTGAATTAAAACCGGTTGTTAATCTTAAAGAAATATTGAATGCTCAAAATATAATCAAGCACGTTCATGTTTCTGAATCTGTAAAGCATTATATTGTCCGAATGGTTCGAGAGACTCGCGAACACCCTAATGTATTTCTTGGGGCAAGCCCTCGAGGAAGCATAAGCCTGTTTAAAACCGGTCAGGCGATGGCAGCCCTGGATGGAAGAGACTTTGTTTTACCGGATGATATTAAAACATTGGCTCCATATGTTCTCTCTCATCGTGTGGTCGTAAGCCCGTCCGCTCGCTTGGCCGATGTTAGTTCGACCAGGATTGTAAAAGAAATTCTTGAGACTTTGCCAGTTACCATGGAAGATTTTGATGGTGGTAATATAAAATGAAATTTGGCCGGTCATTCTGGTGGGTAATTACATTGGCTGTCACAAGTCTTATACTCTCGCGATTGCCCTGGCTTTCTACAAACCCGATTTTCTTGCGTTTAGCCATTACTTTAATTGTGATAATTGTCCTAAGTGCTCTTTGGACAGCCATGTCCCTATCGGGAGTGGTTGTTAACCGCTCTTCAAGTATTCACCGAAAGCAGGTTGGTGAAGTTTTTTCTGAAGAATACGAAGTTATTAACCGCTCTTTCCTACCAAAAATGTGGCTAAAAATTAATGATCAGTCAAGCCTCATTGGTGGAACAGGTTCGAAAGTAATTACCAATTTGTGGTCACGGCAATCCAGAACTTATGTTGGATTAGCGTTACTCGATAAAAGAGGTTGGTTTTCACTCAGTCCAACCCGGGTTGAATCCGGGGACATTTTTGGCCTTTTTTTACGAAATAAGTCTTTTGAAAATAATCTTCGACTGTTGGTAATACCTTACTTGTTTGATTTACAATTCTTTTTGGCACCCTATGGCATCTTGCCAGGCGGCAAGGCTTTGCGAGAAAAAACTCTTGAAGTAACCCCTTACGCGGCAGGCGTCCGTGAATATGTGCCAGGCGATCCACTACGAAGAATTCATTGGCCTTTATCAGAACGCAAGCAGAAATTAATTGTCAAAGAATTTGAAAAAGACCCCATGGCTGAAGTATGGATTTTTCTGGATGCGCGCAAATCAGTTCATATAAAAACTGATGATGCTTATTCACCAAAATTGCACCAGGTTTGGTGGGGACGGTATAAAAAAGCTTATCGATTGCCGCCAGACACTGCAGAATATTCGATATCTATTGCAGCTTCTTTAGCAAACTACTTTATAAAGCAGAAACGAGAAGTTGCCTTAGTGTCAGCTGGTCAGAATTACTCGATATTGCCTCCTGAACGCGGTGAACGGCAGCTAGGAAAAATATTGGAAACTCTAGCTGTACTCATGCCTGAGGGAGATCTACCGATTTGGGCATTGGTTAACACACAGGCAAATCATTTAGTCAGAGGAAGTACGGTTGTAATCATTACACCAGATACCGATGATCGTATTCAAACCCTCACTTTAGAAATAATTCACAGGGGCTTGGTTCCCGTAATTATCTTGATTGATCCGATGGGATTTGGCGGCATGAAGGGGTCAAAAGAATTAGCAAAGAAATTATCAGCACAGGGTACTTACATATTCGTGATAAATGAAGGAGACGACGTCAAAAACATCTTGGAAACCCCTCAAATCGGCGTAAGTCGCTTTGATTTCGATTTAGTCGGGCTTGATCATTATTAATTATATCAACACCTTTTTTCTGGCAAATTGGAGTATGATTGCCGGGATGTTTTAAAACTGTAGGTAAGTTTTAAAATAGATAAGTAAAGATCAACAACCATTGAAACGTAATAATTGTGTCATATGGTATAATTGTTGCGGCTTTTTGGTGATTAATTGTCGCCAAACTTGTTAATTTAAGGAGAATGAATTGGCATTTTCCCCTTTAAACTGGCTTTGGGGATTATTTTCCCTCGATATCGGTATTGACTTAGGGACAGCAAATACGCTTATTTTCATTCGAGGTAAGGGTATTGTCATCAATGAACCCTCATGGGTTGCCCTTGAAAAACGTACTCGAGAGCTAATTGCAATTGGTACACAAGCTAAAGCAATGGTAGGCAGGACGCCTGCCAGTGTTGTAGCTTTACGACCTTTGCAAGATGGTGTCATCTCTGAATACGATATTACTCAGGCCTTGTTGGAATACTTTATTGGCAAAGCTCATCAGCAAAGTATTGTTCCGCTTCCAAAACCGAGAGTAGTTATTGGTATTCCTTCAGGAGCAACAGAGGTTGAAAAGAGAGCTGTTTTTGATGCGGCAAAAGCTGCTGGTGCTCGTGAGGTTCACCTGATCCACGAACCATCTGCAGCAGCCATTGGCGCAGGCTTGCCTGTTTTGGATGTGCAGGGCACCATGATTGTCGATATTGGAGGTGGTACAACGGAAGTAGCTGCTGTTTCTATGGGAGGGGTGGTTGTTTCCAGGTCTTTGCGTGTGGCTGGGGATGAGCTTGATCAGGATATTATTAATTACATTCGTAATAAATATAATTTATTCATTGGTGAAAGAATGGCAGAAAAAGTAAAAATTAATATTGGTTCTGCCTATCCGATGAAAGAAGAACGAAGCATGGAGGTTCGTGGTAGAAATTTAGTGACCGGTTTACCAGAATCGATTGAGGTTTCATCGGTAGAAATACGCGAAGCGATATCGCAATCAATCGCGGTGATTGTGAAAACTATCCGAGATGCTCTGGATGAGGCACCTCCTGAAATCTTGGCTGACTTGATTGATAGTGGTATTTGCCTGGCAGGTGGCTGCTCCCAAATTAAGAATCTTGCCGAAAGATTGTCGTCCGATTTGCGGGTTCGTGTATGGGTTGCAGAGGATCCTTTAACATGTGTGGCGCGAGGATGTGGCATGGTTCTTCAAAATACGGATGAATTCTCAAATTTTTTAGTTGGTATAGAACGAGAGCCATCAACCCGGACAATATTATCATAATTATTTGACTTCTTTTTTGCTTAATTCAAAAAACGGTAATTCGATCCATTGATGATTTAGGGATCGGTTTATTATGAAATTCCTTAATTCCAAGAATATTCGAACAATTATCATTTTTGTTGTTGTAGGCGGACTTTTGTTTCTAGCTTTAAGCGGATATTTTACACCGTTATTTAATTTATCGGTTAATCCGTTAATATCATTGCAAAGTTGGCTTTCTACACGATATATTTCTGCACGCGACCTGCTTACCACACCGCGGGATATGACCGTTTTGCGCGAGCAAAATGCATTACTGGAATCCCAACTTACACAGCTCCAAACTCAGTTAATTGTCATGGAAGAACGTTTGGGTGAGGCACAGGTTTGTTTTGCGCTGCTTGACTTTGGACGAACAAACCCTCAATATAATTACACAGCCGCCACTGTAATTGGACGAGAAATTAGCCCTTTTTTGCAATATATTATTATTGATCGCGGCACAAATCATGGCATATTGTATGGTATGCCAGTTGTTACTCAGCAAGGCTTGGTAGGGCGTGTTGACGCTGTAATTGCCGGAGCAGCGCGGGTGAAATTGATTACAGATTCCACCTCTGTGGTCAATATTCGTTTAAAATCTGCCGGCATAGAGGCGCAATTGGTTGGCTCATTAACCGGAGACGTTTCCTTGGATATGATTCCTTTAGATGCAAGCATTGAGCCAGGGGATGTTGTGTTGACATCGGGTCTGGGCGGGAATTTTCCACCAAACCTGTTTGTAGGTCAGGTTCTTTCGGTACAACGCCATGAAAATGCTTTATTTCAAACGGCATCGGTCCAGCCTATCGTAGACTTTGAAAGTGTTAATGCTGTCTTGGTTGTAACTGATTTCGAGTTTGTTGAAATTTCGCCACTCATTCCGGAGCCAGGTCAATGATTTACCACCTCACCTGCGCCCTGTCGGTATTAATCGTTTTTATTTTGCAAACCACAGTATTTTCACAAACGAGGCTGGTATCAGGTACCGCAGATATTATTCTACTTTTTTTGGCAGCCTGGTCTTTACAGGAATCTGTAAAGAACAGTTGGTTTTGTACTTTTGCAACAGGGTTATTGGTTAGTTACGTCTCGGCAATGCCATTTTACGCCCCATTAATTGCTTACTTAGGTGTGGTTGGAATATCTAAAAGTTTACAAAGGCGTGTGTGGCGTTCACCTTTATTAGCGATGATACTCGTTGTGTTGCTGGGCACATTTTTACAACATGCAATATACATTGTTATTTTACAGATTACACGCGCGCCAATTTCCTGGCTTGAAAGCCTGGACCACGTAATCCTGCCAAGCGCTTTGTTAAATTTGATTTTTTCTATACCAATTTATGCTGTTGTGCGAGATATTGTTAAACGAGTTTCTCCACAGGAGGTGGAGGTGTGAACAACCTATTTAGGCAGGGAAAAAACTTTGAAAAATGGCGATATTTAGTATTGTACATTTTGATCTTCACGGTTTTTGGTTTTTTCTTATTGCGATTATTCGATGTCCAAATATTACAGGGTTCGGCATTTGTAGCTCAGGCAGATGAAAACCGAACCCGAATCATCCGTGAGCCATCGATTAGAGGAACGATCTACGACCGTAATGGATATATTTTGGCGCAAAATATGCCATCATACAATGTCGTAGTAATTCCAGGATACTTGCCTGCTGAAGAAGGCGATACTCAGGCAATATTTCGTGAACTTTCAGAATTAATCGATATGCCGGTTAGTTTAGGAAGTACCGACGAGGAAACGGTGAGGACCTTTACTCCTTGTTTCAGTGAGCTTGGAATTCAAGAAGTTGTCTTTATCGCAGCTACAAACTGGCCCTTTCAAGCGACTCCATTAAAATGCAATGTTTCACAGGATGTCGCCATGATTGTTATGGAGAATCGTGAAAAATGGCAGGGAATAGATGTAGAAATCACACCGGTTCGCCAATATCCGACTGGAGAATTAACCTCTGAAATAATTGGTTTTTTAGGGCCGATTCCAGCAATAATGCAAGATTATTATGTTGAAAGAGGGTTTCTTCCGGAACGTGACAAAGTTGGCTATGCCGGGGTTGAACAATCGATGAATGACGTTTTGGCGGGAACGAATGGCTATCGGCGAGTGGAAGTGAATGTTGCTGGTGAAATTATTCGAAACCTGTCTGAACCTATTGATCCAATTCCTGGCGATGATATTTATTTAACAATTGATACACGCCTTCAAGCCATTGCTCGGGAAGCGCTGATTGACGAAATTGAGTTTTGGAATTATTACTTTGGCAAGGTCCTTTCGAATAACGGTGTTGTTATTGCTATGAATCCCAAAACTGGCGAAATCCTTGCACTGGTTTCGTATCCTAATTATCAAAATAACCGGATGGAGCGAGCCATCCCGGGTTATTACTACGAACAGTTGAGCAATGACCCCCAACGTCCATTATTTAACCACGCCATTTCAGCAGAACATCCACCAGGTTCAGTATTTAAAATGGCACCCGCTCTGGGTGTTTTGAATGAAGGTGTGGTCACACCAGAATATGAAGTCTTTGATCCTGGCATAATCACTGTTACGCAACGTTTTTATGAAAACGACCCCGGCGTTCCCCGGCAGTTTGTGTGTTGGAATCGAGCTGGACATGGTATGGTGAATTTTATGTGGGGTGTTGCATATTCTTGCAATGTCTACTTTTACAAAGTTGGCGGTGGATATAAAGATGAGGTGCCTGGTGACGGTTTGGGGATTTGGCGGATCAGTGAGTATGCCAAAGCATTAGGTTATGGATCATTAACTGGGATTGAATTACCTGGTGAGCAAGATGGCCTGATTCCCAATCCTACCTGGAAGCGGATTACCCTGGGAGAAAATTGGGCGACTGGTGACACTTACACAGCCGCTGTTGGCCAGGGATTTGTACTGGCAACACCATTACAAGTGCTAAATTCCTTTTCTACAATTGCCAATGGTGGGAAATTGATGGATGTTACATTGATTGGAAAAATCGTAAATAAAGACGGAACTATTGTCCATGAATTAAACCCCAGTTACCGTTGGGATATAACGGTTGACCCAGTAATTAATGTATATGATGGTAATAACCCGACTGGTGAAAGAAAAACGGTTGAACCGTGGGTGATCGAATTAGCGAACCAGGCGATGCGCTTGGTAGTTACTGATGGAACTGCTCATCGATATGAGATTGAAAGGCACAGGGAGTTATTTCAGAACGATTCAAGCCAGTCGGCAGGGAAAACCGGTACTGCAGAATACTGTGATGACATTGCAAATGAACAAGGTAAATGTATCCCTGGCGCATGGCCATCCCATGCCTGGTATGTGGGTTATGCACCCTGGGACGATCCTGAAATTGCTGTGGTTGCTTTTGTTTACAACGGTTCTGAAGGTGCAACATTATCAGCGCCAATTGTTCGACGGGTTATCGATGCGTATTTTGAACTTAAATCCATTGATGCAGAAAATTCATCATAATAAGTGTAAAAACTCCGTAAAACAAAACCTTTTATTTATGATCCATATTAGCTGTAACTTTTCGAAACTTACCCGTACACCTGGTGGTAGAGTTTATTAGGACCTTTGTAATCGATGAATAACACGCGCAACATATGGCAAAACTTCGATATTTTATTATTTGGGGCTGCCTTGATCCTTTCAATTTTGGGGATAGCGTTAATTCGCAGCTCTATTGCTGGAAATATCGAACTCGTAGATCACCCTCAACGGCAGACGACATTTCTGATTATCAGCCTGGTTGTTCTATTTGTCGTTGCTGCAATCGATTATAAATATTGGATCACGTTGATCACACCCATGTATTTGGTCACGATGGTGTTCTTAATGTTTGTTTTTACGGCTGAAGCAAGGTTTGGTGCTGCCAGGTGGTTGGAAGTAGGGCAAATTCTTGTCCAACCTTCTGAATTGGCAAAAATCGTGATCATCCTGGCACTTTCAAATTTATTTTCAAGAACAAATAGAGACACTTTTTCCACCAATGATTTCATCAAAAGTGGGGTTGTTGTTGGAGGTTTGTTGATATGGATTTTCCTACAACCAAATTTGAGTATGACTGTGGTTTTATTGGTAATGTGGGCTGCTTATCTTTGGATTGCTGGAATTAAAATCCGTTTTATTTTGATTTTTGTTGCAATAGTCATGTTTGTGATATTGATCGGGGCATTAACTGGTTTTTCTTTCTTGGCAGGTTACCAGAGAGATCGAATTACAAATTTTTTGTTTCCCGATCCTGACGCACGGTATGGCGAAACTTATAATGTCGATCAGGCGTTAATTACAATTGGCACAGGGGGCTGGTTTGGCCAGGGTTACAATCAATCATCTCAAGTTCAGCTTCGCTTCCTAAAGGTTCGCCACACGGACTTTATTTTTTCTGTGCTTGCTGCAGAGTTTGGCTTTATTGGAACGGCAATAGTGCTTGGACTGTTAATCCTGGTTATTGTTCGTTGTTTTTATATTGCACAAAATGCAGCGGACAATTTCGGGGCATTAATTGCTTATGGGTTTGGAGTTTTAATATTTTTCCAAACTATTGTAAATATTGGCGTTAATCTAAACGTTTTTCCAGTCACGGGTTTAACTTTGCCTTTTGTAAGCTATGGTGGCAGCTCTTTGTTGACATTGTTATTGGGGATTGGCATGGTTGAAAGTGTAGCTATGCGATCACCCAAGACCAAATGATCATAAAACCATAACTCGCACAAATAAAAATTTAGATTTTATATACAAGTTCGAATTAAAAGAATAGGCAATCTGACGTAGTCAATAAATTCTTGCGATATTTTTTGTGTTGCTATCCCGGCATCACGAGACATAATCAGTAATCCTTTTTCCAATTCATTAAGCTTTTGAAATAAACGATGAATTGTATGTTCTTTATATCCTTGTATCGAAATTTTGATTTTAAATGTGTTTGCCCATTGAGTTAAATTAGCAGCATTGTTTGAAAAAATTTCTGGATCATCCTGTTTTAAAAGGACAATAAGGGTTTCATCAGGGTTTAGAAGTTCTCTCCCTGTTTCGAGGCAACATGTTCCCAAAGCCGTTTGATGATATAAAACGATGATGGGATGACCAAGGCGCGTTTTTTCTTCAATCAACAATAATGGCTTGGTGTGACTTTTAATCAATGCTCGGGCAGTTGATCCAATCCTCCGCCCTCGTACGGGATTAGTGCCAGTTTTTCCGATCACGATTAAATCGGAAGACTGACTTTCTTTTTCAATAGTCTTATAAACATCACCTCTTAACACTAAAAAAACTGCGTCAATACCTATTGGATCTGTTTTATTCCGAAATGTTTTAATCACTTTGCGGGATTGCACATAAATGCCACGGGTTAGAGCATCCGTTGTTATCTCCCTGATTTTTGCTGTATGTTCTCCAATTTCCTGGCAAAAAGGCATTTGTGCGAGGTTGAGCAAATTTATATCTTCAATAAAAACACCTTTTAAACTAGCATGATATTGTTGCGCCAGCTCAACTGCAGCGTCTAAGGCAGCATTGCTGTGTGTTGAATTATCTAATGACACCAAAATCTGATTTACTTTTATCGGTTTAATTCTTTCACTCAAGCCGATGATCCTCATCTTTTCCAAAACGTGAAATGTTTTTAGCCATCATTTCAAGTTTTTGTTTCACCAGACTGTTGATTGTTCCAGGAGGATAAGCACCACTTTCGTCCAATTCTCCGGCTTTAATACCAGTGAGGATTTCAATGCCTTGATCAACATGAGATATTGGATAAATGTGAAATTGTCCAGCTGAAACAGCGTCTCTAACATCTTTATTCAGCATTAAATGCTGAATATTTGCATCAGGAATCAATACACCCTGGCTGCCGGTTAGACCACGTTCTTTGCATATATCAAAAAAGCCTTCAATTTTCTGATTGACACCGCCAATCGCCTGCACTTCACCATGTTGATTTATAGATCCAGTTACAGCCAGATCTTGCCTGAGGGGGACGTTAGCAATTGCGCTCAATAAGGCGTATAACTCTGTTGTTGAAGCACTGTCTCCGTCCACACCTCCATAGGATTGCTCAAAAACCAGGCTTGCCGACAAACTGAGTGGTATATCTTGTGCAAAACGACTTTTTAAAAACCCAGCGAGTATCAGCACACCTTTCGAATGAATTGGGCCGCCCATTTCTACCTCGCGTTCAATATCGATAACTTGCCCCTTACCGAGGCTGATCTGTGCAGTTATTCGCGTTGGTTTACCAAAAAGAAATGATCCTAAACTATATACTGAAAGACCATTGATTTGCCCAACTTTCAATCCGTCTGTGCTGATTAAATTGATGTTGCGCAGTATAGATTCCTGGATTTTCGCCCTAATTCGATCGCCTCTTCTAATTTTTTCATCGATGGCGCGTTGAACATCTGCAGCGGAAACGATTTCGGATTGTGATTCTTTTGCCCAATAATTAGCTTCTATGATCATCTCGCTCAGATCCTGGAGCCGAGTATTTAGTCGTTCGGAATCATTAACTTGTCTGGCGCTTTCTTCAATTAAGCGAGCTACGGCGGCTTTGCTGAAAGGTAGTGTTTTTTCACGTTTGATAATTGTAGCAATTTGTTTTGAAAATAAGTCCTGATGATTTTCATTCCATTTAATTTCGGTTTCAAAATCCGCTTCCACTTTAAATAGCTCTGAAAATTCAGGGTCGTGTTGAACCAATAAATTAAAAAGAAACCGATCTCCAATAAGAGCAATTTTTATTGAAAGTGGGATCGGCTCTGGCTTAAGAGAAACTGTGCTGATTAGGCTGAGACTTTGCCCGATAGA
>Ga0255347_1000857_pt1 | contig 52951 bp, 41 predicted proteins | sample wastewater_treat_2_FD_192479 | JGI IMG/M metagenome (GOLD analysis project Ga0255347, IMG submission 192479) | Wastewater microbial communities from Lulu Island WWTP, Vancouver, Canada - plant24 | ecosystem: Engineered > WWTP > Wastewater > Unclassified | place: Canada: Vancouver, British...
TAGACCACATCCACCGCCACTTTTTTTACCGCCCCTTTGATCCGGTCCATATCGATCTTTCGTCGGATTTCGGCGAAGTATTCCTGACTTGGGTCGATCGAATAGACGAGCTTACTGAACTCCTCATCGAGGTGGGTGAGTAACCGTACCTCTCCTTCGCCCCGCTGAAGGCGTTCGATCTCGGTTTCGATGGCTTTGGTGACTTCTGGCAAAGCCGGCCCGCCGGTCGCGGGATTGAACTTGATGCCGTTCCAAAAGTGGGGGTTGTGCGAGGCCGTGATGTTGACCCCGCCGGCCAGGTTCAAGTTTCGGATCGTGTAGGAGATCACCGGGGTAGGGGTCGGTTGATGACACACGTAGGTGCGGATGCCGTTTCCGGCAAACACTTGAGCGACCGCCCAAGCGAAGTCTTCGGCCAAGAACCGAGAATCGTAACCCACCAACGCGCCGTTTTTCGCCTTGGGGTCTTTTAAAATCTCGGTAGCGATCGCTTGAGAGACCGTTCTAACGTTGTCGAAGGTGAAGTCTTCGGCCAAAATCCCTCGCCATCCGCTCGTTCCGAATTTAATCTTTCGTTTTTTCTCCATAGGATACCACTCCTCTTATACGAATCCTGCGGGACAGGTATTTATTAAAATCGCTCCAAACGGTATCATCCGGGTTAAGGATGTTGGGCTGAGCCTTCAACGTATACTCCCTGAATTGGGCGATCTTGGAATCGGTATTGTCAGCCGAATGCACGATCAACGCTTCGATCGTCTTCGGCAACACGGGCGAGCCCCACTCGATTTCTCCGTGATGGGACAAGAGGATGTGTTGCAAATCCACCAGCGCCTTTTTTGGAAATTGGGGGATCCTCGCGGCCGTTTCGGTGAGCCAATTGATTCCGATGACAATATGGCCGATCAGTTCGCCCGCGTCGCTGCGATCGATACCTGTCGGAGAAAGCGAATACTCCTCTACCTTCCCGATATCGTGAAGCAGCGCCCCCGCGATGACCAAATCTTTGTCGATCGGCATCTCCGGGTAAGCTTCCATTAGTTGAATGGCGAGCTCCGTCACATCCAGCGTGTGCTCGAGAAGCCCACCTTTATACGCGTGGTGAACGTTGATCGCGGCCGGCGACTCTATGAAATCGCTAACGAATCGGTCGTTCTTCACGAAGGCTTCATGAAGCAAAGCCCTCACTTTATCGTTCTTGACCTTCTGTATCTGTTTGAGTAGAGAATCATACATCTCTCGAATATTCTTGGACGTAATCTCGATGAATTTATTGGGATCGAATTCGCCTTCTCCGAGCACCTTGATCGCATCTCTCGAGCTCGCGATGTTCAATTGCGGATGTCCCTCGAAAAGAGAGACCTTTCCAGTGGCGCGCACGACCGTTCCGTTGGTCAAACGTTCGTCATTGTACTTCGAGTTGTTCCAATCGATAGATCGGATCGTCCCGGAACGGTCGCCCAAGGTCATCAACAGGAACGTTTTACCGTCCCTCGTGTTTTGCAGTTTTTTGCTGACGACCTTCAAAATCGTGGATACCTGATCATCGATGCGGATATCCGAAACCAGCTTGCCATCCAACAGCTCGTTGAATTGCCCAGTTTTCTCGGACAATTCCGCTATCTTCTTCATCACCAACTCGCCTAAGTTCACACACAAAACTCCTCTCGTATTTTATATGCGAAATGTTCGATTCGCTTATACTTCCGTGTAAACGCGGGGGACTCGTTTGGAGATTAAGCAGGTCACTTCGTAGTTGATCGTGGAAAGAAGGGCAGCGATCTCTTCGCACGAGATCTCTTCCGCTCCGTCAAACCCTAAGAGCGTCACCTTTTCGCCGGGTTCGGGAGCAGGGATACCCGAGAGGTCGATCATAAATTGGTCCATACACACGCGGCCCAAGATCGGGCATCTGCGCCCTTTGACCAACACCGACCCGCGATTGCTTAACAACCGATTGTACCCGTCCGCGTAACCCACCGCTACCGTTCCTATCGTCATCGGTCGGTCGGCGATAAACGTCCGCCCATAACTGATCGAAGCGCCCTCCCGTATGGTCTTAACGTGGGATAAGATCGTTTCCCAGGAAAGAACCGGGGAGAGTTCCGACGGTCTTTTCTGATTTCGCGCATCCAGCCCGTATGAGGAGATGCCGAGCCGTATAAAGTCAAACGGATCGACGGACAAGTATTGAGCGCCCGCGCTGTTTGAGATGTGAAAATACCGTATCGAAGAGCGGTAGAGTCGCCTGAGGGCGGCGAATTGCTCATATTGCCGCCGCGCGAAATCCGAATCCGGATCATCGGCTGTGGCGAAATGGCTGTACAAACCTTCGAGTTCGATATTACCGATCTCCCAAACTCGACGTATCAACCGTTCGACCTCCTCGGGTTTTACACCGAGACGAGACATACCGGTGTCGACCTTCAGATGCGCTCTGAGTTTACCTCCCGCGATATATGGGGCGATGGCTTCGAGCTGATAGCCGGAATAGACTGTCGCTGTGAGATTTTCTTGTATGAAAAGCGGTGTCGTTTCTGGAGCGAAATAGTTAAACACCAAAATAGGTAGGGTCACCCCGGCGTACCGCAATTGCAGGGCTTCTTCCAAAAACCCTACGCACAGATAGGGGCAACCAAGATCGGCGGCAACCTTCGCCAGAGGGATCGCTCCGTGGCCGTACCCATCCGCCTTGATAACGGGGGCGATCAAAGACGGCGCCCCTTGTTCAGAGAAATATAGCAGATTCCGGCGGTAAGCCGTTAAGGAGATGCACGCTCGCGTCCGTCTGGAATTGAGGACATCCATACGATTATCCAAGAACCGACAAAAAGACTCCCGCCGCAACGGCCGTCCCGATGACCCCGGCGACATTCGGGCCCATCGCATGCATCAAGATAAAATTCGTTGGGTCCTCTTGTTTGGCGACCTGTTGGCTTATTCTGGCGGAATCCGGTACGGCAGAAACCCCGGCCCCTCCGACGAGAGGGTTGATCTTCTCTTTGAGGAATAGGTTCATAAACTTCGTGAAAAGAACGCCGCCGGCGATACTGGTGATGAATGCCACACAACCCAAACCGAGTATCAATAGGGAGGTGGGCTGCAGAAAAACTTCGGCTTTGGCCGAGCCTCCAACCGATAGGCAGAGCATAATGGTCGCCGTGTCCAAAATATACCTCGAGCAGGCTTCGGCCAATCGCTTGGTGTATCCGCTCTCCCTCAAGAAATTCCCCAGCATCAGCATCCCAACGAGAGGGATGGACGGAGGAACGAGCAGCCCGCAGAACAGAACGGTGGCGCCCGCAAAGACGAGCTTTTCCACCTTTTTTACCTGTCGGGGAGGTTTCATCCGGATCATCCGCTCTTTCTTCGTCGTAAGGGCTTTCATGATAGGCGGTTGCAAGAGCGGCATCAAAGCGATGTAAGAGTAGGCGGCCAAGGCGATCATTGCGATGTATTCCGGCGCGAAGCGTTTGGCGATGTAGATCGAGGTGGGTCCGTCTGCGCCGCCTATGATACCGATCGCTGCCGCTACCGGTAAGGTGAAGCCAAAGGCCTTCGCCAGCCCGAAAGCGATGAACACCCCTACTTGCGCCGCACCGCCTAGAAAGATGAGAATCGGGTTAGACAGCAGGAAGGAGAAGTCCGTGAGCGCGCCAATTCCTAAAAAGATGAGCGGAGGATAGATTTCCAACTGCAACCCCATCGTGATGTAATACATCAACCCGCCGGTTGTTGTATCGGTCGGCTTGGCGAACAGACCCGTGTGGAGGATCGGGATATTCGCCAGAAGCATTCCGAACGCGATCGGGATTAGCAGCAAAGGTTCCGCATCTTTCTTAATCGATACGATGAGAACGACCGTGGCGATACCAATCATAATCAAATTCCCGAAGCTGACGGCTCCAAAGGCAGTGGTCGCAAAAAAACTCAAAAAGGTCTCAATAATCAAAGAGTCATCCCTCCAACGCAGACCGGCGTATTCTCGTTTTGAACCGGCTGTCTACGGCCGGTAAGATTTTATCACAAAACCCAAGAAAAAGAACCTCACTTGCCAAAGGCTTGCGAGTCGTATAGAATAGTCACGTATAATCCATATTCCGGAGGTGAGTCCCCGTGCAGTGGGATTTAACGTTTTTTTACAAAGACCATCAGGACCCGAACTTGGTAAAGGATCTGAAGGAAGCGCTCAAGGAGTCCGAAGAATACCAAACTGAAGGCGTCAAGTTCTTTTCAAAGCCTAAGATAGACGCGAAGGGCTTGGAAAAGCTATTCAAAACTCAGGAAAAAATCATCCAAAAGATCGCACGCGCGGGTGAATTCTCCTTTCTCTATTTTGCCCAAAACACGGCAAACCTCGAAGCGCAGAAATTGCTAGGCCTATGCGCGAACTACGAGGCGAAAATCAGGCAAAATTTCGCGTTTATAACCCCGTCGCTCGCTCGATTGTCAGATGACGCGCTTAAAGAGCTCGAGACAGAGATACCGGCCTATCGGCACGTCATCGAAAAAGTTCGAATCGGCAAAGCGAATACCTTTTCAGTTGAGACCGAGCAAGTTTTGGCGGCTCGCTCCAACTCCGGCCGGGGTCGCCTGTCGGAGCTTTACGACAAGATCGTTTCCGCTTTCTCCTTTTCTCTCACGGTAGACGGGGAGAAGAAAACGCTCACCGGTGAGCAGGTGAGAAACCTCCGTTACCATCCGGACTCAAAAACCCGCAGGAAAGCGATGAAAGTGTATTTTAAAAAGTACGAGGAGAATCAAATCGCGCTCGCCAACCTCTATAACATCATACAAACGGATTACGACACGGAAGCCTCTTTACGGAAGTACCCTAGCAGCATTTCTATGCGCAACCGCGAAAACGAAACCGACGATCGAACGGTCGGAAAATTGATAGAGGTGACAACGGACAACGCGATTTTGGTCGAACGCTACTATCGTTGGAAAGGGAAAAAACTCGGTTTGAAAATGACCCCGGCGGATATCTACGCGCCATTGGAAACTGTCAAGAAAACCTATACCTATGAGGAAGCGAAGCAGATCGTGTTGGACGCATACCTTCATTTTGATCGAGATATCGGAAAGATCGTCGAGAGCTTCTTCGAAGAGCGGAGAATAGACTCCAAAATCGTTCCCGGCAAGCGAGCCGGGGCATTCTGTTCTTACGCCTATCCCCATGGGAAGCCATTCATCCTGCTCAATTTCGATGGGAATATCCGCGAGATTATGACCTTGGCCCACGAGTTGGGTCACGGGGTACACGGCACCCTCTCTGCGAAACAGTCTTATCTCAACTTCTTCACCCCGCTAACTATGGCCGAAATCGCTTCGGTCTTCGGGGAGATGATCGTCTTCGACAAGCTGATGGGCGAGTTGGACGCAGAGAGCCAGATGCTCTTTCTAGCGCGAACGATCGAAGATATGTTCGCCACCACTTTCCGACAAAATATGTTTGCGCGGTTCGAAGTGTCCTCCCATCGGCGCATCACTGAGGAAGGTTTCGTACCGTGGGAAGAACTCTGTGAGCTCTATAAAGGCGAATTGCAGAAGATGTTCCTGACCAGCCTGACCATCCCCGAGGAGTATCACGCGGAATGGTCCTCGATCCCACACATTTACGGGGTCCCGTACTACGTTTACGCCTATAATTTTGCCAACCTCTTAGTTTTGTCGCTATATGGGAAATACAAGGAAGAGGGAAAGCGTTTCATTCCGAAATACAAGGCGTTATTGGCGAGTGGCGGTAGCGATCATCCGGAAAAACTGCTCGCTCCCTTGGGCATCGACTTAACCTCCGAGACCTTCTGGCAGAAAGGTTTTGATATCGTGAAGGGGTACATCGATAGGTTGGAGTCGCTTTCGGTATAGACGACTTACCTACGGGCCCGGGGAAAGAAACGAGGGGCCCGTTGGGAAGATATCCAACTTTTTAAATCATAAATTCCGGAAATAGCGCGACGACCTTCCTCTCTTCTTCGAACAGCCAGTCGAAAGAGCGGAAAGACTGGTCAGGCGGTCTTTTAACCAGCCATTCACCGACGATACGCGCGGGTTTGGGTCCGAAGAAGACCAATCGATCGGCAAAAAGCAAGGCTTCTCGTAGATTGTGGGTGATCAAGATCATCGTGAAGCCTTCTTCTTTTCTCCGTTCGGTGATCGAGCGGATATAGGAAACCCGCGTGTTCACGTCGATATTTTGAAAGGGCTCATCCAGAAGCAGCAGGGGCTTATTAAGCAACAGCGCCCTTCCGATGTTGACCTTTTGCTTGAGCCCGCCGCTCAATTGGTGCGGATAGGCGTCCAAAATCTCTGTCAACTCGAAAGCGTCTAAGAAGCTCGAATCGATTTTGGGTTCCGGTAGAAAGAACGTCAAGTTTTCCCGCACGGTTTTCCAAGGGATCAAGCGGGGTTCCTGAAAGGCGAAACTGACTCCGCCGGGTAAGGTCGCTATCTCTCCACGATCCGGTTTTTCGAGACCGGCGACCATCCGAATGAGCGTCGTTTTACCGCAGCCCGAAGGACCCAATAGGGCGACGGCGTGTTGCCGTTCGACAACCAAGTCGATCCCGTCTAGGACCCGCAATCGGCCGAACGCTTTGTGGATGCCTTTCAGTACGACGTGCTCCATAACCCACGCCACCGCCTCATAAACGGGCTAGAAAAAAACGCGTTCAACAAGATTTCCAATCCCAATCCGATGATGATCACGAAAAGGGTGTAGGCAAAAACGACGGGAGTTTGGACATAATACTTGTTCCAGGCGATTTGAACTCCGATACCTTTCTCTCCCGCCAAGAATTCTGCCGCGACCACGGTTTTCCACATCGTTCCGATGCTGATCTCAACGGAGGAAACAATGAACGGTACGATAGACGGTAGGTAGATACCGGAAAAGGCTTTCCTAAAGGGCAAGTTGTTGAGCTTCACCAATTCCAAGAGTTGTTTGTCCACCGTTTTGATCCCGTTCGCGGCGTGATAGATGACGATCGGTAGCAAGGTGACTAAAACGATGAACACGGGAGCTTTCCAACCGATCCCCCAAAGGATCAAGATGCTCGTCAGCCAGGAGATGATCGGCATACTCTTTAACAACACAAGGGCGGGTAAGAGCAACTGAGAAAAAAAGGCGCTAAGACCGATCAAAACGCCGAGGGGAAGGCCTATGGCCAAAGCGAGGAACAACCCGAAAAAGGCCTTGAAGAAGGTTGAAGAAAGATGCATCCATAGGCTCGGGTCGTTCAATAATCCGAAAAAGGCTGCGAACACCTCTGACAGACTCGGGAGAACCAAGGAAGAACGAAACCAGAGGGAAGCCAACTCCCAACCCAACGCGATCAGGAACAAGCCTAGGCCGTACTTGAAGAGACTAGAACAGATAGAAGTCCTCATCCGGAACGGCGGGCAAACTTTCGGGTAGAAATCGTGAAATCGTGTCGAAGTAGTGTATGAGCGCCTTCTTGTCTTCCTCCGAAAAAGAGAAGTCGTACTCGGAGTTTCCGATCGAACGGAGGATAACCCCTTCGGCCATACCCGGGAAGACAGAGGTCGCCAGCGCGGCCATTTCTTCCAGATGATTGGAAAGAAACCCTGTGGCCTTTTGGAAATCTTGCCGGAGGGTGTTGACTTGGTCTTTCGTTTGGGAAGGTGGCTCGTTCGCCGCAGGCACGTAGAAGAGCCCGGTGACCGGTAGGCGGAAGGCCGTTTTCAACGTCTCTTGCCATAGGGTCTGCAGATCGAAGGCGATCGATGCCTTCGGCTTCAGGTTCAAAATCAGCGAAGCGTAGGGCTCCGGAACGATCGCGAGCGTCGCAAGCCCTTTTTGGAAGAAGGCTACGATCTCCGGAGGGGAGAGGTACTTCATCGAGAGGTCCCTGTCCGGATCCAGGCCCTTCGCCTTCAACAAAATCCGCAGGACGACATCGGCCGTTTGGCCTTTACCCTGCGCGAAGTAAAGGGTTTGGCTCCGTAAAGACGCGATACCCGTGTAGTCCCACCCGTCTGAGACACAAAAAAAGCTATTCCATAAGGTAACGGCGACGAGTTTCACTGGAAGCCCTTTGTCGTGCAGAGTTGCCCCGTAGCTGACCGGTAGGAGTATTGCGGAGACTTGCCGGCTTGCCACCATCGCGATCGCCTCGTCAAAGGATTTCCAATGGACGAATTCGTAATTCCCCTCGGGGGCGATGCGCCCCTCGGTGATAGGCAAGACGGAGACCAGTGTCGGCCCCATCGGAAGGGCGATTTTGTAAGAAAATAGGTATACGGTGATAAAGAGAAGATTCACTAAAAGTAAGCGCCTTTTCATCCGTTATCGTTCCTCTTTGACGTTTGGATAGCCCTAGCTCTTGTTGTTGAAAATTGCTATGGGCGGTGTGGCAAGAGTTCATTGTCGAAACGCTTCGTCCGAAAAAAGGGGCGAACCGTCTCTGTTGCACGCCCCTCTCGAGGGCTCTTATTCTTTTTTAAACACCGGACTGAGAGCCGAGTGGGATGGCCGCTGCCTTACGATTTCTATCGCTTCGATCACGGCTTTCAGCACGTCCACTCGCACTTGATTCCGGAAGGTACCGAGTTTGGCGAAGATCTCTCCCCGTTCCGTGACTACGTATTTCGGGGGCAATCGGTTCAAAGCGAGAGCTTTGATGTCGATATAACACCGATCGCACCGACACACCTGCAAAGTCGGCACTTTGAGCAAGTCTTCTATGACTTCATCCACGACGAGTTCCATAATATTCTCGAATAGAAAAGGAGAATCGCCCTTATTCACCTGGTCACCGCCTCGAGTTTCCGAAATTTCTGCGCCTTCCGATATTACCATAAAATTGGGAATTTCGGACATTTCACGAGCATAAGGTCGATTCGTTCTCATTTTTTAAACGTCAGTTAACAGTAACACGATGTGTGGATTCTGTTGAACCGCTAGAGGTAGGCCAGTAAAATGACGAGGGAAAAAGGAGGTCACATAAGCGTAAATGACAACTCGGTTTTTATCATCCCACCCAAGGTCTCGGAGAAAAGGTGCTCGCCAACACGCCTCGTGTGTCAAGTTATGGGGCGACATAACTAAGAGGATCATCGCGGGGTAACCAGCGGACTAACTTCGGAAGCACCGAAGTCTCGATGATCGTGTGGGGTTATCGCGGGGTAACCAACGGGACCCCGCGATTCCCCGCTTTGGAACGCCTAGAAACGCTGGACTTCAGTCCGGCATATCTTCTTGCTTTTGTCTGTTGTTCTGGCTTTTCTGGGAACTCCTGGGAACGCCAAATTTCAGTTTGGCATGTCTTCTTGTTTTCATCTTTCTCTGTGCCCTCTGTGCCCTCGGTGCGAACCCTTCTTTTTTCTTTCTCTGTGCCCTCTGTGTTCTCCGTGCGAACCCTTCTTTTTGTCTTTTTAACGGCTTAGAAACCGTGCCAACTTGAAAGTTGGCGTTCCCAGCGCGCCCTCCGTGCGAACCCTTCTTTTGAAATGCGTATCGCGCCGTCGCGAAAAGAAGGGTCGCTTACGCCGCGATGACTATGTGGACTAAAAATCGTGCGATCGATTCTGGCCTTGTTTCTTGAGTACTCCCCAAAACTTGACCCACACCAACACGCCCCGTCACTCGCTGTTCATGCTATAATTGGGTTCGCGGAAGCCTTCGCGTTTTGATCGATCGAAGACACGCTTCGCTTTTCGCGTTTGAGGGGCCCACTCTCCAAGGCACTAACGAATGATTTTTGACGAATCGCGGATCGATGGGAGCCTAGTGAGTTCGGAAAGCCGACAGAAGACGTTATGGAGTTTTTGTTTTCACAGCACACCATACAAAAGGGAAGGGGGATCGGAATGGTCGAATTCAGACTCGCGCGTTCTACCGAACTACTACAGGTTTTTTCCGTCATTAATCAAGTTTTTCGTAGCAAATACGACCCTACGATGCAATTGGAATTCCCGCTGCTATTCGATTTAAAAAACCTCGCGAGGGTCTTCGTCGCGGTGGAGGAAGGTCGCGTCGTCTCCCACCTGGCCTATCAAAGAACTGACTATCTTTCGGAAGGCAGGCGTGTCTGCGTGGGGTTTTTAGGGGCCGTGGCGACCTTGCCCGAACACCGCGGAAGCGGCATTGCTTCTCGGTTGCTGGAGATGGCGGAAGAAGCGATGCATCAGGAAGGGGTCGATCTTTGTCTCATTTCCGGAAACCGACCTCTTTATTTACGCCAAGGCTACGAAGAGCGCGGGGTGACCTATGAGTATCCATTGACGGCTCAAAACAAGTCTCCCGAGGTTCGAGTGCGTGTCTATACGGAGGCCGACCTCGATACGGTTCTCGAGTTATACGCGGGAGAACAGAAACTGTTCCGTAGAGAACCGGAAGATTTCCGGAGGCTTCTCGACGTGAATCCGACGTTAAAGGCGCAAGGCCCACGCTCGATCCCGATCTCTCAGATTGGTCCGACCTTTTTAGTCTATGATCAAGAAACGCCTATCGCCTATTTCATACTACGCGGTAGCGAGAAGTACCCGATCGAATACGCCGGAGATCGCTTAGGGGTGTTGCGCGGTTTGCAGACACTGATAACAGAAACCGGTCGTCCGTCCTTTATTTGGGTTCCGCAATCAGACGACGTAATGCTAAGGCTATTGGAGCGAGAGGGGTACCAAATACAAACCCGTTACCACTTCCCGCCGTACTTTACAGCGAAGGTATTGAACGCAGCGGCTTGTGACGAAAACGTGTGGCTCGGTATGCCTTTGCCCGGTATAAATTACGTTTAGAAAAGGGACTCAACCGAAAGAGCAGCGGGTCGCGCGGCGTCGAGCCGAGATCTCCCACGGCAGTTTGGCCCGAGGTGGTCCCTGCCTTAGAAATCGGACAGGTTGATATGCAAGACGGTTTCTCGGCCTTCCATAAAGGTTTGGATGCGTTGCTCTATATGGTACCGAATTTTGAGAATTTGCAGATCGTAGTCCGGCCGAGGGAGAGAAAAGTACTTTGGAAAGGTCAGTTTCACCACTTTCGAAAGGTAGTGGTAAGGGCCGCTTTTCAAAAACAGTTTGAGGATGACACCGCATTCTTCCGGGGCGGCTTCTTTCTCGTATCGGACGAGCAGGCTTGAGAACTGGCTCTCAGTGAAGGCCAACGTCTCAGTGCCGATCACGATCGTACGGGAGAGCGGCGCGGCTAGAACGGCGGTTATTGCGATCAAAGACAACACCATCACACAAAGGGCTCTTTTCATATTATTCCTCCTCATTTTTTCCGATTATACCACAGCCCCTGTTTTTTATTGGCCGCGGTGTGTGGGTATTATATCGGGGTATGATAAGAAAAAAGACAAAAACGAGGTGGGAAATAACGGCCCCCAAAGGAGCCACCATTACTTCGCGCACACGATCCATCAAATCGCGTTCAAGCCTTTTGTCGGACTCTCTACATTAAATGCTTCTTTAACTCTTCCTCGTTTTTCATATCGATCAACTCAAGTCCCAAGGAGTCAAGTTGCTCTATTGTAAGGGACTTCAGTCTTTCAAAATACTTTTGCGAGGCTTTAGGGAATTTTTTGGCTATTAGTTTCCAAAGGAGCTCTTCCCGGCCTTCTTCTCTGCCTTTTATAATCCCATTTTCTAAGCCTTCTTCTCTGCCTTTCAGAATTCCTTTTTCCATACCTTCCTGTCTGAGCATATCCGCGATTGTTTGCATCTTTTCGCTCCTTTCTTCCGATACCGTTTTCATCAGCTCTGACAATTGTTGGAAATACTCCCCGCCCATCGTATCGAACAGGTAGATCGTACAGACCTGGAAAAACCGTTCGTTCGCTTCTGTCCGCGGCAATTCCGAAATCGTCACTGCGACTCGGAACATCACTTCTCGGATCGCCGCTTTTCCCTCGAGCGATCTCATCCTTAGTACGTCCAAATAGATACGAAGACGTTTCGCCCCTTTGACCTCTTCTTCTCTCAATGACGAAATTTCAAACAGTTCATATTTATAGTCCGGGATGTAGGCTTTCAAGTCCCCGTCCATACGGTCGGTGTTTGAAAAGCGATTCGAAAACCATTGCGGCGCTTCCCATTTCTCTCTCCCCTGGTAGAAGACCACGGGCAGAATCACTGGCAGAGGCCGCGGTACTGTCTTCTTCCATATGGAGGTCATATACCCCAGGAGTTGTAGGCTCACGTGTTTGTCAACCTTGCTTTTGTGTTCGAACAGCAGATAGACATACCCCTCTTCCTGTTGCATCTTCACCCGAAAGAGCAGATCGAAGAAGTATTCCGAAAGGTCTTTCTCGATGTAACTGTCTGTTTCTATCGCTATCGATTAGGGATCGATTAACCGGACGATCTTCGGAGGCAGATAGTGCTGGATGAAGGACTTCGCCGTTTCCATATCTCCCATAACTTCTTTAAACAATTTGTCGTGTGGCTTATTTACCATCTTTATGGGTATCCCTCCAGCAAAAAGTCTCAGCAAAAAGTCCCATCGGTATTATACCTTAAAGGCGGGGGTTTCCAAAAAGAAAAAGTGTCTCCGCCTTTTTTCTTTCTCAAAAGCGTATCGCGCCGTCGCGAAAAGCAAAAGCGCTTACGCCGCGATGCTGCCTTCGGGAACGCTCCCAATGAAAAGACAAAACCGGCTCTTCGATACATTACTTGAAGCCCACTGATCATCCAAGAAATACAAGGTAACATAAGAGGAATAGAAAGAGTCTGCGGGATGGCCGATTATGCGATTAGAGCGGATTAGCGAAACGGTCTAAGGGTCTACAGAATTATTACGATAGAAGATGTTAATTAAGTACGTCTTGTAAATAGTCGAAGAGCCACAAAACCATGCCAAACTAAAGTTTGGCGTTCCCAGGGTGTACCCAGAGCGTTACCTGGGTGCTCTCTGTGAAAATCTTAGTGTTCTCTCTGTGTTCTCTGTGCTCTCTGTGCGAACCCCTGTTTTTTTTGACATGCCAACATAAAAGTTGGCGTTCCCAAGGCCTTCCCAGGGAGACAGGCCGACTGGAAGTCGGCCCCACGAAGAGAAGGGGCGCTTACGCCGGGATGACTATATGGACTAAAAATCTGTAGATCGATTCTGGCCTTGTTTCTTGATTACACTCCATAACTTGACACACACGAACGCCTGAGTTGTAGGGCTTCGGTAAGGAAGGGGTACAGAGTCTCAAGGCGCGGAAAAAAGTAATAGTTATGTTATCCCTGCGTTCATTCAAGTTAAATTAGTGGTAAATTTACTTAAAATACATAAAATGTTACAAAAGGTTTACTTTTATCTGCTATGATAGGGAAGATGATGCCCTTCTAATGACGTGCTTTAGGATTCTCAAGAGGGCTCCGAATAGATCCGTTTCCTTTAGAATCGAAGAAACGGAAATTGGGAGGTACACATGGTTAATGATTTGCTTCGCAAAGAGCTTAAAACGAGAAAATTCAGGATTACCGCGCAGAGAGAATTGATCATGAAAGTGTTTTCCGATCACTTCCCCAATCATATGAGCATTGAGGAAGTTTATCGAAATCTACTGGAGAAACGGTCTAGAATCAGTAAAGCGACGGTTTATCGAACGGTGGAGTTGTTGAGCAGCCTTGGCTTACTCCGAAAGATCCCGATAGACGAAGATATCGTGCGTTATGAGTTAGTCTCGAATGAAACCGCGGGCGCTTGCTTGGCCGTATGTACCGAATGCGGCAAAACACTGCGCTTTTCCGAGCCCTCTTTACGGGAGATCACCGCCTTAATCAAGAAAGAAACAGGATTTGAGCATCTCGACACCCACCTCAAAGTGTACGGCGTTTGTTCGGACTGCCTGAAGTAAACTCTTAACAGGTCGATAGCTCACTCGATTCGATAATCCCGTTAGATTCTTCCTCCAACGCCACGCCCAGGCGATGGAGGATATCTTCGGCTTGGTTTCTGGTCGATGCTAAATAGGCGATTGTGAGACCGATATACTTCAGATCGTCCTGACGATGGCTCTCACAAACGCAGACCTTCCACCGCGTGCCCAAAACGGTTTTCAAGCGGCCGACGAGGCTTCGTTTGCTCTTCAGCGAAAAAAGGCCGTCTACTCTCAAGGTGACCTCGTATTTGCAACAGACTGGTTTATTCATCTCGCTCCTCGTTCGGGAATCCCCTTCCTTTAGCGGTCAGGGAGGGACGTGCGCGGACAGTAAGGGGTGGCGATACGTTGAAAATTGCCGTTTTCACCCACCCTATTATACTCCACAAGGGGATATGCGTGCGCAGATGGTGTGGGTTTAATATCGGGGCGGAATAAGAAAAAAGTCAAAAACGAGGGGGGAAAGAAGTGTATTTTTCGACCTTGCGAAGGATTATCGCTGGGTAACCGACGGGCTGACTTCCGAAGCCCAAAATGTCTCGCAATCCGCTCTGCTGTTTTTTCTTTTTGAAAAACCTGCCGAACTGAAGTTCGGCGTTCCCAAGGCGTTCCCAGAGAGACAGGCCGACTGGAAGTCGACCCCACGAAAAGAAGGGGCGCTTACGCCGAGATGACCACACGGACTAAAAGCCGTACGATTGATTCTGGTCTTGTTTCTTGATTACACCCCATAACTTCACACACGCGCGCAGAAGCGGCCCTCGTCGAGCGGATTATGCTATAATCGAAAAGTGATGCGCGTCGCACGGGTTCTATTTCCGTAACCGCGCAAGGCCTAAAGGAGACGACGTCGTGACAGTGCTCGACCAGATGATGAGGTCCGTCTTGGAATCGCTTCAAGAAGGGGTTCTCATCATAGACTCCAGAAGAAGTATCGTCTATATCAACCCGGAAGCGGTTCGGATTCTTCGCCTTTCCGATGAAGGGATCATAGGAAAGGACGTGGTGAAGACCGTTCCGAACACGCGACTGCATATCGTCTTGCAAACCGCTCGCCCGGAGTATGACAAGCTCCAGTACTTAGGGGATACGGTGATCGTTACCTCCCGGTTACCCCTTTTCGATATGGCTGGCAACCTTCTGGGCGTCGCTGCGATCTTCCGGGATATTACCAGCGTTCAGAAGATGGCGGAAGAAGTGACGAACCTCAAGGAGATCGAGGCCCAGCTGAAAGCCATTATCGACTCTACCCACGACGCGATTTCGGTGGCCGATGAGAAAGGGAGGATCACCCTCGTCAATGAGGAATACACGAGGATTACGGGACTCACGTCCGAAGAGGTCGTGGGGAAGAGCGCGACAATCGATGTGATCGACATCGATGAGGGAGACAGTTATCATCTCATGGTCTCAAAAACGAGACAGCCGGTATTGGGCAAACGCCTGGTCGTCGGAAAAACCCGCCGCGAGGTCATCGTCGACGTTATGCCGCTATTCGTGGGACAAAGCTTTCGAGGGAGCGTCGGAGTGATCCACGACGTCACTGAAATCTCCTCTTTGATGCACCAGCTTGTCCTATCCCGGTCATCCGTCAAAAAATCCGGCGTGCGGTTCTCTTTTTCTGAAATCATCGCCGTGTCCACGAAGATGAAGATCGCCCTGGAACAGGCGCAACAGGTTTCCTCGACGATGGCGACCGTTCTCCTACGGGGGGAGAGCGGAACCGGGAAAGAGCTGTTCGCCCACGCGATACACCATAGTTCTCCCAGGGGTGAGGGCCCCTTCGTCGAAATCAATTGCGCCAGTTTGGACAGCTCCCTACTCCAATACGAAATATTCGGATACGCTGACTCGACGCCCGCAGCTTCTGAAAGATCCACCTACTCCGGCCTTCTAAAAAAAGCTCAGGGTGGGACGCTCTTTTTGGATGAAATCTCCAACCTCGACCGCTCGACACAAGTCAAACTCCTAGGATTCTTGCAAACACGGGAATACGCCCGTATCGGTTCCAAAACCAACGAGCGGCCGGATGTTCGTCTCATCGTTTCCACGAACAGCAATCTGGAAGCGATGATCGAGGAAGGCACTTTCTTACGTGACCTCTATTTCAGGCTGAACGTCGTCCCTATCCTCATCCCGCCCTTACGAGATCGCCTCGAAGACTTGGATGGTCTCATAGAGATCATTACAGCCCGCTTTAACTTGGAGTATGGAAAACGCGTACGGATGGTCACGAACGAAGTGAAGGGCCTATTTCGTCAATACGATTGGCCCGGAAACGTCCGAGAACTGGAAAACGCCATCGGTAGGGCAATGATCAAGGCATCTCCCTCCGATGAGGTGCTAGGGATCGACAATTTCGACTTTTTAATCATCTCCGCTCACCGGAAAGAATCAAAGGCGTATCTATCCTCTTACAAAGGAAAACTGAACGAGATCTTGGATGGAATAGAACGGCAAGCGATCCTGCAATACCTGTACAAGAACGAAGGCAATCGCGAACGTACGGCAAAGGAGTTGGGCATCAGTGTGCGCTCTCTCTACTATAAAATCAAGCGTTATCGCATTGACCGTCTCTGAATTTGACGATACGGGCGGCGGGACGAGAACTAAAAGCCTTGTTTTGAGGTGATGTTTTGCTAGACGTACAGAGTGAGCAGGATCATCGTAACCTGCCTTTGGATAGGGTCGGCATCAAAAAGATGAAATACCCGATCGCGTTGCGTGGGAAGGAGAAGGGAACCCAACACACCATCGCGGAGGTCACGATGTCCGTTGACCTGCCCCTTCACTTCCGCGGGACCCATATGAGCAGATTCGTGGAGGTTCTTCACAGCCACGCCCACAATATGGAGTTGAAAAACCTCAAGACGATCCTTTCGGATATGAAACAGAAGTTGTCCGCCTCAAGAGCGCATTTGGACCTCGAATTCCCTTACACGATAGAGAAAATGGCCCCCGTCACGGGAATCCTCAGCTACATGGTGATCCCCTGTCAATTCAACGCGACCCTGGACGAAACCGATCGCTTCGAGCTCGTTTACGGAGCGAAGGTGCCGATACAGACGGTTTGTCCGTGTTCCAAAGCCATCAGTTCCCGAGGCGCGCATAACCAGCGCGCGAACGTGACGATCCTACTCATCAGCAAAAAGATCATTTGGATAGAGGATATCGTCAAAATAGCCGAACAAGGGGCTTCATCGCCGGTCTTTCCGCTGTTGAAACGGGAGGACGAAAAGTTCGTCACAGAAAACGGCTACGATCACGCCAAATTCGTGGAGGACGTGGCCAGGGACATCGGGGTCGTGTTAAGAGAATCTGAGAGCGTTTCTTGGTACAGCGTCGAGGTGAGCAGTATGGAGTCCATTCACGACCACGACGCCTTTGCCTATCTGGAGGGCGGACAGAGAACATGATACTCGAACGCGCGCTTCTCCACGATATAGATTTCCTGGATCGAGCCACCGTCGACTTCATCCAACCCAGCGCGTTGCTGTCCTCCGTCCTCCCATCCGGCGCCTTGGGCCAAGCGGCCGCGCTTCGCTTGCGACCCTTCGTGAGGGGTCAAGAGCAGGCGTTGGAAGCTCATTTCGTCAAACTGGCTTTTTTGGAAAACGCTTACGAAAAGACCTTTGGGACGCTGCGAGAATCTTTGAAGCAATTTAGAAACATCACGACGAGCCTTTCGAAGCTCCGATCGGCCAGCCCGGTCAACCTGGCCGACCTTTTCGAGATCAAACGATTTTTACTGCTTTACGAGCGGCTTCGAGAAGATTTCGGAATAGAATCCTTACCAGGCTTCCGCTTCATCCCCTTGACGTCGGCCTTACGTGTTTTAGACCCCGAGGAAAAACGCCAGATGTTTTTCTCTTTGGAATCCGACTACCTTCGCGACCTCAGGAGCGAGTTGGAGAAGGCGTCCAAACAAGAAGCTATAGAATTAAAACAGCATTGCGACCTGCTTCAAAAGCAGTACGAAATCCCCGTTCGCAACCAGAGGGAGTTCGTCCTCTCCAGAACAGATATACGAAACCTCGCGTTACAAAAATGCGAATGGATCTCACTGATTCGAGAAAGCACCTTTTCGATTCATTACCAAATCATCGGTGGCGAGAGGACACGAACCCTCCAAATGAAAAAGCAGGAAATACACGCCGAAATCGAAGTCGAGGAACAACGCCTCATAGAAGAAATACACCTAAACCTCCAAAAACACGCGGCCGAGATGATGGCTCAGATGACGGAGGTCGGCGCCCTAGACCTCGCCTTAGCGCTCGTGGCCTTCAAAAAGGCCTATCATTGCGTTTACCCAACGGTCTTGAGCGGGTCTAATACCTCTTCAGCGCCCCTAACTTTGGTCTTGGAAAATGGAAGAGACCCAATTTTGGAAGCAGAACGCCGGCAGAAAGGCCTGCCTTACGATCCTTTGACGATTTCCTTAAAAGAGGGGGCGACATTGGTCGTCGGCGCCAATATGGGGGGGAAAACGACGGCGTTGAGAACCCTCGGGTTACTGGTTTTGTTGGCCCACATGGGGATCCCCACGCCGACAGACCGTTTCGAGCTGCCCCTGTTCTCCCGTATATACGCGCTCTATAAAACCAAAGAGCAAGACGGATTGAGCGGCTTCGGTTCCGAGATCGTACGGGCGAAGTCGGCCTTCTCTCCTTTCTCGCTTTCCTTGATCGACGAGTTTGCGTCATCTACGAATCCGAGTGAGGGAGAGGCGCTCGCCGCCGCTTTAGTGGAGCACGCCCACGGCGTGCCGAACCAAATCTCGCTCTTCGTCACGCACTATTCGAAGCCTTTATCGATTACGGCCGAGGTCTACACGACCGGCATCCTTCGTTCCATCGATGGGCAAAACTACGAAAACCTAGAGGCCTTATACCGTTTGATCGACCACAGGCTCCACCGTCTGGCGGTCCGCGAAATCCCCAGAGGGGCGTTCACGGTTGCCAAAGCGTTGGGGTTTTCTGATACAATACTGGAAAAAGCGACCGACTATTTAAACAAAAGTTGAGGGAAAGGAGATCTCGCGTGTCTACGGAAAAAGAGGAAGGTTATGTAAAGCACAAACTGCTGGTGTTGAGCGGAAAAGGAGGGGTCGGGAAAACGACCGTTTCCGTGAACCTCGCCGCCGCCTTAGCCCTTCAGGGTTACCGGGTTGGCTTGATGGATGTGGATATCCATGGGCCGAACGTGGCGAAGATGTTAGGGTTAGAAGAGAAAGTCCATATCGCCTCCGAAGACGGGAAGATCATCCCGCACACCCTTTTTCAAAGTTTGAAGGTCATTTCTTTGGGCAGCTTCGTACCGAAAGGCAAGCCGATCATCTGGCGGGGGCCATTAAAAAACAAGACGATAGAGCAGTTCGTCGATGATGTGGAATGGGGGGACTTAGATGTTTTGGTCGTAGACACCCCTCCCGGCACGGGCGATGAGCACCTCGGCATTATGCAAGCCTTGGGCAGCATAGACGGGGCCATTTTGGTGACGACACCCCAAACCGTCTCTAAAGATGACGCCAAGCGAGCGGGAGAGTTCGTGAAAGTGATGGAATCGCGGATTTTGGGCATCGTCGAAAACATGAGCTATTTCGTTTGCCCGACCTGTAAAACCGTTCATTACCTATTCGGTAAAGACGGAGGGCAAATCTTGGCCGATGAATTGGAGACCGTCGTTTTAACCAAAATCCCGCAAGACCCGATGATGATCGTTTCTGGGGACGCGGGAAAACCGGTGCCGTTCTTTTTTCGGGAGACCGCCATGGAAAAGCACTTCTACGAGCTAAGCGAAAAGATTCTCGCCCTTTTGGGAGAAGGAAGTCGTGAAGGTTAACCGGATACCACGAGACAGAAAAGAAACGAGTCGAGATACGTCCGACGTTTTCCTGTTACCGGCCATCGGCGGGTTCTTTTTGGCTTTTTTTGGGTTATTAGGGTTGACTTTGTTTTCCGGATGTTACTGGCTCAAAGACGCCCAAGTCTTCCAAGCGCTCGGCATCACGTTACGAGCGCCCCTATCGATGCTCGCGTTTTTCGGATTCTCTTTCTTTGCCGGGGTGTTTCTGTTTATCGGTTCTTGTAGGCCTGGCCGTCCTATACTGGCCAAAACTTTATTATGGCTTTCTTTTCTCTTTTCTTTGTTCTCCTTCGCCATCCAATTCTACTACCTCTTCTCCTGGGGTTTTTTTTGGTTCGGGAAGGCGTTTTTCGGTAACCAACCTTTCGCGAATTCCAAATGGTTCGAATACCTCGGGCTCTTGATATTTACCATCACCCTGACTGGCGCCCTGGTGACCGGCAGCTCGGTTTTTCAAAGACCAAGCCGAACCCGTCGGAGGACGCCTGAAGAAACGGCCTTTTCGGAGGATTGACCGCCGATGCCCCTCGCCCCCGTCAGAAACAAGGCGCTACTGATCTTTTGGATCCTCGCTGTCTCCTTGGCCGCAGCGCTCTCGGGATTCGATCAAGCGGTCCATACGATAGAAGAGTATCTGGAGACCGCGCCGATAGAAGAATATGCGCGGTTCTTCTTTTCGAAGTCGATTGAAGATTGGGGAGAAGGCGATTATGGCGCCGCAAGACAGTACATCGACCTCGCGTTCGAGAAGCCGATGTACCCGATGGACATTCCGAAACTGTGGTATTTCACAGCCAAGATGGATATTGAGACAGGAAATGTGGGCGATGCAATACAAAATTTAGAGAAAGTGATTTTTTTAGAACCCGATCGCACGGAAATTCTTATTTTATTAAAAAGCTTGAGGTCCTTGAGAGAAATGGCCTCTTTAAAAAACCCGATTCTCGGATTGGATTATTTTTCTGAAACTTTGGGCTTTGTTCACTACGTTGAATTTTTCTACAATCCAGTAGCTTCAGATCGATATCTGGATGAACTCTATATCCTGGACCGGGCAAACCAGTTTGTCTTCGTCGAGGGGAAGAACCGCAGCTACGTGATCGATCTTCCTTGTGAAGCCCCTAGCGGTCTCGTGATCGATTCGGTAGCCGGGAAGATGGTGCTGTCGGACCTAGCCGAAGGCAAACTCCATCGCCTTGACTTGAGAACGGGCATATGGGATGTGTTATACGATGGGTTCTCGAAACCTTTCGTGAAAGCGGTCGATCGTATTGGGAACTTATATGTTCTAGATCCTCCGAAAAACGTGGTAACCGTCCTATCTTCATCTGGAAAAGTCGTAAGGCGTATTTTCTTGAGCGATGGGCACACGCCGAACTTGGTCACCGATGCGGACGTGGATTATGACCTTTTGGTGCTTCAGGACCTCACGTTGAAAAGTTACCGCATCCTACAGATACCCACGTACGAGGAGATGTATTTGATCCCGTTCATTCCCGGGCAGATACCGGTCTGTTCTTGCTGCGACGGGCTGGGGAACATCATCACGTTGTGGAACACCGGCGAGCTCACCTACCGGGACGCCAAGGACAGCGGAGAAGGCGCCTATCTTCCGATCGATTTGACGAATATCGAGCTCGAAGGGATCAGCGATATGGACTATCGCCCTCCTCTACTCACCTTCGCCGATTTCGACGATCACCTCGTGAAAAGCTACGTACTCGCCAGATCCCAATCTGAAGCGATCAACTTCATCGACGGGATGTATATCGAAGGCGATGAGATGCACATCTTTTTCAGGAATCGGCATATCAGCGGAAACGATTTCGGGCTGAACGGGCCGCTCATCACCGTTAGCGATAGCGGCGGGCTGGTCCCGTTTAACTTCGAGTATATATGGAAGCCGGTAACCCTCCATAGGATAGAAAATGGCGCCCGGTTTTTCAATCACGACCTACAAAACCTTTCGAAAAACTCCATGAATATCCTCTTTTGGAGGTACGACGGGCAAGAAATAGACTTTGACAATGCGGCGCCCGCCCTGTTGGCAAAGAACGCGAAGCTGTACGTGTTAAGCAACCTCACCGTGACCTCCGACCTGAACAAGTTGGCGCGCTTGACCGGCGGGATGGTCCTCTCACCCGATTGGCTGCCCTACCTTGAAGAGTACTATCACCAAATACCCGAAATGCCTTTCAGCTTTATCACGTATAGAATGACCATTCCCTTTGAAGGGGTGAAAATCGTGACCGTCTCCTCCCGGATTGCCGGGATGGACTATTCGGATTCGGTTTACTACACCGCCTATATGGTTCCTGAAGTGAAGGAGAGCCTGATAAACAGTTTGGCGCAATGAGGGGCCGCGGCGGAATAGCGATACCCGTTGAAAACGTGAAGGAGGGTAGGTGGATCAAAAAACCGATTTATTCGAGGAAAGACTGCAAGCGGCCAACGCTTCGTATCGAGATGGAGATATCAAAGCGGCTTTGAAAGCTTACGCGCGCTTGATGGAAACCTATCCTGAAGAACCGCTGTGCTATTACAATATGGCATTGGCATTCATCGAGAAGGAAGACTACACGATGGCGAAAAAACTCTTCGAACAAGCCCTGAAGTTGGGTTTCATTTCTTCGAAGATTTACATCGGCTTGGGGTTTTGCGCCCTTAAGCTCTCGCAATTTGAGGAAGCCGCCACGTTTTTCGCTGGGGTACCCGAAGAGGCCGAAGAATACATCGAAGGCCTCATCGGTCGGGTTTACGCTTCGGTATTGTCTCATCAGACCGGAAACATTCCTCCCCTCTTAGCCGAACTAAAGGGCAGGAATGTGTGGAATCAGGAATTGGAGTTGCTTTCGAAACGGTCCCGTTACTGAAACCCTCGCGTCTCGCATACGTTTCTTCACACAGGACAGATCAATTATCGCGATAAACTCCACAAATAGCTTCTCGCGTAAGGATGATCCTGAGGAAACCTGCGTTCTTCCGAGAAGTGTAACCGCTCTTTCTGTTTCGCGAAAGCCTTCCGGTCGATATCCTCGCTCCGGTAAAGTGACAGGGCGTCAAACGGCTCTTTCACCTCTTCAACTTCGTCCCCACGATCAACATTCGGTGATACGAGAAAAGGGCGTCGATGAGTTCGTCAAACCAAGTTCAATCGCGGGAATCTGCCGTTCTCTTCGTTCCTCCCTTGATTCACTTGTTTGAGCGTTTCCGAGTAATTGGGGACCGTTGTGGTGTCAAAGGCCCGGTATTTCTTTTCTAACCGGCGCTTCCCTTGTTTCTGGAAGAACAGCGTCCTCCCACTTTCCTCTATCGATTGGAACAGGTCGCTGCTCCTTTGGGAGGGGAGGTCTCCCTCATACGGGCGGATATGGTATCTCTTTTCGCATCATGAGGCTATCCAAGAAATCAGGTTACGTGAGGAAAAAATAATATAGGATGATGGCGACCAACCCGAAGATGAGCATAAGGAATATGAGAGTCAGAACGAAATCGTTGATCCGCACCTTTCCGCTATCCAGCAACTTTTTTGAAGATTCCTCGCGAACTTTTTTATACTTCGACATCGCGTCGGCAACGGATATCGAGTGCGTATCGGCATCTTGTTTTATACTTTGAAGGCGTTTGCGCATCTTGTTCGGGTCGTACATCAAACGAATCGAGCGTAAGACCATAGACTTTGCTTGGAAAGACTTCCCTATTTGGACCTTGACCAACACGAAGTTTTTAGAAATCAAAGGGAGGATTTCTTTGGAGATGATGACCCCTTCGAAGGGCACGGTGTTGTTCCCTTCCGCGTCGAAATGATCGGGGAACTCTTCTCTGAGAAGTTTTTCCTGATCGATGGCGGTGAACCCCAGAAGGGTGCAGAACAACGTGTCTCCGATGTCGTACTCGTCTATCGAAGCGCCATCCAACGGGTCCACGATCGGGTAGATCTCCGGAAGGGTCACCAGATCATTTCTCGATGAGAGCGATTGCGCGAAATCTCCAAAATCGATATCTTTTAAATAACTGGAGGTCAATTCTTCGTAAGTGGACGTGTCCACTACGAGATCGATATCCAACGAAGTGGTCCAATTCTGGAAGAGGTTCAGCAACTCCATCTTCACGACGTCGAAGTCTCCGTCCGCGATAACCTTCGAATACCGTACGGAGAAGGCTTCGCGCCCGCCAGTTTTTTTGATCTGCATTTCTAAGTATCGCATAAACTCGGTGGTGAGTTCCATCACTTCGGGAGTTTTCGTGAAAAGCTCCTGATAATGATGGTTGAGAAACTCTTTGAAAGTGGAAAGCGGGCTGTTCAAGTCCACACTGACCTGTTTCGAGAAACGCCGGGGTATACAGATGAAACGGTACTCGACTTTTTCACCCGTTTTACCGAAAATATAACCGAAAAACACCTCGTCCGAGGCTTTGCTTTCAGCGCGTATCTTGAGAGCGAAAAAATCGAAAAACATCGGCTTCCCCGTTTAGGTGTTATTGCTCCGCTGTTCTTTTTTCCACACGGATTCTCCGCTTTCGTAAGCCCCTTTCTCGAAGTCCGATTTCGAAACGCCGGAATGAACGACGCAGTTGCTCCCGATGGTCGTGTTATCCGGAACCGACGCGTTATACCCAATCGTGGTGATCAAAGAGTTGTACACCTTCGGGTCTTCCCGGTTCGGCGCGAAGGTTTTATTCCCGATCCGAACGCCCTTACCGATTGTGGCGTTCTCCGCGATGATCGCGTTGGAGATCTCCGCTCCCTCCTCGATTACGCTTCCCGTTAAGACGACGGAGTTTTTAATACTGGCCCCTTTCGCTATCGTGACGCTTTGGAAAATAACCGATTTTTCCACGACACCGAAGACCTCTGACCCTTCGCTGACGAGGGTGTCGAGGACGACCGCCTCCGGGCCGAAGTATGCGGGAGGACGCTCTCTCGTCCTGGTGTAAAACCTCCACGAGGGATTGTACAAACTGAGCGGGGGTAGAGGTTGTATCAACTCCATATTCGCTTCCCAATAGGAAGGCAACGTCCCGACGTCCCTCCAATACCCTTCGAATTCGTAGGCATAGAAATCGGCGTTGTTCTTGACCATTTCCGGAATGATATCGTTTCCGAAATCGTGAGTGGACTCTTCTTTAGCCGCGTCTTGTTTCAACAACGCCTTGAGGTAGTCCCAGTTGAAGATGTAGATTCCTAACGAGGCTAAGGTACTTCTGGCGTGGAGAGGCTTCTCCTGAAATTCCACGATTTTTTGCTGCAAATCCGTCACCATGATACCATAACGGCTCGTCTCAGCCAGGGGGACGTTCATACAGGCGCAGGTTGCGAACGCGTGCTTGGAAACGTGGTAGTTGAGCATATCCATATAGTCCATCGCGTAAATATGATCACCGGAAAGGATGAGCACGTATTTCGGATCGTTCTTTTCGATGAAATAGAAGTTTTCGTAGATGGCGTCTGCGGTGCCCCGAAACCATATATTTCCCGTTTCGTAGGTGTAGGGTTGCAGGATCGTCACTCCGCCGCCCATTCTATCCAAATCCCAGGGTCTCCCGATCCCGATATGCGCGTTGAGGAGGTGCGGTTTGTATTGCGTGAGCACCCCAACCCTAAAGATCCCCGAATTCACGCAGTTGCTCAAGGTGAAGTCAATGATGCGGTACTTCCCTCCAAAAGGAACGGCCGGCTTCGCGATATCCTCCGTCAGAACCCCTAAACGGGTGCCCTGACCACCGGCTAGTATCATTGCTGTGATTCCGGATGCCATCATTCCCCTCCTTATATAACGCTACCCTTCTCGAAAACAAGGATATCTTCTTTTCGGCCGATGATCCTTCGCTCACTTCGAACCAGGCATTCTTTGTCCAAAATCGAAAACTTGACGGTACTCCCTTCCTCCACGATCGTATCTTGCAAGAGGATCGAGTTTTCCACCAACGCCCCGGCTTTGACCTTCACGCCGCGCGATATGACCGAATTGAGAACCCGGCCTGAGATCACGCATCCGTCCGCGACGATGGATTTCTTCACAAAGGCCGTCCCCGTACATTTCGGAGGCGGAAGGTCTTTGATCTTCGTATGGATCGTGACGCCATCATAGAACAGTTCTTGGCGAACTTTTCTATCCAATAGACTCATATTGACGTCGTAATACTCTTGAATCCCTTTTTTGATGTTTCGCCAATACCCGGTGAATTCATACCCAAAATACCGTAGCCGTTGCATGTTTGGAATGAGCACGTCCAGTAAAAAGTCGTACCCTTCCGCTTGGGGTACGGTATTGTACAGCATATCCATCAACATATACTTGTTCATAAAATAAACGCCCAAAGACGCTTTGTTCCCCACCGGGTGGGTCGGTTTCTCTTCGAACGAGTAGATGCGATTTTCATCATCCACCTGCAAAATGCCGTATTCGCACGGCTTATAGGTGTCATCGAGAGATTTGTACATAAAAGTGATATCCGAACCTTTCGCGAAATGGTAGTTGAACAATTCCGAGAAGTTGAAGTTGTAGATATGGTCCCCGGAGGTGACGAGAACGTAGTCCTCTTCACTCCGGCGAAGAAAAGTCATATTCTGATGGATCGCGTCGGCGGTGCCCCGATACCAGTAAGAGCTGTGAATATCCATATAGGGCTGCAGTAACATCAACCCGCCGTGTTTTCTATCCAAATCCCATTCTTTTCCGGACCCCAAATGATCGATCAGGCTCCTGGGATTGTATTGGGTCAAAACCCCGACCCTCGTGATGTTCGAAGCGATCATATTCGATAAAGTGAAGTCGATCGCCCGGTATTTCCCAGCGACAGGCATACCGGCACTCGCTCTTTTCGTCGTCAATAGGCCTAGCGACTCTCCTCTTGCTCCTGCGAATATTAGCCCTAAGACTTTCACGTCACTCCCCCCAATCCGGCGTATTCAATAGAGATTATACCACGTTCTTTTTCTTTGCGCTGCTTCACGATGCGAGTTCCGAAAAGAAATCGCGTTTGGTAGATTTAGGAGGGGTGTGGGAACGCCAACTTTTACGTTGGTATGTCTTAAAAGCGAAAGACAGGAGAGAGCGCAGCAGAAAACAGGTAGGGCCGACTTCCAGTCGGGCTGTCCCTCATTAGTATCGCGAGACTTCGTGGGCTTCCGAAGTCAGCCCGTTGGTTACCCAGCGATGAACCCCACACGGTCATCGCGGCGTAAGCGCCCCTTCTCTTCGCGGCGGCGCGATACGCTTTTGTAAATGTCTTGAAAAACAGGGTTCGCACAGAGGGCACAGAGAACACAGAGAAAAGACAGAAGGAGACTCGTAGGGCCGACTTCCAGTCAACCTGTTCCTCTGGGAAGGCCCTGGGAACGCCGAACTTTAATTCAATATGGGTTCCTGGGAACGCCGAACTTTAGTTCGGCATGTTCTATTGTTTTATCGATGTCCGATTATTTAGGAGTAAAATCAGACGTAGGCTCGAGAGAAGTCGCCGTGAAAAAAGAGGGGGCCAATCGGCTTCGTAAAAGGCATAGGGCGGATCGCGGGGGCGAAAAACTACTTACCCCGCGATAACCCCACAGACCCATCGCTGCGTAAGCGTTTAAGGGCTCTCGAGAGCTAACAGAAAAGCAAAAAAACGTGCCGAACTAAAGTTCGGCGTTCCCATTTTGTGTACACCGATATTATCCCCACACCGTTGATCAACTCACGGAGCTCATTATGTTATAATAGTTTTCTTGAAAAACGTTCATTCCAATGTCTGCTAGAGGTGCAGGCGCTTACGAAAAAGGAGGAATTTTGTCGTCGATTAATTTGACTGTGGACGGAAAACTCTATCAGGTGCCGGCTGGGCTCACTGTGATGGAAGCTTGTCGGAAGGTGGGAATAAAAATCCCCAGTCTATGCTACCATCCTCGTTTGGAGAGTACGGGCGCGTGCAGGATCTGCGCCATCGAAGTCGATGGATTTCGTAATCTTCAGGCCGCGTGCGTCACCTTGGTCTCCGACGGAATGCAAATCAAAACGCACACTTCGCGTGTGATTAACGCGAGAAAGATGAATCTCGCTTTGCTCCTTTCCAATCATCCAAACAAATGTATGACGTGCGAGTCGAACGGTTCTTGCGAATTTCAGGATCTGATCTACGATTACGGGATCGAAGAAGAGCTTCCAAAAATGCCCCACGACCCAGGGCTGATAGACGATAGTTCCTTAGCCATTACGAGAGATTTGAACAAATGCGTCTCTTGCGGCAGGTGTATTCGCGCGTGTTCGGATCTCCAGGCGATGGATATTTATTCTATGGCCTATCGGGGAGTGAATTCCTTGCCTTTGACCGCTTTCGACAGGGGTCTATCGGATACCCTGTGCATCAGCTGCGGGCAGTGCTCCCTATTTTGCCCGGTGGGCGCAATCACCGAAAATCCTTCTCTACGCAGACTACGCGAGGCGATGGAAAGTGGCGAATACGTGATGGTTGTACAGACGGCGCCCGCGACTCGAGTGGCAATCAGTGAAGAACTGGGCCTTCCCCCCGGAACCATCTCTACAGGAAGAATGGTTGCGGCTTTAAGGAAATTGGGCTTCGACTACGTATTCGATACGGACTTCAGCGCCGACCTCACAATTATGGAAGAGGGTTCCGAGCTTCTGACCCGGATCAAAGAAGGCGGGAAATTTCCGATGTTCACCTCCTGCTGTCCCGCTTGGATAAACCTCGTGGAAAAAGAGTTCCCGGAATATATGCCAAATCTCTCAACGGCGAAATCTCCCCAACAAATGATGGGAGCAGTGGTGAAGACATATTTCGCCGATAAAATCGGCGTTTCTCCCGATAAGATATTCTTGGTATCGATCATGCCCTGTACGGCCAAAAAGGAAGAGGCGCTTCGACCTCAGCAATTAATGAGCTCTGGAGCGCCCTACGTCGACCTCGTGTTAACCACGCGAGAGTTAGGGCGCCGGATTCGGTTGTCCAAATTACAGGTCGAACACTTGGAAGACTCACGATACGATGATCCCTTAGGCGCTTCCACCGGCGCGGCAGTCATCTTCGGGGCGACCGGAGGCGTTATGGAAGCGGCCCTACGAACGGCATACGAACTGGCAACGGGAAAGCCTTTACCTCGACTGGGTTTTGAGGAAGTTCGTGGCATTCAAGGCATTAAAGAGGCCACGGTGGCGCTAGACGATAAAACCTTAAGGGTTGCCGTTGCGCACGGAGGCGCGAACGTCCGAAAGCTACTGACAGCGATTAAAAACGGCGATGTCTATTACGATTTTGTCGAGATGATGGCCTGCCCAGGAGGGTGCATCGGCGGAGGCGGCGAGCCTTATAGCGATGACCCCGACATTATCGAAAAACGGATGCGTGGGATCTATAGGGCTGATGAGTTGAATACGATAAGAAAGTCTCACGAAAATCCTTCGATAAAGGCCATATACGAAGATTTTTTCGAGACTCCGCTAAGCCATCGGTCACACGAACTGCTCCATACGCATTACACGGATCGCTCAAACAAGAATTGAGCTTTTTAAATCACGGGGCGTCCCGGAGTGTTCACTGGGAACGTCTGGGAACGCCTTGGTAGCGTTCCCGAGCGCAGCATCGCGGCGTAAGCGCCACTTCTTCTCGCGACGGCGCGATACGCTTGTGAATGTCCCGAGAACGCTCTGGGAACACCTTGGGAACGTTCGCAAGCGCAGCATCGCGGCGTAAGCGCCCCTTCTTTTCGCGACGGCGCGATACGCTTGTGAACGTCCCGAGAACGCCTGGGAACGCCAACTTTCAAGTTGGCATGTCTTAAAAGAAAAACAGGGTTTGCGCACAGAGAACACAGAGAGGACAAGCATCGCGGCGTAAGCGCCACTTCTTCTCGCGACGGCGCGATACGCTTTTGTACAAGTCTTGAAAAACAGGGTTCGCACAGAGGGCACGGAGAACACAGAGAAAAGATTTTTGTGAACGCGCTGGGAACGCCAAACTTTAGTTTGGCATCGTTTTATCTTTTCACTGGGAGCGTTCCCAAGCGCTGCATCGCGGCGTAAGCGCCCCTTCTTTTCGCGACGGCGTGATACGCTTTTGTACTTGTCTTGAAAACACGGTTCAAGCGGAAGACGCAGAGAACACAGAGGGAAAATCGGCAAGGGATAGCGTTCTCCCGGAATAAAGGAAAGACATGCCGGACTAAAGTCCGGCGTTCCCAGGGCGCTCCCAGACACGTGCCGACAGGGAAGTCGGCGCCACCAGGGCGTTCCCAGCCCGCGAAATCTCGAGATCCGTCTTTGCACTTAGCGTTTTCGACGTGATGACGACACGAACTAAAAATCGCGCGATCGATTCTGGCCTTGCTTCTTGGGGCACTTCATAACTTGACCCACACCTATCCACGTGTGAGACAATTTAAGAGGTGACATAACTAAGAGGTTCATCGCGGGGTAACCAACGGGACCCCGCGATACGCATTTTGTTTTTTAAGACGCCGCAATGGGCGTGTACAAAAGCGTATCGCGCCGTCGCAAAAAGAAGAAGCGCTTACGCCGCGATGCTCGCGTGTGTTATCGCGGTGTAAGTGGTTTTTATGACCCCGTGATCCGCCCTTAGCACCTTCTACGCCGCGATGACAACACGGATTAAAAATCGAACGATCGATTCTAACCTCGTTTCTTGATGTCACCCCATAACATGACCAACACCTATCCACGGACGCCCGCGAAAATATGATATAATCTTGCCGCTTCGGCAAATCTTATGAAGGAGGATTTCGTGTGAGTATAGATTTTCGGAACCGCCATTTTATTACCACACAAGATTTCGAAAAAGATGAAATCGATCTGATGATGGACGTTTCTTACGACATGAAAAAGAAGTTCGCCTTAGGGGAGCCAACCAGGTACCTACCCGACAAGACCTGCTTCTTGATTTTTTTCGATCAATCTACGCGGACGAGGAACTCTATGGAGGCCGGCATGACCCAGTTGGGAGGACACGCCCACTTCCTCGCGCCGGAAAATATGCAAGTCTCACACGGAGAAACGCCGCGCGACACCGCGATTGTCTTGGGCCGGTTTGGGCACGGGATCGCCATCCGACATTGTCTGTTTAAGCAAGGAAATGCCTTTTTGCGAGACCTGTGCCGCCACTCCAAAGTCCCGATCTTGAACCTCCAAGACGATGTTTATCACCCCTTACAAGGATTAGCCGACCTGATGACGATCCAGGAAAAATTTTCCAACAACCTCAAAGGGTTAAAAGTCGTCATCTCTTGGGCTTACGCCGAAACGCATCTGAAGCCGCTGTCTGTCCCTCAAACGCAGGCTTTGCTGTTCCCGAGGTATGGCATGGACATTACTTTGGCCTATCCGGAAGGCTTTGACCTTATGCCCGATATTATGGAGACCGCGAAGAAAAACGCGGAAAGGACCGGATCGAAGATCACGATCTCGCACGATATGGCGGACTCCTTTAGGGGAGCGGACGTCATCATCGCGAAAAACTGGGGCGGTTTTTTCGTAGGAGACACAGAAGAAGCCATCCGCAAAGAACAGGCCAAACACAAAGATTGGCTCTGCGATAGGAAAAAAATGGAATTGGCCAATAAGCACGCGATTTATATGCACGCCTTGCCAGCAGACCGAAATAAAGAGGTGACCGATGAAGTGATAGACGGGCGCTGGTCCGTCGTCTTCGATGAGGCTGAAAACCGCCTGCACACTGCGAAAGCGGTTATGGCGCTCACTATGGGAGGACGGCCTTAATGGCCACATTCAGAGCCGAGCTCGTCATTCGGAACGCATCGGTTTTTTATGCGCATCGTTTCACGCGGGTTAACCTGGCGATCAGATCCGGAAAGATTATCGGCGTGTGGGAACCCACCGTTGCTGGCCCTGAGGCGGAGGAGATTTTCGACGCCTCGGGTCTTTACTGTTTTCCGGGTTTCATCGATCCCCACGTGCACTTCGGCCTTCAGCTCGGCTCGGAGAATTGTAGTGACGATTGCGCGACTGGCTCCACTTCAGCCGTATTCGGCGGAATCACATCGGTTTTCAACTTCACTCCGGTTCTTACTGGCGCGGAAGACGAACTGGCCGCCTTGTACAAGGAGGTTTCGCAGTCGACGGAAAGGTACCGAACGAATCTGTTTATGCATCTGACGGTTGCAGAACCGAAGATTTCTCCGAAAAAGCTGGTGGAGCTCGCCTTACGCTACAAATTTCGGTCGATCAAAGTGTTCACGACTTATAGCAGTAGTGGTCGGATGACCTCTGACGGTTACCTGATGGATTTGTTTAAAGCCACTCGCGGAACGCCTTTGGTCGTTATGGTGCACGCCGAAAACGATGCGATGATCGACTTTCGTGAAAAGAAGCTCTCGAGCGATGGGCCCGTTAAAGCTTCCCACCTACCCTACTTACGCCCGACGATCAGCGAGGTGGAAGCGGCCCTTCGAGTTTGCCTGATGGTATCGGAGATGGGAGGGCGCCTTTACCTCGCCCACATATCCAGCGGTAAAACCGTGACCGAACTCTATCGTCATTTCTCCGCTTTGCTGGGTAAGTCTATCTTCATCGAAACTTGTCCGCATTACCTCTATTTCAGCGATGCCTTTCTGAAAGGGGAACGGGCGGCCCGATTCACCACCTGTCCACCTTTAAGGCCCGAAGAAGAACGTCAAGAGCTGCTCAAGCACTTCTACGCTGGCCGAATCCATACGATCGGATCGGACCATTGCCCATTTGCTTCTTGGGTTAAAGAGAAGTATGAAGACGATTACCTTCATATGCCCAACGGGCTCGCCGGCGTGGAATTGGGGTTCGTGTTGCTCTACAATTTGCTGAAATCGAGAGAAAACGAAATATCGGTTGAGGAACTGGCTCGTATGTTTTCTTCGAATGTTTCGACCGCTTTCGGCATGTTCCCGCAAAAGGGGAGCCTTTTACCCGGCGCGGACGCCGATATCACGTTGTTCGACCCAAACGCCGAGTGGAAGGTAACCCTCGATACCTTGCACGGGAGAAACGATTACGATCCTTACGAGGGGTTGAAGATGAAAGGAAAAGTGGACTCTACGATCATAGGAGGGAAGTTCGTTGTCAGAAACAAACAATGGGTCTCAACCCGTGTGTCCTGACGTTTTCAAGACCCTGATCACCCACCATACGCAACTGCGTTCGGTTTTTCCGGGCGAGACAACGGGGGCCCTCGCGCCTAGGCCCCTTCCCTTTAATAGGCCTTCCTTTGACCAGATGTATATGGCCATCGCCGAAATCGTCGCTTTAAGGAGCACGTGTTTGCGAGGACAGGTGGGCGCCGTGATCACCAAAGACACCCGAGTGGTGTCTATCGGCTACAACGGGGCGCCTTCAAAAATTGGTCAATGCGATCAGTACGGGTGTATCGTCGATTCGGAAAAGGGCGGTTGCATCAGGACGATACACGCCGAACAGAACGCGATCGCTTACGCTTCCAGAGTCGGGATTCCGCTCGAAAATGCGACGCTATACGTCACCATCAGCCCCTGTATCGATTGCGCCAAGTTGATCATCGCCTCCGGAATCAAACGATTGGTCTATCTTCAGGAATATAGGAACAGCTACGCGTTGGAGTATCTCCGACTCTCCGGTTTGGAGGTAGAACACCTGAACTATGGTCTGAACGCCATTTACAACGAATACTATAGTCAAGGGACGTCCGAATGCCGATAGTGAAAAAATCGCTCGCCATACCGAAGTCTATCAACCCGGTCTTTTTATTTGGCCAGCACGATTCTTTCCTCAGACGTATCAAGACGGCCTTCAATGTGGAGATCGCCTACGAGGGAGATCAACTGTACCTGAGAAGCGATCAGCCGGAAACAGCCGATTTGGCCCACAAACTCTTCGAAGAGATGATCCGGATGTTGGAAAGCGGCCATATACCAGATGAAATCGAGAAACAATATATCTTGGACACCTATCAGGATTTGAAAGAGCCGTTTGCGAAGACCGCCGAAGGGCAGGAGACCTCCCCAATCGCCGAACTGCTGGCGAGAGAGGAATACTTTTTCAAAAAGATCAAAATCCGCCCGAAGACGGAGGGTCAGGCTCGGTACATCGAGACTTTGAAGAGTAACGATATCACGTTCGCGATCGGACCGGCCGGAACGGGAAAGACCTACCTCGCCGTTGCGATGGCCATCGAAGCCCTGAAATCCGGGGTCGTGCAACGCATCATCCTCACCCGTCCGGCCGTAGAGGCGGGAGAAAGCCTGGGGTTTTTGCCCGGAACTTTGGTTGAGAAAGTGGACCCGTACTTAAGGCCTCTTTACGACTCCATTTTCGATATGATCCCGATGGAAAAATTTTTGTTTTTTCGAGAAAAGCAGATCATCGAAATCGCGCCTTTGGCCTATATGAGAGGAAGAACGCTGAATCACTCTTACATCATCCTGGATGAGGCGCAGAACACGACGCACCACCAGATGAAGATGTTCTTGACGCGTATCGGTTTCCATTCCAAAGCGGTCATTACGGGCGACGTTACCCAGATAGACTTGAAACGTGGAACTGACTCGGGATTGGTGGAGTGTGAGAGGATCTTGAAAAGCATCAAGGGCATCGGATTTTCCTATTTAGGAAAAAACGACGTGATCCGTCATCCCCTGGTCAAAGCGATCATCGCCGCTTACGAGCGGGAAGAAGAGCTGAATCGGTCGACGGGTTCGGAATCGAACGGGTACTTTTCTGATCCCAAAGAAACACCGAAGCGCGGAGATTAATCGTGAAACCCTCTCTTTCCGCCATCAAAACACTGGCGAAAAAGAAGTATTATCTGTTGTTCTTTTCCTTTTTTTTGGCGTTTCTCATCTCTATCCTGTTTTGGCAGTACGATTGGAAAAAAACCCTCTCTGCCTCGTTCCTCGTTCTTTTAACGAACATCTTTTTATGTGAGGGCGTCGCGGAGAACAATCGGTTCTTTAAGATGCACTACCAGTATACCCTCACGTTTTACGTGATCCTAAACCTCTCCGCCTTCTTCTGTTTGGCGATCGGCGCCTATTTTGGGTTTGAACTGTTATCCACCTATTTCGGTGTCACCCTGATCACGATTCTGTTTGGGCGTAAGCTCGGGCAAGTCTCCGCGGTGTTTTTGTTTTTCGTCTTTTCCTTGGCCTTTCCTTCCCATTGGGCCTTCTTGTTCTCCTGCCTATTGATAGGTTACATTACGGCCGAACTCACGAGAAACGTGAAGAGAAGAATCGAGCTCTCTTCGGTCGCTTTCCTGATCGGGGCGATACAGATCGGGTTGTACCTACTCCTGGTTTTGTTCGGCTTCGAGAGGTTTCGAGCCGATTTCCTGTGGAAGATCGCGCTCGTCCCTCCGGCCTCCACGGTGTTCGTCATCGGTCTTCTCCCTTATATCGAATGGATTAGCCGTATCTATTCGAACATCGGGTTGCTCGAGCTCGGAAACCTCAATCACCCGGTCCTGAAATCGCTCATCACGAGGGCGCCCGGTACCTACTTCCATAGCACCGTTCTGGCAAGCTTCGCCGAAGTGGCCGCCGAAAAAATCGGCTGTAACCCGATCCTCGCCAGAGTGGGCAGCTTCTTCCACGATATCGGGAAGATCACGAGACCGGATTACTTCGTGGAAAACCAAGACGGCGAAAACCCGCACGACCGCATCAAGCCTCAAATCAGCCATCTGGTTTTGTCCGACCATATAAAGAGCGGGATCGAGCTCGCGCAAAAACACCGCCTGCCCCTGCTATTCGAAGATATGGTGGCGCAACACCACGGCACACGAGTTCAAACCTTCTTCTACAACAAGGCCAAAGAAATCGATCCGGATGTGGATGAAGACGCCTTCCGGTACGAAGGGCCGAAACCGTCTTTCAAGGAGTCCGGCATCTTGATGTTGGCTGACTCCTGCGAAGCGGCGTTAAAAAGTGTGGGAAAACTCGATTCGGAAAAAGCGCGCAACGTGATCAAAAAAATCGTCTTGGGAATCTTCGAGGAAAGGGAACTCGACAACTCGGGCCTTTCGTTGAGCGACCTGGAAAACATCGAGGAGGCCTTCCTGGGCGTTTACCTGAACCAAAATCGATCCCGTATCGCTTACCCTCAGAACAGGACCTGGTTCGAGGTTCCTCAAAAAACCCGTGCGTCTGAGCGGAAAAATGGAAAAAAATAGTCCTGTCGAACAAAAGTCCCTTCACATCAACATCTTCGAGGAACAAAGGAAGATGAAGATTCTACACAAAGGGGTCAAGCGTCTCATCCGATTGGTCGCCCAACAGGAGGACTTCTTCACCCCGGCCTCCTGTTCGGTCGTCTTTATTAGGGATACACGGATGCGGGAGATCAATCGTAGCTACCGAGGGGCTGATGAACCGACCGACGTGCTCTCTTTCGCCTGCTTGGATCGATTGGAGGGAACAGACCACCCGAGGGGGGGCGAGAGCGGAGAACAAGAGCTAGGAGACATCTTCATTTCGGTGGATACGATGTTACGAAACGCGAACGAGGATCGTCGAGAGGTCTGGCTCGAGCTAACCGCCTTGATCGTTCACGGGTTTTTACACCTTCTCGGCTATGAACACGAAACTGAGGAAGAAGCGACGGAGATGTTCGCGAAACAAGACGCCTACGTCAAATCTTTTGCGAAGATCGGAAATACCCTAGTGAGAGAGCGAACGCCCACCGTAAACCCGCCCGATAGAGACCGAGCCGGCGTCGCCGATCGGTAATGTGCCTATGACAAAGAGAAGGACCTTTCCGCTCTTCGGTCTCTTTCTTATCTGCCTTGCGTTGACGCTATGGCCTCAGTCGAACCTTCCGGCGTCAGAACCCGCGAAGGAGACGGTCGACTGGCCGGTCCGTTTCGATACCTTCCTCGGATCCTACCTTATCGCCCAAATTCCGTTTTCGATAGGCCTGCCCTTCGATTTCGGGTTCGGATTCACCCATGAGGCGCCCTTAGGAGGATTGTACGCCTATGGACAGTACGTGCGCGAAAAGAAGGTGTTATTTGCGAAACAGCTGATCGAGCAAAGACAGATCAAGATGTTTCTCGGTATTTCCACGGACTTGGTCTACGAAGTCAAGTATACGCATTACTTTTCGGATACCCTAGACGTGAGAAAAGTACCCATATTGAACCAACACACCACCCTCTTGGCTTTTTTGGCGAACTACAAGGTGCGTTTTCTCGGAACGGCTTCCCGCCCTTCTTTTCTCTCCGACGGATTCCTCAAGACGGGGGTTGGTCCCTATGAGGTCAACATGTTCTACTTTTCGGCTTGGAGGATCGGCAGCTTCGACTTGTCCGCCGACCTTGGCATCCATATCTTGGACTATTCCCCATTTTCGATAGCGATCGGAGAAATCATCGGGGTGGGGGGGCTCCTCTACGTAGAGAAAGAAAAACGGTTTAGCCCGCGTCTCGTGTTCGGCTTCGTTCCCGAACGAGGTGTCCCGGGAATAGGAGTGATGTTCCATCAGGAAATTCCTATCGGGGAGACAACGCTCGAGATCGGCACCACCTTCGTCTTCCCGTTTTCTGGCGAAGGCTACTGGCAGGTTCAAGGCGAATGGAAGCACCCTGGCGACCACGCCTTGACCTTTGCTGCTTCTCCAAAAAACCTCTACTTGGGAGGACGATGGCTGATCACGTTACCAAAAATCTTCTAGGGGGCATCTCTCTCTATTTCCACATTCCGTTCTGTCAGAAGAAGTGCCACTACTGCGATTACGCCTCTTTCCCGATAGACCCGTCGTATTTTCCGTTTTCTCAATACTTCGATCTTTTAAGCAGGGAGTGCGACACACGATTGGCAAGGCTGTCGCATAATCAGAAAAACCTACGCTCACTCTATATCGGCGGCGGAACGCCCAGCCTGGTGCCGACCCGATACTATGGGGGACTGTTACGGGCTCTAAGCCGTCACTTTCCTCCTGAAGAGGTAGCGATGGCAGAGAACACCTTCGAGGCGAACCCGGAGTCCGTTACGATAGAAAACCTCAAGGCCTTGCGTTCGATCGGTTTCAATCGAATCAGCCTCGGCATCCAAAGTCTGAATCCTCTCACACTGGAAAAGATGGGGCGAGTTCATACGGTGAACAGGGCGTTTGCGGCGACGGCTTTCGCAAAAACCGTCTTTGACAACGTCAATTGCGACTTCATCGTAGGGTACGACCCGAACCCCTACGATACCCTCGACCCGCTCCTGCGCTTTATCCGCTGCTTTCAACCCGAGCACCTCTCTATATACCCCTTGGAAATCCATCCGGATACACCCCTTGGGAAAGAGCGAGCGGATTATCCAGAAGTGACTTCAAAAGCGTCCTACCCGAGTAGGGTCTTTCCGTTGTTGCAGGATTTACTGCGATCCGAAGGCTACAGACACTACGAAGTGTCCAGCTATGGCCGCCCCGGGTTCTTTTCGAGACATAACCTCCGCTATTGGGAAAACGCCGACTATCTGGGGATAGGCCTGAGCGCCGGAGGGCACATCCAAAGGACGCGATACGTGAACACCGCTGATTGGGAGCGTTACCTTCGCACCACCTTAGAGCGCGGGACCCCCGAAGCCTCCTATCTTTCGGAAAACGGTGCGATAGAGGAGCTCAAAGAGACGCTGTTTATGGGACTTCGAACGGCGGAAGGAGTCGATCTAGGCAGATTGAAATCCGCTTGGTCGCCGGGAGATTTAGAAGACTTTCTCCGTCTATTCTTCGGTGAAGAAGATTACGTGATACGAAACGATCGGTTAAGGCTGACGGGAGAGTCCTTCTTCTATAATTTCGAAGCCTTGGAGAGGGCGATGGATATATGTGACCGTTTTTTTACCGAAAGGCCTATCCCTGGAAATAGGGAATTGCGTGATTGAAAACATAACGCCCACGTGCTATAATCGTCTATCGTCTGATACAAGAGTCATCATTATTCGAAAGAAGGGAGGAGTACGTGTGAAAAGAGTTTTTGTGATGGTGGTCCTAGTTAGCGCGCTTTTTGTTTCCTTGTTTGCAGCGGAAATGGGTAAGTTGACGATCTGGTGCTCCGAAGCACAGGTTTCGATTCTTCAGAAATTGGGTGATGAATTTGAATCCCTTTATGGGATTCCGGTGAACGTTCAGCAAGTAACCTTCGGCGATATCCGCTCGAAGTTCCTGACGGCTGCTCCTGCTGGCGAAGGCCCCGATATTATCGTCGGCGCTCATGACTGGGTAGGCGAATTGGCCGCGAACGGGCTGTTGCTGCCCTTAGATTATTTCACCGGCCAAAAACGTGCCAATTATCTCGAAAGCGCGTTGAAAGGCTTTGAATACGGCGGAAAGCTTTACGGTCTTCCTTACGGTTCAGAAGCCATCGCGCTGATCTACAACAAAGAATTGGTCCCGGTACCCCCTTCCACGATGGAAGAACTGATCGCGATCGCGAAAGAATTGACCGACGGTGAGTTGAGAGGTTTCGTTTTCAACGCCGGAGATTTCTACATGGCCGCCCCGTTTTTGTTCACCGCTGGTGGATACGTTTTCAAAGAGACCGCTCAAGGCTTGGACCCGAACGATATTGGCTTGGCCAACGAAGGGGCTGTTCTCGGAGGGAACCTCATCAAGAGACTTTATGACGAAGGCATTATGATGCCCGGAGACAATTACCAGATTATGGACTCGCTGTTCAAAGACGGCCTGGCTGGAATGATCATCAATGGACCGTGGGCGATCCTGGATATTCAATCAGCCGGTATAGACTACGGCGTGGCCGTCATCCCGTCGATCGCGGGAAAGAAAGCGAAACCGTTCATCGGTGTGCAAGGGTTTATGATCAGCTCGAAGTCCCCGAACCACATCTTTGCTCTTGAGTTCCTGGCGAACTTTATCGACCAGAAAGAGGTTATGTACAAGCTTTACCTCGCTGACCCCCGCATACCGACGAGAGCCGATGTCCTGGCGCTGGTTCAGGACCAGCCCGACGTCGTCGCCTTTGCCGGGAGCGCGGCGAACGGCACGCCGATGCCGAACATTCCCGCGATGAATTCCGTGTGGAGCGCTATGGCGGGAGCTTTGACGCAGATCATCAACAACCTTCTCACGCCGGAACAAGCGCTTCAAGAAGCGGTGGACAAAATCGTTCTTGCCTTAGCCCAATAGCACTGCAATATCAAAAGGGCGGCGATTTTCGAGATTCGAAACAGAGCCGCCCTTTTTTTGGAGGGGAAGATGCTTTTCTTACGGAAAACGGGCTTTTGGATTCTGTTGATTCTGGCAAACGCACTCCTTCTCTGGTCTTCGATCCTGATGTTCGACTCCTCGATGGAAGGGTTAGCCCTCTCGCTGATCTTTTTGTTGTTCATCGTGGACTTTGCGTTTTTACACCCAAAAGGGTATCCCTATCGGTATACCCTGCCTGCCTTAGGGCTTCTACTCGTCTTAACCGTCTTTCCCATTTACTTCACGATTAAGACCGCCTTCACGAACTATGGTACCGGTCACCTCTTGACGCGCCAGCAGGTGATAGAAAGTTTGTTGAAGGAGTACGTGACTGATGAAAACGCGCTCCCCTACGACTATCGCGTTTTTATGCGTCTTGAAAATCTCCACCCTACCGAGGACTTCCTACTCCTCCTCGAACGGTCGGACGTGTTCTATCTCGCGCTGAAACCGTCGGTGAAGCAACGGGATTCCAGAGGAAACGTGATTTCGGCTTCTACGAGTATCGTGCCGTTTAGGAACGATCAGGCGCTCATAGGCGATAGCACGTACACCATAATACGTTCTAAGCAGGACCCCGAACGAATCTTATCGGTTAATATGGCTGGCCCGACCGACGCTCGCCCCTACTCCTTTTTCTTTTCCTTCGATGACGCGTCGACGCTCCCGAACCAAAAGTACTTTATCAGCGAGGTTTTCGCCGCGTATTTAGAAAAAGCCGATTTTTTGGGCCCGGAAGAGCAGGTCTTGCGCTTCGGCACGCGATACGGGTTCCGGAAGCTGTTAGAATCCCGGAAAAAATACGGTTTGGATACCATAACCGTTGAGCAGGACGGTAAGGTCACCCAAAGGGTCGTTTTTGTGAATAACTTGACGAATCGCCCTTTGGAAGAAAGTGACGGGTTTTTTTACGATACCGACAAAGATGGATCCCGTACGATCGTCGGGGGATATTCCAGCTTCGTCGGCCTTAACAACGTCTTCCAGATGTTCACCGATTCCCGCTTGAGCATTCCGTTCATGAAAATATTCGGTTGGACGCTCACTTGGGCCTCGCTGAGCGTTTTATTCACCTTCACGGTCGGGCTTGCGCTGGCGCTGATGCTCAATAACCCACGCCTGAAGAGCCGGGCTTTCTACCGGACGTTGCTGATCATCCCGTGGGCCATCCCTTCCTTCATCTCAGTTTTGGTGTGGAGGCACGGGTTTTTTAACGAGACCTATGGGTTCATCAACAAATTTATCGTGTCCGGGTTAATGGGACTCGAGCCAATACGATGGCTCAACAATGATTTTTGGGCTAAGGTCTCTTGTTTGATCGTGAATACCTGGTTGGGCTTCCCGTATATGATGACCGTCTCCCTCGGAGCTTTGCAATCGATTCCGTACACCTTTTACGAGGCGGCCTCTATCGATGGAGCGGGTCGAGGCTTGCGGTTTAGGAAAATTACCCTACCTCTTCTCATGACCTCGATCGCGCCTTTGCTGGTCGGTTCTTTCGCCTTCAATTTCAACAACTTCGTGGGTATCTATCTCTTGACGAATGGAGGACCGGAGATGCCTAACTCGATCACGAACGCAGGGTCTACGGATATCTTGATCTCCTATACCTATAAATTGGCCTTCGAAGGCTCGAGAGGACAAAACTTCGGATACGCTTCGGCAATCACGTTGTTCATTTTCTTGCTCGTCATCGCGATCAGCTCCGTGAACTTCAAACTTTCGGGCACCTTCGAGGAAGTGAATCGCTGATGGTTGAGAAGAAGCGTTTCGTGGGCACGCATATCACCTTGGCGATCGTTCTCGTGGTCGTCCTGTTTCCGCTGTTTTGGGTCTTCACCACCTCTATTCGAAGGGATAACGCGGCCTTTTCCACCGAGTTGATCAGTAGTCGGTTAACTTTGCAGCATTATAAAGAGTTGCTGTTTAAACCTAAAAATCTGCCGGTTCTCATAGCGGATATGAAACAAGCCGCTTATATTTCTAAACAGTACAAAGATTGGGATGAGGACCGAATTCAACGCGCCCTCGTCGGTTTCATAGACCAGTTCGCTCAACACCTTCTGCAAACAGAAGAAGCCCTCAAGCGCACTGATGAGGACGTCCGAGGTCTGGAACTGTTCTATGAAGAAAAGAAACGAGAGGCGTTGGCGGGCTTTTTTGCCGAGCGTTCCCAACAGGAAAAAGATTACGAACTGTACGGAAAGCAGCGTTTGAACGAACTCGACCCGATCGGAGCGATCCTGCTGGACGCGAAGATACTCGGCCACATCCTCAAACAGGGATACGTCCCGGAGGTGCTCCCCATATTGGAAAAGCGGTTTCCAGAGCTTTTCAAATCTTACGAGGCAGCCACCAGCGAGGTAAACGGAGCACTGAAGCGGGCGCGGGAGGAGTTATCCGCTTTAATTTCGGGCACGACCCTGTCTGAAGAGACCCTCGCGAGTCTGTCGGGTTCGATCGACGCGTTCGAAGCTCTCGCGCGAGAGCAAGGCTTTTCGTACACAAAATGGCTGCGCGACGTTTCGATCAAACTATACAACCCTCTGAACGCGCGCTTTTCCGCGGTTTCGGAAGAACTCAGCCAACGCTGGGAGGCTTTCAAAGAAGCGCAAAAGACGATCGCGCGTGAGATAGAATCCGCTTTGAAAGCGTTGGATCAATTCTTGAAAACACAGTACGAATCGGTCAATGAAAAAAAGGCCAAAGAGGTTGACCGCTTCATCGACGCGTGGCAAACCCATACGCAGGAATTGGCGACGCTCCAAAAAAACCTGAAGCAAAATCAAGAGCGCGCGTTGATTGTGAAAAAAACGCTGGAGGCGCTCGATAGCGACCTGTCGCTTCTACGGGCGCAAATAGGGATTCAATCGGCCTTACAGGAAAAGGCGTTAGGAATCATAGAAACCTATCTGGCGAAACCGGACAAACTCTCGACAGACAAACTGCTTCTGGAACGTCGAAATGTCTTTGATAGGGAAACGGAGAGCTTACTCGAAGAAATCCGGCGTTTGGAGGCGAACGATGATGCCTTCGCGAAATCTGGTCTTCTTCCAGTCAAAGAGTCGTTGACGAGAGTCCGGCAGCATCAGGATCGACTCAAACGACTCACCGGGTATTTGGCGATCGACGACGCGATCCAGGTCTTTCAGAATACCTTTCCGGTGATAAAAACGATTTGTGAGGAGATACGCCAAATCTTTGAAACGCAATCGAAAACCGGCGCGACGTTAGTGGACATCGTTTTCGAGTCGAAGGTGCTCGAAACCGCACTTGCTAATCGGAACGAAGAGATCGAGGCCTTGTCCACGAAGACCGCCTTCCTACAAAACCGTATACTAGAATCGAACAGAGACTTCGATTTCTACCTCTTGCACTCCGTTTTGAAAATGGCCGAGGATTGGAAGGGCATTGGCCTTTTCGCGCAACAGTCCCTTCGATTCTTAAGCCAATATCCCAAAGAGCTCCGCGGACCGGTCAAGAGCCCGGACAAAGCGATCGACAACCTCAATCAGTTGAGAACGCTCATCGATAGCTTCCACGAACAAAAGAGAAGCGTTTACGCGACGACGGCTACGTTGAACGCGGACGTCAAAGCCTTCAAAGAACGTAGTCCCTTGTATATTGGCCTTAGAAAAACGGGAGCGCAGATCAAGGTACTAGAGCTCGAAGAGATCGAAGCCCTCTATACCCAAGCGGCTGCGGACTTTTCTTCTTCTCTCAACCGTACCGGCAGGAAGAGCAGCGATCTCTCGAAAGACGATTTCTTTCTGCCCATCAAGGGCGCCTTGCATCATATCGACAAAAGCATTTTCGAAATGATGCTGCATTGGATCAAAAAGCCCGAACAGTTCTTTATGCGCTGGTTGCTGAACAGTATGATCATTGCGGTCATCACCTCTTTCATCACGGTGGTCGTTTGCTCTTTCGGAGCATATCCCTACAGTCGGATGCGCTTCCCTGGCAGAAAGAACGGGCTTCTGTTGCTCGTGCTTCTTCAGATGTTTCCATCAATTATGGCGATGGTCGCCCTCTATTCGCTATTGCGTTTCACCGGTATGCTATTCCCCTTCCTCGGTTTGGACACGCAAGGCGGGATCGTCTTCATCTATCTAGGCGCCTTGCCCTTCAATATGTGGCTATTGAAAGGCTACTTCGACACACTCCCGAATGAAATAGAAGAATCCGCCCTCATAGACGGCGCCACCCGCTTCCAAACCTTTTATAAGATCGTCTTGCCCCTTTCGACCCCAATTTTAGCCGTCGTGTTCATACTCTGCTTCATGTCCACCTTCAATGAATTCGTGTTGGCTCGGATTATGCTGCAAAGTCCACAGAACTACACCTTCGCCGTCGGACTGCAATCTTTTTCCAGCGGGCCCTATCAGATGGAATGGGGGTTGTTTACCGCGGCTGCGCTCATAGGGGCGATACCGATGGTCATCGTTTTCTTGCTCATACAAAAATACCTGGTGGGGGGTCTCACTTCTGGAGCAGTGAAAGGCTGACGCCGCGGGACCGTTTTAACCGGATGTGAGAGTACTGGGCTTCATAAAAGGCAGAGTTGACAAGTAGCTCCAAAAATAGAAAAAGAAAAAGTACGATTTCCGCAAGAGTTCTGTAGAGTCGATCCGGAGCGTAACCCTCGGGTCGGCCTACTTTTTAAGAATGAAAAAAAGCAAGTCAAGCTTGTAAGCGCCGATCGTATGGTTGGCAAGCCTTAAAACGCAAAGTATGGAAGGTTGTCGATGTCAAAAGTTTTGTGATACAATTAGATAGACTGTTTAGGGGGGGGATTTTCGTGCCTAAGCGCTTTTTGCTGATAATTTTCATCGCATTGATTTCATATCTATCCGTTTTTGGGAGTACCGTGAAACTGGAAGTCCTTTCTCATCCGTCCGGAGCGGATATCTACATCGACAGAGTCTGGCGGGGCACGACCCCCCAGGTTCTGTATATCGCGCCGGGAAAACATCAAATCCAGTTGGAAAAATTCGGTTACGGCGCTTCTTCGGAGAGTTTTGATCTCAGGCTCTCCTCGGTCGCGGAATATAATTTGATACCGGAACCGGAGATTCTGAAAAACTATCCCCTAGTGATCTATTTGGTGAACTATCAGAGCGACGGCGATCGCACCGTTCTTTACAAAGAACAGGAGAAAGCCTTGGTGCAGGCGCTTTGGAACCGTTTCACCAATATGGGGTTCAACGTCACGATCGAGACGCCGAAAGACGAGTTTGACCTGGTTCTAGACAAAGAGAGCATCTATCTGGATATCGAAAAAAAGTATCCCAAATCGGGGATGTTTTTCTTCATCGACGCGCTTTGGACTTTTTCTTCTTTCCAACAGAAGCGCGTGACTCGCTTGGAAACAGCGTTAAAGGTCTATGACCCGAAGTCCAAGGTAACGCTCGGGACCTTTAAAGACCTCGCGGAAAGCATCGGACAAATGAGCCCTGACATCGTTGTTTTGCAGATCATCGAACGAATCTCCCAAAGCTTTCTCGACAATATCGGCAATTTCCTCGTACAAATCTACACCAAACAAACCAGCACTCCAATCCTGCTGGCCAAGACTTACGACAGGGATATCACGGTCACCACTATCAAGAACCTCTCCCCAATCGAAAACCTAGAGGTCGCCGACTTCAGCAACAACTTGTTGAAAGCGGAGGTGCACACCGCCCTCGATTCGGGGATCAACCTTCTGTTCGTGGTCGACCGCAGTGGAAGCAACACCAAGTATTCCGAAGTGATCAAACAGCTGATGGACCTGATCTTGAAAAACCTGCCTAAAAGGATTCGCTGGGGAATCCTCGCCTTCGATGACAAGGTCGAGGTGATCCAATCTTTCACTGAGGACTACTCGCGATGGACCGCAGCCAAAGAGAAGATTACCAACGCGGGTATGACCCGGTTGTATGACGGCCTGTTCAACGCGGCGAAGATCGTGGAACGCGAGCAGGGGATCAATGTTATCATCCTACTCACAGACGGAATAGACGCGGACTACCTCGACGCTGCTCCCGGTAGCATCAAAACAAAAAAGGAAGGGATCGATGCCTTAAAAGCCGCGGGAGTCGTGGTTTACCCAGTGGGGATATCTGAAAAGAACTTTACGAACCTGATGAAAGAACTCGCGTTGGAGTTCGGAACCTTTTATAGCGATGCCTTTCGGCATAACAATGAGAAGATCGCGACAGATATTTTGCAGGATATTGTCCAAAGTATCGCCGTAGTGAAAACAGCCCGGATAGACAATCCCTCTTTCTATATCAACGGCCGGAGATTCTACCTCTCAGTCAACGGGCGGAGTCTGCTCAATCAGGAAATGATCGATATGGCCGTCTACAAGACAGCCTACGGCGAACTATCTATTCCGGTGACCAGCGGTGATACTGCGCCCAGCTCGCCAACCCTCGTCGGTAAACCCGAAGAAAAACTGACGACCCCTCCGGAGACTGTGACCACGCCGGCTTCTCCGATTCAAGAAACCGCTCTGGCGAGCCCCGTCAAGCCCGAGATCACGATCTCTACGGAACCGGTTAGTCCTCCGGCGACACAGACCACGCCCCACTCCACCGAGGTATCGGAAGGACCCGCAAAGACCGATTTAAAAGAAGAAGCGACTTCTCCCGCGACGAAGACAACGCAACCCACGTCTGTATCGGATGGGCTAGTCCTCCCGATCCAATGGCCGGAAGACTTCAACCAAATCCTGGAACTTCGGTTTTCCGAACTATACGATTTGGATCCGAATGGCGATTTCATCTGGACCGAGCGCAATACGGGCTATCTTTGGCTGAGGAACCAGAGGACTCTGCTAGGTATCGATCTGAAGGATACTCCTGTGATGATCGACCTCTGTTACCCGTATCTGGCAGTTCTATACGTGAATCGAGTGGAGGTGGCCACGTTAGGAGAAAAGATTTATCGATTGTACGCCGCTCCCGTCGCCACCGTCCCCAGTTGCATGACGATAAGCAAGAACGGAGTCTTGACCCTCGGATATAAAAACGGCCTAGTCCAAGCCTTCGATAAAGCGGGAAAGGTCTTAAAGGAGTTTAAGGTAGAAAACGCCGCTCTACAGCAAATTGTAGTGGACGATCAAAATCGTCTGATATTCCTGGCGTCCTCACAAAAAGTCGGATGGACGGAGCTGTCTCCGAACACGATCGTACACACGAAAGAGCTGCAACGGCCAATCATCCGTATTGCTCCCTTCCTGATCGACAAAGCGCGTTTCTTCGCCGTTGATGCGGGTGGAGACGTCTATTACATCCGTTTCGACGATTTTTCTGAACAAAAACGGAACCTAAACCGCGGGATCGTTATGCAGAGCCACTTTGCCGAAGATCAGAATCAGCTGTTCACCTATCACTGGGACAAAACGCTGCGCGTTTTCCGCGTTTACGATCTGAAAGAGATCGCTCAAATCCAGACGAACACGATGATTTTGGGCTTCGAGATCGATGCGAGTGGCAGGTCCGTGGCGATTCAAACGGAGGATAAAACGATTTATCTGGGTATACAAGGGTCCGAAAATCTCCCCGGGTTTATCGACCGGTATGAAGAGCTCCTTCCTTTAGACAAGAATCAGGTTGCTACCGAGCCGGAACGACCTACGATCTTGGCGCAGACCGCTCCTGCCACGCAATCGACAGTCAGCGTGCAAGACCCCGTTCAACCAGCTTCAACTGTCACGGAGCCTCCTATAGCTGTCCAAACCCCGATGATCGCGGTCGCCCCCTTAGTAGAGTCAGAAGCGGAACGAAACGTACCCCCGACGATGAGTCAGTTATACGGGTATTGGGAGTATGGCGCCGCCTATCGTGATATGGGTTACTTCGTCGCCTCTAGCGGCTGCGTCGCGTGGCTCAACCTGATCCTGGATACGACGGCGCGTTACGAGCTGCAACCGGGCGTTATTCGTGATCTGGACATCTCTAGAAACGGGCTGGTAGGACTTTTACTGGAAGACCGTATTGAGCTGTGGGACGCCAAATATATGGCCGAAAACCAAAAGGTGACGACCTACAAAGGAATGAAGTACGCCCTAAAGGATGGGGTGAGATTGACCTTTTCTAGAACCGGGCGGAAGATCCTGATTGTGCTGTATGACGGCAGAGTCACGATGCTCAACAGCGACTTAACCGGGCAGATGGTATTGGAGTCGAAGATCAACGCGACCGCGATATGTCCGGACTTAACCCAGACAGACGCGTTCGTGATCGGAACGGATAAGGGAGAGCTTATCTGGCTTTCTGAGAATGGCATCTATCAGAGGGAGTCGGTCTCCGATCAAGCGATCTCCGAAGTGCTCTTCGCATACGGCGATATCTATTGGGGCGACAGATCCGGGAACATGGGCGTTTTTAAGAAGAAGACGATGCGGTTGGAGGGCGGTTACGTCACCTCCCTCTATGCGCCGGAAAACGGGAAAAACTGGATCGTTGTGGGCTCTAGTACCGGGAACTTGTACATCTACGCCAACGAATTTTCCCGATTGATGGGGAAAGCGAACTTGGGAGAAACACCGGTTACCGGGATACACGGGTATATGGACACGATGCTGACCGTCAACGAAGACCGCTCTTTGCGGAGTTGGAATGTAAGTCAAATCGGCGTGCTCACCACAAAACCGCCACTACGGCACTCGTTGGGTATGTACTCTGAGCAGAATCTTCTGGGTTTCGTGACGACCGATGGGAACAACTTCATCATCGATACGGAGAAGGGGTCGATGTTGCCGAGAAAGCTCGATATTGGAACCAGCCGCGTGGAGCAATTCCATAAAAAACCACCGGTTATCCGCGTCAACGACAACTTCTACTCCATCCAAAAAAACACGCTAAGCGAAAAGTCTTATAAGGCTTACGAAAACGACAAACTGAACACAGCGGACAAATTTCTGCTCTTCTGGTCCGGCGACCTCTTGAAGGTCATCGACCTGGAAACCGGATCGACGATTCGAACCCTGAAGTTCGGCGAGCCAAACGTCGTGACCTGGGGGACGATGGTCAATAAGCGGCTGATCTTCTTCCTGGAGGGGAAGATGGGGATCGTGAATCCCTATAAACCCGAAGACTTGTTGATCGTCGACGTAGCCGACGAAAAGATCGGAAAGATTCTCGAGGTTTTTATCTATCAGGATCGGTTGATCGTCGTCGACGACAATGGGCTGATCCACCAATACGGGATGATGGAGAGCAAGTTTTTAACCCCGCTCAATCTGACGCAAAAGTTGACGAAGGTCTACTACAACTCCGCTCGATTGCAATTGATCGGTTATTATGGCAACCGGATCATCCGCTTTTCCCCCGTGGATAACGATATTCAGGTCGATTACGTCCAAGGCGTGATCAAGGATATCGATTGGACGGACAGGTCTTTCTTCGCGTTAACGGAAGACGGGATACTTTGGGGAAAGGGTTTTTAACAGATGGCCCCGATGCGTTCTTTTGACGAACTGTTGGCCAGCGTGAAACAACGTGTACAAGCGGTCGGAATGAAGAAGGTCGTGCTTTGCGGCGCCGAAGACCGAGAGGGGCTGCTCAGCGTGCGCGAAGCGTTGCAAAAAGGGATCGCCTCTCCCGTTTGTGTGGGGAAGCGATCTCTGATAGAGCCGCTGCTAGAGGAGCTCGGGATACCCACGGTCGAACTCATCGCCGCGGATTCAGAAGAAGAAACGGCCTTTCAAAGCGTTCTATGCGTTCGGCAGGGAAACGGGGACTTCATCCTGAAAGGTTCGGTGAAGACCTCCACCTTACTGAAAGCCGTGCTCCATAAAGAAACAGGTATCCGAAAAGAGCCGTTGCTCAGCCATACCCTAGTGACAGAAATGACGCACCAACAGAGGTTTTTACTGATTACGGATGGAGGAATGGTGATCAGACCAACGCTAGAAGAAAAGATCGCCATCATAGGAAATGCGGTGAAAGTGGCGCGAAGCTTAGGGATGATGGTCCCAAAGGTCGCGTGTATCTGCGCCGTCGAAGTCGTCAATCCCGCGATGCCCGAAAGCGTCGACTCGGCCATACTCAGCAAAATGAATCAGCGAGGCCAGATCAAGGACTGTCTCATAGAGGGCCCGGTGGGAATAGACATCGCGCTGGACGCGTACGCAGCGAAGACGAAACGTATCGAGAGCGAAGTGGGAGGACGAGCGGACATTCTGTTAGTGCCTGATATCCATTCCGGGAACTTTCTAGGGAAGTCCGCCGAGTACTTCGGCCGTTTCCCAATTGGGGGGATCGTGATCGGGGCGAAAGCGCCTATCCTGATCGTGAGCCGAGCCGATAAAGCGGAATCGAAATTAAATTCTATCCTTCTTGGAGCGAATGAGTGTATGGGAGGTCACGATGTCGGACTTTGACCTAAAAATCGAAAGCGCTGTCGCCTCTTTTCTAAGAAACTATCATTTCGAGGAAAAGACGATCGAAAAGGAGTTCGCGCGAACCTTTGACGAGCAAGTCGAGCAGAAGATCGAACACACGCTATTGAAAAGCATCGCTACCACGAGCGAAATAGAGAAACTCTGTCACGAAGCTCGACAGTACGGGTTCCGCTCCGTTTGTGTCAACCCCTCCTTCGTCTCTTTAGCCGACGATTTGCTTACCGGGACCGGCGTCCTCGTGGTGACCGTCGTCGGTTTCCCATTGGGGGCGACGATGACCAACTGCAAAGAGTACGAAACCTATCAGGCGATGCAAAACGGAGCGAACGAGGTCGATATGGTCATCCACCAGGGGAGATTGCGTTCAAAAGACTACGAATGCGTGCTGCACGATATACGGAAAGTCGTGAAAGCGGCGGGTTCGAATCCGGTGAAGGTGATCCTGGAAACGTGCAACTTAACTAAAGAAGAGATCATCGCGGGGTGTCTGCTCGCTATAGAGGCGGGTGCGCAATATGTCAAAACATCGACCGGTTTCGGCGCAATGGGGGCAAAAGCGGAAGACATCGATCTGATGAGACACGTTGTCGGGAAACAGATCGGCGTGAAAGCCTCCGGCGGTATCAAGGACCGCGCGAGCGCATTACGAATGGCTGCTTATGGAGCGGATTTGATAGGAACGAGTTCGGGGGTCGCAATCCTCAAAGAGTGCAAAGGGTAAACGCCTTCGGGTGAGTCTATGCAAATAGATGGTTTGACTCTATCCAAAGTCGTCCTCGAGCTTCGGGGATTTTTGATGAACCAAAGAGTCAATAAGGTCTTCATGCCTTCGGAAGGCCGGTTCTATTTTACTTTTTTTCGTGACACTCTATTGGTTTCTCTGCTGAACGATGCGTCTTACCTGCAGATGGTTCCGACGAAAGAGGATAGTCCGTTTTTCCCGCCCGCCTTCGTTATGCTCTTACGGAAATATCTGAAGGGAGCGGCCTGTACCGATATCTCTCAGCTACGCCACGACCGGATCATTCGCATCGATTTCCTCAGTCACTTCGAAGAAGCCGAACCCAAGGAGTATATCGTTTATATCGAGTTAATGGGACGCAACTCCAACCTTATTCTGTGCGAAAAGAGCGGGAAGATTCTCGATGTCTACCGTAGGAAGGCTTCTCCGCAAAGGGGGCTGTTACCGCAAAACACCTATGTGCCTTTCTCGAAGAACCCACCCCCGTTATCTTTGGTAGAATGGGATATTCTCAAAGGGTCGGAACTCCTTGAGGAGGAGATCCGCTTGTTTCCTTCGGACCTGCCGATTTTCGCGTTCCTGGAGAGAGGTTTCGATGGCTTCGGCCACCAAACATCTGCCGAAATTTGTTATCGCGCGGATTTAGCGCCCGAACGATCCCTTTCAGCCTTAAGTCGCACGGAGATAGAGAACCTGAACCTCGTGTTGTCTTCTCTGCGCGAAGAATTGTCCAATACACCTGGCCTCTATCTTTGGGAATCCGACGAAAAAGCGTGTGTGTTGAGCGCGATTCGTATGCAAACCCTCGAGCAAAAAGGCTTCCGCTATACGATCAAGCCGCCCTCGGAAGCTCTCCAAGAAGTTTTCTCCATTTCCAGGCAGATGCGAGATTTACAGATTTCTAAAGCGCGTTATCGAAAGTGGATCGACAAAGAGATCAAAAAGATCGAGTCGAACATAGACTCAATGCAGTCGGACTTGTCTGAAACCGTAAATTACCCTTCCTATCAGCGATACGGACAGCTGATCTTGGCCAATCAATACCGTTTCGACAGCGACAAGAAATACACTTCCCTAGAGGCAGAGGATTGGGAGACTGGCGAGTCCGTATTGGTTCCATTGGACTCGAAGCTTACACTATCGGCCAACGCCCAAGTTTACTTCAAAAAGTCTTCACGCTTGAGAAGAAGGGGCGAAGTCTTAGGTGATCGCCTCCGAAGATTCCAATCCCTCCTTTACTATTTAGAGCAAATCCAACAGAGCCTTCGCGATGTCGAGGACCCGGAAGCGCTAAGCGACATTATTCTCGAAATCGAGCGAGAGAACCGTCTCTTTGGCGAGGACACGCGCGTAGAACAGACGAAAAAGTCGGGCGCGTCGAAACAGGCTAAAGAGAAAAGACACGCCTTCACAACCCGCTATTCGGGCCCGTCTGAATACCGCGTTTTTGAAAGATCGGGCTTTCGTTGTCTCGTCGGGAAGAACAACTATCAAAACGATCGTTTGATCAAAGAGGCGAAGGATGGAGACCTTTGGTTTCACGTTCAAGGATTTCCCGGCGCCCACGTAATCTTGAAAAGTAGAAATCAGCCGTTCGTCCCGGAGGAGGTTTTACTCTTCGCGGCCAGGTTGGCGGCCCGGTACTCGAAAGCCTCCCAGAGCGCGAATGTGGCGGTCGACTATACCGATATGAAAGATGTGAAGAAGCCGAAGGGGTTTCGACCCGGAATGGTGACCTACCGAAACCATAAAACCCTTTTCGTCGATCCCTACTATGATGATGAAAGCGATCGTTTATAAGGCAGAGAGTCCCAGCCCAACTTTCGACTAAAAGTGCTACAAACGGCGATAAAAGCCACTTTCTCAAAAAAGTTGGCCACTACAATCGACGAGCCACGTAAGTCAGTTGCCTGTTCTTAAGCATCGGAACACCGAGCTTCTT